>WUUC01032511.1_pt1 | contig 10376 bp, 5 predicted proteins | sample 6278441 | NCBI WGS metagenome assembly WUUC01 (sample SAMN13675441, study PRJNA597444) | soil metagenome | isolation source: soil | place: USA: Washington | collected 2017-10 | reverse complement strand
GTGGTACGGCGGATTGTCGCCCCACCAGCCGTTCCACTGCCGATCCCACTCGCCGCGCACTGGGCCGAACATGTTGCGCCCCATAATGAATGCCTTCGCCGTCATCATTCGGGCGAACTCGGCCGGGTGCACCTCGGGACCTTCTGAGTACCAGGCGTGCAGCTTGTCGCCCCAGCCGTCGCCGCCGTCGTCGCCGAACGGCCGCTGCTCGGTCTGGTTGAGCCCGGCCGCGTACCCGTCGACCGAGATCGTGAGGTCGCAGGTCACCTTGCCCGTACGTGTGGTCATTGCTCTGTCCTCCTCGTGGCGACCTGCCGTCGCCGTCGCGGTGAGCTCCCTGTCAAGATCAGCATGAAGCATGCCGTGATATGACGTCTAATGCCAATCCCGCGTAGAACATATTGATATCCTTGATTAATGCTCAACCTGGTCCATCTCAAGGTTCTGGCCGCGGTGGCCCGACACGGGTCGGTGACCGAAGCGGCACGAGAGCTGCACTACTCGCAGCCGTCGGTGAGCCACCACCTGGCCCGCCTGGAAGCCGCCACCGGGGTCAAGCTCGTTCAGCGGATCGGTCGCGGGATCCGATTGACACCGGAAGGGCAGCTGCTGGCCAGCCGAGCCGCCGAGATCCTGGGACGGGTCGACGCGGCGACCACCGAGCTCGCAGCACAGGTCGGCCTGCGGGCAGGCCGGGTCCGGCTGGCCGCCAACGCATCCACACTGAGCACCATCGTGCCCAAGGCAGCCGCCACGTTGGCCCAGGCATACCCGGGAATCGAGCTCAGCCTGTTCGAGCAGCACCCGGTCGAAGCGTTACAGATGCTGCGACACGGCGAGATCGACGTCGCACTCGTCTTCCGATACGACGACGCCCCAGTCGAGGACGAAGGATTCCGCCTCCTCCACATCGGCGACGACCCGATCTACCTCATCAGCCAGCGACCGGACGACAGCCTCGCCAACCATCGCCACTCCGCCTGGATCGGCGGTTGCCAACGCTGTCAGGCGGAACTGTTCGCCGTGTGCCAGCACGAGGGCTTCACCCCCCGCATCGCCTCACACAGCGACGACATGGTCGTCGTGCAAGCGCTCGTCGCCGCCGGCATCGGCGTGACCACCCTGCCCGGCCTCGCACTCCAAGCCCACCGACGACCCGACGTCCACACCACCGAACTCACCAGCTTCCACCGCCAGATCCACGCCGCCACCTACGGCGACCCACCCGACCCGCCCGCCGTCGCCGCCGTACTGGCCGCACTCACCGAAGCAACCACGCCGACGACACCGACCGCGATCGCCACCACCGTCACCAGCACGTCGCCGCCAACCAAATCCCGCCGAACAACCCGACGAGACAAGAGAGTGATCAGCGAACAGCGGGACAAGCCCATCCACAGGTCTTGACAATTCCTCGGTCAACACCGCAACGCACCCGGGGCCGGCCGTTCGCAGCCCGCCGTCCGCATCTCGAGCCGCCCGAATTGGTCGGGTCGGGCGTTGCTCGCCGCGCTCATCCGGCTGCTGCCGAGGAGGGCGCGGCTTTCGCGGATCGTTACGCCCGCGACGCTGCTGGCTTGGCAGCGACGGCTGGTGAGCCACAGGTGGCGGTATCCGAACCGCAGCGGGGGCCCTCCGGGTCAGCGTTCACATCCGCGATCTCGCGCTGCGGCTCACGTGCGAGAATCCGCAGTGGGACACCGCTGGCTGCAGGGCGAATTAGTTCTGCCCGGTCACCGGGTGAACGAGGCAACGGTGCGCAGGATCCTGCGGGGCACACGAGTCCACCCGGCGCCGTGCCGGGCGGACACCTCGTGGCGAACGTTTCGGCATACGCAGGTGTCTTGGTTGTTGGCCGGCGACTTCTTCCACATCGACACCTGGCCATGGACCTGGGGGAGCGGATCGATTCATTCCGGTATCTCATCCAGGGCCGCGACTCGAAGTTCACCACGACGTCCTATAAGGTCACTCTGGAGATCAAAGAGGCTTGCGCGCTCGGCCAGTTGTGCGACTCGATCGGCGTCTCACATGTACCCTGCTACAGCGAAATTTTCTTGGAGAACATGGACAACGGTGAAGGTGAGTTTCGGGCTGCCAATTTCGCAACGGGAGTAACCTCGCAGTCTGTCAACCCGGCGCAGGAGAGCGCTTTCGATCTCGACCTGATGCCAGTTGATTTACCACATTACCTACGAGCTGATTGCCCAAGGAATTCTGTCGAGAGTATAGATGCGGCATCAACCCGGAGGGGTGCGCGTACTCCCCCGAGATCACGGCGCACTCTCGTAGCCACATCAGGCGCGGTATGCCTTGTTAAGCGAATCGAGCCCGGTGTGGATTGCGGGGGACCGCCATTGCGGGCGGCCCCCGCACAGACCCCAGCCTGCGGATCTACCGCATTGGGCTCCTGACTCGGATACGAACGCCAAATCGCATTTCGGGAACGGGTGCATCATGTGGGCGGGTGGTAGCCATCGGTTCGCGAGGCGGTTCATCCGTGCCCAGTTGATGCATGTGCGCTGGCTGCCGGAAATCAAGCCCCGTCCATCGAGTAAGCTTCACTACTACTCTTATAACCGATGAACGGGCAAGGCTGTGTTCAGTCGTGAACTGCGCCCCCGGTGTCCGGCCTACGAGGGCCGCGCGAATGCAGGTTGGAGATGGGCAGCCAGCGAAGTCGTGTGGATGATATGCAGCCCCACTGCGTGTTAATGGATTTCATGTCTACGTTAGATCCGGTAGGGCAACGCGCGAGTTCGGTTTTGCCGCAAGGGTTTGTCGGGCTTTGGTGCGATATTGGGGTGATATGCGGGCGAGGGTGGTCGCGGCGTGGTGGCGGGTATGCCAGGAAGCGTTAGGGTTTTGGAGAGCGTCATGTATGGCGAGGGTAGCCTCGGTGGTGGTGTCGCGGCGGAGTTGGACCATTGCGTGTGCAGCACGCCACCGATTGGTTGGCGAGACTGTGGGATCTTGCGCGATGTGACGTAGTGCGTCGATTGCCTGGTCGCAGTAGGGGCGGGCGAGGGATCCAAGGTGTGCTTGGGCGTTTCTTCGATGGGCTAGGGAGGCGGTTGGTGAGTCGGCGATTGTTCGGAGTATGTCGACGGATGTGTCGAGATGGCGGGAATTCATCGTTGCTAGGGTTGCGGCCGCTTCGATTCGTGCCGATTTTGACAAAGCGGTGTCGCTCATGATTGTGAGGAGGTGTTGTGCTGCCTGGTCTTGGTAGCTGTCGCCCAGGTTTGCGAGGGCCGTAGCTATTCTCCATCGGGCGGCCGGTGGTGCTGTGTTGTTGCCCGCCAGTTCGTCGAGAACGTCGCCTACGGTGGCGCGGGCGGTGGGGCGCCAGGCGAGCAGGGCCGTTGCCGCACGTTGCCGGACGAGGGGGGTCAGGCGGGGATCATGGATGAAGGTTGTGAGCCACCGGAGGGCCTCGTCGTTGTCGGGGTGTTCGAGCTGCGCCAGTGAGGATGCCGCGTTGACTCGGTCTCGGTCGCTGGCGGTTGGGTCCTTAACCACGGAACCGAACAGCGCGGTGGTGGAGTCGGTTGATCCGTGCAGGGTGACCACGGCGCGTGCCGCCGCGAGGCGTTGCCGCGGGTCTCGTGTGAGGTTTCCAGCGAGATCGTCGGCTGTGGACAGCGCGACGAGCCTATACCTGCCCTCGAGTTGCCCGAGCTCGATGAGGGATTGGTAGACGATGTTCGCGGACTGGTCGGAGTCGCTGGCGGCAGCTTGGAAGAAGTCGGCGACTTGTTGCCTTCGGTCGGGTCCGAATTCGGCGAGTGCGGCCAGGGCGTCGAACCGGTCCGCCGTGGTGAACTCCGGACCGTGCAGGACGTCATGCAGCGCGGCCAACTTCTCCGTGCTCAGCGGTGCGTCCATGATGTGGACATCGGACCGGTTGGCGACTCGGGCTCGGGTGGGAGCGAAGTGGTCATTGAGGAGTTCACGTTCGATTTCGAGGGCGGTCGCGCTTTGGCCGTAGTCGCGGCGCCTCAGACGGGCGGCGGCCGCGCCGCGGTCGTATCCGGTCGCGGTTGGGTCGTGGACAACTGCAAGCACGGTATGTATCCGCTCATGGCGGCTGATGGCCATGGTCTTGGTGAGTTGATCGACGATCAGCAGGCGGTCGGCTGGTTTCGTCAGTGGCGCGACCAGAATGGACCGTAGGATCTGGGTGACTCGTTGCCAGGAGTCCGGTTCCAGCCGGACGAGGTGTTCGGCGGCCGTGCATCGGTCGGCTGTCGAGGCGGTGTGGCAAATCAGAATGTCGACCAACTGGGCCGCGGCGTCCGCCCGGTACGACACGTCGGCCCTGGCCAGATGCCAGATCACCGCTACGCGGCCCCGCGTGGCCGTTCCCTGTTCGGCGAGCATGCCGCGGAGACAGTCGGTGGCCCGCGCTCGTGGCTCGCCCTCCAGCGCAATGAGCGTCGGCGCGAGCTCCGCTCGTTGTTCGGCGAGGATCGTGGGCTCGGCCAGGAGTGCCAGCAGCGTGGTGATGACGTATTCCAGATGCTGGCCGCCGAGTCGCGCCAACGCCTCCGCTGCCGGCACTCTGGTCCAACAGGGTGTCGAGGGTGCCGCGAGGACGGCACGCAAGACGGTCGCGCTCTCGTCCCGGTGTTCCGGGCCGTAGCGGATGAGCGAGGCGGCGGCTTCCTGGCGACAGTCCGCGTCGGTGGCGGGGTCGGAGAGGATCCTGCGCAGGCCTGCCACGGTGTCCGCGTGATACTCGCGGCCGAGCTCGGCCAATGCGGTTATTGCCGCACGACGTTGGTCGGGGTTAAGTGTCGTGTCGTGGTAGATCGCACGCAGCGTGTCGGCTGCTTCGGCTCGAAGTTCGGGACCGAAATTTGCGAGCATTCTGGCAGGATACTGGTATTGGTAAGTACTTTTCGGATGTCGCCGGATGATGGCGTGTATACCGGCTGCGGCTTCGGCCCGGTATTCGTGGCCGAGGTCTGCCAGCGATTCAGCCGCGCTGGCACGAGATGTCCAGTCGTTGGTGTTGTCCCGCAGAACGGCTCGGAGGGCTGTTGCCGCCTCGGCCCGGTAGGCCGGTCCGAGTTCAGTGAGCCTCTGGGCGGCGGTCTGGTGTGTGGAAGCGTCGGCGGCCGGGTTGCTGATGACGGTGCGCATGACGTTGACCGCTTGGTTGTGGAAGTCCGTGTCGAGACCGGCTAGCTTGACCGCTGCTGTCACTCGGTCTTCGTCGTCGCTGGTGGGGTCGGTGGCGATGTCACGGAGGATGGTCGCGCCCTCGGTATGGAACTCTGTGCCGAGCTCGATAAGATTTCCGACTGCCCATACCCGGACGTCAGCGTTGATCGTCTGGTCGCGTGTTCGCTCGCGGAGCAGTTGAATGGCCTGGTTGCGGTGTCGCGGGCTTAAGCCGGCCATTGTGGTGGCCGCTTGACAGCCGTGCCAGTCCCTGGCGTACGGATCTATCGCGATGCGGTGGAGCTCGCGGGCCGTCTCGTCGTGATGGTCCGGTCCGAGTTCTGTCAACCCTTTGGCGGCCCAGAATCTCGAATTGACCCCGGATCCCGGGTCGGAGAGGACGCGTCGGAGGTGATCGGCCGCTTGGTGGTGATGGCCGGGATGTGCCTTTGCCAGAGTTGTGGCGGCTTGCCAGCGTTCCTGAGGATCGATGAAGGGCTCGGCCAGCATCGCCAGCATGTGAACTGTTGCCCGCGGGATGTATTCCGGTCCCAACTGCGCGAGCGTTTCTGCGAAATGGTAGCGGCACCATTTTGGTTGGCTGCGGTCGATGATTAGGTCTTCCATCAGGTCCGCCGCCGACTCAAGATAGCTCGACCGCAAGTCACCCAGGGCCAGCACCGCCGCAGCACGACGGTAGTACTCAAGACCGGCATCGACCGCGATTGAATGGAACACGGAGGCGGCCTGTTCGTGGAACTCCGTCCCGATCTCCGCCAATCCGATTGCGGCCTGCACGCGGTGATGTGGCGACGTCGTCGGATCGCCAAGGGTGCAGCGCAATATTCCAATGGCCTCGGCGTGGTATTCGGGCCCGGCATCCGAGAGCGCGACGGCGGCCCCGCGCAGCGTGTACCCGGTGACGGCGGGGTCGGCGAGAACGGAGCGCAGGCCGCGCACCGCGGCTTCATGCTGGTCGTGACCAATCTGGGCTAGAGCTTCGGCGGCGGTGAACCGGTCGGCGATGTCGAGGGTGGGGTCCTCCATGGCCGTGCGCAGCAGGTCCACAGCGTGGTCGGCGTCGGTGCGAAGCCTCGTGCACAGCACTGTGGCGGCTTCGATCCGGGAGCTCCAGGTCGCCTTGGGCTCGTGCATGAGTTCGCGGAGCCAATCGCCCAGCCGCAGGTGATGGGTGGCCCTGGTGGCCTGGCGGAATATCGCGGTACCGCTGGATGTCATAGCCCATTGCCGTGCCGTGTCCAGGAAAGCGTCCACCACCTCAGGTGTCGCCGGTGCGTGCTGGGACAGCAGTTCGGCCGCCATCAGCTGAAAGTCCAACGAGTTGCGGTGTAGCCACGAGATCAGGGGATCCGTCTCGCCGCGGCGCAGGTGGGTGTAGTGCAGGAGAACCGCGCGAGCGTGTTCGGTGGCCAGCCCGTATTGCGCGGCGTGGATGGCTTGTGCCCAGGCGGGATGCTCCGAGTCGAACGGCGCCGGCAGGAGCCGGGCGCTCGCCGTGGCGGCGAGGTGCTCGGCGATGGTGTGGTGCAGGAACTGGATGTCTTCGCCGTGGACCACGAGTGGCCCAACAGCTCGGAGAATGGCGGTGAGGTCGGCCTGCCAACCCGCTGGGCGCTGCTGCGGGGTGGTGCGTTCGAGGATCCAGGTTTGTGCTGCGGCGATCAGCGACGTGTCCGTATGGAATCGGGTGGTGCCCAAGTGCTCGAGCAGATCCGTCCGGAGTTCACGGACGATCTTGGCGAACGGCCCGAACTCGTCCGGCCACCGGCGGGCCGAGGCCAGGTAGTTCAGGTACTCCTGGTAGAGGTCGTACTGGTTGTCCGGCAATGGCCGGTCGCCGTGCTGGTCGAAGATGATCGCGGCGATCGTGGCCAGCAGCGGCACCCGGACCAACTCGTCGAGGTGTGCCTTCCGGATCTGACGCAGGAATCGGCGGCCGTCATCCGGGTCGCGGAACCAGTGCTCGACGAACCGTCGCAGTGTCTTGGCGTCGAACGGCTGTAGCTCATAGCGGGCGGCGTCGCGGTGCAGCGGGGCAAGCCCACCGCTTTCCAGCGGGCGGCTGGTCACAAGCAGGCGGTAGGGCCGATCCGGTGACTCGGAGATCCATTGGGACAACACACGGACGAACCGGGTACGGATCTCGGGGTCGGCGATCTCGTCCACGGCGTCGATGAGTAGCAGCCATCGGCAGTGCGCGATTCGGCCGGCCAACAGGCTGGCGTCGACGGGTGCGTTCAGCAGCGAGCCGTACTCGGCGGAGATGGCGTCGGCCAACGCTGAAGGCATGGGCAGGTCGATCCGGGCCGCTAGCACTCGGGCCGGCAGCCGCACCGGGACCACCGGTTCAGCAAGCGGTGGTTCACCCTCGGTCACCGTCTCGGCATCCTCGTCGTGCCCCGACCATGCCTGGGCGATGTCGGCGGCCAGCCGCAAGGTCAACGTCGACTTGCCTTGCCCGGGTCCCCCGGTGACCAGGACGTGGTCGTTGCCGTCCAGCGCCTCGCGAACCGGACGCGACGGCGCTCGCATCGCCATCCTCGGTGCCGCGGCCCTGGCGTGGGCTTCCGGTGCCCGGCCAGGGTGTCGCGGCGTGGCCGCACTGTCGCCGACCGCCGCGTCCCGCGACGGTGAGCGTGGGATGCGCCGCTCCGGCTGCTGGTCCTCGAGCCCGCTGCCCAATTCCTGGCGCACGTAGACGGTCGACAACGATGCCCCTCGGGCACCGGGCAGGCGGTATGGCAGTTCCTCCGCCATCCGGGTCTGCGCCGCAAGCAGGGACACCACCTCGGCTGGCAGTCCCGGCAGCCGATCCCAGCCGGCCGGTGGCGGCGTCATTCGTGCCAGGCGGTCACCCCGCTGGCGCTGATCACGGCTATTCCGGGCGTCTTGCCAGAGCCGAAGCGTGCGGTCGGGGTCCATCCCCAACGCCTCGACCAGCAACGCCAGCGTCTCCCGAGTCGGCAGATACCGCCCGCAGCACACCTCCGAGACCTTGCTCCGCGACAAGCCGATCCGGCGCCCCAGCCAGTCCTGAGTGACCCTGGCCACCGCCCGGGCCCGGTCCACCTCCACGGCGAACAGCCGTTCCTGCGGGGACACCTCCACCGTCCGCCCAGCATTGGAACCAGCCACGCGTGCGCTCCCTCACCGACGCTGCCCACCGATGTTCCCAACAGTGTCCCCTCCCTTACCGGACACCCCGAAGCCAATCCACCCTGTGCGTCATGACCGCTGAGGACCTTCGACACCGCGCCATCCTCGCCATCGACATGGAAGGCTCTACCACCCGAACCAATCCGACCAAGGCCACCCTGCGCAGCACCATGTACGACATGTTCGACGACGCCCTGCGCTCGGGCGGCATCACCAAGCACCACCGCGACCCACTCGTCGACCGCGGCGACGGAATCCTGGCCCTCATCCACCCAACCGACACCGTGCCCAAAACAAAACTGCTGAACACCGTCATACGGCGACTGGCCACCCGACTCGCCGATCAGGACGGGAAGCTCCCCACCCGGCGACTGCGGCTCCGCGCCGTGGTACACGCCGGCGAAGTTCACTACGATCAACAAGGCTGCTTCGGCGAATCTCTCGACATTGCTTTTCGGCTGCTCGACGCGCCCGAAGTCAAGGCAAACCTCCAGCAGACAAAGACACCCCTGAGCGTCGTCGTGTCCGACGAGATCTATCAATCAATCGTGCGACACGGCTACCCAGGCATCACCGAACAAAACTACAAACAGGCCGTGCACATCTGTATTGCCGGACGTGCACACCACGGCTGGCTGCAACAGTCGGCGACCCTCATCGACCCCGTTAGCACAGTCGAACGCAATCACATCTGACTGCCCAAACGGGACATCTCAATGAACGCACTATCGTGTCGCGATGCGCTCGGACAACTGTGCGGCCCTGACCTCAGGTCCAGGGCTGCGCCGCCGCTGGTCGCTGGTGAGAACCCCTTTCAGCCGTCCCGGTTGGTCTCGAATTGATTGCTTGGCTCCTGCGCCGTATTAGCTCCTTCGCTTGAGCTGGCATCCATGACCCGGCAGGTGTGACTCTGTCCGTGGGAAGTGACCGCGACTGTTCATCAGTACCGGCAGGCTGTGTGACGCCGCGCTGGTGCAGTTTCCGCTCGCGCCCTCTGGGGACGCGCTTACATGGACGGCCCGCCGTTTGCCGCAGGAGAGGCGCCGAAACGACTACGGAGAGTGATAGTCGACGGGCTTGATCTTCCGGGCAAATGGTTTGTGCCGTGACCTCCAACATCCGGTCACGCCGAGTAGCGGTCGTCGGCCGTCTGTGGATTCTCGATCGACGTTCCTTGTTATACGCTGGAATGACGTGGTGAAGGGGAGTTGTCGTGCACACAGAGATTCCGGTCCGCGCCACCTTGAGCGCGATCTCGCCGTTGTTCGTCGTCGGTGATCTCCAGCAGGCCGTGACGTTCTACCGCGACCGCCTCGGCTTCGAGGTGACCCACCAGGCACCGGTACCTGATCCGTTCTTCGCCGTTGTTGTCCGAGACGGTGTGCAACTGATGCTGAAAGTGGTCGCCGAGGATGTCAATGCCCTGCCGAACCGGTCCCGGCACCCTTACGCGCGTTGGGATGCCTATGTCCATGTGCCCGATCCCGACACGCTGGCAGCCGAGTATCGCGATCGAGGTGTCACGTTCAGCGCACCGCTCACTGACAACGACGACGGCCTGCGCGGCTTCGAGTTGACCGACCACGACGGCTACGTGCTCTTCTTCGGTCGGCCCACCTAACGCGCACCTGAGCTGGTTACCGCACACGCGGATACGGAATGGCACTCACGAGTCCGAGCCTGTCGGTGTCGAGAACCACGTAGCCGCCGCCGGGTACGAAGCCGACGGTGATCCGGTTATCTGGGGTGACGAAGACGCCGTCATCGATCAGGGTGAGTGGAAGCTGTTGCCCGTTCAGTACGAGCAGGGGCCGGTCGGACTCCGCGGTGATGGTGATGTCGGCCGGGTAGCCGGCGAGATCGGATGTCGGAATTCGGAAGGTGCCGGTCGAGAACTCGCCGGTCAGGTTCCGTGGTTCGTCTTTCTCAGGTTGCTGGTCGAGCAGGTCGTTGATGATGTCGTCGGCGCGAACCCCGTATCCCGCGGGGTGGTTGAAGAGAACGATCACGGCGATCATCTCGTCCGGGAG
>WUUC01009835.1_pt1 | contig 10376 bp, 9 predicted proteins | sample 6278441 | NCBI WGS metagenome assembly WUUC01 (sample SAMN13675441, study PRJNA597444) | soil metagenome | isolation source: soil | place: USA: Washington | collected 2017-10 | reverse complement strand
CGAACACGAGCAGCGCGGTGCGGATGAAGCCGAGCGCGTCGGAGAGGTCCTGCGCCTGCTTCTCGGCCTGCTCCTTGCCGGTGCGCACCGTGAACTCGCGGCCGCCCAGCTTGTTCGCGATCGCCGCCTTGAGCTCCTCGGGGGACGTGCCCCCGGACGCCGCCACCGAGATCTCGTCGTAGCCGTCGTGGCCGGTCATCCGCTGCGCCTCGGGCAGCGTCATGACCACCATCCGGGAGCCGGCCAGGTTGTCCGAGTCGCCGAGCGTGGCGACCCCGGACACCGTGTACTGCTTGCGCGGCGCGCGGCCGGCCACGGTGACCTTCTGCCCCACCTTGAAGCCGTACTTGTCCGCGGTCGCGCGGTCGATCACGACCTCGTTCGCGTTCTCGGGCGGGCCGCCCTCCTTGTAGTCGAGCGGGTCGAAGCGCTCGGGGCTCGTCGAGAGCAGCAGGGTGGGCGGTCCGTTGGAGAGGATCGGCTCGCCCTTGCGGTCGAGCAGCGTGCCGTCGGCGGAGACCGAGCCGTACGCCGCGTCCACGCCGTCCACCGACTCCACCTTCTGCAGCGTGTCGGCCGGCATCGTCGGCGGCGCCGCGAAGTCCTCCTCGACCGCCAGCCGCGCCTGCACGGAGACGTCGACGCCCTTCTGGGCGCGCTCGAAGAGGTTCTTGAACGACGCGTCGATCGTGTCGGTGAACACGAAGGTGCCCGCCACGAAGGCCACGCCGAGGACCACGGCGAAGCCGGTCAGCGCCGTGCGCAGCTTGCGGGCGAGCAGCCCGCGCAGCGCGAGGCGGAGCACCTATGCCACCGCCTTCATCACGTCGAGCACGCCGGCCTCGGACTCGCCCGCGCCGTCGTGCACGACCTCCCCGTCGCGCAGGACGACCATGCGGTCGGCCACCGACGCGGCATGGGCGTCGTGCGTGACCATGATGACCGTCTGGCCGAACTCGTCGACGGCCTCGCGCAGCAGCGCGAGCACCTCGTCGGAGGCGTGGGAGTCGAGGTTGCCGGTCGGCTCGTCGGCGAACACCACCGCCGGGCGCGACGCCAGCGCGCGCGCCACCGCGACGCGCTGCTGCTGGCCGCCGGAGAGCTCGGAGGGCCGGTGGGTGAGCCGGTCGCCGAGGTCGACCTTGGCGATCAGCGCGTCGATCCACTCGCGGTCGGGCTTGCGCCCGGCGAGCGTGAGCGGCAGCAGGATGTTCTCCTCGGCCGTCAGCACCGGCACGAGGTTGTAGGCCTGGAAGACGAAGCCGAGCTTGTCGCGGCGCAGGCGCGTGAGGCGGCGGTCGTCGAGGTTGGCAAGCTCGGTCCCGTCGACCACGACGGAGCCCGACGTCGGGCGGTCGAGGCCCGCCAGCAGGTGCATCAGCGTCGACTTGCCCGATCCCGACGGTCCCATGATGGCGGTGAACCGCCCGGCCGGGAACGCCAGCGTGATCCCGTTGAGGGCGTGGACGGCGGTCTCCCCTTCTCCGTAGCGGCGGTGCAGGGCGTTCGTGGAGACGATCGGCGTCGAGTCGGAGTCGGGAGGGATTGCAGTCATACGCGACAGACTGACGCGGGCCGTGGACACCGTACGGGGGGAAGACCGGTGGGCGGAGGTTCGGTTGGCCACACCGGACGGGGGGCCGGCACCGGTTGCGAGATCCGCCCGTTCGTGACAGTTGTTAACAAGATGTCGGTGCTCGACCCCGATCCCTCGCAGGCCCCCCTCGACGCGCCGGCGCCCGCGTCCTCGAACCGCATGCCCGAACCCACCGAGGCGGAGCGCGCGGTCGCCGACCAGCTGCCGATCGAGGCCGACCCCGACACCGCCCAGGCGGTCCTGGCCGCCGTCCCGCTGTGGTTCCACACGTTCGCGCTCAACCGCGAGCACGGGCTCTATACGCCGGGGGTCGCTCGCGACCATCGCTACCGCGCGCCGCTGCTCGAGGAGGACTACGGCGGCCTCGCGGTGCTCGACGTCGGGACCTTCGACGGGTTCTACGCCTACCTCGCCGAGCACCGCGGCGCCGTGCGGGTGCTCGCCGTCGACAACGAGCAGTACGTCCATTGGGTCCGGGCGCGCTGGGGCGTCGAGCTGCACGGCGGCGAGGGCCTGCAGGCGATCGGCCGCCTGCTGGACACGCGCGTCGAGTACCGGCGGCTCGACGTCTTCGAGCTCGCTGAGCTGACCGAGCGCTTCGATCGGATCCTCTGCTTCGGGATCCTGCACCGGGTCGAGAACCCGCTCGGGCTGCTGCGGCTGCTGCACGGGCTCACGGCGCCCGGCGGGCGGGTGCTGGTCGAGGCCTACGGCTCGGACGAGGCCGGCGCCGGGTGCGTGGAGGTCCGCTGCCCGGGCGACGTCTACGCCGGCGACGACTTCGTCTACTGGGGGTTCTCCGTCAACGCGCTCCAGCGCCTGGCGTCGATCGCGGGGTTCGCGCGCGCCGTGCCCGTGGGCAGCGTGCGCATCGACTCGCACCCGCGCGTCATGGTCCGGCTCGAGGTGGACTGAGCCTCAGGCCGCGTCCGCGAGCGCCGCGAGCTCGTCGCGCAGCTCGACCGGGCGGTCGGTCGTGACCGCGTCGGGACCGAACCCGGCGACGCGGCGCAGCAGCGCGGGGTCGTTGACCGTGCCGGTGGTGACGCTCAGCCCGGCGCGGCGCAGCACGCTCACGAGCCGGTGCGAGAGCAGGAAGTGCTCCACACAGACGCCGGCGAGGCCGCACCGGCGCGCCCAGCGGGTGAGGGCGTGCGGCGCGTGCTCGGCCCACGCCACGAGCCGCGCGGGCACACCGCGGGCGGCCGCGGCCTCGCAGGCGGCGGTGTGGAAGCTCAGCACCTCGACCGGCCCCCGCCGGCTGCCGCGCTCCAGCCGCTCGCACACGGTCTCCGCCGTGCGCCGCGCCAGCCCGGCGTCGGCGTGCGCCTTGACCTCGAGCTGCAGCGTGGCCCCGTCCGGCGCGGCGGCGAGCAGCTCGTCGAGCAGCAGCGGGCCGTGGGCGGTCGGCACGCCGTCGCGGTCGAGCAGGCGGCCGTCGGCGATCTCGGCCGCGGTGCGCTCGTGCGCCCAGCCCTCGAGCGTCGTCCCGAGCGGCAGATAGGGCTCGTGGAGCAGCGCCAGCCGGCCGTCGGCGGTGAGGCACACGTCGGTCTCGAGGCCGCGCACACCGGCCGCGAGCGAGCGCGACAGCGCGGGCCACGACGAGTCCGGGCCATAGGCGCGGCCCAGGCGGTGGGCGTAGAGCGGGGGCACGTGCATACGCCGGCGGGCCCGGATACCAGCGGCTCGCGCCGCGGCGGGTGTGGCGATCCGGTGAACCGGGGCCTAGACCGTCTTCAGATACGCGAGCACCGCGAGCACCCGGCGGTGGTCCACGGCGGTCGGCGTGAGGTCGAGCTTGTTGAAGATCGAGGTGACGTGCTTCTCGACCGCGCGCTCGGTGACGACGAGGGCCTCGGCGATCGCGGCGTTGGAGCGGCCCTCGGCCATCAGCGCGAGCACCTCGCGCTCGCGGCCGGTCAGCGACTCGAGCGGGTCCTCGCGGCGGCGGCGGCCGAGGAGCAGGGCCACGACCTCGGGATCGAGCGCCGAGCCGCCGCCCGCCACGCGCCGGACCGCGTCGGCGAACGTGTCGACGTCGGCCACGCGGTCCTTGAGCAGGTAGCCCGTGGACTCGGTGGACTCGGTCAGCAGATCGAGCGCGTAGGCCTCCTCGACGTACTGGGAGAGCACGAGGACGCCGGTGTCCGGGTGCTCGGCGCGGATCTTGTGGGCCGCGCGGAGGCCCTCGTCGGTGTGGCTGGGCGGCATGCGGACGTCGACGACGGCGACGTCGGGGCGGTGGGCGCCGACCTTGCGCAGCAGGTCCTCGGCGTCGCCGGCCTGGCCCGCGACCTCGAAGCCCGCCTCCTCGAGCAGACGGACGAGGCCCTCGCGCAGCAGCACGGAGTCCTCCGCGATGACGACGCGCAAGGGGACCTCGCTGCCTGGTGCTCTCGACGGGGTCATACGGGGAACTCGACGCGCACCGTCGTACCCGCGCCGGGTGGCGAGTCGATCTGCAGGCGGCCGTCGAGAGCCGCAACCCTATCGGCCAGGCCACGCAGACCGGAACCCCGGGTTGGGTCGGCCCCGCCGACGCCGTCGTCGGCGACCTCGACGATCGCGTGCCCGTTGCGGCGCGCGACGCTGACCTTCGCCTCGGAGGCCCCCGCGTAGCGGACCACGTTGGTCAGCGCCTCGGCCACCACGTAGTAGGCCGCCGCCTCGACGGGATAGGGCAGCCGGCAGCGCGGCATCTGGACGACGACGGGCACCGGCGAGCGGCCGGCGAGCGCCTCGAGCGCCGCCTCGAGGCCGCGGTCGGAGAGCACGGCCGGATGGATGCCGCGGGCGAGCTCGCGGAGCTCGCCGATTGCCAGGTTGAGCTCCTCGTGTGCGCCCGAGAGCAGCGACTCGGCGGACTCCGGGTCCTTGGCGAGCTTGGCCTGCGCGAGGCGGAGCGTGAGGGAGAGCGCCACCAGGCGCTGCTGGGCGCCGTCGTGCAGGTTGCGCTCGAGCCGGCGGCGCTCGTCGAGGGCGACGTCGATCAGGCGTGCGCGCGAGGTGTGCAGCTCCTCCACACGCGCGCGCAGCTGCGCCGCGAGGCGCTCGTTCTGCACGGCGAGCCCGGCGGCGGCGGCCACCGAGCGCACGACGTCCGGCTCGTCGAGCAGCGAGCGGTCGTGGATGATCGCGCCGACGCGGGTGCCCTCGAGCTCCACCGGCGTCCACGCGCGCGTCGGGTCGTCGTCGGCGGGCAGCTCGGTGGGCCGGCCCTCGGCGTCCACCCAGCGCTGCTTGTTCTCGAGCCAGTAGACGAGCGTCAGCGAGCGGTCGTCGACGGCGGCGGAGAGGAGGTCGCGCAACGGGCCGGGCTCGGGGGTCTCCCCCATGCGCCGCAGGAGCTCGCTGACCGCCCCCGCACGCACGACCCGCGAGCGCACGAGGCCGAAGAGGAACGCCCACGGCGTCGACGCGAAGGCCACGAGGCCGGCCATGCCGAGGACGTCGGCCGCGCCGGGCGCGCCGACCGTGAAGGACGTCAGCGAGGCGGCCAGCAGCACGAGCAGCACGACCGCCGACCACAGGACCGGCGCCATCGCCCGGCGCTGGAGCCGCGTGGCGTCGCGCCAGCGGCGGAAGAGGATCGCGAGCACGATCCCGATCAGGATCACCGCGAGCGTCGTGGTCAGGCCGTCGAGCGCGCGCGCGAGGACGTCGTCGTCGGCCACCCGGATCGCCGAGGGCGGGCAGCCCGTGCAGTTGTAGTCCTCCGGGTCGCCCAGCAGCAGCCACGGGACGGGGCTGACGGCCGCGAGCGTGTAGCCGGAAGCCACGAGCCGGGCGATGTTGCGGCTCGACAGCCGGCCGTCGGGATACGACAGCACCATGTGCGCGAAGGCGGCGGTGTGCAGGCTCCCGAGCAGCACCCCGATCGTGAACAGCACCGAAGAGTTCGAGCCCATCAGGGACGCCAGCGCGTAGAGGAACCCCACGAGCACCATGAGCGCGCCGAAGCGCTGCTGCGGGCGGCGCCACCACGCGAAGAGCCCGACGCCGATGAACGAGAAGGTGATGAACAGCCCGAGCCCGATGGTCACACCGGGCTTGGTGACGTGGTCGCTGCTCAGGGTGAGCGACGTGGCGACGATGCCGGCCGCCAGGCCCGCGACGGCGATGGCCAGCAGCGCACGCTTGAGGCCGCTCATCCGCGCCTCCTCACGGCCATCGCCTCCGACACGCGAGGGACGGCGGTGCGATGTCTGGTCCGGGAGTCATCTCAGAGGAGCTGCTGGACCCGCTCGCCGGAGAGCTCGGCCTTGGGGACGAACCCCCGCGCGCCGGACCGGGACACGAGCGGGCCGAAATCCGAGCCGTCGCGGCTGGACACCAGGATCACCGCGGGCGAGCCGGGGTGGCCCGTCAGACGGGCCGCGACGTCGAAGCCGTCGATGTCGGGCAGTTGGACATCGAGCAGGACCACCTCGGGATGAAGGCGGAGGACCTCGTCGATCGCGCTCATCCCGGTCTCCGCCTCGCCGACCACGTCGAACCCCTCCGCCTCGAGCAAGATCCGCGCACTGGCGCGAAACGAGGGGTGATCGTCGACGATGAGGACCCTGTGACCCATATTTGTGAGTGATTCTGGCGGGGGCCTCAACGGCCTCCTATACGGCTGACCGTACCCCCTCAGAGGCGTTCTCCACCACCGCTGCAATGGCATTCCAAGCTCCTGCAGGGTCCGCTGCAGAGAACACGGCGGAGCCCGCCACGAGCACGTTCGCGCCCGCGCGCGCGCACGCGGGAGCGGTCTCGACGTCGATCCCCCCGTCGACCTCGAGCATCACGTCCGGGCCGACGAGGTCCCGCAGGCGCTCGAGCTTGGAAAGCGAGTTGGGAAGGAAGGCCTGGCCGCCCCAGCCAGGGTTGACCGTCATGCAGAGGATGAGGTCTACATCGCCCTTGACCTCGCGGACCATCTCGACCGGCGTGCCCGGATTGATCGCCAGGCCGGCCCGGCAGCCGGCGTCGCGGACGTGGGCGAGGGCGTAGTGGACGTGCGGCGTGGCCTCGGCGTGGAGTGTGATGCCGTCCGCGCCCGCCTCCGCGAAGGCCGCGAGGTGGCGCTCGGGGCGCTCGATCATCAGATGCACGTCGATGAAGCCGCCGGCCTCGTGGATCCGGCCGGCGAGGGCGTCGACCACGAGGGGGCCCATCGTGAGCGGCGGGACGAAGTGCCCGTCCATCACGTCGACGTGGATCACGCGGGCGCCAGCCTCGAGGATCGCGTCCACCTCGGCCCCAAGGCGCGCGAAGTCGGCCGACAGGATCGACGGCGCGACCCCGGAGGGCATCGGCGGTCGGGGCCGGTCGCCGGGCACGGCCTCAGATCTGCTGGAGCATCGAGCTCCGGCAGTGGTTGCAGACGTAGAGCTCGGCGTCGGACATGCGCACGATCGTCGAGTGCTCGCCGCAGTGCGCGCAGACCGACAGCAGCTCGTAGCGCTGGAGGCAGTTCACGCAGCGGTAGCGGCCGGGCAGGCTGGTGGGGCGCAGCCACGGCTCGCTGCAGCCCGGGCAGACGGGCCCGAGATCGACGGCGGGATCGGTCATCCCGCCACCCTCCGGCGGAGCCGTGCGATGAAGAACCCCTCCGTGCCGTCCCGGTGTGGCAGCGTGAGCAGGAACGAGGGCACACCTGGATGCTGCCAGACCGGGACGTCGGAGCCCAGCCGGTCGGCCTCGAACTCGGGGTGGCGCCCGAGGAATTCGGACACGACGCCCTCGTTCTCGGCCGGCGAGATCGTGCACGTGGAGTACACGAGCACGCCTCCGGGGCGCAGCGCGGCGGCGCCCGCGTCGAGGATCGCCGCCTGCGTGCGGGCGAGCCGGGTGGGCGCGTCGGGGGCCTTGCGCCAGCGGGCGTCCGGCCGGGAGGCGAGCGTGCCGAGGTCCGAGCACGGCGGGTCGACGAGGACGCGGTCGTAGGCGGCGGGCTCGTGGACCGCGGCGGCGTCGCCGGTGCGGAGCTCGATGCTGCGGGCGCCCAGGCGGTGCGCGGTCCGGCGCAGCGCGTCCGCGCGGCCCGCGTGGCGTTCCACCGCGACGATCTCGCCTTCGTCGTGTCCCAGCGCGGCGAGGTGGGTCGTCTTGCCGCCGGGCGCGGCGCAGAGGTCGAGCACGCGCTCGCCGGGGCGCGGGTCCAGCAGGCGGGCGACCGCCATCGCGGCGCGCGACTGGGGCATGAAGAGGCCGGCCTCCCACTCCGGCGCCCCGTGGGCGTCGAAGGGCGCGTCGAGGACGAGCGCCTCGGGGAGCGGCGGCACGGGCGGCGCAGGCCGGGTCGCGACGGCCAGCCGCTCGCGGAGCCGGTCCGGCTCGATCCTCAGCGTGTTGGCGCGTAGGGCCGCCTCGGCGGGCTCGTTGCCGGCGCGCAGCAGGGCGCGTGCGTCGTTCGCGCCGAGCGCGTCCCACCACAGCGCGGCGATCCACTCGGGGTAGGAGTGCGCGAGCGCCGCGCCGGCGGGCGTGGCGTCGGTGAGCGACGCGACGCGGGCGGCGGCCTCGCGGGCGGCGCGGCGCAGGACGGCGTTGACCAGGCCCGCGCCCCCGCGGGAGCTCGCCTTGGCGAGCTCGACGGACTCGCCGACGGCGGCGTGGGCGGGGATGCGATCGAGGTAGGCGAGCTGGAAGACCCCGAGGCGCAGCGCGGCGAGCACCGCCGGCTCGAGGGCCTCGGCCGGCCGCTCGGTCCAGCCCTCGATGAGGTGGTCGAGCGTGCCCCGTCGCTGGACGGCGCCGTAGGCCAGCCGGGTGGCCAGCGCCCGCTCGCGGGGGTCGAGGCGGAGCCGCTGCGCCTCGCCGCGGAGGGCCCGGTCGGCCCATGCGCCCTCCTCGAAGACCCGGCGCAGCACGGCGAACGCGCACGCCCGGGCGGGGGTGACCGAGCGCGGGACGCCGCGGTCCTCCGCGCCCTTCGCGTGGGCCCTCCCGGGCGGCTCCACGCCCCTGCCGCGGCTCGCGTTCCGACTTCCGGTGCGTCCCGCCGCGCGTGGGCCTCGGCCGGGTCGGTCGGCGCTCATCCAGCCACCGGATTTAGGCGCATAGGGGTTTCGATGCGAAATGCGTCCAAAAGCGTCGAACAATCGTCCAAATCGGCTCAAGTCCTCTCATGCCGGGCGCTGCGAGTGCCGAAAGTGACAGTGGAAACGAGGACTCTGTCATGCCGGTGCCTGACACTCGCGGATCTACCCCTGCCACGAAACGGTGGACGCCTGGTCGCGACGTGCGCTTCGCGGCCCTCGTCTCCGGCGGTCTGATCGCCGCGTTCGTCCTCGTCGGTGCCCTCGTCTCGCCGCTCCTCGGCGTCGGTCCGTGGCCCGACTTCACGCCTCCGGACTCCGACCACACGGTACGACTCGCGGAGCCCCCCGCGTCGCGGGTGCAGCTCGGGCCGACGCCGGGCGGCGGCCCGGGCGGCGCGTTCGGTCCCGGCGCCCCGGGCGGCGGCCTGGGGTCCGGTGCGCCGGGCGGCGTCGTGCTCGGTCCCGGCGGCGTGCCGCTCGTCCCCGGCGCCGGAGCCGGCGGCGGTGGCGGTGGTGGCGGCGGCGGTGGCGGCACGGGCGGCGGCCCGCCGCTGCGCGGTGGCGTCGAGAGCGGCGAGGGTGTCGGGACCGGCGACACGCCGGCGAGCGGCTTCCCCTCGGTCCCGGCGTCCGACGCGGACTTCGACGGCATCCCCGACTCGTGGGAGCGCAACTACGGGCTCGACACCACGCGCAACGACGCGCTCGGCGACGACGACGGCGACGGCTTGAGCAACTTCGCCGAGTACAAGATCAGCACCAGCCCGGTCGCGAACGACAGCAACGGCGACGGTCGCTCCGACGGCGACGACGACTCCGACGGCGACGGGCTGCGCAACATCGTCGAGGTCCGCGCCAACTCGATGCCCTGGGCGCCGGACTCGAACGGCGACGGGCGCTCGGACTCCGACGACGATCCCGACGGCGACGGCCTGAACAACGGGACCGAGCAGCAGATCGGCACCGACCCGGTCAACACGGACACCGGCGGGACCGGCACGGGCGACGCCAGTGGCGACGCCGACGGCGATGGTGTCACCAACGCCGAGGAGATCAGGATCGGGACCAACCCCATCCTGCCCGACAGCGACGGCGACGGCGCCAACGACGGCGCCGAGGTCACCGCCGGCACGAGCCCCACCTCGCCCGACTCCGTGCCGCCTCCGCCCCCGGACGAGGACCCCAATACCCCCGGCACCGACCCCGACGTGCCCGGCGACGGCGGCGAGGTCCCGCCAGACCCCGGCGGCGACGGCCAGCCGGCCCCGGCCGACCCGACCGCCCCGGCCCCGGCCGACCCGACCGCTCCGGTCTCGCCGGCGCCCGTCCCGGAGACCCCGGTGACGCCCCCGGCGCTGACCCCGGCCGTGCCGGCACCCCCGGCGCTGAGCCCCCCTCAAGCTCCGATTGACCCTGAGAGTGGTGCGCGTTCCGAGCCAGAGGTGCCGGTGTCGCCCGGTGAGCCCGACGGCCCGGGTTCCGAGGGCGGGGTAGCGGACCCGTCCGACGGGTCGAGCCCCTCCGGCCGGTCCGACACCTCGGGCAGCGGCGACGAGTCCACTGGTGACCAGGGCGCGGGCGGCGAGTCCCGCGGCGCCGGGTCGGGCACGTCGGGCGACTCGGACACGTCCGGCACGTCGGGTGGCCAGGGCGCGGACGATGGGTCCGGGGGTGCCGGGTCGGGCACGTCGGGCGACCAGGGCGCCGCCGGGCGGTCCGAGGGCGCCGGGTCGGGCTCGCGGTCCGGG
>WUUC01088727.1_pt1 | contig 10377 bp, 6 predicted proteins | sample 6278441 | NCBI WGS metagenome assembly WUUC01 (sample SAMN13675441, study PRJNA597444) | soil metagenome | isolation source: soil | place: USA: Washington | collected 2017-10 | reverse complement strand
GCGCTGACGATCGCGGCGCCCGGTGTGCTCGGCAACGACACCGATGCCGACGGTCCGTCGCTCACGGCCGCACACGTGACTGGTCCGGCGAACGGCAGCCTGACGCTCAACCCGGATGGCTCGTTCAACTACAGTCCGAACCCGAACGTCAACGGTGTGGACAGCTTCAGCTATCGCGCCAGCGACGGCACCGCCTCGTCGGACATCGCGACGGTGACCATCACGGTGAGCCCGGTCAACGACCCGCCGCAGGCGTCTGAGGACGCGTTCGTCACGACCGAGGACACCGCGGTGAATGGCAATGTCCTCGCGAACGACAACGACCTCGACGAGGATGCGCTGACGGCGGCGCTTGCCACGGGTCCGACGAACGGCGTCCTCGCGCTCAACGCCGACGGCTCGTTCACCTACACGCCACACCAGAACTTCAGCGGCACTGACGCGTTCACCTACACCGTGAGCGACGGCAGGGGCGGCAGCGACTCCGCGACGGTCACCATCGCCGTCAACGCGGCAAACGATCCGCCGCTGGCGCGCGACGATGCAGCGATGACGTCCGAGGACACGCCGGTAAACGGCAACGTGCTCGCGAACGATCGGGACGCCGAAGGCGCCGCGCTGAACGCCGTTCTCGTGGACGCGCCAGGCGCTGCCACCGGGACACTGGCGCTCGGAGCCGACGGCTCGTTCAGCTTCGCGCCCGCATCGAACTTCAATGGGACCGCGGCGTTTACGTATCGTGCCAGCGACGGTACCGACAGCTCGAACGTGGCGACCGTGACAATCGCCGTCTCACCGGTGAATGACGCCCCCGTGGCGTTCGATGACAACTTCTACGGACGCGGCGGCGCGCTTCTCATCGTGGATGGCCCCGGTGTGCTCGCCAACGACGCTGACGTCGACAGCCCGCTGACGCCAACCGTCGTCGATGCGCCGGCCCACGGCGAGCTCACGCCGGGCGCGGACGGCGGCTTCACCTACATGCCGGCCGCGGGGTTCACGGGAGTTGACAGCTTCACCTATCAGGCGAACGACGGCAGCCTGTCGAGCAACACCGCGACGGTCACGATCCTGGTTGCAGCCGAGCTCGCCGTCGGCGAAGTCGCCGGTGAGAACCGCACGGTGACGACAGATCCGGAGGGCGCCGGGCCGACGCCTGCGGACCCGGTTGAAGCCTCGGTGACGAGCCCGGTGGACGGGACGATTACCATCGCCGATACGGCGGTGCTTGCCGGCGCACCGACCGGGTACAGCTTCCTTGGCCAGCAGGTGGTGATCACCGCGCCCACGGCGAGCGCCGGAAACCCACTGCTGCTCGTGTTCATCCTCGACGGCTCGGTCATCCCGGCCGGCCAGAACGAGCACACGATCGTGGTGTTCAGGAACGGGTCGCCAGTTGCCGCGTGCGATGCGGACGCGGGCGACAGCGCGTCGCCAGATCCGTGCGTCTTCGCGCGTGAGCTGGTGGACGGTGACGTGCGTCTCTCGATTCGCACGTCGCAGGCGAGCGCCTGGAACTTCGGCACCGCGCAGGCCAACGATGCGCCGGTCGCCAACGACGACAGCTACACCGTCAACCAGAACGACATGCTCGTGATGGCGGCGCCCGGCGTGCTCGGCAACGATACCGATGCCGAGCGGAACACGCTTGCCGCGATCGAGGTGACGAGTCCCGCGAACGGCACGCTGAGGCTGAACGGCGACGGGTCGTTCACCTATACGCCGAATGCCGGCTTCACGGGTCTTGACACGTTCACCTACAAGGTGGGCGACGGCACGTCGGAGTCGAACGTCGCAGCCGTGGCGATCACCGTCAGCGAGGTCAATCACGCGCCGGTGGCCACCGCGGACCACTACACTGTCGCGGAGGACGGGACGCTGTCGGAAGCCGCACCCGGCATCCTCGCCAACGACACCGACGCCAACAGCCATCCGCTTACCGCGGTCGCCGTGAGCGCGCCGGAACACGGCACGTTGGCGCTGAACCCCGACGGTTCGTTCACATACACGCCGGCCGCCGACTTCACCGGAACCGACGCGTTCAGCTACCGCGTGAGCGACAGCGAGGCGAGCGATACCGGCACCGTGACCATCGATGTCACCGCCGCGAACGATGCACCCTCGATCACGTCCCCGGGTCCGCAGCAGCATGCGATTGGCAGCGTCGTGTCGCTGCAAATCGCGGCGACGGACGTGGACGGAGACGAGCTTTCGTTCTCGGCGGCGAGCCTGCCCGGCGGGCTGTCGATCAGTTCGTCCGGCTTGATCTCGGGCACGGTGAACGTGGCCGGCTCGTTCGACGTCACCGTGACGGTGTCCGACGGCACCGCGCCGGGGCAGTCGACGTTCACGTGGACGGTACAGGACAAGCTCGCCCTCGTGAGCCCCGGTCCGCAGGCGAGCATGGAACGAGATCGCGTGCAGCTGCAGATTCAGGCCGTGCTCCCGGCTCGTGACAGGGAAACGGCGGACCTGAGCGGCGACGACGACGAACTGGATGACGATCACGACGATTACGATCGTCGATTCCGAGTACGTCCGCGCCTGCGGTTCTACGCGACGGGTCTGCCGAAAGGCCTGAAGATCCACAAGCGCACCGGCATCATCCACGGCCGCCTCGACGACCGCTCGGCGGGGATTTACCAGGTGGTTGTCTGGGCGCGGCTCGGCGAGGCGAAGGCCTCCACGTCGTTCCTGTGGACCGTGCGGCCGTTCAACTATCCGCCGCAGATTCGCGACATCGACAACCAGGTGGACCGCGCGGGAGATCGCATCGAGATGGATCTCAGGATCCGCGATCGCGATGACGACAAACTGACGGTGACGGTCGAAGGGCTGCCCGAAGGGCTGCGGTACGATGCCGAGGAAGGCGCGATCGTGGGTCGGCTCTCGCGGACCGATTCGGTCGGCGAGTACACCGTGGTTATCAAGGTGTCCGACGGCACCACTGAAGCCACCACCACGTTCGACTGGATCGTGCGAGCACTGAAAGGTTCCTGGTAAGGTCTGCGCGAACTGACGTGGATATCGTCGATCACGTCGCAAAGCTGCTCGTCCCGGGGTCGCTGTCGTTCCTGGCGATCGCCGTGGCGGTCGGCGTGGCGCTCGTCACCGTGCGCGGCCGCCTTGCGCGGGTCGGCCGCGCGAGCCTCACGGCCACCGCTGTTGTCTACTGCGCTCTGACGAGTCCCGCCGTGGCCGCGCTTGTCGAGCGTGGCCTGGCGCGGGACTACACACCGCTTCGTGATCCTGCCGCCGCGCCGGGCGCGTCGACGATCATCGTGATCGGTAACGGCGTGTTCATCACTCGCGACGGTGCCGGTGATGCGATGCAGCGGCACACGCTGGAGAACGTGCTCGAAGGTGCCCGGCTCGCCAGGCTCTTGTCGGCGCAGTACGTGATTACCTCTGGCGGCATCGTGGATCCCGCCAGCCAGCGCCGCGCCGAGGCCGACGTGATGCGCGACGCACTTGCCGAGCTTGGTGTGCCGCCGGACCGCGTCATCGGCGAGGACCGCTCGCGGAATACGTACGAGCAGGTGATCAACATCGCGCGCCTGCTGCGCGAACGTCACATCGAGCGCTCGGTCGTGGTCACCGCGGCTCCGCACATGCCGCGCGTCCTCGCGCTGTTCGAGCGGGAAGGGGTGTCGCCGATCCCCTCAATTCCACTGAGGGCGTACGAACGTCGCGGCGCCGGTCCATGGCTGTTCAGCATCCGGGCGCTGGAGGACAGCGAAGCCGCCAGCTACGAATACATGGCGCTGGTTGGCTACTGGCTGCGGGGCCGGATCGGGTAGATCCGAAAATCCCGCCGTTCGCAGACTAAAGTTCGACCGACCCCGCCCGGGTTTCGGCCGATCCCCGTAAGTCTCTTTGTTCAGGGCACTTCCGGGCGGCGCGTGCCTTGCTGTCCCTCCAGCAGCATCCAATTTCCCAAGCGATCCCAGATGGCATCGGTCTACTCGTTCAAGCTCTCGGCTGCGCGCCAAGGGCGGCGCACGCCGCCGGCAGACGCTTCGCTGCACTACGCGCTGCCGAAGGGCGGGCCGGCGGTGCGACGCGGCGAACCGGTCCGTCTCGGTGTGCCGTTTGCGCGAGGCGCGTGCCGCTCCGTCGCAAACCTGACGCTCGAGAACTCCGCGGGCCCGGTGCCGCTCCAGGCCCGGGTGCTCGACCGGTGGGCTGACGGATCGGTGCGTTGGGCGCTGCTGGACTACTGCGCGGACGTGCACTTCGGCCGGCATCACGGCTACACGGTCACCACGGGACCTCGCATGGAGGCCGACGCGGTTGTCCGCGTGCTGTCGGTCGGTGCGGCCGTGCATGTCGATACTGGCCACGCACGATTCACGATCGTGCCCAACAGCACGTTGCCGTTTGCGGCCGTGCGCGTGGGCGGCGCGCCGGCGCTCGATGCGTCGAGAAGCGGGTTGCACGCCGAAGACGAAGCCGGGCGTCGCCTCACGCCAACTATTGAGCGCGTACGCGTCGAGGAGTCGGGCCCGATCCGCGCCAGCGTCTGTGCCGAGGGGTGGCTGGCCTCCTATGGCGGCAACTCCGCCGTTGAGTTCACGTGCCGGATGCATTTCACTGCCGGGTCCGCGACGGTTCGCATCGACTTGACGCTGCGGAACCCGAACCGCGCTTTTCATCCTGGCGGTATCTGGGAGCTGGGAGATCCGGGGAGCGTCTACCTGCGCGACCTGGCGCTCACCCTTGCCGCGGTCAGTCGTAATGGGCAGCCAGACGATCGGACGGAACACGGCGAGCCCGTGCGGATTCGCTGCTCGCCGGAAATCGACGCGCCCTTCGAGGAGTGCGCCGCGCCGTTCGAGCTGTTCCAGGAATCAAGCGGTGGCGAGAACTGGCGCAGCCGCGTTCACGTGAACCGCGACGGCGTGGTGCCGCACGAGCGGCGGGGGTACGTGCTGCGGTCCGGCGATCAGGAACGAACGGGCCTGCGGGCGACGCCTGTTGTCACGCTCGAAGGGACCGACACGTTCCTCGGCGTGGCGGTGCCCGCGTTCTGGCAGAACTTCCCGGCCGCAATCGAGAGCGACGGCCGCGGCGTCACGGTTCGCCTGTGGCCGCGCCAGTACCCCGACGTCCACGAGCTGCAGGGAGGCGAGCAGAAGACGTTCACCTGTTACGTCGCTGTGGCCCCGGACAGTGTCACCGACGAGCCGCTGGCGTGGTGCCGCGCGCCGCTCTTTGCGTCGGTTCGGCCCGACACCTACTGCGAGAGCGGCGCCGTGCCGTATCTCCTGCCCGAGGACGAGGATCCCTATCGCGAGTACATCGCGCTCGTCCACGAGGGACTCGAGGGCGCCGACAGCTTCGCCCGCAAGCGCGAAACGTTCGACGAATTCGGGTGGCGGCACTTCGGGGAGGTGCCCGCCGATCACGAGAGCGCCCTGCTGCCGGCTGGCGCCATGCCGTTCGTCTCGCATTACAACAACCAGTACGACGCGGTGTTCGGGTTCGCGTGTCACTTCATGCGCACGCGCGACCCGCGCTGGTGGCTGCTGATGGACGAGCTCGCGTCGCACGTCGCCGACATCGACATCTACCACACGGATCGCGACAAGGCGGCGTATAACCACGGCCTCTTCTGGCACACCAGCCATTACGTGGACGCGGGTGCATCCACGCACCGGTCGTTCCCGAACGCCGAGGGCGTGAGCGGGGGCGGACCCTCGGCCGAACAGAACTACACCTCCGGCCTGCTGCTGCACTACTTCCTGACGGGCGACCCGCGCTCTCGCGCTGCGGTCATCGAGCTCGCCGAGTGGGTCATTGCCATGGACGACGGGCGGAAGAGCCCGTTCCGGTTCCTGGCTGGCGGAGGAGAGACCGGCCTGGCGAGCGCGACCAACACGCCGTGTTATCACGGGCCAGGCCGTGGCGCCGCCCATTCGATCAATGCCTTGATCGACGGTCATCGCGCCACCGGCGATCGACGATTCCTGGACAAGGCGGAGCAGTTGATCCGCCGCTGCATTCATCCCGACGACGAAATCGAGGCACTGGAGCTGCACGACGCGGAACGACGCTGGTCCTATACGGCGTTCCTGCAGGTCCTGGGCACGTATCTCGATCACAAGGGGGAGCGCGGCGAGATCGACGCGATGTACCGGTACGCACGCGCGAGCCTGCTTCGCTACGCGCACTGGATCGCGGCGCACGAGTACCCGTATCTCGACAAGCCGGAAATCCTCCAGTACCCGACAGAAACCTGGGCCGCGCAGGACATCCGCAAGAGCGTCGTGCTCGATCTTGCCGCGAAGTACGCGGAGGCCGGGGATTGGGCGCGCTTCAGGGAGCGGTCGGATTTCTTTTATCGCGGCGCGCTCGCGACACTGCGCGGCATGCCGACGCGGGCGCTCAGCCGCCCACTCGTGCTGCTGCTCTCATACGGGTTCGTGCGTGGACACGAGCGCGTGCTTCCGTCGATCGACAGCGCTTCTCCGGCGCCCGGCGTCCTGCCCCCGCGGCACGCCGCGTTCGTTCCGCAGAAGGCGCTCGCCTATCGGCGTGTTCGTTGGTTGACGGCGGTGGCGACGCTCCTCATGGCGCCGGCAACCGCCGTTTTCAGATGGTCGTGGAGGAGCTGATGGATCACATTCCCCCCAATGTGGATCCGCGCGGCATCGAATCGGTGGTCCTTGCCGCCATAGATATTGTGAACCAGTCGCGGCTGCCGAGCGAGCAGCTCGCGATGCATTCGGATGCGGCGATCTTCGGCGACGGCAGCCCGCTCGACTCGCTGGGCCTGGTGTCGCTGTTGATCGAAATCGAAGACCAGCTCGCCGTCCGCGGCCTGCCGCTGAGCCTGAGTGACGAGCGCGCGATGTCGCAGAAGCGCAGCCCGTTCCGCGACGTGCCGAGCCTCGTGGCGTACATCCAGAGCCTGGCGGTGTCGCGGTCGTGAGCGATCGCCGCATCCTGATCACCGGCGCAACCCGCGGCATCGGGCAGTCGCTCGCGCAGCACTATCTGGCGCGCGGCGCCACGGTGATTGGGTGCGGGCGTGGCAAGGCCTCCATCGACCACGAACGATATGTCCACTTCGCGCTGGACGTCTCGGACGAGGACGCGGTGAACGACCTGTTCAGCGGGCTGCGCGACCGCTACGGTTCGGTGGACGCGATCATCAACAACGCCGGTGTCGCCAGCATGAACCTGGTGGCGCTGACGCCGGCGCGCGTCGCCCGGCGGATCATCGAGACGAACTTCCTCGGCACGTTTCTGTTCACGCATGGCGGAATCCGGCTGCTTCGCCGATCGCCGGCGCCGCGGATCGTCAACATCACCACGGTGGCCGTTCCACTCGGACTCGAGGGCGAGGCCGTGTATGCCGCATCGAAGAGCGCCGTGGAGACGTTCACGCGCATCACGGCGCGGGAAGTGGGCGCGTACGGCATCACCTGCAACGCGGTGGGTCCGTCGCCCATCCAGACGGACCTCACGCGCAACGTCTCCATGGACAAGCTCGATCGTCTTGTGCAGCGACAGGCCGTGCCGCGCTGGGCGGAACCGGGCGACGTAGCCAATGTCGTCGATTTCTTTCTCAGTCCCTGCAGCGGCATGGTCACCGGGCAGGTGGTGTACCTCGGAGGATTCTGATGATTAGCTGGCTGCTCGCACGCATGCGTCAGCAGTCCGACGCTCCGGCTGTCGGTATGCCGACTGTCACGCTTACCTATGCCGGCCTGCTGGCTCGCTGCGAGGCGTGGCGGCGCCGCCTCGAAGCGGCCGGCGTCGGCGTCGGCACCGTCACGAGCCTCGAAGGCGAATACGGACCGGAATCGGTGGCGGTCTTTCTCGCGCTCATGTCGCGCGGGGCGATCATCGTGCCGCTGTCGTCGGACTCCCAGCGGCAGGCCGAGGGGCTCCTCGAGACCGGCGAAGTGGAAGTTCGTGTCAGCGCGACCGACGGCACCATCCAGTTGCAGGATCGCTGCGCCACGCATCCGCACTACCAGGAGTTGCGGCGACGTCGGCATCCGGGCCTGGTGCTCTTCTCGTCGGGATCGACGGGGAGGCACAAGGGCGCGGTGCACGACCTCGTGCAACTGCTGAAGAAGTTCGAGACGGCGCGCCATGCCTACCGAACCCTCGTGTTCCTGCAGATGGATCACATCGGCGGCGTGAACACGCTGCTCTACACGTTGTCGAACGGCGGCATGGTGGTCGTGGCGGCGGAACGCTCGCCCGCGGCCGTGTGCACGGCGATCGCGCGGCACAGGGTCGAGCTGTTGCCGACCTCGCCGACGTTCCTCAACCTGCTGCTGCTGTCGGGCGAGCACGAACGGCACGACCTCTCGTCGCTCCGCCTCGTCACGTATGGGACCGAGCCGATGCCGGAAAGCACCCTGGCCCGGCTCGCGGACGCATTGCCGCACGTGCAGTTGCTGCAGACGTACGGGTCCACTGAGCTTGGCATCCTGCGGTCGAAGTCGCGCACGCGCGACTCGCTCTGGGTGCGCGTCGGCGGCGAAGGGTACGAAACCAAGGTCGTGGATGGACGGCTCTGGATTCGCGCCGAGTGCGCGATGCTCGGGTACCTCAACGCGCCGAGCCCGTTCGACGCCGACGGGTTTCTCGACACCGGCGATCTCGTCATCGTGGACGGGGAGTGGATTCGCATCCTCGGGCGCGAAAGCGAGGTCATCAATGTCGGCGGCAGCAAGGTGCATCCCGCGGAAGTCGAGAGCGTGCTGCTCGCGCTCGACAACGTGGCCGACGTGTCGGTCCGCGGCGAGCGGCATCCGCTTGTCGGCCAGATCGTCACGGCATCGATTCTCCTGCAGGCCCCGGAGTCGCCGGCGGCGTTCCGCGTGCGCATGCGGCAGTACTGCAGCACGCGGCTGCCGGCCTACAAGGTTCCCGCGCGTGTGGTAATTGCTGATGGGCCGCTGCATTCGTCGCGATACAAGCGCGTGCGTCGTGCCGTGAACGAAGAATCGGGACAGATCGAAGAGGGGGCGGCATGATCGCGTGGTTCTATGTCGGAAGCCGGCAGATGCTCAAGAACCTGTTCGGCGGGCTCGCCTGGGTGCTTGTCGCACCGTGCGCCGCAACGACCGCCATCGCATCCCGTCTTGGCGATCGCAATGAGACGTTCAACTTCTGGGCGCACGTGTTCGCCTGTGCGCCCGGGCTGCCGGGCATGTACCTGCGTCGCGCGTTTTACCAGTGGACGCTCGAGGATTGCGCGCCTGATTGCTTCATCGGCTTTGGCACCGTGTTCACGCAGCGCGAGGTGCGCGTCGAGCAGGGCGCGTATGTGGGACCCTATTCACTCGTGGGCGCCGCCACCTTGCGCCGGGGATGCCTCATCGGAAGCCGCACGAGCATCGTCAGCGGCAGGAACATGCACGAGCTGCAGCCCGACGGCACGTGGGGACCCACCAGGCCTGGCACGCTGCGTCCCGTGGACGTTGGCGAATATTCGTGGATCGGGGAGGCGAGCACGCTCATCGCGGACATCGGGCGCGGCGCGCTCGTCGGCGCGGGTTCGGTCGTCGCAGCCCCTGTCCCGCCGGGGGTGATGGTCGCCGGCAACCCGGCGCGGTTCGTGCGGGTGTTGCAGCCACCAACCAGCACTGCCGCGGCCCCGGTGGAGAGAATGTATGCGGGCGGATTACGTCCCGTCGATTGATTGGCTGAAAGCGATCGGCCTCACGCTGATCGTCTTCGGCCACGTGGCACACGGGGCAATCGCCGGCCTCGTGCCGCCGATTTATCCAAAGCAGTTCGGCGTGGCGTTGTTCCTCTACGCGAGCGCCTACGGTCTTGCGCGTGAGCGGCGGGCGAGTGGGCGCGCCGTGGTGAACCGGCTGTTCGAGATGTTCCTGTTCGGGCTTGCCAGTGCCGCCATCCTGAGCGGGATTGGCTTCGTGCTCGAACGCGACATCCGCGAGAGCAACTACCTGCCGTTCATTGCCGGCGTGAACGTGGCGCTCGATTACTTCCCGGCCAATCCCACGACATGGTTCATCGGGATGTACATCCAGCTGCTGCTGCTCTGGGCAATGGTGCTGCGCCACAAGCGCGTCAACCTGACATTGTGCGTGATGGTCGCGGTTGCCGAGATTGCCGTTCGCGCGCTGCTGATGCTGCAGGCGGGCGACTTCGTCGCCTACATGAACGTGTCGAACTGGCTCACCGTGTTCCTGCTTGGCTCGTGGCATGGACAACGCGGTCGCATCGAATACGTCGAGGGCCCGTGGTGGCGCGGCGGGCTGGCGCTTGCCGCCTTCGTCATGGTCTGGAGCGCGCTGGTCGGCCGCACCGTGGTCGTGGACGGCTTTCCGCTGATGCGCCTCGGGTTCCCCGGTGCAGCGGGTGCACTGGCCACTTCGATAGCGG
>WUUC01023120.1_pt1 | contig 10377 bp, 11 predicted proteins | sample 6278441 | NCBI WGS metagenome assembly WUUC01 (sample SAMN13675441, study PRJNA597444) | soil metagenome | isolation source: soil | place: USA: Washington | collected 2017-10 | reverse complement strand
TACACCACTCCGCAAGACGACGAAGTAAGCGCAATGCGAGATCTTCCTGCTCATCGAAGGCATGCAATTCAGGGACAACCGCTCTTGCATCTGCCAGCATCATACCACGGCGGATCCCTTTGCCCTCTGCTATTAAATTGGCGGCTGTGATGATTATCCTTCCTCGCGAAGCGCTCTTGAGAACGAACGGAATATTTTGAAGTTGTGGATACCGGTTGGTAAACCAGTCGGTCGTTAAATGATGGAACCATACTGAAACAAACCGCTTCGACATCTCACCCTGCTATCTTTTGATGTTGCTGAACAAATAACAAAGGTTCTGCCTGGATGAACGCCCCATTTATCCATTGAACTTCCCACGTAGCCGGTTTTCCATTTCTTACTCTTGAAAGCTCCACTCTCCATTTAGGGAAGCCAATCCCAGGGAGTTCATCGATAGGTTCCGATGGCAATGAAGAAATACGCCAGCGCGAAACACAAGCGGTTGTATTCGGTTGGCGGTTCTGTTGACGAATGATAAAGCCATTCACTTTACTTTCTTCAACCGCTAGCTGCAACCGGCGGGATGCAGTGAAACTCAATTCACGGGCCTCTCCCACTACTGCTGTAAGTGCAGAACACTTCAAAGCCTCATCGATCGCCCAAAGCACATCCTTTTCCCTCAGGTCAAGAAATATGAATCGATCAGGTTCAAGCCCAAAACTTTTCAATGCCGGTGGAAATAACTTGCGGGACGAACTGATCCAGATCGTTGAGCCCCCTTCACCCATCAATACGCTCAACAGCCCGCCAACAAAACCTACGGTGGCAGCTGTGTCGTCAATGCCATTGCACATGAATTCGTGGACTGCACCCACTGGAAAAGAAGAGTTGGGAAATGCATTCGCAATCGGACCAAGTCTGGAATCAAGTGCCTGGTTAGCTGAAGTGTTAAAGCCCTCTAATCGCAGGACTTCCGACTTTAAATCAGTTAATATTTTTGATCTGTTTGATGACAGCATACCCTTTCGATCTCTCCCGGACTTCAAAGGTAGAATAAACTAAATATTTTAGTAACATATACTAATAAATTTAGTTGATACTGCTTTTTGCCGAAATTTCAAGGATTCTGCAGCCTCATTGGCAGGCTGTTTTTGCCAGCCCGGGGAAACCAACTCACTATCATTTACCGAAAACGAAGGCGGAAACCGGCGGCACAGGCCCGTCATATTAAGGCAATGTTACCCCGTTTTATCATTGTGTTAAGTTAACGCAAGGTTATCGGATTGTTTCTGCTAAAACATTCTCTTGCGTTGGAATTGCCCGATAATGCTCAAAAGACATAGTAAAACCGGCTATCTCATCCTTTCTGTATTAAGTATTTGCCTGGTGTCATTTAACATACCGGCACAAGTCCCCGACTCTACAACAAAAGCAAAGCCTGCGGAATGGTTCAAAAAAGTGAACATACGCGGGTATGCCCAGCTGAGGTATAATCGTCTTCTGGAAACCAATCCGCAGTTAGGATGTGAGCAGTGCGATAAATCATGGGGAGGTAACAACGGATTTTTCTTCAGGCGCATAAGGCTGATCTTTTTCGGACAGATCCATGAGCGGGTTTACGTTTATATTCAACCTGATTTTGCATCATCTCCGCAATCCGGCGCACTCAACTTCGGCCAGATACGTGATGCCTATTTCGATGTTGGGCTTGACAAGAAGAACGAGTTCAGGCTTCGCATCGGTCAAAGTAAGGTTCCTTATGGATTCGAAAACCTTCAGTCAAGCCAGAATCGTATAGCATTGGACAGGAATGACGGACTTAACAGTGCAGTGAGCAACGAACGTGATATCGGAATATTCGGATATTGGGCGCCTCTCAAAATCCGCGAACGCTTCAGTTACCTCGTGAGTTCCGGATTGAAAGGTTCTGGTGACTACGGCGTGATTGGCATTGGAGTTTTCAATGGCCAAACAGCAAACAGGAATGAAAGCAATGATGTGCCTCACGTTGTTGCCCGGGTATCATATCCTTTTCAGTTCGGGGAACAGTTTATCGAACCTGGTATACAAGCTTATTCGGGTAAAACTGTTGTACCAATAGTTGGCAATGATGTGCAAGGTCAGCCAGGGTATGAATACATCGACAGGCGTGCAGCGGCTTCACTAATCGTATATCCACAGCCCTTTGGATTCGCGTCTGAAATTAATGTAGGTACAGGACCTGAGTACGATCCCGAAACCAACACAATTGATCAAAAGGAACTCAAAGGGGGTTACTTCATGGGTTCTTATATGGTGAAACGGAAAAGCCATGTATTTGTACCTTTTATCCGATATCATTTTTACAATGGGGGTAAAAAACATGAGCTTGATGCACGCAGCTATTCAATCAAGGAACTGGAATTTGGTGCAGAATGGCAACCATGGAAAGCATTTGAGGTTGTAGCGATGTATACAATGTCGAAACGCAGGTATGAAGACAGTTCGAAGCCTCAAAATGATCAGGCTGGAAATCTTTTGAGGATTCAGTTCCAGGTGAATTTCTAATTAACCAACGTGAATACGGTGTTCACTGATATAAGAGATATAGGGAAATAAATCCTCACTCAACATTGTTGTAGCGGGTAATCGGGTGCGCACCTCCTTTGTTTACGCCTCAACCGTCGACGTACCATTGCTGGCACCGATTTGGGATAGATTCAAGCATGATTAAACACAGTTTAATGGTAATGCTTGTATTGATTGCGTTGACAATCAGTACCGCAAAGGCACAGAAAGATGATTCAAGCCGGTATGTACGCACGGCGCAAGGATACTTTATGGTACTCAGGCAGGGTGATAATGTGATCGAGCACCTGGAGAAACTTATGCTGGCAGAAAAAATTCCAACAGCTATAATAAGCGGAATAGGATTCGTGAATATCAAGTTTGGTTATTACAAACAACGAAGAAAAAAATTCAAAGATCAGCATTTTAAAAAAGTGGAACTGTCGAGCTTAAATGGCTCGATGGCGTGGGAAAATAACCGCCCCTCAATCCATGCTCACGGTGTTGTTGCAGGCCGGAACTTCAGGGCATTCGGGGGACATATACTTGAAGCAACAGTAAGCACTGGCTCAGCCGAAATCACGATAACAGTGATCAACAGTCAACTTGAACGAAGAACAGATCCTGCACTTGGTGCCCCGGTGTTGAGGCTTGATTAGAAGTTCTTAATTCCTGGTTAATAGTTTTCGTCACATCAGTTGTGGTATTTCGATGCTGCAATTTACCATGTGACTGATAAAGAACTATGAACTGTAAACACAGAACCCTGACTGGGTTTTTGCTAACTTTAGCCAACACCCGGACAAATGAAAACCGTCTTATTTCAGATCCTGTTCTTCCTTACCGCAACAATCGCTTTTCCTCAAGACACAAAGCCCCGGACAATAGTGACTACCGATGGTGAAGTAGATGACCAGGACTCGTTCATCAGGCTGCTGCTATACAGTAATGAGTTTGATATTATCGGCCTGGTGTACAGTAGTTCGCAATGGCACTATAAAGGTGACGGTCGGGGAACGAAATTTACCTCAAAGATGCCCTTTACAGAAAAAAGGTACGGCGAAAGAACTGAGCTTCGTTGGCCAGGCACCACATGGATGGAAAAGTTCATCGATCGGTATGCACTGGTATATGACAATCTCGCCACACATGCAGTAGGTTTTCCATCCCCACAATACCTGAGAGGAATAGTAAAGACGGGCAATATCGACTTCGAAGGTGAAATGGCCAGGGACACAGAAGGATCTGATCTTATTCGGGAAATTCTGCTGGACAACCACGCGGCTCCTGTGTTTATACAGGTCTGGGGTGGCACCAATACCGTAGCACGGGCATTAAAATCGATTGAAGAAAAGTACAGTGAGCACGCGGATTGGAATGCTATTAAAAAGAAAGTTTCTGATAAAGCGGTGCTTTATATGGTGCTGGACCAGGACAATACTTATAAAACATATGTCGAAAAGGGCTGGCCCGATATCCGCGTACTTTACAATTCAGCGCAGTTCTGGAATTTTGCTTACCCATGGCCACGGGTCGTTCCCAATGAACTTCAGCCCTATCTGCGCGGACCATGGTTCAAAGAACATATCAAGTTCAATCATGGCCCACTATTATCAAATTACTACCTGTGGGGTGATGGAACAGCGATAGAAAATGATCCTGAGCACAATCACGGCAACATCGGGGAGGTAAAAAAAAATAAAATGGGTCAGTATGATTTCATCTCGGAAGGTGACTCCCCTGCCTTCTTTCACCTCGTGGATGTTGGTCTCGATAATTTGAAAGATGCTTCGTGGGGCGGCTGGGGCGGTCGTATGGTGCAGTCGAAAAAATCTCCAAACCGATGGGAAGATGGCGATCATGTTACTGATTTTAATCCCTTTACGGCTAAAGATGACAAAGCCTATCCGCAAACAAGGTGGATAGATGTGTTGCAGAACGATTTCGCCGCAAGAGCGGACTGGTGCGTGATGCCCTATGCGAAGGCCAATCATCCTCCGGTTGTGACGGTCGAAAGTACAGCAAAGGCGAACGCTGGTGCTACGATCAGGTTATCAGCGAGAGCTACCGATCCCGATGGGAACCAGACAAACTTCAAATGGTGGCAATACCATGAAGTTGACAGTTACCCTGGAAAAATTGTTATTCAAGACCCAACAACAGCCAGGCAATTGATAACCATCCCACAGGACGCGAAGCCTGGCGATTCGATCCATCTGATCGCAGAGGTTTCGGACAATGGCACACCGGCATTGACGCGGTACAAGCGTATTGTTCTGACCATCGAGTGACGTCAGGACACTCGCGCGCTTACCTCAACCTTTTTGGGCACACGATTTGGTGCAGCCGATTGATAAAGAATGAGAAGCACGTCTTGAGATATGCTTCCGGATCTTGAATCAAAAATTTTAAATCAAAATTGGAGATATGGCCAAATATTCAAAGAAGGCGAGTGAGAAAGTCGAACGAGCTATGAAGGAAAGAAAGAAGGGCACGTTGAAAAGTGGCCGAAGCGGGAAGAAGGTAAAGAGCCGCAAGCAGGCAATTGCTATCGGACTGTCGCAAGCACGTAAATCAGGAGCGAAAGTTCCAAAGAAAAAGAAGGAAAGCGCTTAAGGCGTAACGTGCTACGCGCTTAGGTGTTTCCGGAGCCGTATCACAACCTGTCGTCAGGCTGTTAATGCAGGTACGTAAACACGTAAACACGCTAGCACGTCTACATTACTCAATTATTCATCCCTTTCATCTTCAATTACGTCTGCTGCATGAAGATTGATTGCAGACTCGGCAACTATAGTTAGTTTTTCGTCGGCATGTTTTTCTTCGTCGAGTGTCTGTTGAAGGAGGCGAACAGCCTGATCGAGGCCAAGGTGCTGCGCAAACGTCCGTAGCGTTCCGTATGTTGCGATTTCATAATGCTCCACTTTTTGCGCAGCGGAGATGATCCCGGCATCGCGCATTACGCCTTCATCGGATTCTTCCATAATTGTTTCGGCTTCCGCGATAAGGCCTTCCATCGCTTCGCACTTCTTGGTCTTTGGATCTTTTCCGGTCAACTCAAATACCTGCTCGAGACGGGAAACATGCTCTTCAGTCTGTGCCAGGTGATCTTCCAACGCTTGCTTCAATTCCTCCGAGGTCGCCTTTTTAATCATTTTTGGAATAGCCTTCGTCAGAGCTTTTTCAGCCCAATAAATGTCTTTCAGTTCTTCTTCAAAAAGCTTTTGCAGCTTGGTCGTCATTTCTTCCGGCGTCGCTTGCCTGGTGTTGGTTCTTGATGATGCTCTCATGATATGATTGTTTGATGATGCCCGAGACGACCGCTAAAAACATGCCCTGCAGACTGGTCCTCTGATTCGCTGGCCCGGAAGTGCGCTGGGTGCTGTGACGGTAAAGTTTGTTCCCGCGTAAGTTTTTATGCCGGCTCGTCAGCATGATATTCCACGGTCGCCGGTCTACAGAGTGTAGAAGCACGTCCCGCCATCGGGGAGGTATACTTTTTGATCCCGCGCGTTAAGTAAATGAATCCCGGTCGGAATAGAAGCCCTTCAAGCAGACGACCGGGCTTTACAATTTTTTTTGCTGTTCTGTAATAATCTGTTGCTGTCCGCATCAAAGGTGCAAATCAACAAAACATGAAAAAGCAATTGATTATCGTGGCCCTGATCTTTGTGGCAAACGTTGCCGCTGCTCAAACTCCTGCATTCAAGGTGGAAAGAGCCGGCCAAGGGCAACCCATATTATTCCTTCCTGGCTTCACGTGTCCTGGTGCAGTTTGGAATGAAACGATCAACAACCTGAATGGAAAATATGAGGTTCACAAAATCTCCTATGCGGGTTTTAATGGCAATGCACCTATCAGGATGCCCTGGTACGAAACGATCAAAAGTGAGCTGATCACTTACATGAAAGAACACAAGATGAATAATACAACCATCGTTGGGCATAGCATGGGAGGAATGATGGCTGTGGATCTTGCGGCGGCTGCACCTGACTATGTAAGTAAGATCGTTGTGGTGGATGGATTACCCTGCCTGCGGGAGTTGTGGATGCCGGGCGTTAAGGCGGAGCAAATCAGGTATGAAAGTCCGTACAATCAACAAATGCTTGCGCAAACACCTGAACAAGTGAAGGACAATGCAAAAATGATGTCGGCAGGTATGACTACGAATACTTCAAAAATAGATATCATCACCCAATGGACAATGGAAGCCGATCGCGAGACATTTGTGTATGGATATACCGACCTGCTTAAACTGGATCTTCGTGATGTACTCCCGCAGGTAAAGGCAAAGGTATTGATTATAGGTGCTTCATTTCCTGACGCGAACGTTGTTAAGACAAATTTTGACAAGCAGTATGCTAATCTCGTTTCGAAGTCGATCGTAATTGCGGATAACAGCAGGCACTTCGTTATGTTTGATCGACCTGAGTGGTTCTACAATCAGGTGAATACATTCCTGGCTGGCAAATGAGTAATTCCCTCCGAGCAGATTTTGAAAAAATTCATCTGCAGTATCAACCCATGGTACTGCAGATGTGCCTTGGGTTCATGAAAGGTGACCGCGACCAGGCGCGGGATCTGTCGCAGGAGGTTTTTATCAATACATGGACAGCATTACCGAACTACCGGGGTGAAGCATCTTACAAGACGTGGATATACCGCATTACTGTAAACACTTGCCTGATGTATATCAGGAAGCAGAAGGACAAAGTCAGGTTGCCGCTGGAAGAAGTATCCGGCCATGAAGATGACGCTGGTGCTGGGAAGCGTGAACAATCCGATGAGTTGTACGTCGCAATAGGCCGGCTGGAGCATGTCGACCGGTTGATCATGATGATGGTCTTGGACGAACTGGAGTACGATGAGATAGCCCGGATTGTCGGGGTCACGGAAAACAATCTTAGAGTAAAGATCCATCGGATCAAATTGAAATTAAAAACATTACTTGAAAATGGAAAAGGATCTGAATGAACTCAAGTCGATCTGGGCGAGCGGGAAGAAGGCGGTCGCGGCTACCACGCCAGCTGATGAGATCATAGCGCGGGCAGAGGCAAAAAAGAAAAACGTACTGTTCTCTCATTATGGCAACATTGCGATCCTTACCCTGGTGATGATCGTAGTTGGCGTTACTTTCTATTATATTTTTCCGTGGAATACGGCGCTTAGTACATGGGGTGTTCACCTGATGGTTGGTGGACTGGCATTGCGCATTGCGATTGAAATATTCAGCACTGCGAAGTCGATGAGGATAAACATTACCGACCCTGCGGTAAAAGCGAACGAAGATGCCATCAGGTTTTACGAGTTCAGAAAGAAGGTTCACGGCCCGGTAACAGTTACGATTGTGGCAATCTATATGATAGGCTTCCTGCTGTTCTCTCCGGAACTTGCCAACAATGTACCGCTTCGTTATGTGATCGGACTCGACGTCATGTTTGTTGTCATAGCCTTCGTTCTGGCGCGAGTAATCAGTAAGGGTCTGAGGCAGGAGCTTAATGACTTGAATACGTTGATACACCTACGTAACGGACTCGGGAGGGATTGATATCCTGTTAGAGGTTTGATGGTTTGAAAGTTTGAGGGTGTGCGGCTAGTTACAGACCTCAAACTTCAAACCTCCAAATCTTAAACTTTTTAGTTTTTATAATGCTTATCCAAAAACTCATACCTTCCATCATTCTTCGCATTAACCGCTTTCGAGGTTACGTCGATCACCATTACTGGAGGGGTTTTTGAATCGGCGGGAGCTGCCGGCCATTCCGGAAGTTTATCACCATTTGGATTGCCTTTGATGACGAAGTTTGCGAAGTAACTCAGCATGGTTTCCGAAACCGCGTAATCATCGCTGGTCCACGCATAGTCTTTCACCAGGTCCAGGTTGCCCAGACAATATTCAATCTCACATGCGTGGGGCGCACCTAATGCCTCCGGCGTCGGGGGAGCGCCTTCGCTTCGTGATGTGCCGCCCGCCAGACCCGCCTGCAACGACCTGTCGACCAGCGCCGGGCGCAGCTTACTGTACAAGTATCTGTAAACCGGTTGACTGCTGTTCTTGCGATGAAGATCGAACCACTTCCACGTGCTGTATGCGATAAATCGATCGGAAGCAAGATCTGTGGCCGACCATTCTATTTCTTTCTGCGATCCATAAGGATATAACTTTAATACCTGTTCATGGTCATTCGGGTAGGCTTCCTTTACTTTTTTCACGTAGTGCTCGGATGTCATAGGACCTTGCATAAAAGCAATGCCGGGGATCTCGGCAGAATTCCATCCAAGCAGCAATGGAACCTGTGCCTGCTCTTTCGCTTTGAATGTTTCAGGAACCGGTTTTGTGTAGAAGTATCCGTCGATCACGGTAGGGAAACCAAAACGTTTGGAATCCTGGTAGAGCTGAAAGATCTCGAAAGTACTTAACGCGCGAAGTTGTGCTAATGAAGGATAGCCGGCTTTGGTTGCGAAATCGAGTCCTTCCTTTTCAGCTTCTGCAAGCGGAACAGGTGCAAGTGTTGGGAAGATCGCCGCACCACTCTCTCCTATCGCGCCAGCAATTAGTTTCTTTGATATCGGCGATACCATGTGGGCACTCACTGATATACTTCCTGCTGATTCACCTGCGATCGTCACTTTCCCGGGATCACCTCCAAAAGCAGCAATGTTTTTCTGAACCCACTTCAGCCCGGCATTCTGATCGAGCAAACCATAGTTGCCAGAACCTTTGTAAGAAGACTCTTTACTAAGTTCAGGATGAGCGAAGAAGCCAAAAATGTTGAGGCGATAATTAACGGTGACAACGACGATACCTTTCTTTGCCATTGCTGCACCATCATACCGCGGTTCGGCGCCATCACCGGCAACAAAGCCGCCACCATAAAAATAAACCAGCACTGGCAGTCCTTTTGTGCCTGGTTTTGCTGGCGACCATACGTTGAGATAAAGGCAATCTTCACTGAGTGCGGCAGCACGTGAGTTCATGTCACCCCAAACAATACCCTGCACCGGCCTGTTGCCGTATTCCCTGGTACTTAATACACCGTTCCAGTTCGCCAATGGCTGTGGAGCCTTCCACCGTAGGTCGCCAACTGGCGGTTTGGCAAAGGGTACGCCAAAATACAATTGCAGTCCAGCCTTGGCATCGTAAACGCCTTCGATCGTCCCGTTCTCAATTTTCACTTGCACAGGAAAACTATAATTAGATTGTGATAACGCATTGAAATAAAGCAAATTAATAACAGTTATCAGAAGAGATAGTTTAGATACCTTGATCGCCTTTTTCATTGTTGTCTCATTTTATAACAATAGTATGTTAATTCTAATTGTGATGCCAAAGAAGCAATCGGGAGGACGCACGCGGCTTTCGTATCTTACGGCCTCACTTAACTTTTCCATGCACCGATTTCTGATCATCATCGCCTGGGCGCTTTTCCTTTCCGGAAGCGCCATAGCACAAGTGAGCATAGAATTTCCTACCCAGTTTATCGTACGCGACGAAGGCTTGTCAAAGTTAAGTTATATCGACACGAAGCAAATACAACCGGTATGGCAGGTCGATGTACCAGTGGGGCGTGACATGCAGTTGATTGGACGGGCGCTCGTCATGATTGGAACCGGCAACGGCTATGAAGAACGCGAGCTATCTACTGGCAAACGTGTTCGGGAAGTCAAGCAATTTCCGGGAACGATCGCAGCCCGTATGCTCCGCAACGGAAACGTGATTCTCACAGGCGTGAACTGGCAGGAAAAACAGGGTATTGTATTAGTTGAAATAAGTCTTGAAGGTACGATCGTGGAACTGATCAACTATCCTCAATTCAACTATGTGCGGCTGGCCCGTGAAACTCCGG
>WUUC01010657.1_pt1 | contig 10377 bp, 9 predicted proteins | sample 6278441 | NCBI WGS metagenome assembly WUUC01 (sample SAMN13675441, study PRJNA597444) | soil metagenome | isolation source: soil | place: USA: Washington | collected 2017-10 | reverse complement strand
TGAAGTGGCGGAGCATCTGCTCGGTGACGTCGAAGTCCGCGATGACGCCGTCCTTCAGCGGGCGGATGGCGGAGATCGTCCCGGGCGTCCGCCCGAGCATCCGCTTCGCCTCAATCCCGACCGCGTGCACCTCCCCCGTGCGCTGGTCGATCGCGACGACGGACGGCTCGGAGAGCACGATCCCGCGCCCGCGCACGTACACGAGCGTGTTCGCGGTCCCGAGGTCGACCGCCATCTCGCGGCCGCCGAAACCGCTGATGGTGCCCCAGAGGCTCATAACCTCGCCGGAGTCTATAGGGCGCCTCGTCGTCCCCCTCGGCCACGGCCGGTGCCTGGCACCGGACCTGGCTCGAACGGCCGCCCGTTCCGCGCAGGCGGCGCGGCAGCGCGCGAAGCGCGCTCCGCCAAGTCAACACGCACGGACTGTGGCGGCGGCCGGCTGCGCGTCCCGGGCGGACATGGCCGGTGCCTGGCACCGGACGTGGCCCGTTCAGCCTACGCCGTAGGTGCCCGGGAGGCGGGAGGCGAGGAGGCGGACGAGCAGGGCTGCGGGGAGGCCGACGACGTTGAGATAGTCGCCCTCGACGCGCTCGACGAGCGCGGCGCCGCGGCCCTGGATCGCGTACGCGCCGGCGCGGCCCTCCCACTCGCCGGCGGCGACGTAGCCCGCGACGTCGCGGGGTGTGAGCGTACGGAAGGTCACGCGCGTGACGTCGTGCTCGACCACTTCCCAGCCGGGCGTGACGAGGCAGAGCCCGGAGACCACCTCGTGCGTCCTCCCGCCGAGCAGCTCGAGCATCGAGGCCGCCTCGTCGGCGCCGCGGGGCTTTCCGTACGTTCGTCCCTCGCAGACGACGGCCGTGTCGACGCCGAGGACGGGCCGCTCGCCCGCTTCCGCGGCCACCGAGCGCGCCTTCCGGCGGGCGTGCTCGCGGACGAGCTCCGCAGCGCTCGCCCCCGGCGGGTCCGACTCGACGTACCGCGGCGCGACGACCTCGAACGGGAGCCCGAGCTGCGCGAGGATGGCGCGCCGCTGCGGCGAGGTCGAGGCAAGGAGGAGTGGCGGCGCCGGCGGCGCGCTCACTCCTTGCGCACCCGCCAGATCTGCTCCATGGGCCAGCGGCGCGCCCATTCCGTCTCCTCGGGCGTCCGGTACGTGGAGACGGCGTCGGCCGGCGGCCTCACCTCCCTGAGCTCCTCCACCGCCAGCCCCGAGCCGCGGAAGAGCGCGATCCACTCGCCGTAGGGGAGCTCGAACTGCACGTAGCCCTCCCGCTCCTCGATGCGGTGGAGCCCGAAGTAGTCGCGCCGGAGCTCGCGCCCGATCGTGTCGCCCTCGTCGTCCCAGCAGACGTACTCCCAGGGAGTGCCGCCGCTGAACGCCAGCGACCCGCCCGTCCGGAGAACGCGCGCCGCCTCGGGCACCCACGCGTACGGGTCGGCGAAGCGGTTCGCCCCGTGATCCGCGAAGGCGATGTCGAACCTCGCGTCCTCGAAGGGCAAGCTCTCCGCGCTTGCGTGCACGAGCTCGACGGTGACCCCCGCGGCCGCGACGGCCGCCCGCGCGTGCTCGAGCTGCCGGCCCGAGTTCTCCACTCCGACGACGCGGGCGCCGAGCGCCGCGAGCCGGGTCGACCACTGCGCCGCCCCGCACCCGAGCTCGAGCACGTCCTTGCCGGCCACGTCGCCAAGCACCCGCAGCTCGTCCTCGGGCAGCTGCCAGATGCCCCAGCGAGGCTCCGGCCGCCCAATGTGCTCCCGATGCCGCTTCTGGTACTCGTCCGCTCCGCGATCCCAGAACGCACGGTTCCGGGCGGCGTCGTCCGAGAGGCCCTCAGGCAAGCTCGCCGTCTGAGAACCAGAGCGCGATCTCGCGCTCGGCCGACTCCGGCGAGTCGGACCCGTGGACGAGGTTGTCCGGCATGGCGAGGGCGAGGTCGCCGCGGATCGTTCCGGGAGGCGCGTCGACCGGGTTGGTCGCGCCCATCGTCGTCCGCACGACCGAGATCGCCGACTCGCCCTCGATCACGAGCGCCAGCGTCGGCGCGGAGGTGATGAACTCGACGAGCTCGCCGAAGAACGGCTTCTCGGTGTGCTCCGCATAGTGGCGCTCCGCCAGGCCGCGGTCGACCTGCACGAGCTTGGCGGCGCGCACGAGGAGCCCCCGCTGCTCGAAGCGGCCGAGAATCTGCCCCGCCAGCCGCCGCTCCATCGCGTCGGGCTTGATCAGGACGAGCGTGCGTTCCGCCATTCCGCCTCGCGCCTCGCCGCCGCGTCCTCCCGCCGCTTCGCCTTCAGGAAGATCCAGCAGACACCGCCCAGGACGAAGAACGGGACGATCATCCCGACGAGCATGAGGATCGAGAGGGCGAGCGACTCGTGGCCGTCGGGAAGGAGGCCGTGCGCGAGGAGCGCGAGCACGCCCTCAGGTTAGAGGTTCTCGACCGCGCGGGGTGTCTCGACCGGGGTCTCGCAGAAGGGGCAGATTTGCCAGAGCGGCTCGAGGGGCGCCTTGCAGCGCCGGCACGCCTCCTTCAGCTTCGTCGTGCAGACCGGGCAGGCGAGGAAGGTGCCGTCGATCGCAGCTCGGCAGACGGGGCAGCGCTCGGCCGTGTCGAGGCTCTCCTCCATGGCTTTGATCTCGAGCTCCCGCTCGCGGACGTCCTCGAGGTACTCCGGAGGACGGAAGAACATGTAGAGGAGCGGCCCGATGAAGGGCGGGAAGATGCCGAGCGCGACGGCCATCGCGAGGAGCCATGGGTCCTCGATCCGCCGGCGCGCGTCCTTGTAGACCCAGTACGCCGACGCAGCCCAGAAGATGAACAGGAAGAAGAGTGTGACGTTCCTGACCAGCAGCCAGACTTCCGACTCGAAGAAGTCGCGGAAGACGTCGAACGGATCGCCTTCGTCCTCTTCGGCGGCCTGGGCCAGGAGTATGTACACGCGCGTCACAACAGGATCTTTCCAACGAACCAGCCTGCGCCAAACGAGATCGCCACGATCGCAAAGAGTACGACCGCGGCGAGCACGAAGACGCTCACCCGCTCGCCGACGCCTGCCATGGTAGGCCGGAGGATCGGACGGAGGCCAGGTCGGCAAGGAGGTAGAGCGAGCCCGTGACGAGGACGGCGCCGTCGGCGCCGGCAGCCTCGCGGGCGCGTGCGAGGGCGTGCTCGGGGCGCTCGACGACGTCGACACGAGCGAAGTACGGCTCGGCGGCCGCCGCCACGTCTGCCGCAGGGAGCGCCCGCTCGCTCGACGACGTGGTGGCGACGAGGTGCCGGCCGAGGGCGGACAGCGCAGCCAGCATGCTGCGCGCGTCCTTGTCCTCGAGGATGGAGACGACGAGGACGTACTCCGCGCTCGGCACGCGCGCGAGCAGGTAGCCGACGGCCGCCAGGTTGTGCGCCCCGTCCCGGATCTCGCGCGGCGCCTCGCCGGCCCGCTCGAGGCGCCCTGGGAGCTCGAGGCGCTCGGCGGGCAGGGGGTCCACGAGCCGCCCGAGGAACGACTCGACCGCCGCCAGCGCGAGCGCGAGATTGCTCCCGCCCGTCACGACGACCGCCGCCGCGCCCGCGGCGCGCGCCGCCTCCTCCCACTCGGGCTCGCCGAGGACGGCGGTCGCGCCCGGGCGCAGGACGGCGAGCTTCTCCGCCGCGATCGTCTCGCGGGTCCTCCCGAGGACCTCCGTGTGTTCGAGCGACACGTTCGTGAGCACGACCACGGGCGCGCCGAGCACGTTCGTCGCGTCGTGCCGCCCGCCGAGGCCCGCCTCGACGACGGCGACGTCCACGCCCGCCTCGGCGAACGAGGCGAACGCGGCCGCCGTCACGGCCTCGAACTGGGTCGCCTCCACCCGCTCGGCCTCCGGCCGGACGCGGGCGAGGGCCCGCTCGAGGTCGATCTCCTCCCCGCCGACGCGGATCCGCTCGGCCCAGCCGGTCACGTGGGGCGAGGTGTAGGCGCCGGCACGCAGGCCGTCGCCGAGGAGGAGCGCCTCCGCCATTCGCGTCGTCGTGGTCTTCCCGTTCGTCCCGACCACGTGGACGGCCGGATACGAGCGCTGGGGATTCCCGAGCGCAGCGAGGAGCCGCTCCATCCGCTCGAGCCCGAACTCCTCCGGCCACGGGTCGAGGCCCGCGAGCCACTCAACCGCCGAGGGCATCGAGCTCGCGCCGGTAGCGGGCGAGCTTCTCGCGCTCCCCGTCCACGACTTCGGGCGGCGCGTTGGTCACGAACCGCTGGTTCCCGAGCATGCCCTCCGCGCGCGCGATCTCCTTCCGCAGGCGCTCACGCTCCGCCTCCGCGTTCCCGTTCACCTGGGCGCGGTCGGGGCGCACCTTGGCCTCGAAGATCCGCCGCTCGTCCGCGTCGAGCTCGACGAGCACTCCGCTCCGCAGGAAGATGGCGGCCGCGTCCTGGACCCGCTCGAGCACGTTCCCGTCGGCGGCGAAGCGGTCGTCCGGCTCGGGCCAGGAAGCGACGATGAGCCGCGTCTCGCGGGCCGGCAGGCCCGTCCAGATCTCCTCCGTCACGTGCGGCATGACGGGGTGCAGGAGCTTCAGCAGGCGCTCGAGCGCTCCGAGCGCCGTCGCGGCGGCGTCCTCGTCGCCGGCGTAGAGGCGCGGCTTGATCGCCTCCGCGTACCAGTCGCAGAAGTCGTCGAACGTGACCCGGTAGAGCGCCTGCACGGCGTGCGAGAAGCGAAACGCCGCGAAGTGCTCCTCCACGTCCGCCCGCGCCGCGTCGAGGCGGGCCACGATCCAGCGCTCCTCCGTCGACCTCGGCCGGAGGGCCACCTCGTGGGCTGAGCTTGCTTGCAGGAGCAGCCGGGCCGCGTTCCAGAGCTTGTTCGCGAGCCGTCGTCCCTCCTCGACGGCGCCGTACGAGAAGCGGACGTCCTGGGTGGAGGACATCTTCAGGAGGCCGTAGCGCGTCGCGTCGGTCCCGTGCGCGGCGATGATGTCGAGTGGGTCGATCCCGGTGCCGAGGCTCTTGGACATCCGCCGCCCGTCGGGCGCGAGCACCGTCGAGTGGATGATCACGTCGGTGAAGGGGACCTCGCCGAGCAGCTCGAGCCCGGAGAAGATCATCCGGTTCTCCCAGAGGCGGATGATCTCCCTCGCGGTCGTGTTCAGGTCGCCCGGGTAGAACGCCCGCAGGTCGGGAGTGTCGTCCGGCCAGCCGAGCGTGGCGAACGGCCAGAGCGCCGACGAGAACCACGTGTCGAGGACGTCCTCGTCCCGCCGCAGCCCGGTGGAGCCGCACTCCGCGCACGCGGCCGGCTCGCTCTCCTCGACGGTCGCGTGCCCGTCCGGGCAGTACCACACGGGCAGCTGATGCCCCCACCAGAGCTGGCGCGAGATGTTCCAGTCGGGCGCGTTCTCGAGCGAGTCGACCGCGAAGCGGTGCTGTGACTCCGGGTGGTAGCGGACGCGCCGCGCACGCAGGGCCTCGAGCGCCGGCTTCTTGAGCTCCCCCATCGAGCACCACCACTGCTCCGAGATCAGCGGCTCGATCCGGGACTCGCACCGCTCGCACAGCGCGACGGCGTGCCGGTAGCTCTCGCGCTTCTCTAGCCGCCCCCGGTCGCGGAGCCACGCGAGCACGCGCTCGTCGGCCTCCGCCTGCGAGAGCCCGGCCAGGTCGCCCGCCTCCCCGTTCATCCGTCCGTCGGGGCCGATCACCATCGGCTCGGCCAGCCCGTGATCCCGCCCGATCTCGAAGTCGAGCGGGTCGTGCCCCGGCGTCACCTTGAGCGCGCCGGTCCCGAAGTCCGGCTCGACGCGCTCGTCCGCGATGATCGGCACGCGCCGCTCGACGTAGGGGACGATCGCCTCCCGGCCGACGAGCCCGCGGTAGCGGTTGTCGTCCGGATGCACCGCCACGGCCACGTCGGCGAGAATCGTCGCCGGCCGGACGGTGGCGATGGTGACGTGACCCGACCCGTCGGCGAGCGGATAGCGCGCGTACGTGAGCGCGTCGTCGACGTCCGCGTGGACGAGCTCGAGGTCGGAGAGCGAAGTCTGGTGGAAGGGGCACCAGTTGATGATCCGGTTGGCCCGGTAGATCCATCCCTTTCGGTGCAGGTGGACGAAGAAATGCATCACCGCGCGCACGTACCCGTCGTCCATCGTGAAGCGCTCGCGCCGGTAGTCGAGCGAGGCGCCCATCCGCCGGAACTGGGTCATGATCGTTCGCCCGTAGAGCCGCAGCCACTCCCAGACGCGCGCCTCGAACGCCTCGCGGCCGAGATCCTGCCGCCGCTTGCCCTCGCGCGCGATGTCCTTCTCGACCGCGTTCTGGGTCGAGATGCCGGCGTGGTCGTAACCAGGCTGGAAGAGGACGTTCTTGCCCCGCATCCGCTGCCAGCGGACGACCGCGTCGGCGAGGGCGAGCTGAAGAGCGTGCCCCATGTGCAGCTCGCCCGTCACGTTCGGCGGGGGATGGGCGATCACGAACGTCTCGCGGCCGGGGTCCGGGTCGGCCGCGTAGAGGCCCTCCTGCTCCCACGTCCTTTGCCAGCGTTCCTCGACGCCCTCCGGCTCGTAGCGCGGCTCCATGGGCGCTGATTGTACGGAGAGGCCGGCGCGGGCCGGCCTCTCCGCGATGCTACGGACGCGCGCTCTTCTCGAGCCGGAGCGCGTCCCCGAGGGTCGAGTTCCCCTCGAGGAAGTCGATCGCCGCCACGCGGTCGGCCTGGGGCCCCGTGTAGCGGAGGACGTAGAGCCCGTTCCGGACGTCGACGACGTAGATCAGGCCGTCCTTCACGATGGGGAAGCTCCACATGACGACCTTGTTCGGCCCGCGCGAGAGCGCGGGATCCTCGGTCGCCACCGCCGCGAGCGGCGTCGGAGAGTACCAGCCGGCCTGCTTCGGCTGCGATGGGTTCGAGATGTCGACGGCCTGGAGGCCGGCCGAGTGCCACGTGACGAGGGCGAGCCGCCGGAGCAGCGTCGGGTTGTGCGACGCGTAGCTCGTGAAGAGCTCCGTGGCGGGGTCGTCGCGCGGGCTCCCGCAGAACGCCTCCGTGTTCTCCGTGACCATGTACTCGCCGACGATGTGCGGGCGCCTCGGATCCGCGGCCTGGATCATTCGCGACCAGCCCCACGGACAGCCGAAGCTCGGGTCCGTGAACTTCCCGTAGACCTCGTCCGTGACGAGGACGAACGGACGACCGGGCACTGGGACGGCCGAGTGGCCGGGGTTCGGGTTCTCCCAGGTCGGTCGGTTCGCCGGGTCGGTGAAGAGGTCGTCGTTCAGGTCGACCACCTCGCCCGGCGCGACCCCGTCGGCGACCTCGCTCGTGTCGAGCGCGAGGTAGTGCCCGGACAGGTACGCGAGGTGCGTCAACGACCCGTCCACCGTCGGCGTCATCGAGTGGAGGGCGATGTTGGACTTGTTCGCGTCCGGGAAGAGCTGCGTCCAGTTTCCCTGCGCGACCTGCCGCACCGCCCCGCCCTCCGGCACGGCGCTGATGTCGTAGATGACGAGGTTCGCGTTGTTCGGGTTGGTCGAGCTCGTCGGCGTCGAGACCCAGAGAAGAGCCCGGTCCGAGTCGTCAGGATCCGTCCAGAGGAAGAACTCGTGCGGCGTGCGGACGCGGCCGTCCTGCTGCCGCGGCACGTACGTGAGCACGAGCTCCGGATCCGTCGGGTCGGTGAGGTTGAAGAACCTGAACGTCGGCGTCACCTGCGTCCCGGGGCAGGCATGAATGACCGAGCTGCACGTGAAGCTCTCGACGATGAGGAGCTTCTTCTGCGGCCAGACGCGGAGCTCGCGAGTCGTCTCCCCGACGTTGCCCGCGTTCGGCGGCCCGATCTCCCCCACGATCTCCGGATCCGCCGGATCGCCGGCGTCGACGATCAGGACCCCCGGACGCGGATGGCCGGGCGACCCGTCCGTCCGGTTCCCGACGTAGACGAACTCCTCGTACATCGCCGGCGCGGCGTTCATCCCGCGGTTGAAGAGCGGCTCGTGACCGACGAGCTCGAAGTTGCGGGCGGTCCCGGGGATGCCCCCTCCGGTTCCGACGCTCACCCCGGCAGAGGCGGCGGCGCTCCACGCGAGCATGAGCGTGAGCGCCGCGACGGCAAGGACTGCGAAGCGTTTCATGGTCCCCCCTGCGGTTGGTGCCGGCGGGAGTCTAGTCGGATTTCAGCCCGTCTGTTGCTCGCCGAGGGCGGCGCGCACGGCGGCGAGGAGACGGTCGTGGTCGAACGGCTTTCCGAACACGGCGTCGGCGGCGCCCGCCTCGGCGATCCGCTCCTGCTCGGCGCGCACGTCGCGGGCGGTCACGACGATGACCGGTATGCCCTCGAGAGCGGGCATCGTTTTTCAGCCGTTCCATGACGACGTAGCCGTTGCTCGCGCGCAACTCGAGGTCGAGCAGGATGAGGTTCGGCTCTTCCTTGCGCGCCATGGTGATCGCCGAGATCGCGTCGGCTCGCGAAGATGGTCTTCGTCGACGATGAGGATCTTCGCCCCGGCCACGGGCCCGGCGGGAGTTTGTAGCATGTGTGCACCCCCCGCTCGTGACTCAGCTCGTCCAGGATCCCGCCGAGGCAGGCCGCGAGGCCCTGCGCCGGCACGCCTGGGACGAGGGATACCGGCTCCTTCGCGAGGCGGACGCCGCGGGCGACCTCGCGCCGGCCGACCTCGAGCTCCTCGCCGAGGCGGCCATGTTCAACGGGCACGCCGATCAGACCGGCGACTACCTCGAGCGGGCCTACCGCGGTCACCTGGACGCCGGAAACCGGCTCCGGGCGGCCTACGTGGCGACGTGGGTCGCGCACGAGCTCAAGAACGCGCTGCAAACGTCGGTCGCCCGTGGGTGGATGAGCCGCGCGAAGCGGCTCCTGGACGAGGAGCCCGAGGCGCCCGAGCACGGGTACTGGGCGCTTCAACAGGCGCTCTTCCTGTTGGGCGAGCACGACTACGACGAGGCATACGCGCTCTCGAAGCGCGCCGAGGAGCTCGGCCGGCGCTTCGGCGACCGCAACCTCGAGATCCGAGGCCTCCAGCGCCGGGGCTCGGCCCTGATCGAGAAGGGCGAGGTGGCCGAGGGCAAGGTCCTCCTCGACGAGGCGAGCGCGGCCGCGCTGGGCGGCGAGCTCGACCCGTACTCGACGATCACCGTCTACTGCAACACGATTGGCGCGTGCCGCGACGTGGCCGACTTCGAGAGTGCCGGCCAGTGGACGGACCGCGCGAGCGCCTTCTGCGACTCGCATTCGGTCGCCGCGTTCCCCGGCATGTGCCGCGTGAACTACGCCGAGGTGATGCGGTACAAGGGCAAGTTCGCGGAGGCCGAGGAGCTCGCCGGCCGGGCGGGCGAGGAGCTGCGCGCCTGGTGTCCGCGCCTCGCCGGGGCCGCGTTCTACGAGCTGGGCGAAACGCGTCTGCGCCTCGGCGAGCTCGCCCAGGCCGAGCAGGCGTTCCGCGAGGCGGACGAGTACGGCCGCGAGCCGGAGCCGGGCCTCTCGCTCCTCCGCCTGGCCCAGGGGAACGCGAAGGCTGCCTTCTCCTCGATCCGCCGCGCCCTCGTCGAGGACGGGCTCGGCGTCCCGGCACGCGCCCGCCTCCTTCCGCCCGCCGTCCACATCGCGGTCGAGGCGGGCGAGCTGGACGCCGCGGACGCGTGGGCCGAGGAGCTTGCCGGCGCCGCCGAGACTGTTGCGACGTCCGCGCTCCAGGCTTCGGCCGCCTTCGCGCGGGGCTCGGTCGCCCTCGCCCGCGGCGAGAGCGGGTCGGCGATCCGCGAGCTGAAGCAGGCGCGCATGCTGTGGGACGCCAACGGCGCGGGCTACGACACCGCCCGCGCCCGCGAGCTCCTCGGCCGCGCCTACCGCGTCGAAGGTGACGAGGACGCGGCCACCTGGCAGCTCGAGGCGGCCGCGGTGCGGTTCGAGCGGCTCGGGGCGGCCCGCGACGGCGAGCGCGTGGCCGGGCTGCTCGCCGGGCGTGACGTCACGCGCGCCGTCATGAAGACGTTCCTCTTCACCGATATCGTCGGCTCCACGGAGCTCGCCAGCCGCCTGGAGGACCGCCACTGGATGAACGTGCTCCGCCGCCACGACGAGACGCTGCGGACGGTCTTCGGCGACTGGGGAGGGAGCGTCGTCGACCACACCGGCGACGGGTTCTTCGCCGCCTTCGAGGATCCCGCCGGCGCCGCCCAGGCGGCGATCGCCATCCACCGGGTCATCGACCAGGAGTTCGAGTTCGACCTCCGGATCGGCATCCACACGGACGGCGCCCTCGAGACCGGGCAGAGCTACCACGGCAAGGGAGTCCATGCCGCCGCCCGGATCGGCGCCGCGGCCGCCGCGCAGGAGATCCTCGCGAGCCGGGCGACGATGGAGGACCTGCCCCAGT
>WUUC01151786.1_pt1 | contig 10378 bp, 8 predicted proteins | sample 6278441 | NCBI WGS metagenome assembly WUUC01 (sample SAMN13675441, study PRJNA597444) | soil metagenome | isolation source: soil | place: USA: Washington | collected 2017-10 | reverse complement strand
GCGGATGCGTGTGGGTGTCGTGATGGAAGTCCACGCGCCAGGTGAACGCGCTGGCGGGCAACGCGCCATCTTCGGGGTCCGAACCCGTGCCCGAGAAGGTGAGGGTCTGGCCGCCGCGGTACGTGGTGCCGCTCACCGGCGCCGTGATCGTCGCGTTGGGCGCGGCGTTGGCGGGCACGGTGAGCGTCGCGGAGTTGCTCAGCGCGGAGCCTGCCGCATTGCTGACCACGGCGCGGAACTGCGCGCCATTGTCCGCGGCAGTGACCGTGAACGTGTAGCTCGAGGAAGTCGCGCCGGAAATGTTGGCGCCATTGCGCTGCCACTGGAACTGCAGCGGCGCGGTGCCCGAGGCGGTCACCGAGAACGTGGCGGTCTGGCCGGCGGCACGCGTGATGCTCGCCGGGTGCGACGAAATCGTGGGGGCCGTCGACGTCGCGGTATACGTCACGCGATACAACTCGCCGCCGCTGCGGGCAAGGTAATAGAGCGAACCGTCGGGATGCACCTGGATATCCACCAGCGAGCCGATGCCGGTGGCGAAGCCGGTCGAACTACCGTAACCGGGTGGGCTCAGCACGCGGATGAAGCCGCCGCAGTAATCTCCAAAGAAATAGCGGCCGACGTACTCGGACGGAAAGTTGTTGGTGATCGGCCGGTAGAACGCGGCACCGGTGATGGCGCAGAACGACCCCGCGTTCTGGTACGCATGCGTGGGATACGTGACACCCGCGACACCACCGGGATTCGGGCCTTCGGTGCCGGGCCAGCCAAAGTTGGCGCCCGCCGTGGCGTTGTTCACTTCTTCCCAGCTGTCCTGGCCCACGTCGTTGACGTGGATACGCCCGTTGGTGCGATCCACCGCGAAATTGAACGGGTTGCGCAGGCCGCGAGCCCAGATGGCTTGATTGATACCGGTAGTCTGCGAGAGGAACGGATTGTCGGAAGGAATGCTGCCATCCGCGTTGATGCGCAACATCTTGCCGAACATCGAGCTCAGACGGGGCGCGTTGTCGGCGTTGGCGTTATCACCCACCGCGATGTAGAGCTTGCCGTCGGTACCGAAGTGGATCGCGCCGCCGTTGTGATTCGTGGCGGAGCTCAGCGCCGGAAGATTCAGCAGCTGCACCTCACTACCCGCGACCGCGACGTCCGGGTTGGAAGTGCTGGCCGTGAAACGGCTGACACGGTTGTGAATCGGCGACCCCGACGTCGTGTAATAGACATACACGTAGTTGTTGGACGCGAAATTCGGATCGAAGGCCACGCCCAGCAGGCCGCGCTCACCCGAAGGGTTCACGCTCGCGGTGAGGAAAGGCTGGGACAACAACGCGCCATTGCGTACGACGCGCAACGCCCCACCCTGTTGCGCCACGAATATGCGGCCATCCGGCGCGATCGCCATGGCCGTGGGGCTGGCGAGCCCGGTGACGACCCGCGTCTCGGCGAAACCCGTCGGCAGCGTGGCGCTCCGGGTTGCGAAAGACACTAACAACAAGGACAAGGACGCCAGAGCGGCGAGCCACGGACGCGCGGACATACTTCGTCTCCCTGACGAATGATTGGTATGCCACGTGTATAGGGTAAGCGCGGACAGGGCAGCTATCAGCCACCCGGCTGCAAGCTACCTCCTGTCCGCTGACGACGCTGATCGGCTACGCCGCTAATAAGGCTTGTTGGGCCAACTACCGCGCGTTCTCAATAGCCGCCGCCGCTCCCACCGCCGCTCGCGGCGCCGATAGCCACCGCGCCTAACACCACGGCGCCGACGATCAGCGCGGTCTTGCCGAGCCGCATGCCGCCCTGCTTCTGCACTCCGAGGGACTTCATGTCGGCATAGGCGATGCGATCGTGATCACCGCGCAGCGCGTCCGCTTCGACCGCGGTCACCTGGAACTTGTGTTTGGCGCCGTCGTTGGTGGTCACCTGCACGTGATCCCCGGCGCTGACCGCGGGCCGCTCGGTGCCCTGCGCCGTGCGCGCGAGCGGCACGCTCTGAAGCTGCGCGCAGCCCGTCGCCAGGAACACCGACGCCATCAGCAGCGCGAATGTACGTTTGCAATTGTTCATGATTCCCCTCGCCAGGACGTCACGGCGCGCGAAGGGATTTCGGCGCATTCACGCTACGTCATGGAATGAGTAGCGGGAACGCGCCGACGGGTTCTGCCCGCCTGGATCAGCCCTTCTGCTTCGCCAGCAACTGGATGAGTACGTTCATGTTCTTGAGGTACTCGGCGGTGGAAATCGAAGGTGTCTGGCCGTCGTTGAAAGGCGAGGTGTCGGTCTCATCGCCGACATGCGTGGTGCCGAAGTCGCCGGCCACTTCACCTTTCTTGCCGTCACCCTGGTACGGGTGGCTGTTCTGCGGCAGCGGCGCCGGCCAGTAGCCCGTGGCATTGAGCCCGGATACCGTCTTCGCCGCCTGCGACCCGATGTCCTTTCCGACCGGAGCGGCGTAACGATCCGCGAAGAAGCGAGGCAACGCGACCACGCCGGCGCCCGGGGTCAACGGTGAATTCCGGGCGAGCTCTCTGGTATCGGCCTTGCGAAGTTGCTCGAGGCGTTTGCGCATGCCGTCGGTGTCGATTCGGCGTGTCTGCCCGTAGTGGCCGATCGGCCGGGCGGGGTTGTAGTCGGCGTAGTACTCGCCATTCACCACGTTGGAGCCGCGGCGATGCACGTAGATCGCACGATTGGTGCCGAGCTCGATGTACGTGGGATGCGTTCGACCACCGGCGTCGGGCTGGGCGAGTTTCACGCGGTCCAGCCAGTCGAGCGCTTCGGGGACACGCGCGATGTAGCGCGAGTCGCCGGTGTATTCGTAGAACGTGAGCAGGTGGTCGATGTTGCTCGCCGATGTATGCGTGGCGAGCGCCAGCGGCTCGTAGGTTCTCGCCGCGGCGGGCTTGAGGTCGAGCGTGTATTGCAGCGCCCAGCCCGGATTCGGCTGGCCCTGCTGTGACACCAGGAAGAAGTTCATCGCCCGATTGATCGGGTCCAGCAAACGCTGGTCGCCCAACACCTGGTAACACAAGGTCAGGAACGTGATGTTTTCCCAGACGACGTCATCGTTGAACGTGAGATACGAGGAGTAGTCAGCCAGCCCCTTCTTCGAGAACTCCTGGCTCAGTGGATAACGCTGTGGCCAGCCGCCGATGGGGTACTGGCTGTTCAGCACGAAGGATATGGCCTTGTCGACCGGCGCCTTGTATCGCGAGTCGAGCTTCTCCATGTAGAGCCGCAGCAGGAAAATCGCCGCGTCCGTGGTCGACTGGTCGTCGAACGTGGCGTTGCCGTAGTAATGCTGGAATTCCTCGAGGCGCCACGCGTTCTTGCCGACCGTGGCATACCAGTCGCGCAACGAGCGGTCGCCGCCGAAATCGACCACATAGTTCCAGCCGCCGCTCGGGTGCTGGCCCCAGATGAGCGCCGAGGCCACCTGCTCCGCGGCCTTGTAGTAGTACTCGTCACCCGTGGCGTGGAACGCATCGAGGAACACGTGACCCATGCTCGACGTGCCCGGGGGTTGCAGCCAGATCATGGTCTCGCGTGCTTCCATCTCGCCCCAGCGACGGGACATGTCGGGCAGGTAATTCCACAGATAGCCGCCGCGATAGGCGACCTTCTCCACCATGAACTGCGTCGCGCGCTTCATGGTGCTTTCGACTTCGGCTCGGGCGGGCGCGGTCTGGGCGAGCGAGAACGGGGCGAAGAGCACGGCCATTGCCGCCACCATGGCCGCAAACGAACCCAGCCAGACGCGACGCGCATTGCGCATCCCCGATGTTGCCGCCATTGCCGAACCCCCGATGCCGATGGAGAGAATTGTGCGGCCGGAGTATTGGCGATTCCGCTCCATGCGTCACGCAAATGGCGGTTTTTTCCGGGTTTGCGCTGTCCCGCGGGAACAGGTTGTCCCTGGCGCGGCTGTCCTTTTCGTGGTGTTGGCGACAGCGATGGGACAAGGAGCGGAGACAAACGCGGCGCGCGAGAAGTTAGGGCGTGCGCCCACGGAGGTGCAAGTACCGCGCGCAGCGGGTAGATTCACGCCATGAAAAGACGAACCCTGCTGAAAGCCGGCGCCGGCTCCATGTTGCTCGCGTCGAACGCCGGGGCCCACGCCGCCGGGCGCGCGTCCGGCAATGACGGCTCGCGCCGCGAGAAACTCTACTCCCTGATGGGCAAGCTTCCGCCGCGCGATCGCAAGGTGAGCGCACGACTCGTCGCGACCGAAGATCGCGGCGCGTACCTGCTCGAGAAGCTGGTCCTCGACCTGAACGGCCAGGAAGCCGCGCCTGCGTATTTCGCCAGGCCCAAGGACAAGACCGGCCCGCTGCCAACGGTGCTCTTCAATCACTCGCATGGCGGCGGCTATCAGATCGGCAAGGCCGAATTCACCGACGGCCGCGAGTACCTCGGCAAGCCCGCCTATGCCGAGTTCCTCACGTCACTCGGATACAACGCATTGTGTTTCGATGCGTGGATATTCGGCGAGCGATCTGGCCGCTCCGAGCTCGACATGTACAAGGACATGATCTGGCAAGGCCGCGTGTTGTGGGGAATGATGGTCTACGACGCGCTCAAGGCGGTCGACTACCTGGTCACCCGCCCCGACGTGGATGCGCGGCGCCTCGCCACGGTGGGCATGTCGATGGGTAGTTCGACCGCGCAGTGGGCCGGGGCTCTCGACACGCGACTGAAGGTGGTCGTCGACATCTGCTGTCTCACCGACTGGCACACGCTCGTGGAAGTCGGCGGGCTCAAGGGCCACGGCATCTACTACTACGTGCCCGATCTTCTCAACCACTTCACCACGTCGGAGATGAATGCGCTGATCGCGCCGCGCGCCCACCTGTCGCTGGCCGGCACGCAGGACCAGCTCACGCCGCTCAAGGGCCTCGACATCATCGATGCGGAGATGAAGAAGGCCTACGCGGCGGCGGGGCACCCGGAGAACTGGCACCTGTCGCGTTACGACGTTGGCCACCAGGAAACTCCCGGCATGCGCGAGGAGATCCGCCAGTGGCTGGTGACCCGGCTCTGATCAATTCCGGGCGGTGCGCTGCACCTCATTGCGCACCTCATCCAGCGTGCGCGACGTGCGCGTGATGCCCTTCACGGCATAACCCGCATCGGTGATCGCCCTGGTGAGCTCGGCGTCGCTGATGTCCGTGCCCTGCCTGGTGGTCACCACCACGAGATTGTTCTCGAGGCTCACCACCACGCCGTCCGTGGCCGGATTTTCCCGCAGGATCTTCTCGACGCCCTGGGCGCAGAAGCCGCAGACCAGGCCGTGCACTTTCATTTCAATGGTACCGGCCGAAGCTGCAACCGAGACGAGCAGGCCTGCCAACGCGAGGCTGAGTTGTTTGCGCATGTGGATACTTCTCTGGGTCAGAAATTGAACATCGCCATTGCCTGGATCTTGCCGTCGGTGGTCGCGCCGGCCTCGAGCCAGGATCGTTTCCTGAAGAACCGCAGCAGGAAGGCGAGCTCCGTGCCCTCGTGCATGTCGCCGGCGTAGTTGCGCCCGGACACGATCAGCCAGGTGGCCAGACCATTGGTGTCATGGCGATACGGCGAAAAACCGAATTGCAACGTGTCGGACCGGTGCCAGTACAGGTCGGAGTCGAACAGGTCCGTCTTGAACGAGCTGTAGAACCGCTGCGTCTCGAAGTCGATCTGCCCGCCGACGTGGTAAGCCGTCGCATTCAATGACGGCACGATGCCCGTGATGGGGTCGGGCGGTGGCCCGTGATCGTGCTCGGAGGGCGGCGCATCGATGGAGACGGTGTACGCGCCGACATGCGCGCTGCCGAGGCCGGCCCAACCGAAGATGTTCGCCTGCGCGCCTTCCATGTTCCAGCGTTTCAGCAGGAGGTTCAGCCGCGCGTAGCTGACCGAATGGCTGGCTTCCATCTGGTCGCTCGAAAGATCCGTATGGCCGAGCCCGACCGAGTACCAGTGCTCGGGCGCATAGAACAGCTGCGCCTCGGCCATCGCGCCCTCGCGATAGTCGAGCATGAGGTTGGTGCTGCGCGCGAAAACTATCGGGCGCGCCTCGGCCGCCTGCGCAAGCAGCAGGCCCGCGATCACGCAGGTACATGCCCATCGATCGAGGTTCATCGGCTTCCTCCCGGGGATGCCAATGAACCTCAAATCGACGGGCCGCGGCGTAGGCCCGTTTCCGATGCTGCCGTCAGACAGCGGCGACGACCGCCCTTCGAATCAGTTGACCGCGAGCTGCAGCGGTGAGGCCGGGCTGCTGGCCTGGGTGACACCGGCAATCGAGCTGCTCATCGAGTTCAGCCACACTTCGAGATTGGTGTAACCACTCGGCGTGACCGTGTTCGGGTTGGCAGGCAGGGTGAGCGTGCGACGAACAGCCGCGAGCGCGGGCCAGCCGCCGCCGTTCTTCGAACAACGCGTCGTGCCGTTGGACGCCACGCAGTTGATGACCTTGCCCGTGCGGTTCTTGACGTCCGCCACCACGCGCTTGTCGACCACGTCGCGATCCGTGGGCCGAGCACCGGCGGTGTTGAGCACCTTGTTGTACACGCCGCTTCCGCTGGTCTGCACCATGGTGAGCCCGGAGTTCCAGACGGGATACGCGTCGAGGGACAGGAGACCGGAGATCGTCGAGCCGCCCGTGAGCGAGAGGATCCCCATTACGTAATTTTCCGAGTAGTTGCCGGACGAGAAGACGCGGCTGCCCGACCCTAGCGTGAGTGGACCACGGCCCGTGTTGACGTGGACCGGCGAGGTATCGCGCGAATACGAAGGACCGCGAACGAAATGGTTTTTGAGCACCGTGCTCTTGATCGCCATCACGCCATTGCCCTGCAGGTCCAGGTCCATGGTGCCGCGGTTGTAGACCAGGTTGTTCACGAACACCAGTTCGGACGTGCGTGAGAGCGGATTGCGCTCGACGATGTGCCCGAACAGGTTGCCGGTCATCGTCACGCTGCTGCCGGGCGAGCTGCCGAGGAGCACGCCGTAACCGTGCGGGATCACGCCAACGCCGTCGTAGTCGGGATGCAGCGAGTCGTGCAGCGCTTCGGCAAAGATGTTGTTGCTCAGCGTGATGTTGTCGTACGTACCCCAGACGCTGAGGATCTCGTCGACGGCCCAGCTGAACGAGCAATGATCGATGACGATGTTGCGCGCGGGCTTCGTGGCCGTACCTTCAATCTTGAGCGCGTCACGATTGTCGTAAGCCGGGCCCGTGGGGTCGTCACCCACGCGGATACGCATGTGCTGGACCAGAACGTTGGACGCCGTGATCTTGAGCGCCGCGCCGCGCAACATGATTCCTGGTGAAGGCGCGGTCTGCCCGGCGATGGTGATGAAGTCGTTGCGGATGATCAGGTCCGACGTCAGCTTGATCACGCCGGAAGTTTCGAACACGCATACACGCGGCGTGGTGCCGTCGATGCACGCCTTGAGTGAGCCCGTGCCACTGGCATTGAGATTGGTGACCTTGTAAACCGTGCCGCCACGGCCTGCCTTCGTCTCGATGCCATAACCGGCTCCGCCCGGAATCACGGGCAGCGCATCGGCGCGGGAGGCAATAACCAGGGCCCCGGCAAGCAGGGCGGAAGACAACAGGAGACGGCGCATTTGTAGGAGACCTCTGTCGGATTCGGCTTTCGTGACGGTGTTGTAGCGACCCGGTATGCCCCTCCTCAATGCAATCGCAGGAATTCTGCGGGACCGCTCCTACGTCGCCAAAAGCAGACTTTTGTTGTTTTTCAACTATTTAGCCGCCCCTGGGGGAAAATCGCAGGTGTTGTAAATGTGACGCACTGCAAATCCCGAAATTCAAACGCTAGCGGCGATCTGGGTCTCTGACTCACATGCGCTCCGCACACCTGTTCATTCTGCTGCTGCTCGTCAGCCTGCGAGTCACTGCAGCCGAAGTGCGCACCGAAGAAGTCCGGTTCCAGAGCCACGGCACCACGCTTTCCGGGTCGATCGTGTTCCCCACAGACGCCACGCACGCGGCCGTTGTTTTCATCCATGGCTCTGGTCCGCAGGCGCGCGGGTTGCACTGGGCGGAACGGTTTGCGCAGGCCGGTATCGCGGCGCTGGTGTATGACAAACGCGGCGCGGGCAAATCGGGTGGCGTGTACGAGGGCGAGCAGAGCGTCAGCGAGAAGAATCTCGCGCTGCTCGCGGACGACGCCGTCGCCGCGCTGCACGTGCTCGCCGCGCACGAAAAACTGAAAGCGGTGCCGACGGGCTTCGCCGGCATCAGCCAGGCCGGTTGGATCGCGCCACTCGCCGCGGACCGCACCCGCCTCGCGAGGTTCCTGCTTCTCTGGAGCGGCCCCGTGTGCCAGGTCAGCGAGGAAGACATTTACAGCAAGTACACGGCCGATACCGACCGCGCGGTGGCGCCGCCCTATCTAGAGGCCGTGAAAGCGCGCACCGCGGAATATCACTGGCCGGCTTTCCTGGGCAAGGACACCGATTCCGCCGACAGCCTGCGCAAGCTTGCGATTCCGGGGCTCTGGATATTCAGCGACAACGATTCGAGCGTGCCGGTCGACCTGTCGATTCGCCGGCTGCAATCGCTGCGAGCCTCGGGGCTTCATTACGATTACGTGTTGTTCTCGGGGCTCGGCCACAACAACATGGACCGCACTTTCAGCGTGGCCACCGACTGGCTCGTGCGGTTGAACGCGACGCGCTGAACCCGCCGCGCGCACTCCTACACTTGCGCACATCGCACACGCGCGGGTGACCCCCTCTGCCAGAAAACTAGGATGTTGCTGACGGGCTCCCCTCCAGACATTTCATTTCGAACGTGAGAGCGTGTGCACATGGAAATGTCCATCCAAGAATTCCGGGAAGGTTTTCGCAACGGGACGCTGGTGTTCTGCCTTCCGGCGGCACACGCGGAGATCTCGAGCGAGTTCCTCGATGATTTCTCCGAGCGGATCCTCAAGCAGGATTGGCGCGAAGTACTGGCCTCCTCCCACTTCAGGGTGCCGTCGCTGCTCAACGGCGACGATTCGGAAGACGACCTCGTGGCGTCCATCGAAGCCAACTACGGCGCCGATGTGTCCGACCTTCCGGGCCTGCCCTTGTGGGAAGTCGTGCGGCGCTGCGCGGGGCTCACGGGAGATCGTCGTCTGCCGAGGTGATCGCCCGCGATGAGCCTGCTCGCGACCCTGGTCGCCACGTCTCGCCAGGTCGCGGCCACGCCAGGCCGTTCGGCGAAGATCCGAATGCTCGCGGATTGCCTGCGTGCGCTCGCGCGCGAGGAAATCGCGGTCGCCGTGTTGTTCCTGTCCGGCGAGATCCGCCAGGGGCGCGTCGGCATCGGCCCGTCGGCCCTGCGTGCGTGCGCTGAAGTCGCGGCGCCCGAACCTTCGTTGCAGATAGCCGAGGTCGACCGCCTGCTGGATGAACTGGCAGCAATCGCGGGCAGCGGCTCGAGCGCACGGCGTGCCGCGACGTTGCGCGCGCTGTTCGGCCGCGCGACTCGCGACGAACAGGAGTTCCTGCTGCGTTTGCTCGCGGGGGAATTGCGGCAAGGCGCGCTCGCGGGCGTGATGCTCGAGACCATCGCGCTCACGACCGCAGTGCCGGTCGCCGCGGTGCGGCGCGCCGCCATGTACGAAAGCAACCTGGGCGCCATCACTGTCGCGGGCCTCGAAGCCGGCGCGGCGGGGCTCGATCGGTTTCAGCTCGAGATCATGTCGCCCATTGCACCCATGCTCGCGCAGACCGCGAACGACGTCGAAGAAGCGCTCGCCGTGCTGCCTGGAGACATCGCGTTCGAGTGGAAGATGGATGGCGCCCGCATCCAGGTGCACAAGCAGGGTGAAGAAGTACGCATCTTCACGCGCGGCATGAACGAGGTCACTTCCGCCATCCCGGAGATCGCCCTCGAGGCGCGCGGGTTCCCCGCCGACGTGCTCGTGCTCGACGGCGAAGCCATCGCTTTCGCGTCAACCGGGCGGCCGCACTCGTTCCAGACCACCATGCGCCGGTTCGGTCGCAAGCTCGATGTCGCGCGGCTGCAGCAGGAGCTGCCGATGCGCGCGTTCTACTTCGATTGCCTGCGGCACGACGACACGGGTCTGGCCGAGCGCCCGACGCGCGAAAGATTCGCGGCGCTCTCGACCGTGGTGCCGGCGACTCAGCTGATTCCGCGGCTCGTCACCAGATCAGCGGAAGCGGCGACGGCTTTCTACGACGAGGCCATCGCGCAGGGTCACGAAGGCCTGATGGCCAAGTCTCTCGACTCACCTTACGAAGCGGGCAACCGCGGCGCGAGCTGGCTCAAGATCAAGCGGGCGCACACGCTCGATCTGGTCGTGCTGGCGGCGGAATGGGGCCATGGCCGACGGCACGGAAAACTTTCGAACCT
>WUUC01160656.1_pt1 | contig 10379 bp, 10 predicted proteins | sample 6278441 | NCBI WGS metagenome assembly WUUC01 (sample SAMN13675441, study PRJNA597444) | soil metagenome | isolation source: soil | place: USA: Washington | collected 2017-10 | reverse complement strand
GCTCACCAGCTTCGTAAGAGGCACGTAGGAGCAACGCAGAGCAACGATCGCGCTGATTGCGCAGGAGGAGTCAACTTTGCAGCCATACACGCAAACTAGGCAGACGGAGGTTGCGGCAGCGGCACAAGCCGCTGACGTCTCCGGAGCCTACGTCAAGGCGCCATTCGCGGGCTCCGTGACGGCTGCGGCGATCATCGCATCGGCGGCGATCACCGGAGCCAACACGGACAGCCGCACGGTGCAGCTTCACAATCGCGGGCAGGCCGGATCGGGCACCACGCTCGTTGCGTCCAAGGCGTTCACCACCGGCGTCAACGCGGCGGCGGATGACGAGACGGCGCTGACGCTGTCGGCGGTGGCCGATGCAACGGACGTGGCTGAGGGCGACATCCTTGAGTTCACGTCTCTGCACGTGGGCGACGGGCTTGCGGCTCCAGCCTTCACCGGCATCGTGACGTTCAGCCGCGGCTAGATGCCTGTCGGTGACGACGAGCTCCGGGCAGCTGTGTACCGTCTGCGTTACGCTCGTCGACGGGCGTTCCAAGCGCGGATCCGGGCGCAACTGTCCGGGGATCCCGCCGCTCTCCGGGAGTTGCAGGCAAAGACGTTGCCGCTGATCTTTGAGGAGACGCTTGAGGACGAGCCCGAGCGTCTCCCTGAACACGCTAATGGATGAGGAGTCCAACGCATGAATGACGACACCAACACCGAGGAGGCGCGCGCTGAGGGCGAGAAGCTCGCAGCGAACACAACTGCCGAGGAGCTCAAGGGCGACTTGCAGGAGCGCACCGATGAGGCAGAGGCCAAGGGCTACTGGGGCGAGACTCCGGATCCAACTCCCAACTCGGCGTACACGCTCGGCGGCGTGACGGCGGGGGAGCCAACTCCGGAGACGGATCCCAAGCTGCGTGCCGAGGCAACGGAGGCCAGCGAGGAGCTGGCCGAGGAGCTGACGCCAACTCCGGGTCAGGACAGCGACAACAGCTGACGCTGAGTTGATCTAGCGATGACGCTCAACGCGGATCCGGGCGAGCCGGACAGCAACAGCTACCTCACGGTGACTGATGCCGACGCGCTCGCGGAGGAGCGTGGTCTGGGGCCAGCTGCGGAGGAGTGGCTGGCCGCAGACGACGAGCTCAAGGAGAAGGCACTGCTCAACGCGACCATGGACGTGGAGGCGTATCTGGGTCCGGTCACGACAGGCCAGCTCTGGGCATCGGATCAGGCGCTGCTGTTCCCGCGCTACTCGGACGTGGATGAGGCGGCAGCTCCGTTCATCCTGCCCAACGTCCGGCTTGCGACGTACGAGCAGGCGGTGTACCGGCTCCACAACCGTGAAGTGATCGACAACGCCAACTCGCGTCGAGCTCGCGGGCTGATCAGCTTCTCGGACGATGACGGGTCCGGCTCTGTCGTTGCAGCACGTCCCGACTTCGGGACAATGAGCCCGCAGGCTCTGATGTACCTCAAGCGGCTCCGCGGGCTGGGCCGCGCCACGCTGCGATCCGTCCCGATCGGGAGCTCCTACCGGCGTAATCCGCTGCTGCCGTGGCCGGTGCAGTGAAGTTTGTCACCGACTACTCCAAGCTGCTGACCGCGCTGCCGGATGCGTTTGATCTCGCGCTCGACGACACGGTCAAGGAGGCGCAGCAGATCGCTTCGCGCAACTCGCGAACGGGCAAGTTTGCAGACAGCATCCGCTGGGAGCACGTCTCCGGGCCGGGCGGCATGCTGACGGCGGTGATCGGATCTCCGCTCGTCTCGGCGGCGGTCAAGGAGCGCGGCGGCTACATCACGCCCAAGTCGGCTGATCGGCTGATGATCCCGCAGGATGACGGATCCTACCGCAGCCCGGAGGCTGTCCGGATCTCCGCGCAGCCAGCCGTGACTCCGGCGGGGGAGCGGTTCGTTGACTTCATGACGCAGCGGCTCAAGGCGGAGACCAGCGGATGATCCTTGATGTCTGCTCCGCGCTCGCTGAGCTGCTGGTGCCCGATCCGGAGCCTCCGGCGGAGCCCGAGATCGTCCGTGTCGTGCTCGACGAGGAGCCGTTGGTCTGGGAGCTCGGCAAGCTCTACGTCTATCCGGTGTATCCGGTCAATGAGGTTCCGTTTGAGACGGCGGGCTCGCGGCGGCAGGAGTTCACCGTCCGGGCGGTGCAGGTGGTCAGCAATGAGAGCGAGGAGGCCAAGCAGACGCGCAGCGAGGATCTCGCGGAGGATCTCGACGAGATCCGCGGCGCGTTCTTGCAGGTGGTCAGGACCAACCAGAGCAATGCGGTTTGGGGCTTCATCCGCGGCGGCGTGGACAGCACTCGGCCACGGATGCTCGACAAGCGGAGCGCAGCGATCCGCGTGAGCGGATGGCGCATCATCGGAGGATAATCGGGCGATGGCGGACAAGGGTAAGCAGGAGTTTCATCTGCGCCGGGGCGAGCCCGGTCAGCGGTTCACCGTGACGCTGGCGGACGGCAAGCAGCACAACTTCAAGGCGGATGATGACGGCGTGGTCGCGCCCAAGTCGGCTGTCGAGGATCGCGCGCTGCGGGCGATGGGTCTGCCGGTGGCGCGCACCGCGGAGGCGGAGGCCAAAACTGACGAGAGTGAGGCCGCAACCAAGTCGGCCAAGGAGGGTAAGGCATGACTGAGGTTGCACAGGCTGGCAACCAGTTTGACATCGGGATCGCGTTGCAGACGGCCAAGGGCCAGACGATCGCGGATGAGGATGTCCAGTACCGTTTCCCGGTGACGGGCGGCGGGCTCGCGGCGGACAAGGTCATCAACGTCATCGAGGAGACGAGCTCGGGACGGCTGCGCAACACGTCCTACGTGGGCGCAATCAACGTCGACGGCTCACCATCTCTCGCAGCCCGGCCAGACGTGCTCGGGCTCCTGCTGTTCGGGATTTTCGGGGCCAAGGCGGTCGCAGGCTCGGAGGATCCGTGGACGCACACATTCACGTTTGCGGCTGACCAGCCGTACTTCACGATGTGGAAGAAGATCGGGCCGGACACCGGCGGGTACTACGAGAAGTACCGCGACTGCAAGATCATCTCTCTCGGGCTCGCGAGCTCGGCGGAGGGGATTGTTCTGGCCACTCCAACGATCATGGGTCTGCGCGCGTTCTCGGGTGCTCTCGCGGACGCGGTGGACATGGACATCGGTTCTGAGGTGTTTGCGCATCACCACGGCGACGGCACCATGCTCGTCGAGACGGTGGCGGTGGGCTCGATCGCGGATCTGAACATCATGATCGGCGGTGACGCAACGCGGATCCGCGGGACATCGCTGTACGGGTCGCACGTCGCAGAGCAGATGCGCAACGTGACGATCGACACAACGCAGCTCGTCGACTGGGATCTGTTGCAGCGGTTCATGTACGGCACGGCGACTCCGGCCACGGATGATCCGCCCAGCGGCACGGTGCTGGAGCTCGCGAGCTCTGGGCTCGACTTCAAGTACCTCATTCCGGGCACGGCGGAGGAGCGCTCTCTCAAGCTCACTGCAACGCGGGTGCAGACGCGGATTGACCCGGTGGATCCCAACACCAACGGAGCTCCGTTGATGATGAATGCACACCACCAGATCTTCCAGCCCGTCGACGGCAGCACTGGCCTGACGGCGATCCTCAAGAACGGAGTTGCCTCCTACCCAGCCGTCGCACCGTAATCCGATGGGCATCAAAGAGCAGTGGGCGGCAGCAGCCTTGGAGACGATCCTGCTGCCGTCCGGCTTCAAGGTCCGCGGCGCGATGCCTGCGCCCACCGAGATCATCCGGCTCAAGCTGGTGCCGTGGCAGCTCCGGCAGGCCGTGAGCTCGATGGGAGGTCGCAAGATGGGCGATCTCGACGAGCAGGAGCACGCGCAGCTCGTCGAGGCGCGGCGCTATCAGGCGGCTGCGTACGTTCGGGAGATGGCTCCTCCGGGCAGCGACGAGTTTGAGCCGGTGCAGGTGTCGGTCGACGAGCTCGGGCAGATGCCACCGGGCGACATCGAGGCGCTCGACGATTTCATCATGGGCTCCGCGACGGCGGAGATGATCACTGCCCGGAGCATGGTCGCGCTCGGAATGCTCGACAAGGAGTCAGCCGAGCGGATCGAGCAAGAGGAGGCGGCGGACACCGTAGACGGCTGGGTTGAGTTTCGTGAAGGGTCCGGAGGCGCTGATGCTGGGCAGACAGGCGCAGAGATGGGGGAGGGATCCCGCGAGTCTGTTGCCGTCACCAGTGAGGCCACTGATCGCATTCCTGATCAACGATGCGCTACACCTACGGCTCGCAAAGGCAGACGAGCAGGCAGCAAAGGGTAAGAAGCAGCAGCCTCCTCCGGGGCTGGTGTATGAGGATCTAGGCAAGCTCGCGGCGGCGATCCGGGAGCGGGAGGCAAAGCTCAACTAGATGGCTGAGCGGATCGGGCGCGCTGACTACGAGGTCCGGGCGGATGCGTCGCAGCTGCCCAAGGATCTGTCTGCGGCTGAGCAGAAGGTCAAGCAGTCCGGCGCCAACGTCGAGAAGTCGGCAATGGCCACCGGAGCGGCGTTCAAGGCTGCCTCTGCGGTTGCAGCGCTCGGGTTCGGCGTGATGGCCAAAGGCGCGCTGGAGATGGAGCGTGCGCAGGGCAACTTCCAAGCGGCAACCGGCGCGAGCCGGGAGGAGGCCGTCGCATTCTCCAAAGACATGAACGGCATCGTGGGCACTGCGCAGACAGTGGGCGCGAGTTTCAGCCAGATCACCAGCGCGGGCACCGCGGTTGCACAGCAGTTCAAGCTCACCGGCGCGGAGGGCACCGCGCTCACGCAAGACTTTCTGGGCTTCGCGAAGGTCACAGGGCAGGATGCAACCGGAGCCGTCAACGACTTTGACGCGGCGCTGGATGCGTTCGGGGAGCCCGCGGAGCGCGCCACCGGGCTCATGGATCAGCTCGTCGCGAGCAATCAGGAGTACGGCACGGATGCAGGTCCGGCGGCAGTCGGCGCGTTGCAGAAGATGGCGCCGGCGCTCACTGCGATGGGGCTCGGGCTCGATGAAGGCATCGGGCTCCTCAACATGTTTGAGGACGCAGGGATCGACGCGAGCAAGGCTCCGGCGGCGCTGACCAAGGCGATCGCGGAGCTGGAGCCCGGTCAGAACATCAACGATCTGATTGCGCAGATCGGCGCGATCGAGGATCCGCTGGAGCGCGCGTCTGCGGCGGCAGAGATCTTCGGCGTCAAGAATGGTGCGGCGCTGGCCAACGCGATCAAGCCGGGCATGACGAGTCTCGACGAGTACATGCTGACTGTTGAGGAGACGGCGGGCACCGCAGAAAAGGCTGCTGAGGACATGGTCACGACTGGTGACCGGATCCGCATGTTTGCGGAGAAGGCTGGCGCTGCGTTGCGCGGGCTTGGTCAGGAGATGGGTCCGCTGCTCTCCGGCGCGGGCGGGCTCGTCACCGCGTTGGGAGCTCTGCCGAGCAAGGTCACGCAGCCGCTCGTCGACGGGCTCAAAGGCGTCTGGGGCAAGGTTGCAGGCTCCACGGTGGTCAAGACTGCCGCAGGGCTTGCGGGTGCAGCAGCTGGCGCTGCGTACTCGGGCGCGATGTTCGTGGGTGAGAAGATCTCCGGCGCTGCCGCGTCGATGTTGGGCGGGCTCAAGAGCAACCCGGCGGTCACGCGGGCGGGTGACGCTGCGGGCAAGGCGATGGGCGGAGTGGTCGGCAAGGCGCTGATGATCGGCGCGGCGATCGCGCTCATCGCGATGATCCCGGAGCTCTGGGACAAGATGCAGGCCGAGTGGAACAAGGTCACGGCCAACAGGGAGCTGATCGAGACCAACAAGAATGCGTTTCTGGCCACGTTCCCAACGCGGGCTGAGGTCGAGACGCAGCTGGCGGTGCTCAAGGATGTTCCGAACAATCTGCATGGCGCGGCGGGCGGGCTGTTCAACATCGACGCATTCGGTGTCCAGACGGAGTGGCGCAACACGATCGCTGCGTTTGAGGCGTACCTAGCGAGCGGGATGGCAGACACCGCTCGCGCGGGCCACGAGTCATTCGTGGCGGAGTGGGCCAAGGGCGAGTTCATCGGGCCACTCTCGGAGTCGCAGCTGGCGGAGCTCAAGGCGGCGGGTGTCCGAGATGGCAGGCTGATCGGCACTGAGTCGCAGAATGCGTTTGCAGCGGCGTGGCTTGCAGGGGAGGTCATGGGGCCGCTGTCTCCGGATCAGATCGCGATGCTGGAGGCGGCGGGCGTGAGCTCAGGCCACGACATCGGCGCAGCAACCGGCTCGGAGTTTGCCACCAGCACGCAGGACGCGATCAACGAGCAGATCCAGCGGCAAAACTGGCTCGCGATGGCTCCGGAGACGCAGATGCTCGCACACGCGCGCGAGCTCGGCGGCGATGTGTCCGTGCAGATTGCGGCGGGCATGACCGCGGCTGAGGCCAGCACCGCGCTCAAGGGTGCCGTCGACGGACTCAACCGGATCCTTGAGACGGAGATGAGCGCCAAGGAGCAGGCGCAGTTCGCGATGGGCAAGGATCTGATCAAGGCCGTCAACCAAGGCATGAAGTCGGAGTCACCGGAGACGGTCGATGTGGCGCGCGGAGTGGCGATCGACGCGATCGACGCGATCGAGAATGCCGGGCTGGACAGCGGCGACGGCATGAAGCGGGTCGGCGTGCTGTACGACAGGCTGCTCGCGAGCGGGCTGACGCAGGAGGAGGCGCGTGTCGCACTTGCAGCCGGAGGCGTTGCAGGAGCCGTCATCGACAAGTTGGAGGGGATTGCGCCCAAGGCGGAGACGGCGGCGGAGGATGCGGCTGACGAGATCCCGCCACCGTTCCAAGACGCGGTGCCCAAGGTGGGCCGGAGCGTCGATCGGATCAACGGCGAGATCGACAGGATCGACACCGACATTGACGTGACGATCGGCTTCAAGGTCGATCGACGCGGGCTTACGGGCATCAAGGGCGAGCTCCGACAGCACGGCGGGCCGGTGCGCAAGGATGAGTTCTACATCGTGGGAGAGCAGCGGCCAGAGCTGTTCGTGCCTGATCGTCCGGGCTACGTGTACCCAAGCGTGCCGCGCTTCACCGAGGAGGAGCCGTGGACTCCTCCGGCTCCGGCTCCGGCGCGAGCTCCGTTGCAGGTCAATCTGATCGGCACTCACATCTACGATGACCAGAGCATTTACAAGCTCGGGCAGGAGCTCGATCGCGTCTACCGGCACTTTGAGCGGTGAGTCTCTGGGAGTTTGAGAACGTCACGCGCGAGTGGACGTTCCACCTAGCGGTCAAGTCGCTCACGATCGCCAACCAGCAGCCGTGCCAGCTCGCAACGCTTGGAGCTCTTGTCGAGGATCCCGGCGATGACTACCTGTTTGCAGGGCACGATCACCTCAAGGCGCGGTTCAACAGCGTCCTGATCTTCAACGGCAACGTCTCGCGCTACGTTGAGGCGGACATCACCGGGCACGACTCGCCCAAGCTCTGGAGACTCACCGCTCGCGATCGGACGGCTCGACTCAAGCGCGACGTGATCACTGTCAATCGGGACAGGTCGGAGACGATCACCCAGCGGGTGGTGTGGCTCATGGGCGAGAGCACGCAGGGGTTCTCCCTCAACATCGCTGCCATTGCCGATGAGGTGGAGCCGCTTGAGTCGGCGGGCATGAATTTGCTGGATGCGCTGGAGGCCACCGCGAGCGAGTGCGGGGCCAGCTTCTACGTCGACTACGATGACGTGTTCCAGTTCTTTGTCGAGCCACCGGGGGGTGCAGCACCGTTCGGGCTCATCGCGGAGGCGTCTGGCAGCTACAACCCGGTGACTGATCCTCCGTTTGAGGGGTTCGCGATCGACACGGACGTTGAGCCGCAGGCCAACGCGGTGCTTGTCCGCGGCGATGGCGTCAAGGCGTGGTCTGAGGATGCCGCGTCGATCGCGACTTACGGGCGCATCGAGAAGGTCATCAATGATCCGTCGATCAAGCGGCTCCGGAGGGCGCAGCGAGTGGGCGCATCAGAGCTCCTCCGAGTGGCCAACCCGGTTCGCAACGCCCATGCAACGCTCTGGGAGCCCGGTCTGCTGCCGATGCAGGAGATCCCGATCGACTATCCACAGCACAACGTCGACGAGACGTGGATTGTCGGATCCACCGTCATCACTTACCTGAACCCGACGATGATGCAGATGGCCGTCGATCTCGCGGACAGGTTCCGTCCGTGTCGCGAGCGGCAGCCGGGAGCCAAGGTTGACTCCGGCGACGATGATGACGGCGGCGACGGTGGCGGCGGCGGGGTGCCCAGCGATTGCGTGGACTGTCTCCGGGTGACGGTGCTCACGCCGGACGGGATGGATGAGGCGATCGCGCTGGCGTCCGGAGCGGCCAACCCGGTGTACGGCTACTCCTCCGCCAACGACATGGTGGTGAAGTATCGCTGCGGGCTGGAGCACGTCTGGACGAACACGCGCACCGGCTCGGATCCGCTCAACTTTGCGCATGAGGCGGGGACGCGGACGCCAGTGCTCGTTGCGCCCTACGCAGTGCAGAAGGCAGATGGTGAGACCAAGTGGAACCGCAGCGCTGAGTTCATTCCTGCTGCGTCTGCGGCGCAGGATCGGACACGGTTCTGGACGGTGGCGGAGGGTTCGGGCGGCTCAGTCGTGCCTCCAGTGGGCGGTTACGGCACATTCGACTTGAGTGAGGGTCCAGCCGCGAGCCCGGTCATCTTGTGGCGTTGCTTTGTCGATGCAGCCGGGCCGCTCGGCGGAGCTCCGCTGCGCTTCTCTTGGGGAGACAGCGAGATCTACAAAGGCATCGTGGGCGGGCCGTTTCAGTCGATCGACGTGGGCGTGCGCTTCTACGGCAATGATGCTTGGAATGACCCGGACACTCCTCCCGATGAGGCGGACATTCTCGGGTTCTTTGGTGCGGGCGATCCTCCCGGCACGCGCATCTTCGGTGGCTTCTACGTCGGGCAGCAGTTTGAGGACTGGACACCCATCACGGCGGGCTCGTCGACTCCCGCCACCACGGTCATCGGGACGGGCCGATGGGTCGTGCTCTACGCCTACACGCGCATCTTCGGCGGCGGGGCGGTGGACGACGGCGGCTACCGGGGCACGCTGACCGTTTCCGACAACGGCACCGGCGATGATCTGGAGCTGGTGTGCGACTCGGGCGTGGAGGCTCCCGTCGAGTCGCAGTTGCAGGTGCGCAACAGTGACACCGGAGCTCTGATCGACTCCATCGCGCTCGACGAGCTCACCACTCAGATCCGCGCGACTCCCAACGCTCAGCACGTATTCCTGATGCATGACACCGGGACGTTCACGCGCTACGATCGCGTGCTCACTCTGGAGGATACGATCACGATCGCGGGCTTCACGACGGGCTTGCAGGAGTGGAACGTGGATGATGACTTCAACATCTACCGCTGCGCAGGCAACGTGGTCACCAAGTACAACCGCGACGGGGAGGAGCTCTGGGCCAAGGATGCCAACGCGGCAGAGGGCTTCACGATGTCGACCAGAGGCTACTCAGAGCCAACCGGGCAGGCGATGTTCATCGACGAGCATGTGCGGCTCGTTGGGGTGGACGGCGATGAGGCGATGCTGCTGACGCTCGGGCGGCGGCTTGGCAATGTCCGGTCTGCCCAGAGGTTCGGCGGCGACTGCACCGCGGAGGCGATCGCAGGCATCCGCATCAGCAACTGCATCGTGCTTGCAGGCTCCGCGGACGGAGACGAGTTTGAGGACGTGGATCTGGGCGGGGAGCTCCGCGGCTGGCTGATGCGGATCAAGGCAGCTCTAGCGGAGTGAAGCGGTGAACACTCGTCCAGTGCTCGTCGACCAGTACGGCAACGAGCTGCTGGTGGACATGACCGGCGCGGCGGATGGCGATGTCCTGACTTACGACTCCGCAACGGGCCTGTGGTTGCCCGCACCGGCGGGCGGCGGCGGAGGCGGCGCGCCGGATGATGCAACCTACTTGGTCGGCGCGGCTCACGGCGATCTCAGTGCCGAGATCGTCGCTGGCGCGACACCGGGTGGCGAGCTCGGCGGGACGTGGGGCAGCCCAACGGTGGCTGCCACGCACTCAGGCTCCGCGCACCACGCGCAGGATCACTCCGCGCGCCACGAGCCGGGCGGAGCGGACGCGATGGCGGTTGACGCGGCGGCGGCCACCGGCTCGCTGCGGACGCTCGGCACGGGAGCCACGCAGGCAGCAGGCGGCGCTCACACACACGGCGGCGGCGGCTCAGGCGGCGAGTGGGATCTGGAGATCCGCAAGAGTGCTGACGAGGATGTGGCGTCCAACACCGTGGTTCAAGACGACAATCACCTAACGACCACTCCAACGTCGGGCGTGCCGTTCTACTTTCAGTTCTTGATCCCGT
>WUUC01000369.1_pt1 | contig 10380 bp, 6 predicted proteins | sample 6278441 | NCBI WGS metagenome assembly WUUC01 (sample SAMN13675441, study PRJNA597444) | soil metagenome | isolation source: soil | place: USA: Washington | collected 2017-10 | reverse complement strand
CGTGCGCGCCGATGACGTAAGTCCGGTACTTGCCCTCCCTCGTGCTGACGAGGAGCCGGTCGATGACGGGAGCGTTGGTCGCGACGACAACGGCCCCGGCGACGACGACCGGCCCGCGGGTCGTCGTCACGCGGGCCGGCGCGCCGCCCCGGATTTCGCCCGCGTGAGTGCCCGTGAAGATGAGCCCGCCGTCGCGCATGACGGCGCGGGCGAGCCCGGCGAGGTACTTGAGCGGGCTGAACTGTGCCTGCCTCGGGAAACACAGGCAGCGGCCCGTGTCGAAGTCCCGGATCGGTGCGCGGTCAACCCAATGCACGTCCCAGAGGCCGGCGCGGCGGGCGGCGTCCAACTCCTGTGCCAGCTCGTCGTCCGGGCAGTCGGGCGGGACGAAAAGGTAGCCGTCGAGGCGTTCGAAGTCGCAGTCAATCCCCTCCTCGCGGGCGATGGCCTCGATGCGATCAATGGCCGCCCCGTGACTCTCGGCGGCGAGCCGCGCGCCGTCCTCGCCGAAGGCGCTTTCGAGGTAGTAGTAGCGGTCGTCGAGCGCGTTCGAGAGGTGCGCGGTCGTGCGCCCGGTGTCGCCCCCGCCCACCGGCCCGTCGTCCAAAACGACCACGGAGCGGCCCTCGCGCGCGAGCAGGTAGGCCGTCGTGAGCCCTGCTATCCCCGCGCCGACGACGCACACGTCCGCCCGCGCGTGCCCGTCGAGAGGCGGGAATTGCGGCATCTCGTCCGCCATCCATGGCGAGGTGGTTTGACCCGAATCGCTCTTCATAAGTCCTGCCTCTACTCTCCGCTGAAAGCCGGCCCGCAACCGTCATCCCGCCCCCCGCCGCGAGACGCGACGGCGGCGCGCGAGTCTCTAACCGCCTCAGGCTATCAACGCGCCCGCCGCGGCGGACGGGGCGGCGCGCGCGACGGGCGCGCCGGATTGCGCGAGGAACTCCTCGGCCCGACGCAGAGCCCGCGCAGCGTCAAAGGAGTGTTCATCTCTGACGAGGGGGCAGCGGCGGCCGTACTCGGAGACGAAGATTTCAGCCTTCGGGGTGAAGCCGAGCAACCGCGACAAAAACGAGTTGGGCGCTCGCTCCGCGTCAAACAGAAGCCAGGTGTGGTCGAAGCGGCGCGGCGCGACGAAGAGGCGGTGGGCTTCGAGCATCATCAGCAAAGGGATGCTGCGGCCGCGGAACGGCCTGAGCACCGCGAGGTGCGTGAAGCGCGCCGCGCGCGCGCCCGGCCCGAAGCCGAGGTTGTGGCCCGCGTGCAGTTGCTCGTCGCCGCTCGTGTCGATCAGGCTCAGCGTACCGACCGGGTCGCGCCGCGGCCACGCGCGCGCGAGGAGGTGCGCGCCCGCGTCCCTGTCCGACACCTCCGGCGGCGCGAGCGCGATCCCCAGCTCGTCCTCGAACACTTCGCGCCGTATCCGCCGCATCGCCGCCTCGTCCTCGACGGCCCTCACCGTCTCGATGATTATCTCCATCAGACACCTCCACACCTTCCGCACTCCGGAACTCACGCGGCGGCGCTGCTCGCCTCGGCGGTCATCACCGTTCTTCCGCGGCCCCAGAGCCCCGCCAGCGAGAGGAGCGGCCCCGTCATGAACGTCGTGGTCAGCGCCATGAGCACCATCATGGCGAACACGCGCGGCGAGAGGACGCCGAGGTCGTAACCCAGGTTGAGCACGATCAGTTCGATCAGGCCGCGCGTGTTCATCAGCGCGCCGACGGAGAAAGAGTCCTGCCAACTCATGCCCGTCCAGCGCGCCGCGGCCATGCTCCCGCCCAGCTTGCCCACAACGGCCACGGCGATTAGCCCCGCGCACACCAGCCAACTCTGCCAGTCGTCGAGCAGGCCGACCTGCGTGCGCAAACCGGTGAAGGCGAAGAACAGCGGCAGCAGCAGGCCCGCACTGACTGTTTCGAGCCGCTCGCGCAGGAAGCCGCGCATGCCCGCGTGCGACGGCAAGCACACGCCCGCGAGGAAGGCTCCGATGAGCGCGTGGATGCCGATGGCTTCGGTGAACAGCGCCGAGGCGGACATGAGCGCCAGCACCCACACCGCCGTCCCCGTGCCCGCCGCCTCGTTCCTCCCCCTCTCGCTCCACAGGCGCTCGGCCCGCGGCCTGAGCAGGAACAGCATCGCCGCGATGAAGAGCGCCGCCAGAAGGATCGTCAGCAGCGCGCCGCCCAACCCGTCCGCTTTGACGATCGCCACGACGATGGCGAGGACGCACCACGCCGTCACGTCGTCCACGGCTGCGCACGCGAGAGCCGTGCTCCCCAGATACGTTTTATAAAGCCCGCGCTCCTCGACGATGCGCGCGAGCACGGGGAACGCCGTGATGCTCATCGCGACGCCCATGAACAGCGCGAAGGCGCTGAAGGAGATGTCGGCCGGGGCCATCGAAGTGTAGATGAGCAGGGAGGAGGTGATGCCGAGGAAGAACGGGACGATGATGCTCGCGTGGCTGACCAGCACCGCCGCGTGCGCCTTCTGCCGCAGGTGCCGCACGTCCAAATCCATCCCCACGACAAACATGAAGAGGATGACTCCGAGTTGACTGAGCAGCTCCAGGAACCCCATTGAGGACGCGGGGAACAGGAACGCCTGCGCGCCCGGTGACACCGTGCCGAGCAGCGACGGCCCGAGGATGATGCCCGCCACCATCTCGCCGATGACGGCGGGCTGCCCCATTCTGCGGAAGAGCGCGCCGAACACCCGCGCCGCGATGAGGATGACGATGACCTGAAGCAGCAGCACGCTCAGGGGGTGTCGCAAGTTCTCCAACAACATCTTCGTAGGCGCGCCGGGCCGCGCCTCCGGCGCCGTCGCCGTCGCGTGCGTGCTCGGCGCGGCGGACTCGATTCTTTTTTCCGGCGCCTCCCGGCCCGGCGGCTTCAGGCGCGAGCCGAAGTCCAGCGTGAGGTAGATGCCGAGCCCGAACACCGCGAGCACGACGAAGTAAAAGAGAAGGTTCCTACGCATGACAGGCCCCCGCACTGATGTTTGAGGAGTACCGAACGCCGCGAGCGTGCCGCGACGCCGCCGTCTTGAAGGGCTTGAAGGGCTTCCCCGTTTCCTGTGCGGGATCGTACCGGTCGCCCTCTCTCACCCGTCCCATAGCTCTCACCCTTTCGGACTCGAAACCTCTCCCCCTTTTCTCTCTCGGCCCCACGGGAACAGCGGGTCGGAGAGGACTTCGGTGAGTTGCGACTGGTGGCGCTGTTCGTGCGCCGCCATGAAGCGCAGGAGGCCCGGCACGTCGTAGCGCCCCAGCAGCGGGTGGCGGACGACCATCGCGCCGTAGTCGAGGCCGGGATTGTTTTGAAAGAGCGCCTCCGTCTGCCCCAGTGAGACGGCGAGGTCGCCACGAAGCTCTGGGGCCGCCCGCCCGCGCCGCGGCGTGGCCTGGTCGGGGTTCTGAAACGGCACCAGCCGGTTCCGCGTCAGGTAATTTCGGAGGCCGTCGGGCACGAGCAGGTTCATGAGCGTGAGCGGGACTTCCAGCGCCGGGAGGACGGAGCGTGGCAGGTAGGCGACGGAGACGTTGACGTCCAAGAAAGTCAGTCTCAACTCCGGCCTCCGACCAGCCCTCGCCAACTCGACGAGCCGGGCTATCTGGTCCCGATTAGTCCTTTCGGCCAGCAGCATGTGGTCGAGCACCTCGCCCGCCGACCACCCGCCGCGCCGGGGCACGTGGTCGAGTTGCGGTTGAGTGAGCCCTTCGGCCATCGCTAGCGTGCGCGCGCGCGCCGCGCGGAACTCCGCGAGAGCGTCCGCGGCCCCGGATGAATGTGTCGCCGTCGTCGCTGTCATCGTCGTCAAGGCTCACGGCGCGGCGTCCCGGATGAGCACCGGCTTCGTGTTGACGCTGGAGACGTTCCCGAGGTCAACCTGAATGCCGACGTAAGGCCGCTTCGGCGCGGTCGAGACCTGCACTGTCGCCTGCTGCACCGTATCGGAACCGTCCTTACTCCAGACGCCGAAGCAGGTGAAGGTCACGGTGTCGTACTCGCTAGACTTGTGGCCCGCCCCGCCCGAGTTGCTGAACCCCACCCAGGCCAGGCTGTGCATCTCGAACTTGCCTTGCTGCGTGTGGTTCTCGTATTCAAACGACGCCTCGTGGCGCGTCGGGTCGGACGGAATCTTGTAGCTGTAGGAGAAGACCTCGCCGGTCGAAGCGGTCACGCCGCGCTTACCCCCCTGCTTGAACACGTGCGGCGAGTCGCCGTCCTGGATCGCGTGAACCCAGAGGAAGGGGTCGAGCGAAGAGTCGGGGCCGACCACGAAGCCGGTCGAGAGATTCGGATTGGGGAACAGCCAGCCCTCCGCGTAGGGGAGATGAACCTGCCCCGCGAAGCGAAAGATCAACTGCCCGCCGCCGCCCCTCTCCAGCATCGCCGGCCCGCGGAAGAAAAAGGAACTGGGCGGGATTCGCGGCTCGACGCGGAGCAACGCGAAGAACAGGTCTTGGCTGATGAAGCCGCGGTGGAGCAAGTCGTTGAGGAACCTCCCGCTCCTCAAGTCGAGGGCGCCGACGGAGATGTCGAACGGGTCGTCGATAATCATCAGGTCATCGAGAGAGAAAGTCCGAAGGGGGAAACGCAGGAACTCGTCGAAGCCGTGGGGGCCTGGATAGAGGCGGCCGGGGAAGTCCTGCGTGATGGGGGAGGGCGCCATCTCGGCCATGACGCCGCCCGCGTTGAGCAACGACACGGCGACCGGCACGGAATTCCCCGCGCGTTCGCCGAACTGTATCAGCGCCCGCCCGAGTACGTGCGAGCGGCCCGTGGCGTCCCCCCCGAGCACGGCCTCCGCGTTCAAGTCGAACTTGTCGCCAAAGCTGCTGTTGTGCGTGAAGAGCGTCAGTTCCTGCACCGTGTTGAAGGGGATGTCGAGACAAGCGTCCGGCGCCGAGACCTCTGGCTCCTTGGTGCTGATACTGAGGTGCGGGTGGAGGGCCGTGCCTCTGGCCGGGACGCTGGCGAATTCGAGCGTGGGGCTGACAATCGGGAGCGGGAATTTGACGGGATCCCCCTGTAGCTCGGCACCGAGGGGCAGGAACGCGCTGCCGTAGAAGGTGTAATCCAGCAGACCGTCGGGCCGCTGCTCGAAGGCCGCCCACGCCGAGCCGTAGCGCGTCGGGGTGCTCGGCAAAGAAGAGAATACGATGGGCTGCGCGGGCAGATTCGGATTAACCCTCGACAGCGCCAGCAGAGCCGTGTTGCTGAAGCTGACGTAATAGGTCAGGTTCGAGACTTCCCCGGTGTCGAGATTCAGGTCGCCACCGGAGACCAAGCCGGGCACGTCCTGCACACGGTTCTGGAGGACGGGGAGTTTGAAAAACAGTGGAGCCGCGAGGATGCCGTCGTCACCCACCAGCCCTTCGCCGTGCGTGGCTTCAAAGTGGGTGACGTTGTTGACGGGCGGTGTGAAAGTGAGCCGGACAAATCCGCTGAGATGGCTGTCCGTCATCGCGAACCCGCCAAAGAGCGTCCCGCGGCAACTGCCGAATTGCGCCTCCCGCGGGTCGCGGCAGTTGACGGCGCGGATCGAGTCGCCGAAATAGCTGGCCGCCTTGCTCAAGGGCAACACCTGCTCCATGCCGGATGGAAGCTGCAACCGCCCACGGAACTCGCCTTGTGGCGGGCCGAGCGGATTCCAACCGCCGGAGGTCGGTTGACGCGGCGCGCGCGCCTCCGCGGTCTGCGGGGGCCGGCTCTGCGCGGACGCGGGCGGCGCCATCTCAGTCGCCGCCCGCGTTGCGGGCTGAGCCGGGGGCTGGGAGAGTTGGCCCTCGCCCCAGAGCGGCCCTTCGGCCTGTCGGTACGCGGCGACCGGATCGCTCCTCATCACCGACTGAAGATCGACCTGAGGGAAGTCCGACCCGTAGATGGTATTCAAGTGGTGTAGCAGCTCGCAGGCGATGAGCGCGTGCCCAGTCGCGCCGGGGTAGTAGCCGTTGAGCGAGTAGAAGCCGCCAAGGTATTCGGCCGTCAGCCGCCTCGACCCGACGAAGACGCCCTCGCGCCTTACGCGGCGCAAGAAGGCGTGCAAGTCGTAGAGGCGCGCCCCGTGCTGTTCGGCCACGGAGGCGAGCACGGCGTTCAACTCGCCGACGCGGCGGCCGACATCGGCGGCGACTTCGGCGCCGACGACGCAACCTGCCGGCAGGGGTTTAATCGCGCGGGCGAAGAACTGATAGCCGATCTCGTTCAGCCCGTTCGCGGTGACGAAGTCGTCCGGCCTGAGCCCGTAGGCGTTGAGGAGGGTGGAGGGCTCCACCTTCAAAATCTCCGCCGCCACGTCGACCGTCGAGAAGTGTGCCGTGTCGAAGGGGTCGGGGACGTTCAGCGCCAACACCTCCGCGCACGCCCCCTTGAGAGTCTTGAGCAGCATCCCGTAGTCGGAGCGGAACGAATTAGCGTCAGGCAGGATGTCCGGGTCTGCCTTGACGGCGGCCGCGACGGCCTCGTAATAGCCGAGTTCGACGAGCGTGAAAGTGGGCTGACGTTTGACGGCGCATTCGAGCTGCGTCGGCAGGCGGCCGCCTTCGCCGTACGTGATCGGGATCATCCCCAAGATCAGGTTCGCCGCCGTCTGCACGGCGTCGTCTCGCTGGATGAGCGGCTGGGTGGGGCGCAGGTTGAGCGCGTCGAAAAGCCTGTAGCCTGGCACGGAGAGGTTGTGGACGACCTTCGGCGGCAGACGGTCGAGCACGGTCGTCTGCATCGGCACGGGCACGATCACGGGCAATTGCGCGAAACCCACCGGGTTGCAGATGCCGGGGGGCTCGATCAGAGGCTGCGGAAACTCCGCCCGCATCTGCCGGGCCATCTGCGCCGGGAAGCTGCCCGCCTGCGTTTCGTCGCTGAGCGTAAAGTCGCCGAAGCCGGCCGCCAGCCCTTCGCCGAGCACAACGAAGCAGGACGTGTCGAGCCGGCCCGCATAGACGGGCGAGGTCGCCGTGCTGGCGTCGGCGGGAGGCTGGACGGCGGGGCCGCCTCCCAGGGCGGCCTCCTCCGAGGGCGCTCGCGGCTCACTCGGGCCGGCCGGCCGGGCGCCGAACATGGTGTCCACCATCCCGCTTTGCCAACGGTCCCCGGTGCGGAAAGCGTCCCTCACGGCGCCGGACAGTTGTCCTTCGGTCGCCTGCGCGACCGAATCGAAGGCCGTGGCGGCCTTGTCGTCTTGCCCGGTCGCATCCTCGACCATGTTTTCGAGCTGCTGGACGCCGAACAAAGACATGGCCCAGGAGAAGCGGAGAGTTGACTTGATGAAATCACGCATGGCGAGCTCTCCCTCCGGACAGACGCGAGTCCTTCAGGGCGCAGGACTCTGCGAGGGGTCATTTATTTCGGTTTCGCCTGCTTCTTGGAGCTCAGCGAGCCGGTGAATTGAGAGAAGGCCGCCCCTATCGCCGGGTTCTGTGCGGGCAGGACGGCCACCCCGACACCATCGAACGCCTGCCCGATGATGGGCACGTACTTGCCGGTCGCATTACTCGCCGTATAGACGGCGGTAAACGATCCCGCCACCTTCGCTAAATCCGGCGGCGTGCCGGGCGGGGGGACCGTCAGGGCATTGGTGAATTGCCCTCTGAAGGCTACCTGGAAAAGAATTTGGTCCCCGTCCGTATCGATGACCAACGCCTGGCCGTTCGACTGGAACTGTGGAGGCGGGATCGTGGGATCGAAAGTAGAGTTGATCGTGACCGTCCCGTTAATGGCCCCGCTCACCGTCCCGACGCGGACGCCGAGCTGTCCGGGCGGGGAGAATGTCGTGACCGTATCCAGTTGGGTGAAGAGTATCGGGCCATCCTGTTTCGGAGGGTTCTGGCCGCCCGGTTGTTTAGAACTCATGGCTTATCTCCTGTAGTGAGGTCTGGCGTCTGCTGATGCCGTCGCCCGAACTCGTGTTCAAGGGTCGACGCCGGTCGGGTCGAAGGAAGCGTGGAATCCGAGATGGACGGGCTCTTTCAACCACAGCGTCGCCAACGGGCCGCGGGCCACGTCGAAGGCGTCGAAGATGGCGAATGAGCTGCGCACACGCTCGGCGTCAAACACCTGGCAGATGACGGCCCCGGCCCTCTCGTCGCGGGGGTGGCCGACGAAGATCGGCTCCCCGCCCAGGTAATGCAACGGCGGCGACTGGTAGATGTCGCGGGCCGCGGCGGCGGCCCAGTCGGCGTGCGCGAGCTGGTCGAAGAACTTGCGCCCGCGCCGCCCCGTGGCCGAGATGCCGAGCATCCAGAAGTCGCGGTACGGCCTCGCGAACCGGCGCCGACAGACGGAGGGGAAATCCGGCGCGAGCCGATAGTCGATGGCGGCCGTCTTGATTAACTCCTCGCCGCCCACGTCTATGACGAACCGCACGGGCTGTCCTTCACACACGTCCGTGAACAGGTCCGGCACGACCTGATACTGGTCGTAGATCGGGCGCTCCATCTCCAGCACGTCAACCGTCAACCGGCCGTCACTTTCGAAACAGTTGATGAGATGGAGGCAGTAGCGATTGCCCACGGCGACGGTCGCCACCGGCTCGCCCGTCTCACGTGAAACGATCAGCAGACAACTGCCGCGCCCCGGCTCCCAACTGAGCGAGTCCATCAACGTCAGCCCCGCGCGCGACAGCGCCCCCATGTTCAGGATGTAAGGGCTGAGGTAGAAGACGGCGTAGCTCTGGCTGAGGCCGAAGTCGTGGACCGAGCAGGGGTAGGCGAGCGGCAGGCGTTTGCGGTAGAGCAACTCCCCGTCCGCGCCGAAGCGGTAGAGGTGCAGATGCGGCTCGGCGGACGAAAAGGCGACGCCGAAGTTGAACATCTCGCCGGTGGCGGGGTCGAACTTCGGGTGGGCCGCGAACGGGCTGACACCGTTGAGCCGACCGCCGAAAGTAAAGTCGCCGCGGGTTTCGAGCGTGGCCGGGTCGAGTTCGAGCGGCAGCCCCTGCTCGCCGAACGCGAGCAGCGTGCCCCGGTAGGGGTAGACGCTCACGTTGAGCGGCGATTCGAGCATGATGGAACGCTTCAGGCGGTCGGACTCGAAGGCCGTGCCGAAGGTGCGGAAGACGGGGCGGCCAGCCTCCTCCTCAGCGGCGAACTTCGCGCCCCTCACGAAGCGGCTCGTGAACCGCACGCGGCCACCCTCGAAGCGCAGCGCGCAGACCATCCCGTCGCCGTCGAGCCAGTGCCGGTAGCGGAAGCCGCCGCGCGTGAATCGCGCCGGCCCGTTTAGGTAGTAAGTCCCGCGGAGGAACTCCGGCACCTCGCCTTCGACGTCCTCGACGTCGGACGACTGCTCGCGCGGGACGAAGGAGAACGCGCGCTCGATGAGTGGTGCGAAGTCTTCCATCAGTCCCCCCCTACCCCGGCGAGCAACTCCGCCTCTTCCGCGGCGGGGCATTCGCTCTGCCCTTCGATAAGGCGCCGGAGGACGTGCGGGTCGAGCGTCCACGGGTACTGTTCCGCCGAGCCCTCGCACTGCGCGTAGCGCTCGCGTATCGCCTCGGGGTCGAAGTGGAGGCGCGTGAGGTCGAGCCCCTCGACGAAGGGACGGTTGGTCAGCACGCGCACGTCCCCGAGCACGGACGCGCAGAGTTGCGCCGCCGTGAAGCGCGCCAACTCCCGGAGGCCGGCGAGTTGCTCGTCGAGGACGAGGCGCGCCTCCTCGGCCGAGAGGCCGACCCGGTAGAAAGTCTTCTCGGCGTCGGCGAGCGGCTTGATGTCAGTGAAGTCTATGTGGATGACCTCGCGCGGAGGGACGCGCCTCCCCTTCTTCCACTGGAAGAAGTCGCTGATGAAGGACTGCAAGCTCTTGTTGATGCGTCCGAGCTGTGAGAAGCGGTTGATGAAGGCGGCGAGGAACCGCCGGTCGGTGAACAGGTCGTTGATGAACGGGAAGACGTAGTAAGCGAAGTAAATAGCCAGCTCCCACGTGTACTTCAGCGTGAACGCCTCCTGGTCGCCGAGCGAGTCGTAACTGATGGCGTAGGTCGGGACGTAAGCCTCGTAGACGGCCTCCATCATCTGCTCGTAGAGGCGACACTTGTCGGCCAACTCCGCGTCGTCGTCGGTCTGGATGGCGTCGGTGATGAAGGTGTTGTAAAGCGAGATGAGGTCGCCGCCTGGGCTGTAGAGCGGGTCGGTGAAGCGGCCCGCCTCGCCGGCGATGGCCCAGCGCGCAGGGCTGATGGTCTGCTGGCAATCGTGCGCGAAGTCCTTGAGCGCCGTGTGGTGGAGCACGCGGCGGTAGGGCAGGTCGCGCGAGAAGAGCGGGAACTCCTCGCACACCCACTCGATCAGTTTCTCGACTGTGTCGATGCGCTCGCGCGGGATGAGCCGGTTGTCGTAGACGAGGCCGAGGCTCGTCTTGCCGTGGAGCG
>WUUC01137268.1_pt1 | contig 10381 bp, 10 predicted proteins | sample 6278441 | NCBI WGS metagenome assembly WUUC01 (sample SAMN13675441, study PRJNA597444) | soil metagenome | isolation source: soil | place: USA: Washington | collected 2017-10 | reverse complement strand
TCTCGAAGGCGAAGCGCGGGATCTTGGTGACCACGTAGTCGATGGTCGGCTCGAACGAGGCCGGCGTCGCCCCGCCCGTGATGTCGTTCTTGATCTCGTCGAGGGTGTAGCCGACCGCGAGCTTCGCCGCGACTTTGGCGATCGGGAATCCGGTTGCCTTTGAAGCAAGAGCGGAGGAGCGCGACACGCGCGGGTTCATCTCGATGACGACCATGCGGCCGTTCTCGGGATTGATGGCGAACTGCACGTTCGACCCGCCGGTCTCGACGCCGATTTCGCGCAAGACCGCGATCGAGGCGTCGCGCATGATCTGGTACTCTTTGTCGGTCAGGGTGAGGGCAGGGGCCACCGTGATGGAATCGCCCGTGTGCACGCCCATGGGATCGACGTTCTCGATGGAGCAGATGATGATGCAGTTGTCCGCCTTGTCGCGGACCACCTCCATCTCAAACTCCTTCCAGCCGAGCACGCTCTCCTCGATCAGCACTTCGTTCGTCGGCGACGCATCCAGCCCGCGCTCGACGATGTCGAGGAATTCCTCGCGGTTGTAGGCGATGCCGCCGCCGGTGCCGCCGAGGGTGAAGGACGGCCGGATGATGGCCGGCAGTCCGACCTCCGCCAGCGCCATCAAGGCCTCGCCAAGGGCATGCTCCTGGTAGCGCTTGCGGCGCTCCCTCTCGGCCGCGGCCCATTTCAACTCGAAGGCGGCGCGCATGCGCTTTAAGTCGCCCGGATGCTCGTCGAGGGCATCAAGGCGGGCGATCTCGGCGAGATATTTTTCCCGGTCCGCCTTCTTCAGCGCCGAGGCGTTGGCGAGGCGCGACTTCGGCGTCTCAAGGCCAATCTTGCGCATGGCCTCGCGAAAAAGCTGGCGGTCCTCCGCCTTGTCGATGGCTTCGGCGTCGGCGCCGATCATCTCGACCCCGAAGCGGTCGAGCACGCCCAGCTTCTTCAGCGACAGGGCGGTGTTGAGCGCCGTCTGCCCGCCCATGGTCGGGAGGAGAGCGTCGGGGCGCTCCTTCTCGATGATCTTGGCCACGATCTCGGGCGTGATCGGCTCAACGTAGGTGGCGTCGGCGAGATCGGGATCGGTCATAATCGTCGCCGGATTGGAGTTGACGAGCACGATGCGGTAGCCCTCGGCGCGCAGGGCCTTGCAGGCCTGGGTGCCGGAATAGTCGAACTCGGAGGCCTGACCGATGATGATCGGCCCCGCGCCGATGATCAGGATCGAGGAGATGTCGGTGCGTTTAGGCATAAAAGCGACCCGAACGTGCTCGATCGTCGGCCGGCGCGGCGAGAGCCTTGGCCCGGAAGACTGTCGAGGATTGAGGCTGAGGCGCCGTCTTACACGGGCGCAGCCGTCAAGGAAAGCTGCACCGGGCCGGGCGGCGCCGGCCGGAACCAAGCGGGCGGCGACCGGTTCACCCTGGTGACTGCGCCAAGGCGCAAGATCGATCGCGCGGAGGACCTGCCCAGCCGGTCCTGCCTCGTTACACTCATTGGGAGACAGACATGCGGAAAGCCACCATCCTCGCCGCCGGCATGGCCCTTATCGCCACATCGGCATTCGGGCAAAGCTCGTGGCGCGACCGCGACGACGACCGCCGGGGCTGGCGCGAGGAACGGCGCGACGATGGGCGCGAGGGGCGGGACCGGGACGACATGCGCGGCCGCTCCATGAGAGACGACGATGACGGAGGTCGCTCGCGCGCCGCCCGCTTCTTTGTGCGCAGCGGCGACGCGCGCATGGCGGTGAGGTGCGACGACCGGGAATCGATGCGCGCCTGCGTCGACGCGACGCTGACTCTGTACGACCGGATCCGCACGCAAGCCGCGCCATCGGGCTCGACGTCATCGGCAAGCCCCGGACCGAGCTCGCCGCCGTCCTCTCCGCCTCTAGCCCGCTAGGGATGGGAGGAGCGGCGCATGGCAGTGCCGCTCCTCTCCTCAGTCCTCGCACACCCGAGAGCGCCTGATGATGATGTCGCCGTCCCGCTCCACGATTCGGCGGCGCACGTAGTAGCAATTCCGGCCCCGGTCGTAATCGCCCCACCAGCGCTCGCCTCCGCGCCCTCGGCGATCCCGGTCGTCGTCGCGGTCGCGTCCACGGCCTCGGCGATCCCCGTCGTCGTCGTCACGGTCCCATCGACGCGCGCCGCGGTCGCGATCGTCATCATCGCGGCCTCGTCCGCGCGCGCCGCGGTCGCGATCGTCATCGCGGTCTCGCCCGCGCCAGCCGCGGTCGTCGTCGCGCTCGCGGATCTGATCACGATCCCAGTTCCGATCTTGCGCCGACACCCCTGCGCCGCTGCCGATGAGAAGACAGCTCGCCAAAAGAATCGGAACGTATTTGACTTTGATCACCTCCGCCGGGTTGAGCACCGCAGGCCAACGCACGCCGCTTGGGGGACGTTCCTGCGGCAAGTCGCCCGGTGGGGGTGGGCTTCAGAGGTTGGGGCGAAGGAGGAGTGGCCGAAACGCCCGCGGCAAGGAGCTCAGGCGGCTCTTCGCTTGGGAAGCGAACCGAACAAGACCTCCTCCAGCTTGGCCCGCAGCTTGGATTCGTCGAACGGCTTCAGCAGAAACGCGCTCACGCCGGCCAGGCGGGCGATCTTGACGCGCTCCATCGAGCCGTCGATCGAGGTCATGAGAAAGGGCATGCGCTTAAAGCGGTCGTCGCTCCGGACGGCCTTGAGGAGCTCGAGCCCGTTCATCTCGGGCATGTTCCAGTCGCAGATGACAAGGCCGTATTTCTTGGCCTCCATCATGCGCCAGCCGACAAGGCCGTTCTGCGCCTTGTCGATGTTGCTGAAGCCGATCCGCGTGAGGAGCTGCCCGACAAGAGCCAGGGCGATCTCTTCATCGTCTACGACGAGAACCGGCACCGTGGTATCTGCGAACATGTCCAGGTCGATCAATCACTCGGGTGAAGGATAGGGCCGGCCGCTAAAGAACTTGCATTCCCAACGCGGACAATTCGGCTAAACAGTTTCATAAAAGTTGATGTTTTTCGATGCGACGGCGACGCCCGAAGGCTCCCCTGACCCGCCAGTTCACGGCCTTTTTCGGGGTTGGCGTGGCGGCCGCCGTGGTCCACTACGGGGTGCTGATCGGACTGGTCGAGGGCGGCGCCATGGATCCCGTCCCGGCGACCCTCATGGGCTACGTGGCGGGCGGCCTCGTCTCCTACGCCCTTAACCGTCGCTTAACCTACGCCAGCGACCGCCCTCACGCGGAGGCGGGCTGGCGCTTCGCCGTCGTCGCGGCCGTCGGTTTCGGCCTGACCGGGATCCTCATGCACGCCTTCACGCGCTGGTTCAGCATTCCCTACCTGCCGGCCCAACTCGCGACCACGGGGATCGTGCTGTTCTGGAGCTTCGTCGCCCACAAGGTCTGGACCTTCGGTCGGCACACTCCACCCCCTATACTCCCCTGATCAGGACGCCGGTTCCGAACAGCATCAGCACACCTCCGGTCGCCCGGTTGATATGGACGATGCAATTGCCCGAGATCTGCACACGGCAAGCGGCGACCGATGCTGACAAGAGGAGCCACCAACCTGCCGATCCGGCGAAGGTGCCCGCCGCCCATGCAAGGCGTGCCACGTTTCCCTCGAGCGGGGCTAACGAAAAGCTTGGGATCGCCGCCATGAACAGGGCGGCGGTGACCGGATTGCCGACGGCGAGCGCCGCGCCGGAGCCGTAGCTGGCGAGGCGTGTAGCGCGCCTTCGCGGCTGTCCTTCCGCTGGAAGCGATCGGCGCGACATCATCGCGCGATATCCGAGGAACATGAGGAGGACCGCCGTCAGCCACGACAACAACCCCGTCGCTCCGGCGCTGTCCAACAAGGTCGTAATCGGCTGCATGCCTACCGTCCCGAGAAGTGCCCAACAGGCATGAATGCTTGCCGCGCCGAGACCGGTCGAGAGCCCGCACTTGAGGCCGTTCTCCAGACTGCGCGTAATGCACAGGAGGCCGACCGGCCCGATGGGAGCGGCCACGAACAGGCCCAGCATGATGGCGCTGAGGAAGGCGTCGGACGACACTGACATCGCGGCGCCCCTGCTAGCCTGGAAGACGGAAGGGTGTCTGGATCGCCGCGCGCAGGGCCTCGCGGCTGATGCCCACGTCGCGGAGCACATGGTCGTCGAGGGCGAGCAACTCCGCCCGCATGCGACGGTGGCGGAGCCAGGCTCCCGGAAGACGGATCAGCCTTCGCGCCTATCCAAGGACGCACCACGAAAGCGGCAGGATGATCCCACGCCAAGGCATGTTTCCGAGCCGCTCCCGCGGCAGAAGCAGGACAACCTGAGCCATGTCTGTTCTCCTCACGCCGGCAAGAAAAGGCTGCCTCTGAGACGGCGGAGGGTTGCAGGAGACCGATCGGCAGGCATCGTCCGAACGGGTGATCTCTCGACGCGGCCGACGCAGTTATTCTTTTTCCCGGCGGAAGCCTTCAGGCGTGCTAGGCTCGGATCGAGCCGGCGTGATGCCGGCGGGCATTGGCGAGTTGCGGCGCGAAATTTCGGAGGATCGTTCGATGTCCGAAGGACGGGTGCTGGCGCTGACGGACCACATCTACGATGCGGCGTGCGGCGGCACCTCCTGGGCCGCCGTCGGCAAGTCTTTGACCGGGCTCCTGCGGGCGCAGAGCGCGTCCTTGATGGTCGGCGACTACGCGGCCGGGCGGGCCGAGCTCTTGTATTGCGCCGACATCCCCCGGGACGCGGTGGTGTCGTATCACAAACACTACCGATCGGTGGACCTGTGGACGAATCGCGCCGCCGCCGCGGTGGCCAGGGACGGACCAAGCGCCCAGCCGCGGGTGTGGACGAGCGGCCACCTGGTCCCGGACGCGGAGTTTCTGCGCAGCGAGTTTTATGTCGACTTCGGGCGCCGTCTCGGACTCCGCTACGTGGTCGGCACGGTGGTGCCGCTCGGTGCCGCGGGCATGATGCCGCTTGGCCTGCACCGGCCCGACGGCGCCGCGCCGTTCACGGCGGCGGATCAGCAGCTGCTCGAGAGCCTGGTGCCGCACCTGCGCCGCGCCTTACAGCTGCGCCACCAATTCGCCGCCGCGGCGCCGGCGCTGCCGCCGGGGCTCGCCGCCCTCGACGCGCTCGCGATGGGCGTGCTGGTGGTGGACGCCGATTCGCAGGTGCTGCTCGCCAACGCGGCCGCGGAGATGATGGCCAAGGCCGATCTCGGGCTGATGCTTCGCCGTCCTCGGGTCGGCGGGCACGGGGACAAGACCGTGCTGAGCGCGTGTTACCGCGCCGACAGCGCGGCCCTGCAGGCGCTCGTCAAGGCGACCGCCTCGGGCGGCTCGGGCGGCGCGGTGCGGCTGCGCAGCGAAGACGGCGCCGCAACGCTGGCGGCGCTGATCGCGCCCCTCCCGAGGCGCCTGTCCGATGCGGCTCGGGCATCGCCGGGCGCGTCGAGAACCAGGCGCTCATCCTTCTGCGCGATCTCACGGCCGGCCCGGCGGCGCCCCGGACGGAGCTCTTGTGCGACCTCTTCGGCCTCACCCGGGCCGAGGTGGAGGTCGCCCGCGCTCTGGCGGGAGGCGCCACCAAGGCGGCGGTGGCGGCCGCGCGCGGCATCGGCGAGACGACCGTGCGAACGCAGGTGCGCGCCCTCCTCGCCAAGACGGGGGCGTCGAACCTGCGCGACCTCGAGCGCCTGCTGGCGTGCCTTTAAGAGTTGATCCGCGCGGTCTTACGCCGGCCGTGCCCTGAAGGTCATGCGGGCCTGGTTGTGGCCGATGTTCTGGGCGAGGCGCTCGGCCTTGAAGCCGGCCTCCCCCAGGATCTCGATCATCTCCGCCGCGTCGTATTGCGACAGCCCGAGCTCCTCGCGGAGGCGCCGGTATTCGGATATGGCGGTGCGGGCGAGGCCGGCGACGGCGGCGGCCAGGAACCCGCCCTTCCAGGCGAAGGAGAGGAGCGCGCCGGCATCCTTCACGGGCGTGACGTCGGGCGGGATGACGTCGGCGAGGATGAGGCTGCCGCGCAGCGTCAGCTTGAGCCGCGCGAGCGCCAGGAAAACGCGCAGCTCGTCGAGGCCGAGATACTGGATGACCGAGTTGGCGACGATGAGGTCGAGCGACGCGTCGGCGAGGCCCTCCACCTCCTCAGGCGAGAGGACAGTTATGCGCGGCTCGTCGGCGAAGCGCGCCGAGAGGCGCTCGCGCACGAGCGGGGCGGCGTCGCAGAGGTAGAGCCTTTGGCAGCGCGGCGCGACGCGGTCGGCGGACAGGGCTTCGCCGCAACCGTAGTCCATCACCACCGCGTCGGGAGAGGGGATGAGGGCCGCGATGTCGCGTGCGATGCGCGCGTAGTGCAGGAGCTTGTGCCGCTCGCTGACGTAGATCGGCGTGTCCTGGTTCCAGAAGTCGCGCCAGTTCATCCCAGCGGCCCGGTGTGAATCGGCCCGAACGTCGGGCAAGGCGCACAACTGGCGCAGATGACATGTCCTGTCCAGTTTCAGCTCCCCCAGATCTGTCGCAGGGCCGCCTTTAACCCCTCGTTAACCATGCGGGGGCATACCAGGATCACGGCATCCTGTGGTGCGGGGATCACAGGATGAGCGCAGGCGGACCAGGCACGGTCCGCGCGAGAAGGACGGGACGGATGCGCACCATCGCTTTCGTGACGCAAAAGGGCGGCAGCGGGAAGAGCACCCTGTGCATCAATCTGTCGATCGCCGCCCAGGAGGCCGGACGGTCGGTCTGCATTCTGGAAATGGACCGGCAGGCGACCATCAGCGACTGGGCCGAGAACCGCGACGGGACCGGCCCCGAGGTGGCGCAGGTGGACGCCAACCAGATCGATGCCGTCATCGATCGTCTCAAGGGCTCCGGCTACGACTACGTGTTCATCGACACGCCCGGCGTCGACAGCCCGGGCACCCTGTCAGCGATTCGATCAGCGGACCTGTGCGTCATCCCGTGCCGGCCGACGCCGGCGGACCTGCGCGCCTTCAAGCCGACGCTGGCCGCCATCTACCGCCTCGATAAGCGCTTCACTTTCGTCCTCAACCAGACGCCGGCGCGCAGCTACCGGGTCCGCGACGCTGCGGAAGGCCTCGCCGTGCTCGGCGTCCTGCCGGACATCAACATCGTCCTGCGCAACGACTACCAGGACGCCATCGGCCTCGGCCAGGGCGTCACCGAGTTCAACCCGGACGGGCAGGCCGCCGACGAGATCCGCCGTCTGTGGACGTGGGTGGAGAAGCGCATGAAAGCCAGCCCGGCCGTCGAGCAGCCGAGCCCGGCCCCGTCCCGCAAGCGCCCGCAGGTGAGCAAAAATGCCAAAGCCGCCTAGGCTGAGCCTGAAGTCGATCGTGGCCGCCACGGCAGCGCCGGCCGCGCAGGAGACGAAGGTCGTCCCGTTCAGGAGCGAGCCGGCAAGGCCCGCCGCGGGCGGGCGCGGCACGCTTAAGGAGCGCTCGAAACAGCTCTCGGTCTATCTCGATCCGGCGGTCTACGATCAGCTCCGCGACATCGCCTATGCGGAGCGCACCAAGATCCATCCGCTCATGCTGGAGGCGCTCGACCTCCTGTTCGGCAACCGCGGCGCCCGCTCCATCCGCGAGCTGGAGGACGGATCGACAAAGACCGGATGAGTTGAGCAGCGCGAGAGCCCGCGAAACTTCCGGTGCAGAGCTCGACCGGGCGCCGCCCTCGCGCCTCGTCCGACTTGCGAAGGGCGGGCCGGCCTGTAGGTTGCGGAAGGTCCAGTTCGGTATCGGCTGTTGCAACTTCCCCATTTGCTTTGGCGAGCGCGCGGCGCGGGACTTTCCCTGCGCGCCCATCTCGTGCTGCTCTTCGTCGCTCTTCTGGTTCCGGTCCTCGCTTTCGCCGGCCTGCTCGCGCAGCGCTACGCCGCGGCCGAGCGCGCCCGCTTCGAGCAGGAGGCCGCCGAGACTGCCAGCCGGATCGCAGCGCTGATCGACCGCGATCTCGCCGGACTCGAGACCGGGCTCCTCGCCCTTTCCACCTCGGCGCGGCTTCGCTCCGGCGACTACGCAGGATTTCACCAGCAGGCCGGCGAGGTGCGAGACTTCATCGGCGAGCATGTGGTCCTGCGCGACCTCGCCGGACAGCAGCTCGTCAACACCCGCGTCGCCTGGGGAACGCCGCTGCCGCGCACGGTCCTCGACCCGGACGCCGAGGCGACCGCCACGAAGCGGCCGGTCGTCTCGAACGTATTCACGGGCGCGCTGGCGGGCGCGCCCCTGTTCGCCATCGTCGTGCCAGTCGTGCGAGGCGGCGAGATCACCCACCTTCTCAGCCTGAGCATCTCGACGGATCGGCTCCTGCCGCTGCTGCGCGGCAGCCTGAAGCCCGACTGGGCCGCGGGAGTCTTCGACCGCCACGGCCGCTTCATCGCTCGTTCCGAGCGCCACACGGAGCTCAGCGGCCGTCCCGGTCCACGCGAGTTCATCGATGAGGTGTCGGGCCGGCAGGGCATCTGGCGCGGCGAGGGCCTCGAGGGGGCGCCCGTGCTTGTCGGCCACGCCGAGACGACCCTCGCCGCGTGGCGCGTTTTCGCGGGCGCGCCGGAGGCCATCATCGAGGCGCCCCTGACGCAGGCGGTTTCGCTCCTGACGGCGCTCGGCATCGGCCTCGTCGGCGTGTCGCTGCTCATGGCCTTTGCGGTCGGATCCCAAATCGCGGGCTCGATCAAGCGCCTCGCCGCGAACGCGGCCCACCTCGGCCGGGGCGAGACCGTCCTGCCCGTGCAGGGCGCGCTGCGCGAGGCCAACGAGGTCGGGCGGGCGCTGTCCGCCGCCTCCATCGGCCTGCGCGAACGCGCGCGCGAACGCGACAGGGCCGAGGAGGCCATGCGGGCCAGCGAGGCCCGCTTCCGCCACCTCGCCGAGGCCCTGCCGCAACTCGTCTGGATCATGCGGCCGGACGGCGAGGCGCTCTACTGCAACCAGCGCTGCCAGCATTTCTACGGCGGCGACTGGCGCGACCTGGCCGGGCGGCTGTCGCATATCCATCCCGACGACCGCGCCAGTGCCGCGAAGCTGCGCGCGGATTCGGTGGCCGCGGGGCGCTTCTTCCAGGTGGTCGTGCGCCTGCGCGGCCAGCGCGGCCCGTACCGATGGCATCTCCTCTCGGTCGTTCCCCTCGCGGGCGGCAACACCGCCACCTGGGTCGGCACTGCGACCGACATCGACGACCTGCGGCGGGCGGAGGAGGTCAACGCACGCCTCGCGGCCATCGTCACAGCCTCCACCGACGCCATGATGAGTTTCTCGGTCGACGGCACCGTACAGACCTGGAATCCGGCCGCCGAGTCCCTGTTCGGCTACGCGGCCGAGGAGGCGATCGGAGCGCCCGCCGACCTGCTCGTGCCGGCGGATTGTCCCGAGGGCGCGCGCGGCGTGTTCGACCTCGCCCTCTCCGGCGAGACCGTCAAGACGGAAGGCGTGCGCGTCGCCAAGAACGGCGAGCGCATCGAGGTATCGATCACGGCGGCGCCGATCCGCGCCTCCGACGGATCCATCGTCGGCGTCAAGGCTACCATGCGCGACATCCGCGCGGCGAAGGCCGTCGAGCGGCGCCAGCACCTTCTCATCAACGAGCTCAATCACCGCGTGAAGAACACGCTTGCCACCGTGCAGGCGATCGCCGCGCAGACCCTGCGCAGCAGCGCCACTGACGTGGAGGCGCGCGACGCCTTCGAGGCGCGGCTCCTGGCGCTCTCCAAGGTGCACAACGTGCTGACGCGCGAGAACTGGGAGGACGTGTCGCTGATCGACATCTCGGCCGAGGTGCTGGCCCCGCACGGTGGCGAGGACCCGGCGCGCTTCCGCATCGACGGGCCCGACGTGCGCCTCCATCCGCGCCTCGCGCTTCCCATCGCCATGGCCCTGCACGAGCTCGCCACCAATGCGGTCAAATACGGCCCGCTGTCGAGCGGTAGCGGATGCGTGTCGATCGAATGGACGGTCGACGCGACGGCGGACGGCCGCCGCCTTCAGCTGCGCTGGGCGGAGGAGGGCGGACCGCCGGTCGCGCCGCCGACGCGAAAGGGCTTCGGCTCGCGCCTCATCGAGCGGAGCCTCGCCCTCGAGCTCGGCGGCAAGGTGACCCTTGACTACGCGCCGACGGGGGTCGTCTGCGCCATCGAGGCGCTGCTCGACGAGGACGCCGGCGCCGCCGCGCGCCAGGCCGACCCGGCCGCAGAGCCTGAGCCCTTGGACCGGCCTCCCCGCGTCGTCAGCGCCTGAGCCGGCGCATCCGCCGCTTGCCCGTGCGGTCGGCGGCTGCTATCGGCTGCCGCGTTCCCCGAACCCCAGCGACGACACGCGAGGAGCCCGTCCGTGGCCCGAGAATTCATCTATCACATGCGCGGCCTCACCA
>WUUC01022320.1_pt1 | contig 10381 bp, 8 predicted proteins | sample 6278441 | NCBI WGS metagenome assembly WUUC01 (sample SAMN13675441, study PRJNA597444) | soil metagenome | isolation source: soil | place: USA: Washington | collected 2017-10 | reverse complement strand
CATGCGTCAGATCTCCGTCCTCCGCGCCCTCGCTGTCGTGGGCGCCCTCTCCACCTGTGTCAGCATCCTGCCGGCCAGCGAGGCCACCGCCCGTGAAGTGGTGCCGTTCAGCGGCTACTCTCCCGGGACGATCGTGGTTAACACCAGCCAGCGCCGTCTCTACTACGTGGTCGATCAAGGCCGCGCGGTCCGCTACCCGGTAGGCGTCGGCAAGCCCGGCAAGCAGTGGTTCGGCCAGGCCATGATCGACGGTAAATACTCCAGGCCGGCCTGGTCGCCCCCTGCCGTCGTGCGGCGCGACAACCCCCGCCTTCCGGACGTGATCCCGGGCGGCTCGCCGGGCAATCCCATGGGCGTCGCGGCGCTCACTTTGAGCGGCGGCGAATACGCCATTCACGGGACCAACAAGCCGAGCTCGATCGGCGGGTTCGTCTCCTACGGCTGCATCCGCATGTATAACGAGGATATCAGCGACCTCTTCGGTCGCGTGACGGTCGGCACTCCCGTCATCGTGCGCTAAGCGTCAGAGGTACAAGTCGGCCCGGGTCGGCGGCAGGCCGGACGGGCCGCGCGCCCGCTTGGAGGCGAGGGTCTGAAAAATGCCGATGGTGCCGCGCTCGAAGGCGATCGACACGCCCGCGAGATAGAGCAGCCACAGGCGTGTCTTCGCCTCCCCGACCTCCTGCTCCGCCGCCTCACGGTTGGCGGCGAGGCGGTCATGCCAGAGACGGGTCGTCCTGGCGTAATGCTCGCGCCAGCCCTCCACATCGTGGATCTCGAACCCGTGCCGTTCGAGGCCGGCGACCGAGTTGCCGATGTGATCGAGCTCGCTGCCCGGGAAGACGTAGTTCACCACGGCCGCGTATTCGGGCCGCATCCTGCGAAAGGCGCCCTCGGTCCGCTTGGCCGGACGCGTGATGGCGTGGTTGAGCAACAGCCCGCGCGAGCTCAAGAGGTCGCGCATTTTCGTGAAATAGGCGGCGTGCTGATCGAGCCCGACATGCTCGAACATGCCGATCGAAGCGATCTTGTCGTATTCGCCCTCGAGGGCGCGATAATCCTTCAGCTCGACGGTGACACGGTCCTGCAATCCGAGCCGCGCGATCTTGCTCCTGGCGAATTCGAGCTGCGCCTCTGACAAGGTGACGCCGTGCGCCGTGACGCCGTAATGGCGGGCCGCGTGGCAGACGAGACCGCCCCAGCCGCAGCCGATGTCGAGAAACCGCTCGCCCGCCTTCAGGCGCAGCTTGCGGCAGATCATGTCGAGCTTGGCGATCTGAGCTTCCTCGAGGGTCGTGTCGGCGCTCGGGAAGTAAGCGCAGGAATAGACCATCTCGGGATCGAGCCAGAGCGCGTAGAACGCGTTCGACACGTCGTAATGGTAGGCGATGTTTTTCTTGTTCTTGCCCGGATCGCCGCCGGACGGTTGCCCGTTGGGCGCGTCATCCAGCGGCCAGGGTCCACCGCGCGCCACCGGCAGGAATTTCGCCGCGGTGCCGAGCGCTAGTCCCTTGTCGAGGTTTCGGCGGATGTCCCGGGTGTGCAGGCGCGGCCGTTGGGCCGCGACATCGAACAAGGTGCCGCCCCGGATATCGAGGCGCTTGCCGACCCAGAGATTGGCCAGCGTCAGAAGGGTGGGCCGGCGGATCAGGGAAGCGACGACGCCCTCGTCGGCGATCACGACCGCGAGCGCGCCGGGCGCGAGATCGGCCGGCACGGTCGAGCCGTCCCACAGGACGAAGCCGAGGCCGATCCCGGCGCGCTCGCGCAGTTGCCCGAGAAGGCGCTTCAGCGAGGCGAGCCGGTCGTCCGCGTCAAAGCCGGCGCGCGCGCCGGTCTGTTCGAGAAGACGTCGCAACAATTCCAGACGGTCGGCGATGTTCAACGCATGCCCCTGGTCGCAGCGGGATCAGAAATCGGACGCAAGGCCCTTCTTCTCCCAATCGCCGTAGCGCACGGGCTCGCGCTCGCGTCGGGCGCCCTTTTCCGGAGGCAAGGCGGCGGCGCGGGTGTCGATCTCGGCCCGGCGCACGGCCGCTTCCTTCAGCGCGCGCTCGGCGGCGGGAGACAGGCTGCGCTCACCGGTCATTTGAGCCGAAGTGACCGAAGGCACGGCCGGATGATCGTTCGTCATGGGGGCGCTTTCGACCATTTCCGTCCGTGGGGGTCAAGCTCGTCCCTTGCGAAGCAAGGGCCGCGCACCACCTCTAGGCAAGGTGTAGCCAAGCTTCCCCTGTTGGGAGTGGACCATGAACTTCATGAAGACCGCCATGCTGCTTGCTGCCTTGACGGCGCTGTTCGGCGTCGTCGGCTATCTGCTCGGCGGAGCCAACGGCATGCTGATCGCCCTCGGCATCGCGGTGGTCACCAACCTGTTCGCCTACTGGAACTCCGACAAGCTGGCGCTCTCGGCGCACGGGGCCGTCGAAGTCGACGAGACGACCGCCCCGGACCTCGTGCGCATGGTCCGCGATCTTTCGGCCCGCGCCGGCCTGCCGATGCCGCGCGTCTACCTGATCGACAACCCGCAGCCGAATGCCTTCGCGACCGGCCGCAATCCCGAGAACGCGGCCGTCGCCGCCACGACCGGCCTCATGCAGATGATGTCCTACGAGGAGCTGGCCGGCGTCATGGCGCACGAGCTGGCCCACATCAAGAACCGCGACACGCTCATCATGACGGTGAGTGCGACCATCGCGGGCGCCATCTCGGCCATCGCGCAATTCGGCTTTTTCTTCGGCGGTCGTGACGGCGAGCGCCCCAATCCCCTCGTCATGCTGGCGACCGCCATCCTGGCGCCCCTCGCCGCCATGATCATCCAGATGGCGATCAGCCGCTCGCGCGAATACGTCGCCGACCGCATGGGCGCCGAGATCTGCGGCAACCCCCTATGGCTCGCCTCGTCCCTGGCCAAGCTGGAGGCGGGCGTGGCTCGCATTCCCAATCCGGACGCCGAGCGGCACCCCGCCACGGCACCCATGTTCATCGTCAACCCGCTGTCGGGCCAGGGCATGGACAATCTGTTCTCGACGCATCCCGCCACCGAGAACCGCATCGCCGCCCTGCAGGAACTCGCGCAGGCAATGGGCGCGGGCGGTCTCGCGCCCGCGCGCCGATCCGGCGGCTTCCTGCGCGGGGCCTCGGCTTCGCCCTGGGGCACGGGACTCCGCCGCGGCCCCTGGGGCTGAGGATTGGCCATCCAGGATCCCGCGGCGCAGGCCCACGACGCGGAGCCGGGCCTCGCCGCCAGGCGGCTCGCCTGGGCTGTCGTCCATGACGTTCTGCGCCGCCGTGCCGCGCTCGACGAGGTGCTTGAAAGCAGCGTGGCCGAAGCGCGGCTGCCTCCCCGCGACGCCGCCCTCGTCCGCGCCATCGCGACGGTCGTCTTTCGCCATTTCGGGATCATCCGACGCGCGCTCGTGGAGCGGCTCAACAAGGGCACCAGCGACGAGCGCCTGCTCAGCCTTCTTGCCGTTGGCGCGGCGCAGATCCTGTTCCTCGACGTGCCAGATCATGCGGCGGTCGACCTGTCCGTCCGCCTCGCCCGTGGCGAGCGCCTCCAACACGCCGCCGGCATGATCAATGCGGTCCTGCGGCGGCTCGCCCGCGAGCGCGATGCGATCTTGTCGCAAGCCGATGCCCTTTGGGTGGACACGCCAGATTGGCTCGCGGCCCGCTGGAGTGCCGCGTACGGGCCGGAGCGGGCGCGGGCCATCGCCGAGGGGCATTCCCGATCGGCGTCCGTCGACATCACCGTGAAGACGGATTCTGAAGGCTGGGCGGAACGCCTTGGCGGGATCGTCTTGCCGACCGGCAGCGTGCGGCTGGTCGAGCGCACGCCCATTCGCGACCTGCCGGGCTACGACGAGGGCGCCTGGTGGGTGCAGGACGCCGCCGCCGCCCTTCCCGCCCGCGTCCTCGCGCCGCGCGTGGGGGAGCGCGTGGCCGATCTGTGCGCCGCGCCTGGCGGCAAGACGGCGCAACTGGCGAGCGCGGGCGCCGACGTGCTGGCGGTCGACCGATCGGCCAAGCGGCTGCGCCGACTCGAGGAGAACATGCGGCGCCTCAGGCTCGACGTTCGGGTCCGGGCGGCCGACGCGCTCGAGCTTGACGAGGAGCCGTTCGACGCGGTGCTCGTTGACGCGCCGTGCTCGGCGACTGGCACCATCCGCCGCCATCCCGACGTCGCCTGGACCAAGCGCGAGGAGGACGTCGTCAAGCTCGCCGACCTGCAGCGGCGGCTGCTCGACAAGGCGGCGACGCTGGTGCGCCCCGGCGGCCGCCTTGTCTATTGCACCTGTTCCCTGGAGCCGGAGGAAGGCGAGCGGCAGATCGAGGATTTTCTCGCCCGTCAGTCGCCGTTCAGGCGTGATCCCATACGAGCGGGGGAGGTGGGCGAATTGCCGGAGGTGCCTAACGCGCTAGGCGATGTCCGCACATTGCCCTGCCATCTCGACTATCTTGGTCCGGGAAGGACTGGCCTCGACGGGTTCTACATCGCACGGCTGGTCCGGCGTGGGGATTAGGTTCCCCGCCGATACAGCGCGCGGTAACGCAGACACGATATGGTAACTCTCGCTGATGCAAGCCGCGCGGAACGGCGGATTCGGGGAGCGGACGTGGAGTGGGGAGCTGACCGATGGCGGCTCTACGGGCTCGCCCTGACGGAGGCGTTCCGGGCGCTCTGGGCGGGCCTCGCCCGGCTCGTCCGCCTGCATCGGCTGCTGCGCGCCCGAGCGCCTGAGCGGCTGCTGTTCGCGCCGCAGGATCTGCGCACCAGCGACCCGACCGTGGCCGGCGACATCTACGCCGGGCTGTTCGTCTTCGCCGGCAGGGCCGTGACGACGGGCGGCCGTTCCCCATTCGAATTCGAGCCGCCGTCGCAAGGCTGGGGCGAGGCGCTTTACGGCTTCGGCTGGCTACGGCACCTCAGGGCGGCCGGCACGACGCTGGCGCGCGCCAACGCGCGCGCCCTCGTCGCCGAGTTCATGGCGCAAGGACGCCACGCTCCGCCGCTCGCCCGCGGGACGCACGTGGCGGCGCGGCGCCTCACTGCCTTCTTGTCGCAATCGCCCCTGCTCCTCGAGGGCGCCGATCACGACTTTTACCTTCGCTTCATGCGCTCGCTCGGGCGCACTATGCGCGACCTCGATCGCGACATGCGCGGCGCCTCAACGCCCCACGCCCGCCTCGTCGCCGCGAGCGCCCTCTGCTACGCCGGCCTCTGCTGCGCAGGGTTCGACCGCCTCCTGCGCAGGGCGACGCGCCACCTCGCCCGGGAACTCGACCGCCAGATCCTCCCCGACGGCGGCCACGCCAGCCGCAATCCGCGCATCCTGATCGATCTTCTTCTCGAGTTCCTGCCCCTGCGCCAGATCTACGCGAGCCGCGGGCTGGAGCCGCCGAAAGCTCTCGTCGACGCCATCGACCGCATGCTGCCGATGCTGCGTCTCTTCCGGCACGGGGACGGCACCCTCGCCCATTTCAACGGCATGGGCGTGACCGCCGCCCATCATCTCGCGACCATCCTGATCTACGACGATGCGCGCGCCCAGCCGATGCAGCGCGCGCCGCATTCGGGATACGAGCGGCTGCAGGCCGGCGCCGCCATTCTCACCGCCGACGTCGGGCCGGCGCCCCCCATCGCCCAATCGCGCGAGGCGCATGCCGGATGCCTGTCGTTCGAATGGTCGAGCGGCGTCCACCGCGTGGTCGTGAACTGCGGCACCTCGCGAGCCGCGCGCGGCCAGACCGGGTTCGCGAGCCGCGCGACCGCTGCGCACTCGACCGCGACGGTGGCCGAGACCTCGTCGTGCCGATTCCTGACCCTGGACGGCTGGCCTGGGGAGCGCCGGATAGCGGACTGGCTGCACCGCCGGCTCGGGCCTGTGGTCCTGCGCGGCCCGGACGCCTTCGCCGAGCGGGCCGAGGCGGGCGAGGCCATCGAGGTCAAGGCCCGGCACGACGGTTATCGGCGCGCGTTCGGCCTCGTTCACAAGCGGCGCTGGCGGCTCGAGTCCGGCGGCCATGCCCTTCACGGCGAGGACATCTTCGTGCCCGAAGGGAAGCGAGGCGGCCCCTGCGACGTGGCGATCCGCTTCCATCTTCACCCCAGTGTCCGCGCCAGCGAGGCGGACGGAGGCGTGCGGCTTGTCCTACCCAACCAGGAGACCTGGCTTTTCCAAGCCGAGCTGGTCGCATGCCGGATCGAGGAGAGCGTCTTCTTCCCCACTACGGACCGGCCACGGCGGACCGAGCAGATCGTGCTCGCGTTCAACACGCGTCAGGCCGACACGGTGCGTTGGCGTTTCGAGCGCCTGGCGCCTGCCGCAGAGACAGGGGAGCAGGCCTAGCGCGCGGGCCAAGCCGCGCATCGCCGGCCATGCATTCCGCCGGCCGTCCATTCATGCTATCGCGCGGCCTCTCCTAGGATGTCGGGATGCCAAGCGATCCGAAACGCATCACGCGCGCCCTCCTGTCCGTGTCCGACAAGACCGGCCTGATCGATTTCGCGCGCGCGCTCGTGGAGCGTGGGATCGCTCTCGTATCGACCGGCGGCACGAAGAAGGCGCTGGCGGAGGCGGGGCTGCCCGTGCGGGACGTCTCCGACGTGACCGGTTTTCCCGAGATGATGGACGGGCGGGTCAAGACGCTCCATCCGGCCGTTCACGGTGGGCTTCTCGCCATTCGCGGAAATGGAGAGCATCAGGCCGCCATGCGGGCGCATGGCATCGCGCCGATCGATCTTCTGGTCGTCAACCTCTACCCGTTCGAGGCGACCCTCGCCGCCGGCCGGCCGTATGACGAATGCGTCGAGAACATCGACATCGGCGGCCCGGCCATGATCCGCGCGGCGGCCAAGAACCACGCCGACGTCACAGTCGTGGTCGATGCCGCCGACTACCCCGCCGTCCTTGCCGATCTCGCCGCGAACGACGGCGTCGTCACGTCAGCCTTGCGCCGGCGGCTCGCGCAAAAGGCCTATGCCCGCACGGCGGCTTACGACGCGGCGATCTCCAACTGGCTGGCGGGCGAGATCGGCGAGACCACGCCCGCGTTCCGCGCGCTCGGCGGCGTGCTGGTCGAGCCAATGCGCTACGGCGAGAACCCACATCAGTCGGCCGCCTTCTACCGCACGGCGGAGACCCGCGCCGGGGTGGCGACGGCGCGGCAGGTGCAAGGAAAACAGCTTTCGTACAACAATATCAACGATACCGACGCGGCTTACGAATGCGTCGCCGAGTTCGATCCGGACCGCGCGGCTGCGGTGGTCATCGTCAAGCACGCTAATCCGTGCGGCGTCGCCGAAGGGGAGACGTTGCACGAAGCCTACGAAAAGGCGCTGCGCTGCGACCCGGTTTCGGCCTTCGGTGGCATCGTCGCCGTGAACCGGCCGCTCGACGCCGACGCGGCCAAAAAGATCGTTGAGATTTTCACGGAGGTGATCATCGCACCCGAGGCGAGCGACGAGGCGATCGCCATCATCGGCGCCAAGAAAAATCTTCGGCTCCTCCTGGCCGGCGGCCTGCCCGATCCGCGCGCGCCCGGCTTCAGCCTGCGCACCGTCTCGGGCGGGTTCCTGACGCAAGCCCGCGACAACGCCGTCGTCGATGACATGGAGCTGAAGGTGGTGACGCGCCGGGCGCCCTCGAACCGCGAATTGGCGGACCTCGCCTTCGCGTTCCGGGTCGCCAAGCACGTCAAGTCGAACGCCATCGTCTATGCGCGCGAGGGGGCGACGGTCGGCATTGGCGCCGGCCAGATGAGCCGGGTCGATTCCTCGCGCATCGCCGCCTGGAAGGCCGCCGAGGCCGCCAAGACGGCAGGCCTGTCGGTCAGCCTTGCCAGAGGTGCAGTCGTCGCCTCCGACGCATTTTTCCCGTTCGCCGACGGCCTCCTTGCCGCCGCCGAGGCCGGGGCCACCGCCGTCATCCAGCCGGGCGGCTCGATGCGCGACGACGAGGTCATCAAGGCCGCCGACGAGGCCGACCTCGCCATGGTGTTCACCGGCCACCGCCACTTCCGGCACTGAGAGGATCATCGATGGCGAGCGACTTGGTTGTCACCACCACGCCTCAAGTCGAGGGCAGGCGTGTTCTCGCCTATCACGGCGTCGTCTCCGGCGAGGCGATCCTCGGGGCTAACGTCCTTCGCGACCTCTTCGCCTCGATCCGCGATTGGGTGGGCGGGCGCTCGGGCTCGTACGAGAAGGTCCTGCGCTCCGCCCGCGACAGTGCCCTGGAGGAGATGGCCGACGAGGCGCGACGGCTCGGCGCCAACGCGGTGATCGGCGTCGACCTGGACTACGGTGCCATCGGCGCGGGCGAAAGTATGTTGATGGTGACCGCGACCGGAACGGCAGTCACGCTCGCCTGATCCCGCTCAAAAGGAATCCGCCGACGGTGAAGAAGGCGATCAGCACGGCGGGCCCTGCCGCCTGCGTGTCGAGCGCGTCCGTGGTGATGGCAACCGTGAGCGGCGCCACGAACGATGTGACCTTCCCGGACAGAGCCAGGAGGCCGAAGTAGCGCCCGGCCTCAGCCGGCGTAACGAGCCGGGCCATGAGGCTGCGCGAGGCCGCCTGCAACGGTCCTGCCACCGCGCCGATCACGAGCCCGAGCCCGAGAAACATCTTCTCGGGCAGGCTGCCGTAGAGGCCGTCGCCGGGCGCGGGCGGCGCGGCGGGAACGGTGAACAAGACGTGTTCGCGACCAAGCGACAGGATGCCGAGGCACACAAGGACGAGGACGGCGAGGGAGATGAGAATCACGCGCTTGGGGCCGATCCGGTCGTCGAGGCGGCCGCCGACCAGCGCGCCGACTGTGCCCGTCACGGTGAGCAGGATGCCGAACACGCCGAGTTCCAGCGGGCCCCAGCCGAACACGCCGGCGCCGTAGATGCCGCCGAAGGCGAACAGCGCCACGAGGCCGTCCTGGTAGATCATGTTGGCGACGAGGAAGCGAACAATGGTCCCGTCCCGGCGCGCCTCGGCGAGGGTCGCCTTGAGTTGCCGAAGGCCATGGCGGACCGCGTTCGCGAGCGGGCGCCCGCTGCGGGGCGCGTCCGGCGTGAACAGGAACAGCGGCAGAATGAAAAGAACGAACCAGGCGGCAGAAAACGGACCCGTGATGCGGTCGCCTTCGCGCGTGGCAGGGTCGAGCCCGAACAGAGGCTTCAGGCCGAAATACGTGGTGCCGGTCTCCGGGCTCGCGGCCAGGAATCCGAGGACGATGACGAGGGACGCCAGCCCGCCGGCGTAACCCGTGGCCCATCCGGTCCCCGACAGGCGACCGAGCCGTTCCGGCGGCACGAGGTGGAGCATCATGGCGTTGTTGAAGACCGCCGCCACCTCGACCGCCACGGTCGCGACCGCGAACGCGACGAGCGCCAGCGCGGTCGCGTACGGGGCGCCCGGCGCCGCGAGCCACAGGGCGGCGCTGGCGAGCGTCAGCACGATGCCGCACAGGGCGATCCACGGCTTCTTCGGCCCGCTGGCGTCGGCGATGCTGCCGAGCACCGGCGATAGCGCCGCGAGCGTCAGCCCAGCGGCGGCGGTGGCATAGCCCCACAGCGCCTGCCCTTCGACGGCATTTGGAGCCAGAGCTGCTGCGAAGTAGGGCGCGAAGACGAAGGTGGTGACCAGGGTGAAGAAGGGCTGGCAAGCCCAGTCGAACAGCACCCACCCGACAATGGCGCGCCGCGAAACATTCCCTCCCCCGCTAAAGGGGGGAGGGTTAAGCACGCGCGAGGTCTCCGAGAAGGCTGGCCGCCACCGTGAGCTTGGAGAGCGTTAGGCCGGAGGCGACGATGCTGTCGACGGCGGCGCGAATGCGGCCGATCTCAACGCCGCGCGCTTTGCTCCAGGCCGCCACCGCCTCGGGGCCGGGCTGGGCCTGCCCGGCGACCTCGGCCGTGAGCTTGCGGTGGGCGGCCGCGATGGCGTCGATGGTGCGGTCGAGGGCCAGCCGGTCGAAGTAGTCGCTGACCGGAATGTCCCGCGCCGCTCCCGACAAGGCGCCGAGCTGGAAAATGTCCCCGACAGCAAAATGCGTCGTGGCGGTTTCGCTCACCGGCCGCCCCGTCCGCTCGGCCACGAGGACGATGTCGGGCGCCGCGACGAGGTCCTGCAAGGCTGCGATGCGCGAGGCGAGGCTCGCAGGGACGCCCCGCCCGGCGAGGGCGTCGCAGCGCGCCCGCCAGCTCTCGTGTGTCTGGCCGAAGAGGGTCTCTCCGAGGCTCGCTTCGATCTCGGCGATGCCCGAGCGATAGAGGGCGACCGTCTGTTCGAGCGATGCGCCGGTGAAATCGACGTTGCGGATGAACCATACGATGCGGCTCATGAGGAGGTCCTGGACCTCGGCGTAAAGCTCGAGCTGCAAGG
>WUUC01220253.1_pt1 | contig 10382 bp, 10 predicted proteins | sample 6278441 | NCBI WGS metagenome assembly WUUC01 (sample SAMN13675441, study PRJNA597444) | soil metagenome | isolation source: soil | place: USA: Washington | collected 2017-10 | reverse complement strand
GTACGTGACCAAACAGAACCCTCCTTCCCCAACGTGACCAACACATTCAATTCCGGGGAGGCGGAACAGTCATGACCACCGCCGTCGTGGTGACCGGGATCGGGGTCGCGTCGCCCAACGGGCTCGGCGTGCGGGAGTACTGGTCGGCCACCAGGAGCGCGCGGAGCGGCATCGGCCGTGTCACCCGGTTCGACCCGGCGCGGTACCCTGCCCGGCTCGCCGGCGAGATCCGTGACTTCGTGGTCGAGGAGCACCTGCCGGGCCGGCTGCTGCCGCAGACCGACCGGATGACCCGGCTCGCGCTGGTCGCCGCGGACTGGGCGCTCGCCGACGCCGCGATCGACGCGGAGGCCCTGCCGGCGTTCGACGTCGGCGTGGTGACCGCCAGCGCGTGCGGGGGTTTCGAGTTCGGCGAGGGCGAGCTGCGGAAGCTGTGGAGCCTCGGCCCCGGCCACGTCAGCGCCTACCAGTCCTTCGCCTGGTTCTACGCGGTCAACACCGGCCAGATCTCCATCCGCAACGGGATGAAGGGCCCCGGCGGCGTGCTCGTCAGCGACCAGGCGGGCGGCCTGGACGCGGTGAACCAGGCTCGCCGGCAGATCCGCAAGGGCACGCGACTGATGCTCACCGGCGCGGTGGACGCGTCGCTGTGCCCGTGGGGCTGGGTGGCCCACCTGGCGTCCGGCCGGCTCAGCACCAGCGACGACCCGGCCGGCGCGTACCTCCCGTTCGACGCCAGGGCGCGGGGCCGGGTGCCGGGGGAGGGCGGGGCGTTCCTCGTCCTGGAAGCGGCGGAGGCGGCCCGCGGCCGGCAGGCCCGGATCTACGGCGAGCTCGCCGGGTACGGCGCGACGTTCGACCCGAAGCCGGGGAGCGGCCGCCCGCCGGGACTGCGCAGGGCGATCGAGCTGGCGCTGGCCGACGCGAACCTCGGCCCGGACGAGATCGACGTGGTGTTCGCGGACGCGGCGGCGGTCCCGGAGCTCGACCGCGTCGAGGCCGAGGCGGTCGGCGCGGTGTTCGGTGCTCGCGGAGTGCCGGTCACCGCACCGAAGACGATGACCGGCCAGCTGCACTCCGGTGCGGGGCCGCTGGATCTGGCCGCCGCGTTCCTGGCCATGGCGGAGGGCCTCATCCCGCCGACGGTGAACGTCGCCCCGGCCGCCGAGTACGACCTGGACCTCGTGTCCCAACCCCGCCCCGCCGACCTGCGTGCCGCGCTGGTGCTGGCCCGCGGCCACGGCGGTTTCAACTCCGCGGTGGTCGTGCGCGCACCGCGGTTCATGTCCGACCCGAAGGGAGCCCCATGACCGCCCCGTTCAACCTCGAGGACCTCAGGCGAGTCCTGCTGGCGAGCGCCGGCGCCGACGAGACGGTGGACCTGGCCGGCGACATCCTCGACCGGAGCTTCGACGAGCTGGGCTACGACTCGCTCGCCGTCCTGGAGGCCGGCCGGCTGATCGAGCGCGGGTTCGGCGTCACGCTGCCCGACTCCGTGCTGACCGAGTCCGGCACGCCGCGCGACCTGCTCGCGGCCGTCAACGCACACATCGCCGCCTGAGGGAGAGAGACATGCGACAGGACAAGCGGGTCGCCGTCGTCACCGGCGCGACCAGCGGGATCGGGCTGGCCACCGCACGACTGCTGGCCGGCCGCGACCACCGGGTGTTCATCGGCGCACGCACCGCCGAGGACGTGACCGCGACCGTCAAGCAGCTGTGCGAGGAAGGTCTCGACGTCGACGGCGCCGCCGTGGACGTGCGCTCCACCGAGGCGGTCAGGGCTTTCGTGCAGGCCGCCGTGTCCCGGTTCGGCCCGGTCGACGTGCTGGTGAACAACGCGGGCCGCAGCGGCGGCGGGGTGACCGCCGACCTCGCCGAGGACCTCTGGCTCGACGTCGTGGAGACCAACCTCAACAGCGTCTTCCGGGTCACCCACGAGGTGCTCAACACCGGTGGCATGCGGCACAGGGACCGGGGCCGCATCGTCAACATCGCGTCCACCGCGGGAAAGCAGGGCGTCGTCCTCGGCGCGCCCTACTCGGCCACGAAGCACGGCGTCGTCGGCTTCACCAAGGCGCTCGGCAACGAGCTGGCGCCCACCGGCGTCACGGTCAACGCGGTCTGCCCCGGCTACGTGGAAACGCCGATGGCGCAACGGGTTCGCCAGGGCTACGCCGCCGCCTACGGCACCACCGAGGAGGCGGTCCTCGAGCGGTTCCAGGCCAAGATCCCCCTCGGCCGCTACTGCACCCCGGACGAGGTGGCCGCGATGGTCGGCTACCTCGTCAGCGACGCCGCCGCCGCCGTCACCGCGCAGGCGCTGAACGTGTGCGGCGGACTGGGCAACTTCTGAGCCGCAACCCACCCCGAGCGGAGCGAGGCAATCCGACAGAGAGGACGATCATGTCGCGGCAAGGCCTGCGCGAAGTACAGCACGAGGTCACGGTGCGCGCCCCGGGCGACGTCGTGTACCAGCTGCTCGCCGAGGTGGCGAACTGGCCGAGGATCTTCCCACCCACCGTGTACGTCGACCACCTGGAGCGTGGCGGGAACGAGGAGCGGATCCGGATCTGGGCCACCGCCAACGGCGCGGTCAAGAACTGGACGTCGTTCCGCACCCTCGACCCGGCGGGACTGCGGATCGACTTCCGCCAGGAGATCCCCACACCGCCGGTCGCCGCGATGGGCGGTGCGTGGGTGGTCGAGCCGCTCGGCCCGGCGGAGACGAGGGTCCGGCTGCTGCACGACTACCGCGCCGTGGACGACGATCCCGACGGTCTGCGGTGGATCGACGAGGCCGTCGACCGCAACTCCCGTTCGGAGCTCGCCGCGCTGAGGACGAACCTCGAGTCGGCCCACGGCTCAGCCGACCTGACCTTCTCCTTCACCGACACCGTCGAGGTGGACGGGCCGGCCAAGGAGGTCTACGGGTTCGTCGACGAGGCCGACCACTGGCCGGACCGGCTGCCGCACGTGGCCAGCGTCCGTCTCGACGAGGAGTCGCCGGGCGTGCAGTCCCTGGAGATGGACACCCTGGCCCCGGACGGCTCGGTGCACACCACCAGGTCCTACCGGGTGTGCTTCCCGCATCACCGGATCGCCTACAAGCAGGTCGTCCTGCCGGCGCTCATGGCCATGCACACCGGCTACTGGACGTTCACCGACGGTCCGAACGGGACGGTCGCCGCCTCGCAGCACACGGTCGTCCTCAACGCCGAGAACATCCCGGGGATCCTCGGCGCCGACGCGACGGTCGGGGAGGCCAGGGACTACGTGCGGCAGGCGTTGAGCGCCAACAGCCGCGCGACCCTGGGCTACGCCAAGGACTTCGCCGAGAGCCGGCGATGAGCACCACACAGGTCGTCGTCGTCGGCGCGGGTCCGGTGGGGCTCATGCTCGCCGCGGAGCTGCGTCTCGGCGGCGCGGAGGTGGTCGTGCTGGAACGGCGCGCCACGCCGGGCACGGAGTCGCGAGCGTCCACTCTGCACGCCAGGACGATGGAGATCCTCGACAGCCGAGGGCTGCTCGACCGGCTCGGCGATCCGTCGGTCGAGCCGCGTGGCCACTTCGGCGGTATCGGTCTCGGCATCACCCAGTGGAAGGTGCCGCAGACCAGGACCGAGGAGCTGCTGGGGGAGTGGGCTACCGAGCTGGGCGCGGACCTCCGCCGCGGCCACGAGGTCCACCGTCTGTCCACAACGGACGGACACGTCGAGGTCGAGGCGCTGGGCCCGGCCGGCCCGGTTTCCTTGCGGGCCCGGTACGTCGTCGGGTGTGACGGCGAGCGGAGCACCGTGCGCCGGCTGACCGGGGCCGAGTTCCCCGGCGAGGACGCGCGCCGCGAGCTGCTGCGTGCCGACGTCGCCGGCATCCGCGTGCCGGACCGGCGCTTCGAACGCCTCGCCGACGGGCTGGCCATCGCGTCCCGCCGCGCCGACGGCGTCACGCGGGTGATGGTGCACGAGTTCGGCACGCCGCCCCGCGCCGCCGAGCCGGCGTTCTCCGACGTCGCCGACGCGTGGAAACGGGTCACCGGCGAGGACATCCGCGGCGGGACCCCGTTGTGGGTCAACGCCTTCGGTGACGCGAACCGGTTGCTCACCCGCTACCGCCACGGCCGGGTCCTGTTCGCGGGCGACGCGGCGCACCGGTGCCTGCCCGCCGGCGGACAGGCACTCAACCTCGGGCTGCAGGACGCGGTGAACCTCGGCTGGAAGCTCGCCATGGTGGTGGGCGGCACGGCATCCGAGGACCTGCTCGACAGCTACCACACCGAACGGCACGCGGTCGCCAGGCGGGTGCTCGGCAACATCCGGGCGCAGGCGTGGCTGCTGCTCGGCGGTCCGGACGTCGAGCCGGTGCGCGCGATCGTCGGCGAGCTCGTCGCACTGGACGAGGTGCGGGCACACCTGGCCGCCATGATCTCGGGCCTGGACGTCCGGTACGAGGTCGGCGACGGCGACCACCCGCTGCTCGGCGTGCGGATGCCGCCCGTGGAACTCATGACCGAGGCGGGCCCGACCACCACGGCGGCACTGCTGCGCACGGGCCGAGGGGTGCTGCTGAACCTGTCCGGCAACGGGGCGGCACTGTCCGAGGTCGCCCGGCCGTGGCAGCGCCGCGTGGACACGGTCACGGCACAGGCCGCACCGGAGGTGGTGCCAGGCCTCGACTCCGTCCTCGTCCGCCCGGACGGCCACGTCGCGTGGGCCGGTGCCGCACGGCGTGGTCTGACGACCGCGCTGCGCCGCTGGTTCGGCCGACCCGAAGCTCATACAGAAACGGAAGTCCCATGCCATTCATCTCGCCGGACGACGGCTACCTGACCCTGTTCAACATCTTCGAGACCGCGTCCGTCGAGGACCAGGAGCGCGTGCTCGCCGAGATGCGCGACATCGTCGACAACGCGACCTATCCGGGGTGGGTCTCGTCCACCGTCCACACCGCGGAGGGGCATCCCGGCACGGCCAACCTCATCCAGTGGCGCAGCCTCACCGACCTCGAAGCCCGTTACGCGGGCGAGAAGTTCAAGAAGAAGACCGTGCCGCTGTTCCAGCAACTGTCCACAATGGTCCAGCTGCTCAAGGCTGAGCTGGCGTTCGTGTGGTGCCACCCCGAGGTGGGTGCCGTCCCCGAGGTCTCGCCGGCACGGGACGACTACACGGTGATCGACGTCCTCGGCGTGGCGCCGGCGAACCAGAAGGCCCTGCTCGACACCCTGGCACAGTCGGAGGACTGGCGACACCCCGTGCCGGGATACCGCTCGCACGCCTACTTCCGGGTGCTGGAGGGCACCGCGGTCGTCAGTTACTCGCAGTGGGCCGGCAAGGAGTCCTACGACCGGTGCCACCTGCTCCCGGAGGACGAGCGGCCCGTGGAGGTCCAGAAGGCCCGCATCCGCGCCCGGTCGGTGATCACGTCCCGAACGTCCAACACCTACCGCGTGTGGCACTCCCGATCGGCGGAGGTCTGACATGGACGCGGATGTGATCATCGTCGGCGCCGGGCCGACCGGCCTGATGCTCGCCGGCGAGCTGCGGCTCGGCGGTGCGCGGGTCATCGTCACGGAACGCCTGACCGCACCGACCGGGCAGTCCCGCGGCCTCGGGTTCACCGCCAGGGCCATGGAGGTGCTCGACCAGCGCGGGCTGCTGCCCCGCTTCGGGCCGCTGGAAACCAGCCCGCTCGGCCACTTCGGCGGCGTGCGGTTCGACTACACCGTCCTGCCGGGCGCCCACTTCGGCGCGCGCGGCATCCCGCAGTCCACGACCGAGGCCGTCCTCGAGAGCTGGGCCACGGAGCTGGGCGCGGACCTCCGGCGGGGCTGGGAGTTCGAGGAGCTGGTGGCGAACGACGAGGACGCCGTGGAGATCACCGTCCGCGGCCCGGACGGCGTGCACCGGCTCCGCGCGGCCTACCTCGTCGGGTGCGACGGCGGGCACAGCACCGTCCGGGGTGCGGCGGGCTTCGACTTCCCGGGCACCCCGGCCACCCGGCTGATGTACCTCGCGGACGTGGTCGGCAAGGACCTGCGGCCACGGCCCCTGGGGGAGCGCCTGCCCCGCGGCATGGTGATGGCCGCCCCGCTGCGCCCCGGTGTGGACCGCGTCATCGTCTGCGAGCACGGCACCCTGAGCGGGCCGCCGGCGTCTGGACTGACGAGCACGGAGGCCCCTGCGAGGAACGAGCCCGGGGCCTCCGCGCGCAGGAGGGAAGACGCCGGGTACAGGCCCGCGAACGCCGAGCGGAGCGAGGCCATGTCACCGCCCGTCGAGCACGAAACCAGCTTCGCCGAGGTCGCGGCCGCCTGGCAGCGGATCACCGGCGAGGACATCGGCGACGCCGGCACCGAGTGGGTCAGCTCGTTCACCGACGCCACCCGCCAGGTGACGGAGTACCGGCGGGGCCGGGTCCTGCTCGCCGGCGACGCGGCACACATCCACCTCCCCGCGGGCGGCCAGGGCATGAGCACCGGCCTCCTGGACGCGGTCAACCTGGGCTGGAAGCTCGCCGGCGTGGTGGCGGGCTGGGCGCCGGCCGGCCTGCTGGACACCTACCACGGCGAACGGCATCCGGCGGGCGCCAGGCTGCTGATGAACACCCGCGCCCAGGGCATGGTGTTCCTGGGCGGCGAGGAGGCGCAGCCGCTGCGTGAGCTGTTCGCCGAGCTCATCACGCACGACGCCGTGAAACGTCACCTGGCCGGCATCGTCAGTGGTCTGGACCTCCGGTACGAGGTCGGCGACGGCGACCACCCGCTGCTCGGCCGCCGCGTCCCACCCGACACCAGCACGACCGAGCTGCTGCATCCCGCCCTCGGGGTGCTGCTGGACCTCGCCGGTGACGCCGCGATGCGTGAGGTGGCGGCGGGCTGGAAGGACCGGGTGCTCACCGCGACCGCTGGCGCGCCGCTCGTCGAGGAGGCGGCGGTCCTGGTCCGGCCGGACGGCCACGTCGCGTGGGTCGGCTCGGACCCTCGGGAGCTGTCGGTCGCGCTGCACCGCTGGTTCGGCACCCCCTGCTCCGTCCAAGGAAAGGCGACAGTCCAATGAGATTCCTGTTCATCACCGGCGGCAGCCCCGCGTGTGTCTTCGCCGTCACCCCGCTGGCGTCGGCCGCGCGGAACGCGGGGCACGACGTCTTCATGGCGGCCAGCGAGGACCTCGTCCCGGATGTCACGGGCGCCGGGATCCCCGCGATCGCCGTGACCCCGCACCCGGTCAAGCACTTCGTGTGGAAGGACCGGTCGGGCAACGAGCTGTCGGTGCCGTGGGACAGGGAGGGCGAGCTGCGCCACCTCGGTCGCGCGTTCGGCAGGATGGCCGCCGCCGGACTCGACGTGCTGCTCGAGCTCGTCGGGGACTGGCGGCCCGACGTGGTGGTCGGCGGCGCCCTGTCCTACGCCGCGCCGCTGGTCGCCGCGCACCTCGGCGTGCCCTACGTGCGGCACGCCTGGGACATGACCCCGACCACGGACCTCGACCCGGGCGCCGAGGAGGAGCTGGCGCCCGAGCTGCGGCGGCTGGGGCTGGACCGGGTGCCGGAGCCGGACCTGTTCGTCGACATCCGCCCGCCGAGCCTGCGGCGGCCGGGCCTGCCGGAGGCGCTGACGATGCGCTGGGTGCCCGGCTCCCGGCAGCGGCAGCTGGAGCGGTGGATGTACACCGCGCCGGCCGACCGGCCGAGGGTGCTGGTCACCGCCGGCAGCCGGCCCTACATCCCGCAGCACGTGGACCTGCTGCCCCGGCTGACCAAGACGCTGTCCGCCGCCGGCGTCGAGGTGCTGCTGGCCGGTCCGCGGGAGCTGGTCGAGTCCATCGGCGACGGGCTCGGCGAGGTCAGGGCCGGCTGGATCCCGCTGGAGGTGGCACTGCCCACCTGCGACCTGATGGTCCACCACGGCGGCGGCGTCACCACCATGGGCGCGCTGCGGGCCGGCGTCCCCCAGCTGATGCTGCCGAAGTCCAACTACCAGATCGACTCCACCCGGCCCGTCGCCGAGTTCGGCGCCGGCCTGATGCTCACCCCGGACCAGGACACCATCGACGAGATCGAGAAGTCCTGCCAGGAGCTGCTGTCCAACGCCTCGTACGGGGACCGGGCACGGGAGCTGGCCGAGGAGATCGCCACCCTGCCGTCACCCGCCGAGGTGGTCGGCACGCTGGAGAACCTCGTGACGCCATGCTGACCGCGCCGCCACGGTCCGACCTCGATCTGTACACGGAGGACTCGATCGTGTCGCCGTACGAGAGCTACCGCGTGCTGCGGGAGCTCGGGCCGGCGGTCCGGCTGGACCGGTACGACGTGTGGGCGCTGGCCAGGTACGCCGACGTCCACGCGGCGCTGCGGGACCACCGGACGTTCTCGTCCGGCTCCGGGGTCGCGATGAACGACCCGACCAACGCGGTGATGCGCGGCACGCTGGTGGCCAGCGACCCGCCGCACCACGACCGGTTCCGGAGCCTGGTCAACCAGCCGCTGACCCCGAAGGCGTTGCGTGCCCACCACGAGCTGTTCGACCGGCGCGCCGACGAGCTCGTCGACCGGCTGCTCGGCGCCGGGACCTTCGACACCGTCACCGACTTCGCCCAGGTGTTCCCGCTGTCGGTCGTGCCCGACCTGGTCGGCTGGCCGGCCGGGGAACGGGAGAACTTCCTGACCTGGTCGTGCGCCGCGTTCGACACCAGCGGCCCGCTGAACGAGCGGACGGTCGCCGCCCAGCCGGTGATGGGGGCGATGTCGGCATACGTCGACACCGTCCTCCGCTCCGGCGGGCTGCGGCCGGGCAGCTGGGGCGCGGACCTCGTCGCGGCCGCCGAGGCGGGACAGGTCGAGGAGCACCGCATCCCGTCGCTGCTCGGCGCCTTCCTGGCGCCGTCCGTCGACACGACGATCTCCATGCTGTCCAGCGCGCTGTGGCTGCTGGGCCGGGATCCCGCGCTGTGGCAGGAGATCCGCCGGGACCACACGCTCATTCCCAACGCGCTGGACGAGGTCGTCCGGTACGAGACCCCGGTCCGGGCCTTCACCCGCCTCGTGACCCGCGACCACGAGGTCGGCGGGACCACGCTGCCCGCCGGTTCCCGGGTCCTGCTGCTGTACGGCGCGGCCAACCGGGACGACCGGAAGTGGGAAGCACCTGACGTGTTCGACATCCGGCGCCCCGACGCGAAGCACCATCTCGGGTTCGGACACGGGATCCACAGCTGCGTCGGCCAGGGCCTCGCCCGGCTGGAGGGCGCGGCGCTGTTCGCGGCGCTGGCCAGACGGGTGCGGCGGATCGAGGTCGGCGAACCGACCTGGCGGGTCAACAACACCATGCGGGCGATCGCCGGCCTGCCCGCGTCACTGCGAGCGTGAAAGGAATCCCGATGCGCACGATCCTGACCCTGGCGGTGGTGACGCTGTCACTCACGCTGGCCCCAGCGGAGGCGGCCGCGTCCCCGACTCAGGTCATCATCCTCCCCGGAGCCAGCTCCGCCGAAGGCATCACGGCCGGCAAGGGCACCACGTTCTACGCCGGCGACCTGGCCCGGGGCGACATCTTCACCGGCGACGTCCGCCGCGGCACGGCGGAACTGCTGATCGACGCACCCGACGACGGCCGTCCCGCGGTCGGCATGGCCGCGGACACCCGCAACGACCTGCTGTTCGTCGCCGGCGGCGGGGCCGCCCAGGCGTACGTGTACAACACCCGCACCAGAACCCCGGTCGCCACCTACGACCTGGGCGACCCGGCCACCACGATGGTCAACGACGTCGTGGTCACCCCGGCCGGCGCCTGGTTCACCGACTCCTCGGGGCCACGGCTGTACTTCGTGCCGATCGTGTGCGGAACGCCTGGCCCGGCACGCACTCTCGAACTGACCGGCCCGGCGGCCGTGGTCTCCGAACGGGGCCTCAACGGCATCGAGGCCACGGGACAGACGCTGGTCGTCTCCCACAGCTCGCTGGGCGCACTGTTCACAGTGGACCCGACGACCGGTGCCAGCGCGGAGATCGCCGGCGTGGACGTGCCGTCCGCCGACGGCCTCGTGCTCGCCGGCCGCCAGATCTGGGTGGTGCAGAGCTTCTTCAACCAGATCACCGAATGGCGCCTGAGCACCGACCTGAGCAGCGGCACCCAGGTCGAGGTCCTCACCGACCCGATGTACGGCATCCCGACGACAGCGGCCAGGTTCGGCTCCCGGCTGGCCGCGGTCAACTCCCACTTCGACACCGGCACATCCCCGACGTACGAGGTAGTCGTCCGCGACGCCTGAGCAGATTGGGAAAGCCATGCGAGTGTTGTTGATGACCACCGCGGTACCCACCCACTTCACGCCGCTCGTCCCGTTGGCGTGGGCGCTGCGGGCCGCGGGCCACGACGTGCTGGCCGTC
>WUUC01162816.1_pt1 | contig 10382 bp, 9 predicted proteins | sample 6278441 | NCBI WGS metagenome assembly WUUC01 (sample SAMN13675441, study PRJNA597444) | soil metagenome | isolation source: soil | place: USA: Washington | collected 2017-10 | reverse complement strand
ATAAGAGAACAAATGTAAAGTCAATAAGGGAAACTACCGTTATTTTACTATTTTTGCACGCCCAAACCAGTAAACAGTTTAAACATTAGAGCTGGAATGGGATGAGCTCCCGGGAATAATCCGGTAAAGAAAACTATTTTTCATGCGCCCTATCCAGATGGTTGATACCAAGACACAGTATTTAAAGATTAAACCCGAGATCGACCAGGCTGTGCTGGAGGTGATGGACAGCACAGCTTTTATTAATGGCAAGGCTGTGCATGAATTTGCAAACTCCCTTTCAGCTTATTTGGGCGTAAAACATACCATTCCTTGTGCTAATGGAACCGACGCTCTCCAGATCGCAATGATGGCACTGGGTCTGCAGCCGGGAGATGAAGTCATTACTCCATCTTTCACTTATATCGCAACCACCGAGGTCATCGCTCTTTTACGTCTGACTCCTGTTTTTGTAGAAGTGGATCCCAACACTTTTTGTATGGACCCCGTTGCACTGGAGAAGGCCATTACGCCAAAGACGAAGGCAATCGTTCCAGTCCATTTATATGGGCAGGCGGCGCCGATGCAGGAGATCATGGCAATAGCTGAAAAATATAAGCTTTATGTGATAGAGGATAACGCACAGGCAATAGGTTGTGAATACCGTTATCCTGATGGATCCAGCAAGCGTACCGGAACGATTGGTCACATTGGTACTACTTCTTTCTACCCTTCAAAAAATTTGGGAGCCTTTGGCGATGGCGGGGCAATATTTACAAACGATGATACATTGGCTGCTGCCATGAAAATGATTGCCAATCATGGTCAGTCGAGACAATATTATCATGATGTGGTAGGATGTAACAGCCGCTTGGATTCCATGCAAGCTGCGATTCTATCGGTAAAACTTCGTCGCCTGGATGAATATTCCGCCGCCCGAAATGCAGTAGCTGATTTTTATGATATGGCTTTCAGCGGTCATCCAAAAATAAAACCGCCGGTTCGTGCGTTATACTCCACCCATGTGTTTCATCAATATACTGTGCTGCTCGACGGGACAAAGGATACGGTTGCTTTGCGGGAAGGTTTAAAGGAATACCTGGCATCGCTTTCTATTCCATCTGCAATTTATTACCCGGTTCCTGGCCATAAACAAAAAATGTTTGCCTATTTTAACACCGCTGATCAATCTATGCCAGTCACGGACTGGTTGACTGAGAGAGTGATTTCGCTGCCAATACATACTGAATTCGATGAAGAGCAATTAAACTTTATCACGTCCAGTGTACTTAAATATTTAAATCGCTAAACCGAACTTCTATTAATTAAATTTTACTCATGAAAATTGCTGTTGTTGGTACCGGCTACGTTGGATTAGTAACCGGCACCTGTTTTGCTGAAACTGGTAACACTGTTATCTGCGTTGACATAGACGTAGCTAAAGTTGAAAAACTTTCCAAAGGGGAGATAACCATCTATGAGCCTGGTCTTGAAAAGATATTCCTTCGTAACCTAAAGGAAGAACGTCTTTCTTTCACCACCGATCTTGCGGCGGGCATTAAAGATGCTGCGGTCATCTTTTTGGCATTACCAACTCCTCCCGGAGAAGATGGTTCTGCCGACCTCAAATATGTATTGGGTGTAGCAAAGGATCTGGGCAAATTGATCGGCGAGGACGATTACAAAGTGATCGTTGACAAAAGCACAGTACCAGTAGGCACAGCAGAGAAGGTTAAGGCTGCGATGCTAAACGGTTCAAATGGTAGGAATATCGAACAGGCTTTCGATGTGGTTAGTAATCCTGAATTTCTTCGTGAAGGTGTTGCGGTGGATGATTTCATGAAGCCGGATAGAGTAGTTATAGGAACTGGCTCTGAGAAAGCAAAGAAAGTAATGAATGATCTGTATGCTCCTTTTGTACGCCAGGGTAATCCCGTGATATTTATGGATGAGCGTTCTGCAGAACTTACGAAATATGCAGCAAATTCATTTCTTGCAACGAAGATCACTTTCATGAATGAAGTTGCTCGTCTCTGCGAACTGCTGGATGCAGACGTGGACATGGTTCGTCGTGGCATAGGCAGCGATGAGAGGATAGGAAAACGATTTTTGTTTCCAGGCATCGGTTATGGAGGAAGCTGTTTCCCCAAAGATGTACAGGCGCTGGTAAAATCGTCTAGCGAAGTCGATTATGATTTTAAGATACTCAATGCAGTGATGGAGGTAAATGAGGAACAGAAACTGCACTTGATGCCTAAGATAAAAAGGTATTTTAAAAATGATCTTAAGGGCAAACATTTTGCGTTGTGGGGTCTGGCATTTAAACCAAACACCGATGACATACGTGAAGCACCTGCCTTATATATGATAGATGCTCTTACGGAAGCTGGCGCCACTGTTTGTGCCTTTGACCCAGAGGCAATGAACAATGTTAAGAAAACGGTCGGTGATAAGATACAATACTGCGATAGTCAGTATGAAGCACTTCAGAATGCTGACGCTCTTATCATAGCTACAGAATGGAACGAGTTCCGGACGCCGGATTTCCTTAAAATCGTTTCAATGCTCAAAAACAAGGCAATCTTCGATGGCCGTAATCTTTTTGACGTAGCGGCGATCCGCGAGTTAGGATTTCATTATGAAAGTATTGGCAGAAAGTCCATCAACAAAAAATAATGTCCGTTATGTCACGTAAAAAAGTTCTTATCACCGGAGCCGCAGGTTTCTTAGGGTCGCACCTTTGTGATCGTTTTATCAAAGAAGGGTATAAGGTTGTCGCGATGGATAACCTTATAACTGGGGATCTCAAAAATATCGAGCATCTGTTCAAACTCGAGCAATTTGAGTTTTATCATCATGATGTGACAAAGTTCATAAGCATACCAGGCGAACTGGATTATATCATGCACTTTGCTTCTCCTGCCAGCCCGATCGATTATCTGAAAATTCCAATTCAGACATTGAAGGTTGGCGCAATGGGCACACACAACTGTCTTGGCCTGGCAAAAGCTAAAGGAGCGCGAATGCTAGTGGCGTCAACTAGTGAAGTGTATGGAGATCCGTTGGTGCATCCTCAGACAGAAGAATATTGGGGAAATGTGAATCCGGTAGGACCAAGGGGAGTTTATGACGAAGCGAAGAGATACATGGAATCCATAACTCGCGCTTATTGTACTTTTCATGGTGTGGAAACGCGCATCGTAAGGATATTTAATACTTACGGGCCCAGGATGAGATTGAATGATGGACGGGCTCTTCCTGCTTTTATTGGACAGGCTTTGCGCGGCGAGGATATGACTGTGTTTGGAGATGGATCACAAACCAGGAGTTTCTGCTATGTGGATGACCTTATTGAGGGCATTTACCGTTTGTTACTTAGTGATTACGATATGCCGGTAAACGTGGGTAATCCGAATGAAATATCATTAAAGGATTTTGCAGAAGAGATACTGCAACTAACGGGTAATAAAGTAAAAATCGTTTACAGGCCTTTACCTGTCGATGATCCTAAACAGAGAAGGCCTGATATTACAAAGGCAAAAAACATACTCGGTTGGGAACCTAAAGTAGACCGTAAAGATGGTTTGAAGATAACGTACGATTATTTTAAATCATTGCCTGAAGCAGAATTGAATAAACAACCAAAGGAGTTTTCAAGTGTTAAATAACAATCAATAGATCAATATATAGAAACTGAATGTACCAACAGTTATTAGAAAAAGGGAACAAATTGGCCATCATTGGCCTTGGATATGTCGGCCTACCTATAGCGCTGGAATTTGCCCGAAAGCTTTCCGTTATTGGTTTTGATATCAATGAGAAGCGGATTGACTTGATGAGACAGGGGATTGATCCAAGTAACGAACTGGAAAAAGAAGCATTCGACGGGTGTGATATAATATTTACCAATTCCCTGGATGTATTGCGTGAGGCAAAATTTTTCATTGTCGCAGTGCCTACGCCTGTAGACGAGCACAACGTACCCGACCTCAAGCCGATACAACGTGCATCTGAGACCATTGGAAAGGTTATTAAAAAGGGCGACTATGTTGTATTTGAGTCAACAGTTTATCCAGGTTGCACTGAAGAAGACTGTTTACCAATTATTGAAAAACTGTCCGGCCTAAAAAATCAGACTGACTTCAAGATTGGTTACTCACCGGAAAGGATTAACCCGGGAGACAAACTGCATACACTCGCATCTATTGTCAAAGTGGTCTCTGGCTGTGACGATGAATCGCTGGATACCATTGCCAAAGTTTATGAACTGGTGGTTACTGCTGGAGTGCATCGCGCCTCTTGTATTAAGGTTGCTGAGGCTGCAAAGATCATTGAGAATACTCAACGTGATTTGAATATTGCGCTCATGAACGAACTGTCGGTTATATTCGATCGAATGGGTATTAATACATTTGAAGTTCTTGAAGCCGCTGGAACTAAATGGAATTTCCTTAAGTTCCAACCAGGACTCGTCGGTGGACATTGTATTGGCGTAGATCCATACTATCTTACCCATAAGGCAAATCAACTTGGGTATAAATCACAAGTTATTCTGGCGGGAAGAACGATCAATGATGACATGGCAAATTATGTGGCTAAAAAAGTAGTGCAACATATCATAAAGACCTCTGGCAATGTAAAAGAGGCGAAAGTACTTGTAAAGGGAGCTACTTTTAAAGAGAACGTAAGTGATATCCGCAACTCAAAGGTCGCTGATGTAGTAAAGGCCTTGCAGGCATTTTCTGTAAATGTGGACGTTGAAGATCCTCATGCAGATTCAAATGAACTTCAGCACGAATACGGATTTGGCCTCATTGAAAAGGAGAGGGGGAAATATGACGCAGTCATCGTTGCCGTACCCCATGCTGACTACTACGAACTCGATGATGCTTACTTCTCCGGCATCACTAACGACGGCGCCTTAATAGCCGACCTCAAGGGTATATACCGAAATAAGATTGTGAACAGAAGGTATTGGAGTTTATAATTATGTCGTTTAGCATTACTGACTTTGCGGGGCTTTTAATTTTTGAACCGAAGGTGTATAAGGATGAACGCGGATATTTTTTTGAAGCGTACAATGAACAAGTATTCGCCAGGCAGGAATTGAATATGCGGTTTCTACAGGATAATCAATCGCATTCCACATACGGGGTGATCAGAGGTTTACACTACCAGCTAAATCCGCATGCGCAGGCAAAACTTGTGCGTGTTTTAAGCGGTTGCATACTCGATGTGGTAGTTGACATACGTCGAGGATCACGAACCTTTGGTCGACATTTTTCAATTGAGCTGTCTGCAGATAACAAAAAACAATTGCTGGTGCCTCATGGATTTGCGCATGGCTTTTCCATACTAAGCGAAACCGCTGAGGTAATGTATAAGTGTGATGAATTTTATAACAAGGATGCTGAAGCGGGTATTTGCTACGACGATCCTGAACTATCTATTGATTGGCAGATACCGGTTGATAAAGTGGTGATCTCGGAAAAAGATAAAGAACTGCCTTCGCTTTCATCTTGCAGAAACAATTTTGTATTTGAAGACTGATGCCGATCAAACAAAAGATATTGGTAACCGGAGCTGATGGCCAGCTGGGTATGGAACTTCAATAACTTGCATCTTCTTTTACTCATTTTGATTTTATAATTTACTACCGCTGAGAACTGCCGCTCGACAATCCAGGCGTTCTACATCATAAGCCAAGGGAGCTGCAACCTCAATATATTGTCAAACTGTGGTGCATATACAGCGGGTGGGTCGGAACTTGGCTTGAAGTTGCTTATTTTTTTACCGATGTTATCAATGTAGTTCCCATCAACTTTCCGTTCTTATTAGTCACTTCTGTTTTCACTATACCAAAGCCCGGCGCAAACCATTCTGTACCCCGCATATTAACCGGTATACCAATACCTGCCATATTTATCTTGAACCTGGTGTCGTAGGTAATCTTCCAGCACTCCCATGTTCCGGCGGGGGTAGTAATAGTTTCTTTGCCAACTACCTTGCGATTGGTCTGGTCAAGGTTGATGGAACTATAAGGAGCTCCGTTCTTATACATATCCATTTTGAAATTTGCATCCTTCAGGTCCTGACCGCTACTGATAGAAGAAGGATATTCAATGAATGCTTCCTCTGCCTTTACATCCATATCTTTATACATGGCCATTTGCTCCTGTGGCAACGCAACTTTTGCGTCGACATACAGGACTCCTCCGGTACATTTATATTTTCCCGAACCTTTCGATGTAACCTTACCTTTTTCATCTACCATCTCAGAGCTAAAACTAGCTGTAGTTGTAGAGCCCGATTTGTTCACATCGGTGATCTTGTATGTAACTACTCCAGATTGTTTTTCTTTCTTATCGTAAATGGTCATTTGAACCTCACTATTCGTGAGATAATAATAGCCTTTGCAGTCCTGCGCATAAGAGTGACTGAAGATCGAAAGGAAAAGAAGTAACAGCGTAGTAGATTTCATAATAAAAGGTTTGAGCCTGCAAGGTAATAAGCTATCAAATGCGAGTCAATAACACAAAGGGGGTAGTTTGCCAACGGCAAGTCAGGAATTTTCTACCGGTCATTTTAAGCGGCTATAATACGACCGGCGCAAGTTCTCCTCGTTGGTTAACACAGCGCGGCGTGCCGATTGTGCTATAAGTGCCGTGCTTGTCTGTTCGCAGGATGCATCAGGATAGTTGTCCTTCGTTTATCAGGTATTTTTAAGTAGATAAATGGCATGAGATCACATAGTTGTTTAACTGCCAGTCACGATTGCTTAACTCCTGATATTTGCTATATGATCCCTGCTCCAGGCATAAGGCTACCACTTAATTCTGCCGTTTTCAATTTAAATACTATACCTTATGGTAGCGGTTTCACCGATTTGAGTGATATGAATGCTGACCTGCAAATGATGATAATGTCTATCGACAAATACAATTTATGATTGACGGGCAGTTGATTTGCTGGAAAAAAGTTGCACAGCGCCCCTGCTAATGTAATAAACCACCAAAGAAGACTATCGCGGTCTTTTAAACTAATTAAAAGAAAATGATGAAATATAAAAACAAACCTACCATCGGAATCCTGGCTATATTGTCATTGGTACTGCTGACTTCTTTTTTAAGCTTTAAGAAAGAAAAGCAGGTACTCTATATTATTGGAGACTCGACAGTGCGTAACGGCGACGGTACGGGTAGTAACAAACAATGGGGCTGGGGTAGCTTTATCGCGGGTTATTTTGACACCACAAAGATCAGTATTCGTAACCTGGCGATTGGCGGAAGAAGCAGCCGGACATTCATAACTGAAGGCCGATGGGATAAGATCATTGCCACTCTCCGTAAGGGCGATTACGTGATCATGCAGTTTGGTCACAATGATGCCGGGCCACTGGATGATACGGCCCGTGCCCGTGGCACCATTCGGGGTATTGGTGAAGAAACTAAGGACATATATAATCCCATTCTTAAAAAACAGGAAATCGTACACACCTACGGATGGTATATGACTAGATATATACGGGAAGCGAAATCGAGGGGAGCCATACCGATTGTATGTTCACCGATCCCGAGAAACGATTGGAAAGACGGAAAAGTGGTTAGGTCAACCGAAAGCTACAGCAAGTGGGCACGGCAGGTGGCTGAAACAGAAGGAGCGTTTTTTATCGACCTCAACGATCTGGTTGCTTTGAAGTATGAACAAATGGGCGAAGAAAAGGTAAAGGCTTTTTTCCCTGCTGATCACACTCACACCGATCAAGATGGTGCAAAGATCAATGCAGCCATCGTCATAGATCAATTAACGGGAATAAACAGGGGGAAGCTAAGAAAATATCTATTGGCTAAATAATACGATCATACTTCTCACCAAATATTTTCGCAGGACACTACAGGATACTAAACAGACAAAAATTTGCTAGTATAGCATATTTTCTAACATTATTGCCGCTATATGACTAGACTATTATTTTTCTTACTCAGCACCCTGCTCACCATTTCAACGTCAGCCCAGAAACTACCTACAAAGAAAAAAATACTCGCATCTATGCGCCTGGCTAACGAATATTTCATGGATAAATGGCCAGACGCCGGGAAACCCATTTTTACCAATATAGAACGACCCAGTAATATTTGGACCAGGGCCGTGTATTATGAAGGACTAATGGCCTTATACAATATAGATAAAAAGAAAGCCTACTACGACTACGCATTGCAATGGGGTGAAAAGCATAAGTGGGGCTTGCGGGGAGGCGTTAAGACAAGAAATGCAGACAACCAGTGTTGCGGACAAACGTATTTGGATATGTATGAATTGGATAAACGCCAACATCCTGAAAGAGTAAAAGACGTCAAGGAGTCTATTGATCTCATGCTGGCGACAGATAAAGTCGATGACTGGAACTGGATAGATGCACTGCAAATGGCGATGCCAGTATTGGTAAAGTTGGGTAACCTGTATAATGATACTATGTACTTTCACCGTATGTATGAAATGTACGCGTTTAGCAAGTACAAGCATGGTGGTAGTGGATTGTATAACCCTGCAGATAAATTATGGTGGCGTGATAAAGACTTTGTTCCTCCCTACAAAGAGCCCAACGGGGAAGATTGCTATTGGGGCCGGGGCAATGGTTGGGTAGTAGCTGCATTGGTAAGAACGCTGGAGGCATTGCCGAAAACAGATATCCATTATGGCGAATATTTGCAGGACTATAAAGACATGCTCGCCGCATTATTGCCGCTTCAACGAACTGACGGTTTTTGGAATGTTAGTCTTCATGACTCAACCCATTTTGGCGGAAAAGAACTTACTGGAACCTCCTTGTTTGTATATGGCATGGCCTGGGGTATTAATAATAAAGTGATCGATAAGAAAACATATGCACCAGTAGTAAATAAAGCCTGGAATGCATTAGTGAAGGACTGTCTGCATACAAATGGATTTTTAGGGTTTGTACAGGGAACCGGAAAAGAGCCAAAGGATGGTCAACCCGTATCATATACAAGTAAACCAGATTTTCAAGATTATGGACTGGGCTGCTTTTTGTTGGCCGGCACAGAGGTTTATAAAATGAGATAGACGCCTCGTTATCGCGTATTGTGTTCCGCGTAAATATTTTATTCATTAGCTATGAAAATAGTATCCATTGTCGTTTTTCTCCTGTTTCTCTTTCAAGATCGTGTTTATGCTCAAACAACATCCGGCAGGCCGAATATTGTGTTGATAGTGGCAGACGATCTCGGTTATGGTGATATAGAGGCTTATGGGCAGCAGAAGATAAAGACACCGAATCTTAATAAACTGGCGAAGGGTGGACTGTTGTTTCGGCAATTTTATGCTGGGACGAGCGTATGTGCTCCATCGAGAGCGAGTCTGATGACAGGTCAACATACGGGCCATACTCCTGTGAGGGGTAATAAGGGCATGCAACCCGAAGGACAAACGCCGTTGCCCGATTCAAGCCTAACTTTTGTAAATGGGTTGCAGGACGCAGGATATGCAACTGCTGCCTTCGGCAAATGGGGGATGGGTTTTATCACCACATCTGGAGCGCCCAACAAAAAAGGATTTGATCGTTTCTTCGGATACAATTGTCAAAGCCTCGCGCATGACTATTATCCAGATCATTTATGGGACAATGATACAAAGGTAGAGTTGCAGGCAAATACAGAAGGGGATTCAATATACTCTGCTGATCTCATTCACCGCAAAGCGATAGATTATTTGAATAGTGTCGATAATAAACCTTTTTTCCTTTTTCTTCCATATACCCTTCCTCATGGCGACGTGATTTTGCCGCATGACGCAGTGTATAATCATTATATTAAAAAGTTTAACGAGTCTTCTCTGCCAAGACCGGCAAAGAGTACCGGCAAGAATAAAACCTTCGAGCCCTATCCGCACGCGGCCTTTGCTGCAATGATCGACAGACTCGACCGTTATGTAGGGGAGGTAGTGAAGACGCTTGAGGCAAAAGGTCTAATTGAGAATACATTGATCATCTTCACTAGTGATAATGGCCCTCATCGCGAAAACGGCGGCGACCCTGAGTTCTTCAATGGGAGCGGCTCACTAAGGGGAATCAAAAGAGATCTCTATGAAGGCGGAATTCGTGTTCCCTTTATTGCAAGTTGGAAAGGGAAGATCGTACCCGGATCCACAGACCAGCCTGCTGCACTATGGGATCTTTATCCTACTTTTTTACAGATGGCAGGAATTTCCTCAACAAAAAAAATCGATGGACTATCCCTGTTGCCCATTCTTACAAATAAAGGCATACAACAACAACACGAGTATTTCTATTGGGAATTCCATGAAAATAACGGAAGGCAGGCTGTACGATGGAAAAACTGGAAGGCAGTAAAAATGAATGTCAGGGATCCGGCAGCAAAACTTGA
>WUUC01113527.1_pt1 | contig 10382 bp, 8 predicted proteins | sample 6278441 | NCBI WGS metagenome assembly WUUC01 (sample SAMN13675441, study PRJNA597444) | soil metagenome | isolation source: soil | place: USA: Washington | collected 2017-10 | reverse complement strand
CGGCGCCGACGACGCCGCCGGCGGGGCCGGAGAGCGCGAGCGCCGCCGCCGTCCGCGCCGCTTGGGCGGCGGCGCGCGTCCCGCCCCCCGAGGTCATGACCGCGGGCGCGGGATACCCGGTGGCGATCAGGCGCTCGCCGAGCCGCGACAGGTACCGAGCGACCGTGGGACGCAGGTAGGCCTCGGCCACCGTGGTGGCGGTACGCTCGTACTCCCGGATCTCGGGGAGGACGTCGGAGGAGAGGACGACGTCAGCGTCGGGGAGCGCGCGGGCCAGCGCCGCGCCGAGGACGCGCTCGTGCGACGGGTCGGCGTAGGCATGGAGCAGCGCTACGGCCACTGCGGCGGGGCGGCGGGCGGCCACGGCGGCGGCCACGGCGGCGGCGCCGGCAGCGGTGAGCGGCTCGGCGACCCCCTGCGGCGCGATGCGCTCCGGTACCGGCTCCACGTCACCCTCGGCCACGAGAGGCGGTGGGTGGTGGCGGGCCAGGTCGTAAAGCGAAGCCCTGTCCTGGCGGCGCAGCCAGAGGAGGTCGGTCGCCCCGCGCGTGGCGCAGAGGGCGACGCGGGCGCCCCGGCGCTCGAGAAGGGCGTTGGTGGCGACGGTCGTGCCGTGGGTGATGCGGACGACGTCGGCGGGCGCCCGTCCCAGCTCGGCGAGCACCGCGAGCACCGCCTCCTCGGGGTCGGCGGGGGTACTGACGACCTTCCGCGCGTCGACGCCGCCCTCGTCGTCCACCGCCGCCAGGTCGGTGAACGTGCCGCCGACGTCGATGCCGACGGCCGCGCGGCTCACGCCGCGGCCGGCGCGGCGGCGGGGGCGCGGCGGGCGCGGCGCGCGTGCACGGTCCCGCGCGCCACGAGGGCCAGCGTCAGCACGGCGCAGATGGCGCTGAGCCAGTCGCCCACGGCGACGTACGGCGACGTCACGTCGCTCGTCTGCACCTGGTAGACGCGCGACTCCTCGACGAACAGGGGGGTCGGGCCGTGGACGCGGCCAAGGGGGTCCACATACTCGGTGATCCCCGTGTTGGCGGCGCGGACGATGCCGGTGCGGGTCTCGATCGCCCGCAGCGCGACGTGCGCCTCGTGCTGGTAGGGGGCGAGGCTGCGTCCGAACCAGGCGTCGTTCGTGATGTTGAGCAGGATCTCGGCGCCGTCACGCCGGAAGGCGCGCGAGACCTCGGGGAAGATCGACTCGTAGCAGATGAGCACCCCCGCGTCGCCGAAGGCGAAGCGGAACGGGGCGGCGTTCGTTCCGCGGCCGAAGCCACCGAAGAACTTCAGCTTGCTGAACCAGCGCGGGTTGAGGAAGGGGACTCGCTCCACGACGGGGACGAGCGCGCGCTTGTGGTAGGGCGGCTGAGCGTTGAGCACCCCGCGCTCGTCGACGAGGAGCGCGGCGTTGAAGTACTCGTACACGCGCGGGCCGGAGTACCGGGCGTCGAGGGCGCCGAAGAGGATCGGCGTTCCCCCGCCGGTGCTGAGCACGCGGAGCGTGTCCTGCCAGTCCGGGTGCTGGGACAGGAAGCCGGGGAGCGCCACCTCCGGCCAGATGACGAGCGCCGGGTCCCCCGAGTCGGTGCGGGCCCGCGTCAGGCGGGCGAGGCGGCGAACGATCTCGTCCCGGTTCTCCTCCTCCCACTTCTCGTCCTGGGGGACGTTCGGCTGCACGGCGGCGATCGGCCCGAGGTCGCGGAGTGGGACGGTGCTGATCCGCCACCACCCGTAAGCGCATACCGCCGCCGCCGCCGCCGCCGCCGCCGCGCCCCGCCAGGCCACGGCGCGGCGGGTGCGCAGGAGCCACGCATCGGCGAGCAGGCCGTTCGTCAGGACGATCCAGAAGGAGAGCCCGCGCACCCCCGTCAGGTCGGCGGCCTGGGCGAGGAGGGGATGCCGCGCGACGGCGAGACCGAGGGGGAGCCAGGGGAAGGCGAGGTCGGGGACGTAGTTGATCCAGAGCTCCAACGTCACCCAGACCACCGGGAGGGCGACGGCCATCGGCCAACCGGTCGTGCGCCGCACGACGTAGAGCGCCGCGCCGCCGAGCGCCGTCCAGGCGGCCATGACCATGACGCTGGCCGCGTACCCGAGGAAGGAGAGCTTGGTGTAGATGGCGAGGGCGATGCCGATCCAGTACAGCATCGCGCCGTAGCCGACGAAGCCGGCCCAGAAGCCGAGGCGCGCGCCACGGCGGACCCCGTCCCCCGCGTCGGCCGCGCGCGCCAGGGCGACCGCGAACGGGACGAGGCAAAGGAAGGCGGGGACGACGAGCGGAAACGGCGGGAAGGCGATCGCGAAGAGCGCCCCCGATGCCGCCGCAGCCGCCGCGTCGGCGCGGGTGGGGCGCAGAGCCCGGAGCATCACAGCCTGATCTCTTTCCCTTCGTCGGCGGACCGGTAGATGGCCTCGATCACCTTCTGCAGGACGACCTGGTCCGTCGGCGCTTCGTATTTGGCCGCGCCGGTCGCGACGGCCACGAAGTGGGCCAGCTCGGCGCGGTACGACTGGTTGAATACCCCCTCGCGGGCGGCGGCGCCGGTCGGCGAAACGTCGACCGGCTTGCCGTTCAGCTCCTTCACGACGCGCAAGGGGGCGAGCCGCGCGCTGCCGCGAGAGGAGAGCACCTCGAACCACCAGCGCTCCTCCTGCCCGACGTACGCCCAGGACACGTCGAAGGAGCACACGAGTCCCCCGGCGCACTCGAGGTGGACGAGCATCGTGTCCTCCACCGCGCTCTTACCCGAGCCGCGGTCCATATGTGCCGTCACCCGCACCGGGTCGGGGTAGTCGGCGAGCCAGAGCGCCAGGTCGACGAGGGGAAGGCCGAGCTCGAGGAAGGCACCGCCGCCCGCCTCCGGGCGGCGGGAGCGCCACCCCTCCACCGCCCCGTGCTGGTGGTATGCCCCGGCGCGGACGCCGAGGACGCGCCCGAGCTCCCCACTCCGGAAGTAGCGGTCGAGTCCCTGCACATCGGTCCGAAAGCGATGGCTGTTGCCGACGACGACCATCCGCTCGGCCCGCGCGGCCGCGGCGAGGATCCGCTCGACCCCACGCGATGACAGCGCCAGGGGGCGCTCGCAGAGGACGTGAACCTTTCCGGCGAGGGCGGCGAGGACGTGAGGCTCGTGGAGGTGGTTCGGCGTGGCGACGACGACCGCGTCCAGCTCGTCGGTGCCGAGGAGATCCTCGAGGTCGTCGAACACGTCCGGCACATCGAAGCGGTCGGCGAGGGCGCGGGCCTTCGGCCGGTCGTTGTCGCAGAGGGCGACGAGCCGGGCGCCCTTCATCTTCGAGAGCACGGGGAGGTGGGCGAGCTGCGCGATCGCCCCGACCCCGACGACCGCCACGCGGAGCGGGTCGGTCACCGGCCCCCTCGCGCCGGGTCGAGCCGGTAGCTGGCGCCGGCCCGCGCCGACGCGGTGCGGAACCCGCTGAGCAGGTCGTAGCGCGCGTGCAGGTCCACGACGAGCCACCGGGTGAGCACGACGTCCACTCCCGCGACGCCGGCGAGGCCGGCGGAGATGCTGTCGAGCGCGCGCTCGACGAAGGTCCCGTCGATCGGCTCCCCCTCGGCGTTGATGACGTGGGCGACGATGCCGCCGCCGAGGTAGGGGCGGAGGACGGAGGAGCGGAACGGCGACCACCGGATGTCCATGGCGAGGGCGATGTCCGACACCTTGATGCGGGGCACGCTGATGAAGTCGTCCCCCGCCGGGTCGATCACGATCCCGCGCAAGGAGTCGGCGAACGCCCGCACGACGTCCTCCTCCAGGCGGGAGCCCCAGTACGTCACCGCGAACAGCACCCGCCACCGCGGCGCGACCTCGCCGTAGTCGCTGAACAGCGTGTAGGTGTCGGTGTCGATGGTCTGCGCCGGCTTGGCGCGCCCCATCGCCGCACCGATCCCGGTCAGCCGCAGGCGGTCGAGGTTCAGTCGCTCGAACAGCGACCCGCGGGCGACCGTCGTGTCCTGCGCCGCGGCCGGATGCGCGGCGATGGCGGCGGCGCCGAGCGCCGCGGCCGCCTGCCTGACGAGAGTGCGCCGGTCAATCCACCAGGCCAACGGTCGTCCCCGGGTAATAGGTCCGCAAGATGGTCCGGTAGTCCTGCCCGGCCCGCGCCCGCCCGATCGCGCCCCACTGGCACATGCCGATCCCGTGTCCGTAGCCGGCGCCCTCGAAGCTGACCGCCGTGAGCCGGCTCCCCCGCCCGAGGGAGGACGCGACGGAAAAATACGTGCTGTTCAGGATCTCGCCACCGGGCGAGCGGAACACGTACCGGATGTCGTTCGCCCGCAGGACGTACCGGCCGCGGTCCGTCTCCACGGCCAGCGTCCCGACGCGCCCCGACTCCGTCCGGCTCTCGACGACGACCGCCCGCACGACCCCGATCGGGCCGCTCACCCGCGCGTAGCGGCGAAGGTACCGGTCGAGGGTGCGGGTCAGCGCCTGGGAGTCGAACGTCCGCGTCCAGCGGTACCGCGGCGACGGGTCGCAGTAGGCACGGTCCGTCCCCGGGATCCGGTCGCTCACCCGGCGCAGCCACGGCTCGGGGCCCGAGCGCCACACCTCCTGCGGCTCCGCGGTCGATCCCCCGCAGGTGGAGTGATACGGCGCGCTCACGATCCGCCCCTCGTACTCGAGGACCTCGGCCGCCGTCCGCTCCACCGCGGCGTCGGCCAGCGGGCGCTCGGCGTCGGCGCCGCCGTATACCTGGTCTCCCGTCGTCGCCACGACGTCGAACGGCGCCTCGGAGCCGCGCAGCCGCAGGTAAGCGTAGCTGCGGGCGGCCACCGCCTGCGCCGCGACCGCCTCCGCCTCGGCGGCCGTGCGCTCGCCGATCTCCCGGGGCACGACGCCGCGCAGGTACGACTCGAGCGGCAGCCGGTTCACGACCAGGACCCCGCTGTCGGTAGCCGTCAGACGCAGCTCGCCGCGGTAACGCCGCCCCTCGTGGATGAGGAGCGTCCCCTCGCCGACCGGGCGGATGATCACCGTCGGCCCGGTCGCCGCCAGCACACGCGCGGTGCCGGAGACAGCACGCAAGCCGCGTCCCTGCCGCTCCACCCGCCAGCTCTCGCCCCCCCTTCCCGACGCCTGGAGGGCTCCCGCCCCGTCCAGCAGCCGCCAGGCCCCCGTGGCGGAGAGCCGTGCGGCCTGTGGCGCGACGCCGAGGGCGACGCGGACCGGCGGGCCCTGCCACCCCGGACGTGCCGGCCGGGCCGGCTCCGCCGCCGGCTCGGGCGGCGCCGGTGGTTGCGCGGCCGGCTCTGGCGCCGGCGCCTCGACGCTGGGCGGTGGCTCGGGGGTCGGGCGCGCCGGCGGCGGCGTCACGCACGCCAGGGCGATCAGGGCGGCGAGCGCCGCCGGCCGGCTACGCCAGCGTGGCGCGCATCGCCTCATCGAGCCGCTCCAGCGCGAGCGCGATCTCGGCGTCGCCATGCGCCGCCGACATGAACGCCGCCTCGAACGCCGACGGGGCGAGGTAGACCCCGCGCTCCAGCGCGGCATGGAAGAAGCGCCGGAAGCGCTCCACGTCCGAATCCTTCGCGTCGGCGTACGAGCGCACCGGCTCGGCGCGAAAGAAGAACCCCCACATCGACCCGGCGCAGTCGGCCGTGAGAGGCACGCCGTGACGCGCCGCGATGCCGCGCAGCCCCTGGACCAGGGCGCGCGTGCGCGCCGCCATGCGGTCGTGCAGCGGCGGGGTGAGGGAGCGAAGGGTCGCGATCCCGGCCGCCATCGCCAGCGGATTCCCCGAGAGCGTCCCCGCCTGGTACACGGCTCCCGCCGGCGCGACCATGTCCATCACGTCGCGTCGTCCGCCATAGGCCGCCACCGGCAGCCCGCCGCCGATGACCTTGCCGAGCGTGGTGAGGTCGGCGGTCACGCCGAAGCGCTCGCGCGCCCCGCCGGGGGCGATGCGGAATCCCGTCATCACCTCGTCGAAGATGAGCAGCGCCCCGGTCTCGTCGGCCAGCGCGCGCAGCCCGGGGAGGAAGGCGGGGTCGGGGGGGATGAAGCCAGCGTTCCCGACCACGGGCTCGACGATGATCGCGGCCAGATCGCCGGCGCGCTGTTCCGCGACGGCCCGCGTGCCGGCGAGGTCGTTGAACGCCGCCGTCAGCGTGAGTGCCGCGAGCGCCTCGGGGACCCCGGGAGAGTTCGGCAGGCCGAGCGTCGCCACCCCCGACCCGGCGCGCACGAGGAAAGAGTCGGCGTGGCCGTGATAGCACCCGTCGAACTTGAGGATCGCGCTGCGCCCGGTGAACGCGCGGGCCAGGCGGACCGCGCTCATCGTCGCCTCCGTCCCGCTGGAGACGAAGCGCAGCATCTCGACGTGCGGCATCCGGTCGACGATCATCTCCCCGAGCTGGACCTCGAGCTCGGTGGGGATGCCGAAGCTGGTGCCGCGGCGCATGACGTCGTCGAGGGCGTCGAGCACCACCGGCGGGGCGTGGCCGAGAACGAGGGGTCCCCACGAGAGCACGAAGTCCAGGTACTCGCGGCCGTCCACGTCCCAGATCCGCGCCCCTTCGCCCCGAGCGACGACGAAGGGCTCCCCGCCCACGCCCCGGAAGGCGCGCACCGGCGAGTTGACCCCGCCCGGAAAGAGCGCCCGGGCGCGGGCCATGAGCTCTCTCGAGCGCGATGCCGCCCGCGCCGCGACCGGCGCGCTCACCGCCCGAAGCTCCCGATCGACGACGCCGCCATCGCGAGCGGCAAGGCCCGGCGCGGCGCCGGCCGCCGGGCCGCCGGCGCCGCCACGTCGGTCGCGCGCACGAAGGTGGCGGCGAAGTCGTAGTCGTCCTCGACGGCGTCGAGGCGGACGTCCACGATCGTCCCCGGAGCCAGCGTCGGCCCGGGCGGGGAGGCGAGCCGCGTCACGCCATCGATGTCGTCGGCCTGCCACACGGTGCGCGCCTCGAGCACGCCGCGCTCGCTCCGGTCGAGGATCGCCGGCACCGTGCGGCCGAGATGCCGCTCGTACCGCTCGGCGGTGATCACCCGCTGCAGCTCGGTGAGGCGCTCCAGGCGCTCGCGCTTGACCGGCTCGGGGACGTCATCCACCAGCGCGGCGGCGCGTGTCCCGTCCTGGGGGGAGTAGGTGAAGGCGCCCACACGGTCGAACTGCATCTCCTCGAGGAAGTCGAGCAGGACGCGGAAGTCCCCCTCGGTCTCGCCAGGGAAGCCGACGATGCAGGTCGTGCGGATGGCGACGTCGGGGACCGCGGCGCGCACCCGGGCAACCCGCTCGCGGATCGTCCGCTGCCGCTCCGGCCGGCGCATGCGGGCGAGGACGCCATCGGCGCCGTGCTGTATCGGCGAGTCGAAGTAGGGGACGATCCGCGGCTCGCGCGCCATCGTCTCCACCAAGCGTGGGGTGATCCCCGCCGAATACAGGTAGAGCAGCCGGAACCAGGGGACGGAGGTGTCGGCCAGAAGCGCCTGGAGGAGGTCGGGCAGCGTGCGGCCGTCCCGGCGGTCGCGCCCCCAGTGGGCGAGGTCCTGGGCGACGAGGTTGATCTCCCGAGCCCCCTGTAGCTCGAGCAACTGGGCCTCGCGCACGACCTCGTCGAGGGCGAACGAGCGGTGGCGGCCTCGCATCAGCGGGATCGCGCAGAAGGCGCAGCCGTGGTCACACCCCTCGCTGATCTTGAGGTAGCGGACGTGCGAGAGGCCGCCGGCGAAGATACGGTCGCCGGGGTGAACCTCGACCGGCGCGCCGAGCAGGCCGCGCTCCTCGAGCTCGGGGACGAGCCGATCCACCTCGGAGGCGCCGAGGAAGAGATCCACCTCGGGCAGCTCGGCGGCGAGCTCCGCCTTGTGCCGCTCGACCATGCAGCCGACCGCGACCAGTGCCCGACAGCTCCCCTCCTCCTTCAGCCGCCCTGCCTCGACGAGGGCGTCGATCGACTCGCGCTTGGCCGCGTCGATGAATCCGCAGGTGTTGACGAGGATGACCTCGGCCTCGGCGAGGTCGCCGGTCGGCTCGGCGCCGTAGCCCGCCAGGCGCGCCAGATAACGCTCGCTGTCGACGGTGTTCTTGTCGCAGCCGAGCGTGACGATGCCGACCTTCACGCGCAGTGGGGGTGACGCATGGGCGAAAAGTAGCGCCGCAACCGAGGCGGCTCAACCGCTTGCGGCGACTTCACCTAGCGCCGGTCGCCGGGAGCGGTGCGTGAGGTCGTCGGCACGCCCTAGCGGTAGTTCCCGAACTTCAGCTCGACGCCGAAGTCCTGGCCCCGCAGCAGGCGCATCGCCTCCTGAAGGTCGTCCTTCGACGGTGCGGAGACGCGCACCTGCTCGCCCTGGATCGCCGCCTGGACCTTCTTCAGCTTCGCGTCCTTGATCGCGGCGGCGACCTTCTTGGCGGTGTCGCCGTCGAGTGCCGTCTTCAGCTTGATCTCCCGCCGGACCGTGTCGCCGCCGGCGGGCTTCACCTCGCCGACGTCGAGGTTCTTCACCGGGACGCCGCGCTTGATGAGCTTTGCCTGAAGGACGTCGAATAGGGCGCGCATCCGGAAGTCGTCGTCGGCGACCAGCACGAGCACGCTCTCCACTCGATTGTAGTCGATCGACGAGCGCGACCCTTTGAAGTCGTACCGGGTGGCGATCTCCTTTTGCGCCTGGTTGACGGCGTTGTCGACCTCCTGGAGGTCCACGCCCGTGGTGACGTCGAACGACGAGTTCTGGGCCATGCGTGCGGTGCGTGCGAGGGAGGCGGGCGTCGCGCCGGGGCGCGGCCGGCGGGGGCGACCGGCGGCGAGAGCAAGTTGACGCGATTGTCGGGCCGCGCGAGGCGGAACGCCGAGGGTCCGGCGAAGTCCCTCAACCGCGCGATGGTCAACGACTTCGCGGAGTTGATCGGGGAATGATCCTGGGTTGAGGCGTCCCGGGCAGATTGGCCCCCGTTCGCTCACCCGGCCGCCGTCGCGGCCGCGGCGACGCGATCGGCGACGGCCGCGCACGCGCGGCCCCCGGACCTTCACACGAGGCGCTCATGGACTCCCCCCAGCCCTTTCGCCGCCCTTCCATTCCCACCCCCCCGCGCTCCCCTGCCCCTCGTGACCCCCAGGGCGAGGCGCCTCACAGCGACCCCCCGCGCGCGCCACGCCGTCTGTCGGGGGGGACCTCGGTCGCCGCGGCCCGGCTCGCGTCACTCGCCGCGGAGATCGTCTCGTACGGCTGGCCGCCGGGCGACGCCGTCGCCGCCGGGTGGGAGGACACGGGGGGGCCAGGCGCGGTGACGGGGCGCCTCGCCGGGTACCGGGCCAGCCTCGGGCGGTTGCTCGACGCGCTCGGCGAAGGACTCGTGCTCTGCGACCTGACCGGCCGCATCCTGCACTCCAACCGCGCCGTCACGGCACTGGTCGGAGACGAGATCGAGCGCGGTCGGCTCCACAGCGAGGTGCGGGCGATCGCCGGGCTGGTCTACCAGCAGGTCAGGCGCGGGCAGCGGCCGGAGGGGGAGCCGGGCGACGTGGTCGCCCGCGAGTTCGACACGGCGCGGGCGCGCTTCACGGTGCGCGCCACGTACCTCGGCCCCGGTCTCCTCTTCGGGACGACGGGCGTGGTCCTCGTGGCCGTCGAGCGTCCCGCGCCGCAGACGCTATCATGCTCCCAGCTCCAGAGCCGCTTCGGGCTGACGGCGCGCGAGGCCGACGTGGCCCTCGAGCTAGCACACGGGAAGTCCAACGCCGCCATCGCCGCCGCGCTCGGGATCAGCGCCCACACCGCCCGCCACCACGCCGAGAAGATCTTCCTGAAGCTGGGGGTGCACTCGCGCGGCGCGGTCGCGCGGATAGTACTGGGCGGCGCATAGAGCGCCGCGCGGTACCCGGAGACTGGAACGGGGCACCGGATAGCCACCCAGGAACAGATAACAGCGACGGGGACCGAGGGCAGACAGCCCCGGTCCCCGTCCGTTTCTTCCCCGGTCCTCGGGCAGTTATCCGGTGCCAGGGACCTGGTACCCGGTACCACCGTCCTAGCCCAGGAATGACTCCAGCGCCCGTGCCCTACTGACGTGGCGCAGTCGGGAGAGCGCCTTTTCCTTGATCTGGCGGACCCGCTCGCGGGTGATGCCGAGGAGGGCGCCGATCTGCTCGAGGGTCATCGGCTCCTCGCCATCGAGCCCGAAGTAGAGCCGGAGGATCTTCGCCTCCCGCTCCTTCAGGTGCGAGAGCGACTCCTCGATCGCCTCGGTGAGCGCCTTCTCGAAAGTCTGCTCGTCCGGCGTCGGGTTGAGGTTGTCGGGGAGGTAGTCGAGGAGCTTGTTGTCCTCGCCGGGGGTGAGCGGGGCGTCCAGGGAGAGATGGGTCTGCGAGATCGACATCGTCTTCGCGACCTCTTCCTCCGTGATGTCCATCCCCTCGG
>WUUC01236474.1_pt1 | contig 10383 bp, 12 predicted proteins | sample 6278441 | NCBI WGS metagenome assembly WUUC01 (sample SAMN13675441, study PRJNA597444) | soil metagenome | isolation source: soil | place: USA: Washington | collected 2017-10 | reverse complement strand
TACCTCGGGCGGCGGTGAGCATGGACGGATACGACGTCAGTGTCGAGCAGTTGCGTGCCCACGCGGGCAATGTGGACGCGATCCGGGCACGGTTCGACGCGGTGAAGTCCGCGAGTGCGCATATCGCGCAGGATGACCAGGCGTACGGGCTGCTGTGCGGGTGGATCGCCGGCGTGCTGGAGGGCAAGCATGCCAGACAGGACGAGCTGATCGCGTACGTGCAGGAGAACCTCCGGCTGGTGGTGGAGGGGCTGCGCGGCACCGCGGACGACTACGAATCCGTCGACAGCGCGAACGCCGATCTGATCCGCTCGGCCGGCGGTGGGGTAGGGCAGTGACCGACAACTCGCTGGTCGCCCCGGTCGAATCCTCGCGCGAGGTGTGGACCGGTTCCGGCCTGGCCGACAGCATCGAGGGCCTGGTCGATGCGATCAGGAGCGAGGGCTGGGTCGATGACGCGCTGGCCGGCGCGGCGCTGGGAGTCGAGGTCGCGGCCACGGTGATGGACCCGATCACGCGTTGCTGGCCAACGGGCTGGGCTGGGCCATGGAGTACTTCGAGCCGCTGCGCCAGGTTCTGGACGAGCTGACCGGCAAGCCGGACGTGGTCAGGTCGCACGCCGCGACCTGGAACAACATGGCCACCGAACTGCATGCCATGGCCGGTGACCTCGACTCACAACTGCGCAACGACTTGCCCGGCTGGACTGGCGAGTCCGCGGACGCCTACCGCCGCCTCATGGTCAACAACGTGGAGGCCGTCGGCGGCCTGGCCGCGATCTCGGCGGCGATGGCGGTGGCGACCGAGGGCGCGGGCGGCCTGGTGGAATTGACTCGCGAGATCGTCCGCGACCTGATCGCCGACCTGGTGGCCCGGGTGATCGTCTGGGCGGCCGAGGCGATCTTCATCGTGACCATCCCGGTCATCGCCTCGCAGATCGCCGCGGCGGTGGTCAAGTGGGCCGGGCGCATCCTGGTCTATACCACCGCGCTGATCAACAGCATGAACAACCTCACCAAGCTCATGAACGGGTAGCCGGCCGTGCTGAGACTGCTCGCGATCCTCGCGCTCGCCGTCCGGTTCGCCCTGCACCGCAGAACTCCCGGTGGCGGCGGACCCAACCGGCCCCCGGATGCCAACGGCCCCGGCGGGCGTCCTGACGGTGACGGTGACGGCCAGCCGTCGCAACAGAGCGGCTCGATCGACGCCGGCAAGGGCGTCACCAGCGCGCTGGATGCCACCGGCGAGAGGGCGACGGACGGTCGGCCGGGCGGCGGTGAAGGCACCGGAACCCCCGGCGAGGGTGCGAGCCCCGGTACGGATCCGCTCGGCGGCCGCGTGACACACGGCCGGAACTCCTTGGCACACATGCGATCGCACGCCCAGCACATCCGGACCGCGGCGCGCGCGGACGGCGTGGAGATCCCGGGCAGGGCGGGCCGGCCGGAGACCCAGCAGGCCATCCGGGACTACATCCAGCACGTGGTGGACAACCCGCAGCAGGTCGGCGTGGGCCGGTACATGTCGGTGGACAACGCGATATGGTCCCGGCGCGGTGACCTGATCATCGTGCGCAAGCCGGACGGCGAGTGGATCACCGCGCTCAGCGTGAGCGCGGGCGGAGCGGCAGGAGGTGCACCGTGGAACAATCCCACCCCACCAACGCCGGGGAACTGACTCCGCCCGCCCTGCTGGCTCCGTTCGCCCGCCGCCTGCTCGGCGTCACCGTGACCGGCCTCTGGCGGTTGATCACGGTGTCGACCGACGGCACGATTCCCTTGCTGGGCGAGCTGGTTCTCGAGACCGACACCGGGTTCGTCACGCTGTCCTACACCCAGGAAGGGCTGTCCTGCCAGGGTCCGGTGGGGCGAAGCGAGATCCGTTGGGCCACCGAACCCGACCTGACGATGGGAAGGTCGGCCGACGCCGAGGAATGGCTCGACCTCGCGCCGCTCGACGACCAGCCGAACCTGCCCGCGTTGCCCCTGCGCGTGGAAAAGGTGACCGGCTGGTTCGGCGTCGGCTCCTACATCGACGCGTTCGCGCTCATCCTGGCCGGCGCCGGCCGCACGCTCGTGATCATGACGACCGACGAGTTCGATCTGCGGCCCGCCACGAGCCAGGAAGCTCGCACGCGCGCCGAACTGGTGGCCGCCAACATGAACCTGCGTCTGGTCGACCAGGAACAGCGACTCTGACGCGGGACAGCCTGGTTTTCCACAGCCCGAGTCAGCGGCGCGGGAGCGTCACGGTCACGGTGAGGCCGCCGGGCTCGTGCGGCCGTGCGCTGACGCGGCCGCCGTGCGCGTGGGCCACCGAGCGGACGATGGACAGGCCCAGCCCGGCGCCTTTGGTGGCGGCGGTCGGCGTGTCGTTGAGACGGTGGAATGGCTCGAACAGCGTGGGAATCTCGTACGGCGGGATGGCCGGGCCGGTGTTGGTGACCTCCACCTCGACCCGGTCGTCCCTCGCCAGGCTGCCGACTCGGACCCAGCCACCCGGGCTGTTGTGCCGGATGCCGTTCTCCACCAGGTTGTGCACCAGGCGCTCGAGCAGTAGCGCCTCGCCGGTGGTCGGGGCCTCGCCGGCGTCGGCCCGCATGGTGATGCCAGCATCGGCCGCCTCGGTGGCGGCCTGAGCCACGACGTGGTTGACCACGTCGGCCAGGTCGACCGGATGCCGCTCGGTGATCTCGTGCTCGGACCGGGCGAGCAACAGGAGCCCGGTGATCAGCCGCTCGTGCCGGGAGTTGATCAGCAGCAGGTGCTCGCCGAGCTGCATGACGTCCGGCGAGGCCGACCTGCGGTGCATGGCCAGCTCGACCAGCGCGCGGCCGACAGTCAGCGGGGTGCGCAGCTCGTGCGAAGCGTTGGCGACGAACCGGCGCTGACCGTCGAACGAGCGGTCCAGCCGCTCCACCATGGTGTCGAACGCGTCCGCGAGGTCGCGGACCTCGTCGTCCGGCCCGCGTAGCGCGATCCGCTCGTGCAGCCCGTGGTCGGCGGCTGGGGCGGCGGCGATGCGGCGCGCGGTCTCGGTGACCCCGCGTAGCGGGGCGAGCACCCGGCCGGCGACCAGCCAGCCGAGCCCGGCGGCCACGATGCCGACCGCGCCGAGTGCGATCCCGCCCTGGGTGAGCAGGGACGCGGTGGCGGCGTCGTGGATCTGGCCCCGCTGCTCGGTCAGCCACCGCTGCGCTTCCGCCAGCCGTTCGCTGTCGGGTTTGACGGCCGCGCCGTCAGGGCCGGGGGCGAACTTTACGAGCGCCGGGGTGCTGCCCAGCTGCTGGGTGAACAGCGCGTAGGTGGCGGCCAGCAGCACCATGCCGGCAATCAGGAACAGCCCGCCGTAGATGAGGGTCAGCCGGGCGCGCAGAGTGATCCGCCGGGGAAGAACCTTCACGGGATCCGGTACCCCACTCCGGTCACGGTCTCCACAATGGGTGGGTCGCCGAGCTTGCGGCGCAGCTTGAGGATGGTGAGCCGGACCGTGCCGGTGAACGGGTCGGCGTGCTCGTCCCAGACCTTCTCCAGCAGGAACTCGGCGGACACCGTGGCGCCGTCCGCGCGCAGCAGCTCCGCCAGCACCGCGAACTCCTTTTTGGACAGTGGGACGTAGTGCCCGTCGCGGAACACCTCGTGCCGCGCGGGATCCAGGGTGACGCCGGCCCGGCGTAGCACCGGCGGCGCGGCCGGGCGGCAGCGCCGGCCCAGGGTGAGCACCCGGGCCGCGAGTTCCGGGAACGCGAACGGCTTGGTGAGGTAGTCGTCCGCGCCGAGGCCGAGGCCGGCCACCCGGTCGGTCACCTCGGCGGCCGCGGTGAGCATCAGCACCCGGGCCGGGGAGCCGGACTCGACCAGCGCCCGGCAGACGTCGTCGCCGTTCACCACGGGCAGGTTGCGGTCCAGCACGACCACGTCGTTGTCGTTGACGCCGACGCGGTCCAGCGCGGCGCCGCCGTCGTGCGCGACGTCCACCGCGTGCGCCTCGTCCCGCAGCCACTCCGCGATCGCGCCGGCCAGCAGCGGCTCGTCCTCGACCACCAGTACCCGCATCCGGCCATGGTTGCCTACACCCGTGTTTCCTTTCCGTTAGCGGTCCCGGAAACACCTCGGAAACGAGCCTTCGCGTTGCATCCCACCCGATGTGGTTTCCACGGGAGGACATGACGTGATGCGAAGGCTGACACTCGCGGCGGTGGCCGCACTGGCCCTGCTCGGAACTGGCTGCGGATCGGGCGACGAGCCCGTGGGCACCCCCTCGAGCGCCAGCCCGAGCCCGGAGGAGCTGGGCGTGAAGTTCGCGCAGTGCATGCGCGAGCACGGAGTGGACCTGCCGGACCCGAAGCCAGGGGAGGGGATCCAGCTTCGGGTGGGCCCGGACACCAGCCGAGAGACGATGAACGCGGCAATGGAGGCCTGCCGCGAGTTCAACCCGCAGGGCAACGGCGGCCCGGCCGGTGGCAACCCGCAGAACGCCGAGAACGTCCGGAAGTTCGCCCAGTGCATGCGGGACAACGGGGTGGAGAGCTTCCCCGACCCGACGGACCAGGGCGGCATGCTGGTTGACGGCTCGGTCACGCAGGACCCGGACTTCACCGCCGCCCAGCAGAAGTGCCAGGGACTCATCTCCGGACGCTCATGATGGGCCGGGCGAGAAAGGCCGTGATCGCCGTCGCGGTGGTAGCGGCCGGGGGCGCCGCGGCGGCCGCCGCCGCCCGGTTCGCCCTTGGCGGCGGCGCGGCCGCCGATCAGCAGCCGCCGAGCGTGCTGCCGCCGAGCACCGCCGAGGTGACCCGGCAGACCCTGCACGACGCGAAGACGGTTGACGGGGATCTCGGCTACGGCGCGACGAGTACGACCACCAGCCGGCTGGCCGGCACCCTCACCGCGGTGCCGGACAGCGGCGCCACGGTGACCCGCGGCCAGGCACTGTACGAAGTGGACGGTAAGCCGATCACCTTGCTGTACGGCCAGAAACCCGCCTACCGCGCGCTCACGCTCGACACAGCGGGGCCGGACGTCCGGCAGCTCGAGGAGAACCTCAAGGCGCTCGGCTACTCCGGGTTCACCGTCGACGACAAGTACACCTCGGCCACCGAGACCGCGGTCAAGCGGTGGCAGGAGGATCTCGGCCTGGACGAGAACGGTGCCGTCGAGCTCGGCCGCGTGGTGTTCGCACCGGACGCGGTCCGGGTGGACGCCCGCGCGGCCGGGCCTGGCGACCCGGTGGCCCCGGGGGCGAGAGTGCTCACCTACACCGGCACCGCCAAAGCCGTCACCGTCGAGTTGGAGGCTGCCGACCAGCGCCTCGCCACGGGTGGCGCCGCGGTCACCGTCACCCTGCCGGACAACACCGCCGTCCCCGGCCGGGTCGACAGGGTGTCCACGGTGATCCAGCCGGCCAGCAACCCCAACGAGGATCCGACGACCACGGTCGAGGTGATCGTCGGGCTGGCCGACCAGAAGCCGGCCGAGGCCTACGCGCTGGCCGCGGTGGACGTCACGTTCACCGCCGCCGAGCGCCCGAACGTGCTGACCGTCCCGGTCGCCGCGCTGGTGGCATTGCCGGAGGGCGGGTTCGGCGTTGAGGTCGTCGTGGGCACCGGCACGCGCTACGTGCCGGTGCGCACGGGGCTTTTCGCCGGGGGCCGGGTGGAGATCTCCGGTGACGGGATCACCGAGGGCATGACGGTGGGGATGCCGAAATGATCTCCCTGACCGAGGTCACCAAGGTCTACCCGGGCGGCGTCGCCGCGCTCGCGGGCGTCACGCTGGGCGTCGAGCGCGGCGAACTGGTCGCCATCGTGGGGCCGTCCGGCTCCGGGAAGTCGACCATGCTCAACCTGCTCGGCACGCTGGACCGGCCGACATCCGGCAGCGTGCGGGTGGACGGGCACGATGTGGCCGGGCTCTCCGACGCCAAGCTCTCCGCGCTGCGCGCCCGCCGGATCGGGTTCGTATTTCAGCGCTTCCACCTCGCGGGCGGGGTCAGCGCGCTGAACAACGTGGCCGACGGGCTGCTCTACACCGGGCTGCGGTCGCGGGACCGACGCCGCCGGGCCGCAGTGGCGTTGGAGCGGGTCGGGCTGGGTCACCGCATGACGCACCGGCCGCACGAGCTGTCCGGCGGGGAGCGCCAGCGGGTGGCCGTGGCCAGGGCGGTGGCCGGCGACCCGCCGCTGCTGCTGGCCGACGAGCCGACCGGCGCGCTGGACTCGGCCTCCGGCGCCGGGGTGATGGCCCTGCTGCGGGACCTGCACGCCGCTGGCACCACGGTCGTGATCATCACCCACGACCGGGATATCGCCGCGTCGCTGCCCCGGCAGGTGCACATGCGCGACGGGCAGGTGGTGAGTTGATGCCGGCGCTGCTTCGGCCGGCTCGGTTGCGGCCGCGCGACGTGGTGAAGGTGGGTGTGGTCGGCCTGCGCACCCGGCCGCTGCGGGCGTTCCTGTCCGCGCTGGGTATTGCCATCGGCATCGCCGCGATGCTCGCCGTGGTCGGCATCTCCTCCTCGTCGCGCGCCGAGCTGGACCGCGCTCTTGACGCGCTGGGCACCAACCTGCTCACCGTCTCCCCGGGCCGGACCCTCACCGGCGAGCAGGCCGCCCTACCGATGCCCGCCGAGTCGATGGTCGGCCGGATCGGCTCCGTGGAGTCGCTGTCCGCGGTCGGCCGGCTGGACGACGCGAAGGTCTACCGCACCAACAAGATCCCGGCCGCCCAGACCAACGGGATCGCCGCCTACGCCGCCCGGACCGACCTGACCGCCACGGTCAGCGCGGTGCTACGCAGCGGAACCTGGCTCAACGAAGCCACGAGCGGCTATCCCGCGACCGTGCTCGGCACGGTGGCGGCCCAGCGGCTCGGCATCGGCCACGCCGGCCCGGACACCCGAATACTGTTGGGCGGCGTCTGGTTCACCGTCATCGGCATCCTCGACCCGGCCCCGCTCGCCCCAGAGCTGGACACCGCGGCGCTGATCGGCTGGCCCGCCGCCGAGACGGTCCTCGGCTTCGACGGGCACCCCACCACCATCTACACCCGCACGGCGGACACGGCGGTCGAGTCGGTCCGCGCCATCCTCGGCGCCACCGCCAATCCCGCGGCTCCCAACGAGGTCGACGTCTCCCGACCCTCCGACGCCCTGGCCGCCCGCCAGGCCGCCGGCGAGGCCTTCACCGGTCTACTGCTGGGTCTCGGCGCGGTAGCCCTGCTGGTCGGCGGTGTCGGCGTCGCCAACACCATGGTCATCTCCGTGCTCGAACGCCGAAGCGAGATCGGCCTCCGCCGTTCCCTTGGTGCCACCCGCGGCCAGATCCGCCTGCAGTTCCTCGCCGAGTCCCTGCTCCTGTCGGCATTGGGCGGCGCCGGCGGCGCGGCGCTCGGCACCGCCGTCACCACCGCCTACGCCCTCTATCAGGACTGGCCCACAGTGTTGCCGCCGTGGGCCATCCTCGGCGGGATCGGCGCCACCGTGATCATCGGCGCCCTCGCCGGCCTGTACCCCGCCATCCGCGCCGCCCGCCTCTCCCCGACGGAGGCCCTGGCTAACTCGTCCTAGGCGGGCATGGCGTTGCGTGCCGTTGGCAGCCGCAGGTGGCGACCCCGGAGCGCCTCGGCGAGGAGTTGAACCTGGTCCAGCTCGGCCGACGAGGGGTACAGCACGAGGTCGGTGTCTCCGGCGTCGGCGAGCCGGTCGAGCTCCCGCCGTAGCTGGTCCGGGCTGGTCAGGGTGTCGGCCCGGGCCATCGGGAAGCCCTCGTCCCCGTAGTAGTGGCGGATGTAGTGGTCGGCGACCCGGTCGGCATCCCGACCCAGGCTGAAGTAGCGCCCGGTCACGATCCGAGGCTGGCCGGCCCGGCCGGTGCCGGCCCAGGCCGTGCGCACCGCGGTGGCCCCGTCGTTGAGCAACCGCAGGCCCATCAGCGGCGCCACCCAGCCCTGTCCCTCGGTCGCCGCCCGGGTGTATGCGGCCGGGACCAGGCCTCCGAACAGCAGGGCGGGTCGACCCCGCGGCATCCGCCGCATGGGACCGCCCTTGCCGCTCAGCTCGCCGGCCCAGGCCTGGCGCATGGTCGCCAGCGTCGCCCGCAACCGAGCCCCCTTGCCCGAGGTCGGAACCTCGCTGGCGGCGAAGTCCTCCGGCCAGCCACCCAGGCCCAACCCGGCGGTCAACCGGCCACCCGAGAGCAGGTCGACCGAGGCCAGCTGCTTGGCCAGGAGCACGGGGTTGGCTCGCCACCCCACGTTGAGCACCGTGGTGAGCAACTCGACGTACTCGGTGCGCGCGGCGGCCACGGCCAGCGCGGTGAGCGGCTCCAGGTTGTCGTAGACCAGCCGGTCGATCACCCCGACCGAGGCGAATCCGGTCCGTTCGGCCTCGGCGGCCCAGACACCGATGGTCGTCGCGTCGACGTCTGGCACGGCCGCCGGCAGCCCAATTCCGATCTCCATCTCCAGCCTCCCTTTAGGACAGTGGGGCGACGATGCCGATGAGGTCCAACCGCGGCGCGCTCATGACGTGCTCCCCTCCGGTGGAATGTTGAAGTTGACCCGAAATACGTTGCCCGGGTCGTAGGTGGCCTTGAGTTTCCGCAGCCGGGCGAAGTCCTCTGGCCGGTAGCCGCGGCGGACCGCGTCGACCGAGGTGTCCTCGACTCCGGCGAAATTCGGATAGATCGCGCCGTTGGCCCACGGTCGCATCGCCGCCAGCAGCCCGTCACGCCGCGCCCGGTTCTCCGCGCTGGGGTCGCTGATCGCGAGCAGGGAGAACGCCGCGTCCCGGCCGCCGACCGCGTTGGGCACGACGGGCGGGCGAGCCAGGGCGCCACCCCAGGCCCGCAGTTCGGTGAGGAAGCCCGCTCCCGGCCCGGCATGCTTGGCCAGCGTCGCGGCCGCATCCTGATCGAAGTCCGCAAGCAATATGTTGCGGTCGAACGCGGGCACCGGCACATCGGTCGGCTCGTGATGGATCGTGCCGATCTCGGCGTAGGGCATGACCCGAACGGTGTCCACCACACGCCTGCTGATCCGCCGCAACGTTCGCACCCAGCGGTGGCCGTCGGCGTGATCATCGCCGGTGAAGGCGATCCGCAGATGGGTGATGTGCCGGCCGCGCAACCGCGGTGGCACCGCGGGATCGTCCGGGTAGTCGAGCAGCAGGACCGACGACGCCATCGTCTCGGGCACCGCCGCCGCCCAGCCGGCGTAGGTGTGCAGCACCTCCTCGCGGGCCTCTTCGGCGAAGCTCACCGCCCAGCAGGTTCGGCACCGGGAACAGGTCGACCTCCATTGCCGTGACCACACCGAAGTTGGTGCCAGCGCCACGCAGCGCCCAAACAGCTCCGGATCGCAGTCGGCGGTCACCTGCCGCGACCGCCCGTCCGCGGTGACCACGTCCAGCGCTCGGACGTGGTCGGCGGCGAAGCCGAATCTCCTTGCCAGCAAGCCGATTCCGCCGCCGAGCGTGTAACCGACCGCCCCGACATGGGGACTCGATCCGTTCAGCGGGGCCAGCCCGTACGGGGTGGTCGCCTCGATGACGTCGCGCCACGCGGCGCCGCCCTCGATCCGGGCCGTTCGCCGAACCGGGTCGACCTCTACCCGGTTCATCCGGCCGACGCGGATCAGCACCGCCCGCTCAGCGGTCACTGACGGACCGTGCCCGGTGTTCATCACCGCGACCGGACGACCCACTTCGACGGCCAGCCGCACCGCGGCGACCACATCGTCCGGGCCAATCGCCTCGACGATCCACTCGGGACGGTGCTCGATCGCAATGTTGAATCCGGACCGCAGCGCGTCATAACCGGCATCGCCACGCCGGATCACGCGATCCAGGCCACCCCGAACAATCGTATTCGTGGACATATTGTCATGATCAGCGCCGGCCGCCAGGAAGTATTGAACGTTTCGGACGGCTGAAGGTAATGAATCACCGGGGAACCTGCCGACGCCCGCACCCAGTACCGCGGGGACTTGACCGGCGATGGGCTAACCGTTAGACATAGTGGCTAACGGTTATCTAGGAGGGCCCATGCGGCAGGAAGTGGTGCTGGCGATGCTGGCGAAGGAGCCGTCGTACGGCTACCAGCTGCGCACGCGGCTGCGCGACGCGCTCGGCCCTCTCGGTGACGCGATGAACGCTGGGCACGTCTACGTCGCGTTGACCCGGCTGGAAAAGGCTGGCCTGTTAGCGGTTGAGACGTCTGCCGATGGCGCCGACCGGTCGGATCGCAAGGTGTACGCGCTCACCCCCAACGGCCAACAGCGAGTCGCCGAGTGGATCGCCGAGGTGGGTTGGCCAAAACCCGACCTCGCGGAGTTCCATCTCAAGCTGATCGCGGCCGCGTCGGCCGGGCTGGCCGACCCGCTCACC
>WUUC01230918.1_pt1 | contig 10383 bp, 5 predicted proteins | sample 6278441 | NCBI WGS metagenome assembly WUUC01 (sample SAMN13675441, study PRJNA597444) | soil metagenome | isolation source: soil | place: USA: Washington | collected 2017-10 | reverse complement strand
TGGTGTGGATGGTGTGGCCCAGATGTCCGGTCCGCGGGTCCTCCTGGCCGGACACGATGAAATGGCCGTCGCGCTCGAAGCGGCTCGCCTTCCCCCAGGCCTCGGGCTGCTTGAAATGAATCTTGGCAATGTTCCCCATCTCGAGCAGGTTCCCGATGTAGACGTCCTCCGCGGCGACGAATCCCCAGATCATCGAATCGGCCACCTCGTCGCGCGTGACGTGAATATGCCCGTCACCGGACACCCAGCCGCGGCTCGGCAGATCCGCATAGCGATCGAGCGACACGGTCACGTTCGTCGTGCTGTCCTTCTTGACCTCGAAGGTGCTGCGGAAGGCGCGGAATTCCGGCCCGCGCGTCGCGACGATCTCGTAGGTCCCCTCCGGCACCTTGCCCTCGTAGTTGCCGTCGACGTAGAACGCCTGGCGATTCGCGGAGGGCCAGAACGTCCGCTCGTTCACGGCCAGCATTCGGAGATCGTCGGCGAACCGCTGCAGCATGAGGGCCTTGTCCGAGGCGAGCGGCGCGCGGCCGGTCGCGTCGTAGATGCCGATCCGCGCGGGGACGGTGCCGCCGGTTTTGGCGTCCTTGACGGTCAGCTTCACCTGGCCGAACGATTCCGGCACCTTCGTCGTGTTGCTGCGGGTGACCTCGATGTCGCAGAGCGCAATGCCGTTCGCGCTGCCGATCGCGATGTCGCTGGCCTGGGTGCCTTGGCCGGCAAATCGCGCGCGGTCGAGCGTGATCGTGGCGGTGCTGAAGACTGCGCCGGTCTCGGGCGCGATCGGCGTCGTCGCACCCTGCCCCGTTCCTCCGCTCTTGTCCCAGCCGACGATGAAGGGCGTCGTGAAGGCGGGCGCGTAGGTCACCTTCACCGTGACGGTTTCGTCGATATCGAACGCGAAACGGTCATCGACGTCCAGCCCGAGGAGCGTGCCGACGATGCACGCCTTGCCGCCGATCATCTTCATCTGCGCCAGGCCGCCATTCGAGCCCGGCACGTTGTCGAGAAACGCCCGGTTCGCGCCGAATGCTCGCGCGATGTTCTCCTTCTTCCACTGGACGAACTCGACGTATCGCGCCTCCGTGCCGTGCGCCTGCGGCCGGAGGGTCATCACGCCCCCCGCGAGTCCGGCGATGCCGAGTGCCCAAACCCACCTGCCCGACGTGTGCTTCAGCTTCATGGTTGACCTCGTGTTTTCATCATCAGCCTTCTGTAGCCTGAGTGTCCGGGGCCGGATCACAGCGCCACCCGGAAGGCGACCTGAGCCGTGCGTGGCTGCGCGCCCGAGCCGTTCGGCCTGCCGAAATTGGCCGAGGTTTCCAGCGTGTTGTAGGTGTAGCGCGCGTAGTTAAAGAGGTTGAAGACCTCGGCGATGCCAGTCAGCTTGAGACGGCCCAGCCGGACGTCCTTCGAGATGCGAACGTCGACGGTCTGCCACGGATCATCGGAGTAGTTGTTGCGCGGGATGATGCTGAGGTCGCGGCGCACGCGGGTGACGCCGAGGCCGAGCGGATCCACGTTGGTGCTGGTCTGCGAGTAGTTGCCAGATCCGTAGAGCACCGAGCCGGCGAACGCGAACCCGAACGGCAGGTCCCAGATGCCGTAGGCGCGGACGGTGTGGCGCTGGAAGTCCGACGAATTCGCCCAATCGAGGTCGATGTCGAAGGGATTCAACTGTGAGGATCCGGACGAATCCGAAACGCCCGTATCGTGCTTGTAGAACATCAGCGTGTAGGTCGCACCGGCCTGGAACCTGTTGCTATAGCGGCGCCGGAACGAGGTCGCGAGCGCCATGTAATCGGATCGCCCGGCGCTTTCCATCAGCTTGACCGGACCGTAGGCCGGATTGGGGCGGCCCGCCGCCGACGGATTCATGGGCAGGCCGGTGATGGGGTTAAAGAACAGATTCACGTCGCGCGCCGTCGGCTCGTCGAATCCCTTGTAGTGAATGAGATCGGCATCGACGACGGCGAGCGCGCCCAGCTGTTTCTGGAACCCGACCATGTTCTGCCACGCGTAGGGGAACTCGTAGCCCTGGCCGATGACGGAGATGGTTTGCGGGCCCGGCGCCACGTTGCCCGACAGCACGTCAGCCGCCGTCACACCGCGCGTCGGATCGAGCACCCACCCGGGTTTCCCGTCGTTCACGTAGGTCGTCGGGTAGACGCGTTGTCCGTTCCAGAGAACGTGCTCGATGGCGAGCTGCGCCGCGGGCTGGCTGTAGTAAAGACCGGCTCCGCCGCGGACGATGAAGTCGGTGCCCTTGCCGGGGTTCAGCGTGAAACCGATCCGGGGCGCCACGTTGTTGAGGTCGCGCACGTCGTTGCGGTAGCCGTAGTCCCCGACGTCGCGGCCATTGTTGATCAGCAGCGACGTTTCAGTCAGACCTGGCGGCGAGGTGTCCTGCCACGAGACGTCGTAGCGCACGCCGGCGTTCACGGTAAGGCGGCTCGCGGCCTTCCAGGTGTCGCCGATCCACCCGGCGATCATCGGCCGCGGGATGTCGAAGCTGTAGCTCCCTTTGCCGTCCACGCCGCCGCCCAGCTGCCCGTAGTAGATGTCGTAACGGAGGCCGAGGGCGTCGAGACCGGTGAGGTCCCATTGACTCGGGTCCGTGGCCGACGCGGCCGGGATCCGGCGTCCGATGTCCGCCGGCAGCGCCGTGAAGCGGAGCTGGCCGCGGGCGCGGGCCAGCCACCATCCGGTGTCGGCGCCGAGACGGAGCTCGCTGCCGATCTTGAAGTCGTGCGCGCCGGTGTGCCAGGTCAGGTCGTACCGCGTCGTGACGAAGTCCTCCTTCCAGTCTTCGGGGTAGTTCCACTGCGGGCCGAGCGTCAGGCCCGGGAAGACGTACTCGGGCACGTTGCCGGCGTTGGGCAGCGTCGGATCGAACAGCCAGTGATAGTGGTAGTAGTTGACCTTCAGCTCCTGTAAGCGGCTCGCGCTGCCGACGTGCGTCCAGTTCGCGGAGGTGTAGTTTGAATCCGTCAACAGGCTGCTGAGCCGGCTGGGATGTCCCGACACCGACGTGGGCAGGAAATTCTTCCAGTAGCCATAGCGGAAGGTGACGTGATCCTTTCCGCTGGGCTGGTAGTCGACGCGACCGAGGCCTGACGTCACCTGCCGTTCGATCGGGACCTCGAAACGCTGTCCAGCGAGCGCACTCGGCGCAATCACGGCGGTGTTTGGTTCGAGCTCGTACTCGTACGATGCGAAGTAATGGAGCTTGTCCTTCACGATCGGGCCACCGAACGTGCCGCCAAGCTGCCGATTGGAGTAGGGCAGCACCGTGTTGGTGAACACGTCTTTCGCGTTGAACTTGTCGTCGCGAAAGTAGCCGTAGAAGCTGCCGTTCGTGCGGTTGGTGCCGGCGCGCGAAATCGCCTGCACCTGGATCCCGGTCGACCGGCCCATCGTGACGTCGAACAGGTTGGTGATGATCTGGAACTCCGCGATCGCGTCGCGGCTGATCCCCGGCTGGCCGAAGTTGCTCGAGCAACAGAGCGCCTGGTTGATCGTCTGCCCATCCAGGTTCAACGAGAAGCCGGAGTCCTTGTTGACACCCGGCCGGTTCGTGATCGTGTTGGCGGTAATGCCTTTCACCATCGAGGCGAGTTGCTGCCAGTTGCGCCCGGCGATCGGCAACTGCTCCATCTGACGGCGGTCGACGTTGCCGGCGACGCGCGCCTGCTGGACATCGACCAGCGGCGCTTCTCCACTGACCGTGACGCTCTCGTTCAACGTGGCGATCTTCAACGTAATCGCGATCGCCACGCTCTGGCCGACCAGCATTTCGATGCTCTTCATCACGGTCGGCGTGAAGCCGGAGAGGTCCGCCTCCAGGTTGTAACGGCCTGCCGGCATGCCGACCAATCGGTACTCGCCGCCCTCGGAGGTGACATCGGTGAACTGCCGGCCGGTCTCGGTGCCGGTGACGGTGACGGTGACGCCAGGCAGCACGCCTTTCGATTCATCGACGACGGTTCCCGTGATGCTGACGTCCTGTGCGCCAGCGGTTGCCGATCCCATGATCAGCACAGCGACTACAACTCCGAGCATTCGGCGCCACATAGGGATCTCCTCCAACACGGCTCGCGGGTGCGCGCATTCCCGCCCTCAACTCGTGAGGGCGCAACGCCAGTGAAGAACGTGTGCGATGCGGTTCTGAGCAAGACACAGACCACGTCGGCGTCCGCGGCGATAACTGGCGCGAAGAAACGAAAAATCGCGTGAAATGTGCTGAGCGGTCGACCGCGCGCCTCACCAGTGCGCGTGAAAGAAAACAATCGTGTCGAGATCCGCGAAGTCGAGGCGACAGCATTGTGCGGGGATCGCCGGTGATAAAGGAGAGCACGTCGCGAAATCAGATGCGTCCCGGCCTTCAGCGCCTGTGAAACACAGTAACGCTGCACCGCAGCGCACGCGGCGCTCGCCGGGAATCTCTTGGATGTTTCTCGCGACAACGTTGTCGAGATCGTTGCCGCCGGAAACGACAGTATTGTTGCTGCGGCAAAACGACCGTCCCGTCGCGCCGATGTGTGAGAAGCTGGCGTCACCGTGCATCGACGCGGGCCCGCAGAGGCACCGTTGTTGCTGCTCACGCCCGATCCGTAGGACGACATCGAGAACCAGGAGCGGCGTGTGGAATCGTCGGTTTCGACCCGGACGCGTTGAGTGAGTGCCGCCAAATCCGTCTCGCTGCACGAAGGATCGCTGCTCGGATGCTGGAGGAAATCAGCCGGCGGGTGTCGCAGGGCGGCAGCCCCGCCGAAACGCTGACCAACATCACGCACCTGATTCGCCGGCGGTTCGACACCGACGTCTGCTTGGTATACCCACCTCGATTGATCACGACGCTCCGAACGCGGCCATCGGAAAGTGGCAGACAACTGACGGCAGCGACGTCTGGGCCGCTACCGTGCGACTACTACAGTGCGTCGTGTTGTCTCACGCTGCACTTCTCCGCGCTTACAGCTCTGGCTAGGCAACTGCACAGCAGAATCACCCAACAGTGGCATCGACTTCGCAGACGTATAGGCGTGTACCGATGAAGAAGCGGACCTCGTCATCGTCGAATCATCGCGCCGTCATAGTCGAAGTTCAGTGCCCGAAGTGCCGCGCGCGATTGACGTCCGTCACGCTGCGACTCGCGGCGACGGCATTCCTCTTGTGCCCAATGTGCCAGTACACGTGGAACGTTCCGGTCGCCGGCACGCCGGAACTCGAGAACATCCGGCTCGATCATCCGCGGCAGTGGTCCGGCGAAGGGTCGTAATCTGCACGGGCCCGCCGCCACACGCGGGCGCCCAGCCAGGCCGACGACCTCACGTCCTCGCCAGCTTCTGGAAGTGACTCCGCACTGCGGGGGCGAGATCGTTTGACAGGTCCCATTGCAGATAACGATTCAGCGCGTCCAATTTCTTGCGATGGCCGTTCCGTATTCAATCGGCTCCTGTTCCGTCGCGACTGACCGCACTTGGTCGCCTTCGACGCGTCCCGAACAGCGACAGGCCCGTATCGTCGAGCGGTATCGCCTGACGACGGGAGCGAACGTGCCAAGGTCCTCGTCGCCGAGATGACAATGACCGGATCCCGTCTTCTACTCCCGTCCGGCCGGCGGAAAAACATTGCGCACAGGTGCCCAACGGACACCTGCTCCCCTACCCATGCGCCGAAGAGGGATAGCACAAGCGTCTCGAGGAGCTCGAGAAGAACAATCGATCGCAACAGGCACCAAAGAAGTGACTAAAAGGAGCGCAGATGAAAACGCTTAGCGTCGTTTCCACCGCCACTGCGATGTTCATGCTTCTCGGCACGGCCGCGGGAGCACACCATTCGGTCGTCCAGTTCGACTTCACCAGGTCGGTGGCGATCAGGGGGCCGTGAACAAATTCGAAACGATCAATCCGCACATGCGCCTGGTTCTTCATGTGAGGGACGCCAGAGGCGAGCGGGACATCGAATTCGAAGGCCACAGCACCCACCATAGCCGTCCTCGGTCCCGTTTCTCAACGCGCTACGTTGACGGTGATGGGATCGCCGAACTTGATCAGCTTGTGGCGGTAGCCCGCCCGGTACATGTTGTTGACAGGGGGTTACCGCGAACGGGCAGCGGTTTGGCGCAAGCAAGGACGGAGGCCGCCGCCGCGAAGGACAAGCGGTTACTGTGATTTCTTCACACACTTCCTTGCCGCGGACGGCCGCGAATCTCCCGCTCGGCGGTCAGCCAGTCGTCGAGATCATGGCCGCGCACGGGTCCGCCGGTCAAGAAACAGCTCGAACGGACGGCGGCTGACCCTGTCGGTATCGGTGGCGCCGGGCGCATCCGCCGATTCGGACGGAGCGGTTGGCCCTGATGTCCCGCCGCAGCGGCGGCGTGTCTGACCTGTCATCGTCATGTCCCTCGCAATGGATAATGGATGCTTCACGGTCACGACCGGAAGCGGCGCCAGTCGATGCCGTATTTCCGCACGTTGTAGTTGAAAATTCGTGCGGTCGTCGCCAGCAGCCTGGCCGCCTTGGCCCGGTTGCCGCGCGCGCTCTTGAGCGCGTCCTGCAACGCGTCCTTTTCGACGGCCTCCAGCATGTCGCGAAGCGTGAGCTTCAAGCCGGTGTCCGATGCTTCGGCGGTCTGCAGCGTCGGCGGCAGATGATGCGCGTGGATCACGCCGGCGTCACAGACCACGACGGCGCGCTCGATGACGTTGGCCAGCTCGCGGACGTTGCCGGGCCAGTGATACGCCATCAGCATGTCGATCGCCGGGGTCGAAATACGTCGGATGTTCTTGCCGTGCTCGCGCGACAGCTTCTCGAGAAAATGGTCGGCCAGCAGCAGGATGTCGGTCTTGCGTTCGCGCAGCGAGGCGACGTAGATCGCGAAGACGTTGAGGCGGTAATACAGGTCCTCCCGGAATTCGCCGGCGACGATCGCCTTCTCGAGATCCTTGTTGGTGGCGGTGACCAGCCGCAGGTTGACGCGAATAGTTTCGGTGCCGCCCAGCCGCTCGAACTCGCGCTCCTGCAGGACGCGCAGCAGCTTGACCTGAGTGGCCAGGTTCAGCTCGCCGATTTCGTCGAGGAACAGCGTGCCGCCGTCCGCGATTTCGAAGCGTCCCTTCTTGGAGTGGTGCGCGCCGGTGAACGCGCCCTTCTCGTAGCCGAACAGCTCCGACTCGATCAGATCCTGCGGCAGCGCCGCGCAGCTCACCTTTATGAACGGCTTCTTCGCGCGCGGCGAGTTGTAGTGGATCGCGTGGGCGATCAACTCCTTGCCGGTTCCGGATTCGCCCCGGAGCAGCACCGTGGTATTCGTGCGTGCGACTTGGGCGATCTGCTCGTAGACCTGGCGGATCGGGCCACTCGTGCCGACCAGGTTCGAGAAATCGTAACGCTCCTTCAGCTCGAGCCGCAGCGTCGTGTTCTCGTCGACCAGCTGCTGGCGGTCGGCCTGGATCAGCCGGTGCACGCGGACCGCCTGCGCGACCATCGAGCCGACGACGCCGAGAAACTTCACCGTGCGGTGGTAGTCGCGGTTCGGTTTGAAGTGCAGATCGATCGCGACGGCGCCGACGGTCTTCCCTTCGACGGTAATCGGCGCGGAGATGTAGCTCAGCTCCTGTTTGGGGAGCTCGGGCCTGTCCGCCGCGCGGTTGAGAAACTTCGGCTCGCGGCTGACGCGCGGGACGACGATCGGCTTCCCGGTCGCCACGACTTGGCCGGTGATCCCCTCGCCGACGGCATAGCGCACCTTCCGGCCGCGTGGGATCGCGCCGGCCGCGGCTTGGAGCTCGACCTCGCCCGACTGCTCATTGAGCAGGACGACAGTGCTGCGGACCGCGCCGTGTTGGCGTCCAAGGATCGCGAGCACACGCTGCAGGCCCGCTTCGAGATCGAGAGTGGCAGACAAGGCTTGGCTGGCTTCGAGGAGTGTCGACAACTTCCTGACTTCGCTGGCATGCTCCTCGGCCGGCTCCATCCAGTTCGCGACCGTGCTGCTTGAGGACATATGGGTACCGGGGGTCTGATCGTCTGCCATGCGTCTCGGACCGGACAGAGGTGGACAAACGCTCGCCGGCTACCATAGCAAGAGCGGGTCCAGCGCAGGCCGCGAGAAAATGCCGGCGCGCGCGCAGGGTCAAGCTCAGTTGCGAGCCTTCAGACAATCTGTCGACACGAGTGATCGCTCCTAGAATCACGGTACGGACGGCAGGATGTGCCGGCCCTCCGGGAACATCGCCTGCTCGCCGAATCCCGCCAGATCTACGGTCGCCAACCGCTTCCGCATCTCGTCCACCACGCGCCGGCCGACCCGGATTGCACGCTCGGTTTCGAATATGCGATCGCCGGAGTGCCACGCGCCCTGCCGGCGGCGTTCGAGCTCGCGCAAATTGACACCATCGAGCTGCTCGATCAGATGTTCGAACTCGTGGGCGACCCATTCGTCGGGATCGCCGAGCGCGGCGATGCCGATTTCGGCGACGATCGCGCCGGATTGGTAGCGGCAGATTTTCGTCATCGCGCGGTACGGCCGCCCGGTGACGCCGACGTCGAAATTGATGCGGACATAGAGTTGCGGCGCCCGCGCGATCCGTCGGCACTGCAATCGGAACGTCGGCGAGTTCTGCAGCATCACCTCCATCCGCCGGCGCAGATCGCTCGGGGCATGGATGCTGTCCGGGATGCGCACGGGGGCGTCGCGGTCCCGCACCTGACAGACACGCGGCGCCGCCTGCGCGATACCATCTGCCTGCGCACACGTCGGCGCCGCGCCGAGCGCAACCAGCGCGATCGTCGTCAGAACATGTGGTGTCGCGGCAGATCGTTTCATTCACCGGCACTCGAGCAAGAACGGGTCCGGCGTGTCCCGGTAACACGGCCGACTCGCTACGAAGCGCCGGCCGCCGTGCCGATTCGCGCGAATCATTGAGCGACGATGCGGATCGCGATCGACAGCGCGCGCACGCGCGCCGGCCGTCGATCGCGCATCGCGCATTCGTCGTTCGCGATAAGCGACACGATCGTCGACTGGGGCCACGCGGTTGTCGGCTCCGCCGCCGGCCGACCGCCAGGAACACAGTGGACACCAAGAGGCGTGGCACATGACACGCCGTCGGCCGCGTCCTTTCCGCCTTCGCTGAAGCTTCGGCGGACCGCCGTAGCCTTGGCGGAGGCTGGTCGGATCCCGGCCGGTGGCGGGCCTGAAAAGACGCGCCCCACATCCGTTGCGCCACGGGCTCCAAGGAACAAAGCGGATGCGGCCTTAGTCTCCTTCGGGTTCCCGGGTGGTGAGTCCCCCGAAGCCGCTTCGCCAAATCGCCGGTCCGACATGTATGTCGCTACTTACGACGCGAGAGACAAGGATGTCGAGCGTTGGCGGCGGCCGCGGCGCCAGACCGGCGGGATTGTCGAGCAAAAACGCCGTCTGGCGGATCGCTCGGCTGGCGTTGCTTTTGCTGCGGTATCGGCGCGAGCGGCAGCGGCGGGTTACGTGATGGGATGCCTCTCCACCCGTGAAGAAACATTGCCGTCGCGCGCGATGTCTATGTACTATCGCGCCGTTTCCCTGCTATTCGCACTGTAGCAGTCAAGCCAGGGGACATGGAGCCATACCACGTCACGGCCGGGTTGCTGGGCGGCTACGATCTCGGCTGCTTCTACGATGAGATGTTCGGCCGTAACGGTGAGCCGCGGCCGCACTGCGTCCCGTCGTCGACGAGCTGGCACAGATCGGGCCGACGCAGTTGAATGCCGGCGCCTGGGTGTGCCTGCTGAACAAATCGGGTTCTTGTGCTGCCGTTGATGTTGTCCCTCATTCCCGAATACGCTCTCGTCGATGATGGCGGTTCTCGTCTCCGTGGCTCGTAACGCTTTCAGTCCGGTCGCCCGGAACTGCAACTCGAAGTGCTCGCGTTGCGGCACCAACGCCGCGTGCGCAATCGATCCCGGTCTGCGCGGGTTCGCCTCACGCGCCTCGGCCGCTTTCTCTGGGTCTGCTTGTCGCGCTGGCATCGCCGCGGGTTCCGACTGGATCCCGACGACCGTTTCGAGCGTGACGATCACGAGTGCCGAGCGCCAGTCATTCGATGAACAAAGCGGTGCGCGCTCGGCCGTCCGGCACCTTGATGATCGTTGTCAATTCGGTTTGTGGATGCGCCGCGGCCAAAGCGCGACCGGGCGTTTCGCTGCTTCTGCAGCATCCGGTACGGCCAAACCGCGTGACCACCGTGTTTGCCGGCGCGGACATCGCAGCCACCGACCGCGCTCGGCACGACTGCACTGGGTATCAGCCTTCGGCGCCATCGATTGGCTTGTTGCGCGACGGCACACTTGTCTTCATGTTGGGGCGGACACAGATCGAGAATCGCGACGCGCAACAGATCG
>WUUC01214044.1_pt1 | contig 10385 bp, 10 predicted proteins | sample 6278441 | NCBI WGS metagenome assembly WUUC01 (sample SAMN13675441, study PRJNA597444) | soil metagenome | isolation source: soil | place: USA: Washington | collected 2017-10 | reverse complement strand
GGAGGTAACCTATCGCGACAAGAACATCGCCGAGGTGCTCGGCATGACGGTCGATGTGGCGTGCGCCTTCTTCTCGGAGGAGCCACACGTGCGTCGCTCGCTCGACGTGCTTCGCGAAGTGGGCCTCGGTTATCTCCGGCTTGGTCAGCCCGCCACGGAGCTTTCCGGAGGCGAAGCGCAACGCATCAAGCTCGCCACGGAGCTTCAACGGATGCAGCGGGGCAAGACGCTCTACATCCTCGACGAGCCGACCACCGGTCTGCATCCGAGCGACGTCGACAAACTTGTCTTTCAACTGGAGCGTCTAGTCGATGCTGGCAACACCGTGATCGTGATCGAACACGACATGCGCGTGGTCGCGGCAAGCGATTGGGTGATCGACCTCGGACCGGGCGCGGGCGAGGAAGGCGGGCGCATCGTAGCGGTTGGCACACCGCAGCAAGTGGCCACATCGCGGGAGAGCCGCACCGCGCCGCACTTGGCTCGCGTGCTCGGCGAAGGCGCTCGCCGGGCATTTCGCGAGCCGCCACCTAAAAGTCATTCGTGATTTTGAGCGCCGACCGAGCCGCTCAGCCTGTTCATTCGTATTCGGCATAGTGCGATGCACAGGCCGCTTGCGTTGAGCATGTCGGGCTGCGGCGTTGGTTGGTTGAGTCTCGCAGGCACGCTCAAAGCGGTGGGGTATGCGGGGAGCACTGCTCAGGTTCAAAGCAAACGACGCGGGCTCGGCGTGTTCAACGCAAGCGCTCTGAGTTGCTCACGGACCTTACGGCTTGTCGCGTCCGTGCTTTCGCCACGGTTGTTCGGTGAGCGGAAAGCCTACGCGCAGCGATGTGACGAGCGTCAGGCCTTCGTTGGAATAGTCAGGCAGGCCCGGCATTTTGCGGCGCGCGCTCCACAGTTGGCGGACTTCGCCGACGAAAGAGAACCAGTTGTTGATCCGCAAGTCGAGGCCGGCGTGGAGCTCGAAGCCGATGCGAGCGCTGACGTCGTGTTTCGTGCGCTCGTCGACCCGGGTGTACTCGAGTGACAGCACGTCGAAGCCAACACCGGCACCGACGAACGGACGGAGCGGAAAGCGCTCGAACGCGTAGATATTGCCCGCGAAAAAGAGCGGCACCGTGAAGTAGTCGAGCTTCGCGGCCGCGCTCAGGCTGAGGGGTGTGCGGGGGCTGGCCGAGCTGAAGGTCGCGTTGCCCCGTGTGAACCCAGTGCGAAAGTAGGCCTCGCTGCCCGGAAAATCGCCAGCGTTCCAGGCGTCGAAACCCCACCACCGCAAATCGAAACCGCGCAAAGGCCGGCCGAAGCCACTCGAAGAGAAACCGTGAAACTCGTTGGCGATAATGCGCTTCGGCTGGCCGATGATCTCGCCTTCTGGGTTGTAGGGTGTGAACTCTAGGCCGAGTGAAACCGCACCCCACAGCAGCTCGTGCTTGCGCGGGTGCTTCGGTCCTTTCGCGTGGTGTTCGTCGGCCTCGCTCTCGTCGTCATCGAGAGCTTCGAGGTCTTCCTGGAGTTCTTCGAGGTGCTCCTCGAGTTCTTCGAGCTCCCGTTCATGTTCTTCCGCGTCGGCTTCGGCATCAGCTTGCGCGGCTTCTGCATCGGCTTTGGCGTCGACTGCCGTGGCCTGCGCGTCCTCTGGATTGGGAGCAGGTGCGTCGTCTTTGTCCTCGTCATCCTCGCCAGCGATTCGCGCCACTTCGACGAGCTCGCCTTCTGCGTTGCGACGCCAGACTTGGACCTGCCAGGCTGGATCGGCCACGGCTAGTAGTGATGTCGATTCGGTGTAGCCCGCGTAGTAGCCCTCGCCGAACGGCACCTCGAACAAGCCATGACGAAACGCTTCGTCGAGCGCGCCGCGAGCTGCCCGCGCACTGTCGACGAAGTGGAGTGCTTCGATGTCTACCAAGCCGCCGCGTTGAGCGCTTATTTGAGCTTCACTCTCGCCTCGTTCACCGCGATGTACGAACAGCGTTCCCTTGGGTACGCGCACGTACGCAGGGCGCCCAGGACTGCGGCGTAGATCGGCCAGTCGCACGCCGCGCGCGTCTTCGATCTGATAGCGAAAGCTCGCACCCCCACGAAAGTACAAAACGCGTCCTTGCTCGGGGCGTACGTAAGACAGGATAGGCGCCCGCTGATCGGCGCTAGGCGGGTGGACGATCACGGCGAGTCGGGCACGCGGATCGGCGACCCCGCGATTGGCCGCGGACACGAAGCCACCGAGCTCCGAGTATTCGATCGCACCGTCACCGTTGATGTCTGCGGCGCCGCGTAAGCCGCTGAGCAACTCGTGGGTGAAAATGCCGCCGCGATAGCGCTCCCACTCATGGGTTTGCTGATCGACCGAGCTCGCGAGAATGACCCCCGTATTGGGGAAGTGCGAAAGTGTTTGCGCTTCCAAGTGCTTTTGCACGGCTTCGGTCTGTGTGCTCCGCACGCGATCGTCTTTCCAGTCGCCGCGGGTGAGCACGAATTCCTCGCTCCGACACGCATCGAGGATCACGTGGTTGGTCTTTGCGCCGGAGAGGCTGAGGATGCCTTGGAAGAGGTCTTGGCGCGTGAGCGGACCGTCCTCGAGCGTCAGGTAACTTCGGCCGTCGCCGCCGATGTCGCCGTGGCCGGAGTAGTAAAACAAAAACTCACTCTGAATGCCCTTGGCGCTCTCTTGGCTGGCGCGCGCAGACAGCCGCTTCATCGCCGCGCGCACGTTTTCCGCAGTTGCACGTTTTGCGAACGGCACGAGCTTGGCAAAGCGCGCTTGGCTTTCGGTATCGAAAGTAGACAGCAGCTCGACCTCGACGCCATTTTCCGCGAGCAGCTCGGCGACGCGCGCCGCGTCATCGTCCGCGAAACGCAGCGGCGCCTGACGAGCGTCGAGGGTCGCATTGCTGCCGACGACCAGGGCGAAACGCGCGCGCTTGAGCTCTTGATCTCGGATCAGCTCCGCGTGCGCGACTCGGCTCGAGAGTAAGGTGGCGATGCCAGCGAACACTCCTCCCAGAATGAGGAGGTTCATGAGCTGGACTGAAAAACGAGTCATGGATGTTCTCCGGATGAGTCGAGTCTGAGCTGGGTTTGAACCGCGTCGCAGGCGTCGAAGTCAGGACAAAGATCTACGGTCAGCGCCCCATCGAGCTGTGCCAGGTGCGAAATCCAACTGTCTGTTGCGTCGAACGAAGACGCGTGCTCGGCGAGGGCCGAAGCCCAAGCATCGATTTCGTCGACAGTCGCGGCTCTCGGTGCGAGCACCGCGAAAACGCGCAACAAGCCTGGCTGATGATTGATGGTGAGCTGAACGCTGAAATCCATGGTTTGCCAGCGCTCTCCCGCGATCGCCATGCCGTCCGCTTCGCTCGGCGTGGGCGCGTAGTACTTGACGTCGCCCTCGGGACCGATGCCGAACACGCTGAGCGTGCGCGGTTCTGCGTCACGGGTGGCGCGTGCCGCAAACGTGAGTTGTTGATGCAACGCGCAACGCGCATCGTTGACGGGTGCGGGGGGCTCGCCGCAGAACAGCTCGAGCTCGACCTCTGCACGTTCTCCACTGCCACGTGCCACCAGCCCAGACGAGCGCGAATCGTCGCTTGAGACGCCCGCCTCGTCGCGTGAGATGCCGATCCACAAGACGATCAACGCAGCAGCAACGACCACGACGGGTGCAAACGCATTGAGCCAGCCGACGCGCCCAAACCAACTGTCGAGCACGCGCGCGCGGGGTTCGTCGGCCCAACGCCGGAAGAAATCGTCACTCAGCCAACGCACTTCCTCGGCAGAAGCGCGTGTTGCTTGGTCCACGTCGACTCGGCGCTGGGCAGAGGCCGCATCATCGAGTCCTTCACCAGCTTCGAGCGCACGTAGCACCGCGAAATAGTCGTCGTAGACGTTGCGCAGTTCTTCGTCGTGCCGTGCTCGATCTCGCAAGGGCGCGCTTTCTTCCGCGCTGCTTTCGCCTAGCAGCCAGCGTTCGAGTGCAGGATTGCGCTTCATGGGCAGCCTCGCTTCGCGAGAGGTAGAGCGGCAGAGCAGGCCTGAAACCAGGCCGCGTCCAGCCAAGCACCGAGCTGCGACGAACCCGCTAGCAGGAGAAAGACGCTGCCGCCTTGAGGGTTCTGTCCACCCAGTCCGCGCTCGTGCGCGAGCAGAAAGCGCACGAGTCGTTCGCGAAGCTTCAGCTCCTGGCCGCGCAGACGCTGACGTCCGATCGCCAGCTGCTCGGCTGCGTCGCGCTGGCCGATGCCTTCGATGAAGCGAACGTGCAGCAAGCGGCGCTCCTCGGCGGTCAGCGTGTCGAGGAAGGTGCGGACGAGCGCCCGGATGCGCGCACGATGGAGGTCGCTCTCGGGCTCTTCGCTCGCATTGGCGGCGCGACTCAGCGCTGCTTCGACTTCGTGCGATCCATTCGCATCGAGAAACAACCGCTCGTTGCGACGGTATTCTTTGAGCACGACATTGCGCGCAATGACGTTCAGCCAGGCTCCGAACGGTCGCAGACCGTCGTAACTCATTCGCGCGTCGCGCTCGAAAGCGCGGCGAAAGGTCTCCTGCGCCGCATCATGCAGCTCGAAACGCGAGCGAAAACCTGCGAAACGAAGCGCGCGGCCCCTCGAGTCGAACGAGAATCCGTGCTGCAAAAAAGCTAGCAGCGCCTCCACGTGGTCGCGATACACCGCAGTAAGCGCGCTTTTCTCACCTTCGCGAAAGCCTTTGAGCCGGTGCGTCGGCCAACCATTCGGGGCGAGCTCGTCCGTGGCAGATTGGTTGAGTGGCACCACGCTGGCCTATATCCGCGAGGTTGCCGGGTGGGTTGAAAAAAAATGATTTGGCCCGTGTCGCGAGAGAAGAAGGCGAAGGGTTGACGAATTCACCAATCAGATCAAGCGCGCTGGCCGGCTCGTAGGCCCCGACGTAAAGCGCAAGTCTCGGGGGAGACCGCCTCGCCACGTCGGTAGCGGCCGAGCAACTGCCGCGAGCGTTCGGCCAGCATGCGACGCACCTCGCGACGCAAACCTTTGACGCGGGCGATGTTCATATCGTCGTAATCGGTCGTCGCATGGCGCAGCCAAGCGATGGTGGCCGCTTCGGCGCGCTGTTCGATGGGAATGCGTTTGGTGCGAGCGACGGTGCCGCTGCCCACGGGTACGGCGTGATCGGCTATCGCGCGCGCTAGCTGTTGTTCGAGCGCATCGTGCGGTGCTGCAAAGGCGAGAAAGCGGCGCACGGCTCCGTAGAAGTCTTCATCGTACTGCTCTTGCTCGACCGCGCGTTTGCGGCGGCCCGCCTCGAGCTTGCGCGCGTAGGCGGGGTCTTCGCGCTCGACCGACAGTGCTTCGCGAATGGCCGCGATGCGCGAGGCGTCCGCACATACGCCGCGCGAGAACAGCTTGCGCCCACGCTTCTCTTGGATGACCCAGTGTGGCCCAGTCTTCTTGACGCGGCCGGTCAATCCCGGGTCGCCCGGCGGCAGCAAGGTCCAATGCCCGGGGATCTGCAAAACGGTTCCTGAGGCGGTGACGACGGTCCCCGCGCGTGGTCCTGGTGCAACGATGCGAACTTGGTCAGGCACGCAGCGTGTCTACGGCGTGCAGTGCAAACTGACAAGTCCGTGAGGCGTGTAGGCTCGGCAGGGAGTTGTGTAGAGGCTTCGTGGCGCGTGTTGCTCGCGGCGGTTCGTGAGGTACGAGCATGGCCGCAGCCATGATCGACATGCCCCGCGACCTGGTGTTTGGGCACTACTTGACCGAGCAGCGACCGCAAGCGTGTCCGGAGGTGGCGCTGTGGTTGGTGCACGGGCAAGTCGACCTGAATGCACGCTGCGAGGCGCTGCTCAACGGTGCGTACGCGCCCTATTGGGCGTTTTGCTGGGGCGCGGGCCAAGCGCTCGCACGCTACGTGCTCGACCAACCCGAGCGCGTTCGCGGCAAGCGCGTGGTCGATTTCGGCGCGGGTTCAGGCGGGGCAGCCATCGCCGCCGCACTGGCGGGCGCAGAAGAGGTCACTGCGGTCGACATTGATCCGCGTGCGCGCGCTTTCTGTGCTCACAATGCCGCTCTCAATCATGTGGCAGTGAACGTGAGCGCCGAGATTCCTGCGCAATGGGATGTGCTGCTGGCGAGCGACGTGCTGTATGAAGTCAGCGTTTTACACCAATTGCTGCTGGCGAGCCGAGGTCGACGCATGATCGTCGCCGATCCTTTGCGCCCAGGAAATCCGCGCTTGCCCTTCGACGCGGTGGTTTGCTACCGCGTGCAGTGTGTGCCCGACGTGGACTATCCGATGAAATCCGCGGCAGTTTACGATTGGGTGGGCACTCCGTGACGTCGTCACTATCGACGGCGGTCTGTTCGATCACGCCGACGCAACGGCGCCGCTTCTTTTGGGCAGCGTGGTGGACGGCTGCCCCGAACTACGCGCCCTTTCGCAAACCGGATGCTTCCAACGGCGGCGCGCAGTCGATCGAAGAAGCCCTGGCGGATGCGCAGCGGGTGGCGGGGCGTCATCTGACGGCGATCGAACCTTATTGGGCGCACGCATGGAATCGCATGCTACGCGGCGAAGCGCCGCCAGCGCCGAAAACCTCGCGCACGCCGCGCGCTCGTAAAGAGCGAACGCCTTTGCCAGCCTCGGCGTGGGAAGTATTGGGGCTAGCGCCGACCGCTTCGCTCGTCGAAGTTCGAAAGGCTTATCGGCGGCGCGCGCTCGAGACGCATCCGGATCGCGGTGGCGATGCCGATCGCTTTCGGGAAGTTCAACGGGCTTACGAGAAGCTGTCGACGAAGCTCGCACATTCGTCGCGTCGCAAGCGCTAGACGATGTACATACGTCGCGTGCTTCGTCCGGCGTGCTTGGCAATCATTGGATGTGCAGCGGTCTTGGCGCTCGGCTGTTCACGAACGCATGCGCAAGATGCAGCGGCCGATGCGGTCAGCACGCCCGCTTTGGTGCAGCCGTCGAGCGCACCGCTCCAGACGACGAACGGGCGACCGGCCGCGCGCGACGTCCCGCTCGTTTGGAAGCGTTGGCGGTTATTCGATCCCTTTGTGGATCCGCATGAGAGTGGCTTGGCGTTCGAATGGAACGAGTGGCGTGAAACCGCTAGCCGCGTCCGCAGCTTGGGCGGCAGTGTCGCCATCGCCAGTCAGGTCACGACGGTGCGCGGCATCTGGGCGAGCACGATCCGTACGCAAACGATCGCGCTGCGCTTGCTCGAGGGCCCCACCGTAGCGGTTGGCTTGGCGCAGTACGATCTGCTCGGTAGTGTCGATCTCGGCTTTGTGCGCCTGGGCGCTGGCGCCGGCCTCTTGCCGATCTCGTTCGACTACTCGCGCGGCGACTACAGTCTCGCTCTGGCGAGCCCGCGCGCGGTCGCCTCGCTCAGCTTCAAGATCGGCCTGCTGCGCATCGCACTGGGCGCTACGACCTCCTATTTGCCGCGGGTATTCGGCAGAGAACACGTGATTACGCGCAACCTATCGCTGGAGTTTTTGCTGGAAAAGCCGCGTCCGCTCCGGCGCGGCAGTCATCCGCTGACGATTCGCTGAGCGTCTGCTCCGAACGAACAAACTTTGTGTTGATGGGCAATGTCGGTAGCATTCGCCGGAGCGGCGCGGACAGCCCGCATGACCTTGCGAAGGGGAAGCCGATGAATGCATTGAACAAGCTCGTTTTGGCCGTTGCTGTTTGTGTTGCGATGACGGGTTGCGCAATGGCCTCGGGCGGCAATGGCGCCGCGATGGGAACCATCTACACGGCCTACAAAATGGGCGGCAACATCGGTTCCGGCGGCGCCGGTAGCAAGACGGGCCAAGCCTGCGCGACCTCCATTCTCGGTGTCGTCGCCCTGGGCGATGCCACGGTCGCGACCGCCAAAGCCGCCGGTGGCATCACCAACGTATCGCACGTCGATCACGACAACTTCGGCGTGCTCGGTGTGTACGCGAAGACGTGCACCATCGTCGTCGGCGACTGAGCGCTCGAATCGTCCCGGGCCAGTTGCCTCGCGCGCGGGCGGATGCCTGGTCAGTGTTGAGAACGGCACACGAGGCAGGGCTCGGGTTGTCCCTCTGGACACGAGACGGTGTCGCAGACGCCGAGCACGCCTGAGGGCAGCACGCATTTGTCGTAAGGCCTGGTGCAGGCGGCAGCCGCCTCGCGCGTCTTTCCCTCGGGACAAGCCGTGAGCAGTGGCAGCAACCAGATCCAGGCGGCACGCATGCGCCAACGTAACCACACAGACCGCCTCGACGCCAAACTTCGCCGCATGGCGGAGTAGTGTGGCGTATGCGTCGTTTTGCCGCACTCACGCGCAACTGCCACAACGGTTTGCATCGGTTTTGTGATTCGGCCCCGTCCGCCGTCGACAGCACCGTGAAAATGCCTGCTTTTCGGCCAGTAGCGTCAGGTGGCAGCAGCCTGGGACTACGCCGGCACGACCCGTGCTGTGCACGAAGCGATGCGTTGGACCCCAGGACATCGAAGCTCGAACGTAGAAGACAGGCGTGCCCAATCGGGTGGAGGCGGCTTTGGTCTATTTGCGCTGTTACCCTTGTTCGCGCGCTTCGGCGTGCCCGGCCTTCTGGTGTTCGGTGCGCTGATGTTCTTCGGCGGTGGCAGCCTTTTTCAAGGCCAGCCCGATCCGCTTCAGGAGGACCGCGGACAGCCGGCCGCGCTCAGCGCAGACCAAGATCCCGAACGCGAGATGGTGTCGTTCGTGTCCTTCGTGTTGGACGATGTACAGGCGACGTGGGCCGAGCGCTTTTCGCGTGCAGATAGACAGTACGAACCCGCCAAGCTGGTGCTGTTTCGCGGCAGGACTTCGTCGGCGTGCGGGCTCGGGGCGGCGGCGATGGGGCCGTTTTACTGCCCTAGTGACCGAAAGGTTTATATCGACCTCGCTTTCTATCGCGAGCTGCGGCAGCGCTTTGGGGCTCCGGGAGATTTCGCGCAGGCTTACGTGATCGCGCACGAGATAGGTCATCACGTGCAGAGTCTGCTTGGCACTTCGGCGCGTGTGCATCGCGCGTCGCGCGCCGAGCAAGAGGGCGAAAACAAGCTTTCCGTGCGGCTCGAGCTGCAAGCAGACTGCTACGCGGGGCTCTGGGCAAACGCGACGCGAAAGCGCGACTTGCTGGAGGAGGGCGACATCAAAGAGGCGCTGCGGGCCGCGGCAGCCATCGGCGACGACCGCTTGCAGGAGCAAGCCACCGGCACGGTCAGCCCCGAAACGTGGAGCCATGGTTCTTCGACTCAGCGCATGCGCTGGTTTCGTAGAGGCTTCGACGGCGGAGAGATAAGCGCTTGTCAGACGTTCGAAGCGGTGAGTCTGTGATGCCACAACGGCCGCCTGCGCAGAGCGAAAGGGCGTGGTGGGAGCGCTGGCTGACCGTTCGCGGGCGGGCAAGTCGGCGCGAATACGTCACGTTGTTCGCTTGCTTCATCGTCGCGCAACTTGCAATAGCGGTCGCCTTCCCGGCATCCAGTCGCCCTTACCTCGACGTAGGAGATCGTCATGAACGGGGCATCTGGCCGGGCATCGTTTTGCGCATGATCTTGCTTTTCCCTTGGATCGCCGCGACCGGTCGCAGGCTTCACGACCAAGGCAAGAGCGCGCTATGGGCTGCGCTGATCTGGGTGCCGCCACTCAACATGATCTTCGGCGCCATTCCGAAGGGCGAGCCGCGCAGCAACGCTTATGGACCTGCGCCGAACTCTAGTTCGGAGTCGTCAGCGCCTTGCGCACCGCTTGGACCAGCTGCTTCGGCGACAAAGGCTTCTGAAGGAACAACAGATCGGCCTCCTTCACGCCCAGGCGCAGCGCCGTGTCGTCCGTATAACCAGACATGAACAGAATCCTCAGCGAAGGGCGCAACTCGCGCAAGCGTTCCGCGAGTATCCGTCCGCCCATGCCGGGCATAACCACATCGGTCAACAGTAAGTCGATGGTTCCCGGATGCGCCTGCACGATGTTGAGGGCTTGCGCGGAAGACGCTGCGACCAACACCTGATAGCCGTAGGTGGCAAGGATTTCTGCCGAAACGCGCCTGACCTGTTCGTCGTCCTCGACCAGGAGCACCGTCTCGTGGCCCAGGAGCTGCGGTGCGGCGGCCGGCGGCTCAGGCAGCGAGACCGGCACTTCGCGCATCCTCGGCAGATAGACGCGAAAAGTCGTTCCTGTCGCGGGGTGGCTAGTGACGCTCAGGCCGCCCTCGCTCTGCTGCACGATTCCAAACACCGTCGACAGGCCAAGTCCGGTGCCTTTGCCGATTTCTTTGGTGGTGAAGAACGGCTCGAAGATGCGCTCGAGGGTCGCGACGTCCATGCCGCGGCCGGTGTCGGTGACAGCAAGCATGACGTGCGGACCGGGACGCGCGACGAGTACGTTCTGC
>WUUC01046812.1_pt1 | contig 10386 bp, 9 predicted proteins | sample 6278441 | NCBI WGS metagenome assembly WUUC01 (sample SAMN13675441, study PRJNA597444) | soil metagenome | isolation source: soil | place: USA: Washington | collected 2017-10 | reverse complement strand
GGGATCGACGGCTCGGTCGAATCGCTGGCCGCCCTCCACTGGGCCGTCGGCGAGGCTCGACTCCGCGGCGCCGTCCTCGAGCTGCTCCACGCGCAGCACTACCCCGAGCCGCTCGACTTCTGGGAGGTCTCCGCCATCCCGCAGGCCCACCCCACCATCGAGGACCGGCTCCGAACCCTGGTGGAGGAGTCCGAAGGCGAGCTGGACGACCTCGAGGTCGTCCTGACCGTGGTCGAGGCGCACCCCACGCGGGCGCTGCTCGACGGCGCCGGCGACGCCGCCCTCGTCGTGGTCGGCGCCCGTGGTCACGGGGGGTTCACCGGACTGCTGCTCGGCTCGACCAGCGTGCAGATCGCCAGTCACGCGCCCTGCCCCGTCGTCGTCGCCCGGGACCGGGGCTGACCCCGTGTCGGCTGTCGTCGTTCCGCGCCGAGCTGGGAATGATCGGGCGATGCGAACAGCGGGAGGGTTGACGTGACCGTCGTCGGGTTCCACGCCTCCCACGAGCAGGTGCATCCCACGGCGCTGCTCGAAGCGGTGCAGGCCGCCGAGGCGGCCGGCTTCACCGCCGCCATGTCGTCGGACCACTTCTCGCCCTGGAGCGAACGACAGGGGCAGAGCGCCTTCGCCTGGTCATGGCTCGGCGCCGCGCTGGCGACGACGTCGCTGCCCTTCGGCGTGGTCAACGCCCCCGGCCAGCGCTATCACCCGGCGATCGTCGCCCAGGCCGCCGCCACCCTCGCGGCCATGTTCCCGGGCCGGTTCTGGGCCGCCCTCGGCACCGGCGAGGCCTCGAACGAGCACATCACCGGCGACGGGTGGCCGGCGAAGGACACCCGCAATGCCCGCCTCCGGGAGTGCGTCGAGGTCATCCGGGCCCTGCACCGGGGCGAGGAGGTCACCCACTCCGGCCTGGTCACCGTCGACCGGGCCCGGATCTGGACGCTGCCGTCCGAGCCACCTGCGCTCATCGGTGCGGCGGTCTCGGTGGCCACCGCGGCATGGGCGGCCGAGTGGGCCGACGGACTGATCACCATCCGGCAACCTCCCGCCACCCTGCGGTCGATGCTCGAGGCCTACCGCCAGGCGGGCGGCCGGGGCCGGGCCCACCTGCAGGTGCACCTGTCATACGCCGAGACCGACGAAGAGGCGCTGGCCATCGCCCACGACCAGTGGCGGACGAACGTCTTCGCCCCGCCGGTGTGCTGGGACCTCGAGACCGTGGCCCACTTCGACGAGGCGGCCAAGACGGTGCGCCCGGAGGACGTGCGGGCGTCGGTCCTCGTGTCGAGCGACCTCGGGCGGCACGCCGCCTGGCTGCAGGAGCTCATCGACCTGGGTTTCGACGCCGTCTACCTCCACCACGTCGGCCAGGAGCAACGACGGTTCATCGACGCCTTCGGCAGCGAGGTCCTCCCGCAGCTCGAGGTGACCGAACCATGAGGATCACGAGCACGAGCGACCTGTGGTGGAAGACCGCGGTCGTCTACTGCCTGGACGTCGAGACCTTTCTCGACTGGGACGGCGACGGGCTGGGTGATCTCGCCGGGCTCGTGCAGCGGGTGGACTACCTGGCCGAGCTGGGTGTGACCTGCCTCTGGCTGATGCCGATCTACCCCACCCCCGACCGGGACGACGGTTACGACATCATCGACTTCTACGGCGTCGATTCCCGGCTCGGCACCCACGGAGACGTCGTGGAGCTGATCCGAACCGCCCACGACCGCGGGATGCGGGTCATCGTCGACCTGGTGGTCAACCACACGTCCGACCGCCACCCGTGGTTCCGTTCGGCCCGCGCCAGCCGCTCGTCGCCCTACCGGGACTGGTACGTGTGGCGCGACGAACCACCGCCCGGGGCGAACAAGGGAGTGGTCTTCCCGGACAAGGAGACCAGCATCTGGACCTACGACGAGAAGGCCGGCCAGCACTACCTCCACCGCTTCTACAAGCACCAGCCCGACCTGAACGTGGCCAACCCTGCGGTGCGCGACGAGGTGGCCAAGATCATGGGCTTCTGGCTCGAGCTCGGGATCTCCGGCTTCCGGGTCGACGCCGTGCCCTTCCTGCTCGAGACCTCGGGCATCCCGGGCGGTACCGAGGAGCTACCGGACCCCCACGAGTACCTGCGGGACCTCCGCTCCTTCCTCGAGCGACGCAGCGGCGACGCCGTCCTCCTGGGCGAGGTCAACCTCTCCCACGAGGAGCAGCAGGCCTTCTTCGGAGGCGAGGACGGTGACGAGCTGCACATGCTGTTCGACTTCATCGGGATGCAGCAGCTGTACCTCTCCCTCGCCCGCGGCGACGCCGGTCCCCTGATCCGGGCGCTCCGCGAACGACCAACGGTCTCGCCAGACTGCCAGTGGGCGACCTTCGTGCGGAACCACGACGAGCTCACGCTCGACAAGCTCGGCGAGGACGAACGGCAGGAGGTGTTCGCCGCGTTCGGGCCGGAGCCCGACATGCAGCTGTACGGGCGGGGTCTGCGCCGCCGCCTGCCTCCGATGCTCGACGGCGACCCGCGGAGGATCCGGATGGTCTACAGCCTCCTCTTCAGCCTCCCGGGCACACCGGTCCTCTTCTATGGCGAGGAGATCGGCATGGGAGAGAACCTGGCGGCGGAGGGCCGGCTGGCGGTGCGGACCCCGATGCAGTGGACCAGCGGCCGGAACGGGGGCTTCTCGGATGCCCCGCCGAGAAAGCTGCCCGGTCCGGTGGTCGAGGGCGGCTTCTCACCGGAGCACGTGAACGTCGAGGCCCAACGCCGAGACCCCGACTCGCTGCTGGCCTTCATCTCCCTGCTGGCCCGCCGCTACCGGGAGTGCCCCGAGCTCGGCTGGGGTGAGTTCGAGGTGCTCGACCAGCCCCACCATGCGGTGCTCGCCCACCGCTGCTGCTGGGACGGGTCGAGCCTGGTGGCGCTCCACAACCTGGGTTCCGAACCGGCATCGGTGCCACTGGTCGTGCCGGGGTGTGACGAGGGCACCCAGCTGATCGACCTGCTCGTGGACCGGGCCTCGACCACCGACGAGCACGGGGCCGTCGAGATCCCGCTGGAGGGTTACGGCTTCCGGTGGCTCCGGGTGGCGGCACCGGGCGAACGCCGGCTCGTGTGAGCCCGGTATTGGAGGACGACGACGCCGAGCTGATCCCACGTCACCGCTGCCGTCCCAACCCGTCATACCCATTGAGCACAGGCGCGGGTCACGGGCAGGAGGTACGGATGAGCGAGCCCCACACGGAGGTCTGGAACCACTTCACGCAGACCTGGGCCGGCGACTTCGAGGTGGTCGAGGAGACCGAGAAGGGCTACTGGCTACGTCGGTGCTCGGACGGCGCGCTCCTGCCGTCGACCATCGCCAAGGACGCCGTCCGCCAGAGCAACCGCTGAGCGGAGCATCACGGCGCACGCACCAACCGCGGCGAGCGCGGCGGGGAGGTGCAGGGGAGGACGCACACTCCCCGCCGCTGTCGCCGCCCGGTGCGCCGTTGCACCTTGGGTCATCCATGGTGACGGTTTGAAGGGGATGGCATGACGTGAGCGGGCGGTCGAACCTCGAGGGGACGTCGACGGCACGCGGGTCCGAGGCCGGCGCCGGACGGGTCGAACCGGCACGCGAGTGCGGCGGGGAGGTACCTGGGGGGAGGCACGCTCCCCGCCGCTTTCGCGGGGGATGTGGGAGCTGGTGGGGCCGCGGCTGCGGCACGACGCGTCCGCACTCGTCCCATGTAGACAGGTTGGAGCGGCGGGCATGACGGCAGGGCCCGCAGACCGCCGCCCCGCCGATGGCTCCGGCTGGTGCAGTTGGGGGTGGCTGGGCCTAGCGTGCGCGTCTGCGTGGCGGACCAACTGCGATGACCGAACCGGAGACGCCCGGCGGCGACGCCCTGGGCTCCGAGCTGGTCGAGCTCACGGGTTTGCTGCGGCGGGTCGTGGCCCGGCGGGTGGGGAGCCGGGAGGCTGTCGAGGACATCGTGCAAGAGACGGTCGCCCGGCTGCTAGCCGCCCGGCACCGCCTGGACGGCCGTGCCGTCGGGCCGTACGCCCTCGTCACCGCCCGCAACCTGGTGGCCTCCCAGTGGCAGCGAGCCGACACCGAGCGGCGACACCAGCACCGGCTCGTCGAGCGAGTGACCTCGACCGAACCGGAGGCCGGGCTGCTGGAGGCCGAGGACGCCACCGCGGTCCGTGCCGCCCTCGAGCGGCTGGCGCCGATCGAGCAGCAAGTCCTGGTTGCCCACGTCGTCGAGGGCCGGGACCTGAGCGCCCTGGCCAGCGAGCTCACCTCGACGCCCGGGGCGGTTGCGGCCAGGCTCAACCGCTCACGGGCGAAGTTGCGGGTCGAGTACCTGCTGGCGCTCGACGGCACGCCACCGACCCCGAGGTGCCGGCCCGTGCTGCTCGCGCTGTCGGCCGGCGATCGACGGCGCCAGGCCGAGCTCGATGCCGGGTACCACCTCCTCGACTGCGACTTCTGCGCGTCGCTCAGCGAGCCCCTGCTCGATCGGCGTTCGAAGGCCGAGCCGGACGACGCTCGGGTGATGGTTCGGGCGGACGAGGACGTGGTGGTCGCCCGGCAGCGTGGTCGGGAGGTCGCCCTGAGGGCGGGCTTCTCCGACACCGAGGCGACGATCATCGCCACCGCCGTCTCGGAGATCGCGCGCAACATCGTGCGCTTCGCACGACGAGGCGAGGTGCGGCTCACGATCCTCGGCGACGACGACGATTCCGAAGGGGTGATGGTCGTGGCCAACGACGCCGGGCCCGGCATCGCCGACGTCGACCTCGCCGTCACCGAGGGGTACAGCACCTACGGTGGTCTGGGTCTGGGGCTGCCCGGCGTGCGGCGCTTGATGGACGCGTTCGACATCACGTCGGAGGTCGGTCACGGCACCACCGTCACCATGACGAAGTGGCGCCGACGATGACCGGACGGACATGCCGGCAACGGCAAGGCTGAGGAGATGGAGTGTGATGACTGAGTCCCAGACGGCTGGACCTGACCAAGCGGCGCCAAGTGACGACGACCGGCTCCTGCCGGAGCTCGTCGCTCACCTGCGTGAGCACCGGACGGAGCTGAGGGAGGAGTGGTCGCGGCGGATCGACGCCACCCACCTCCTCCAGGCCATGACCCCGCAGGAGGTGGGGTCCGAGACCAAGTCGGTCTACGACAACTACGTGGAGGTGCTCGAGACCGGGAGCGTCGACGCGCTGCAGCGATATGCCCGCGACCTCTCTGAGCGGATCATCCCTCGGGGCGTGGAGACCAACGAGGTGGTGGGCATCGTCCTGCTCCTCCGCGACGTGCTCGCTCGGTCGCTCTTCCTCAAGTACCACGACGACTTCCCGCTCCTCAACCGGGTCCTCGACGCCTACGAGCCGGCCGCCAACCGCATCGCCAACACCGTTGCGGTCAGCTTCGTAGAGGAGCGTGAGCGGATCATCCGCCAGCAACAGGACTCGATCCGGGAGCTCTCCACCCCCGTGCTCCAGGTCCGGGAGCGGCTGCTGATCCTGCCGATCATCGGGGTGCTCGACAACCAACGGGCGACCCAGCTGACCGATCAGCTGCTCCGAGGCATCCGCACCCACCGGGCGAGGGTGGTGGTGGTCGACATCACGGGCGTCCCTGAGATCGACACCTCGGTGGCGGACCACCTCGTGAAGACGGTCGACGCATCACGCCTGATGGGCGCCAGCGTGATCATCACCGGCCTCTCGTCCGAGATCGCCCAGACGCTGGTGACGATCGGCGTCGATCTCAGCAAGATGGACACGATCGGCGACCTCCAGGCGGGGATCGAGGAGGCCGAGCGGCAGCTCGGCTTCCGCGTCAGCCGACCTGAGTCGAGCTGAAGATCGGTCGCGCGTGAAGGTCGTCTCGGTCCTCCGCCAAGGAGACTTCCTGATCGCGTCGATCCACACGGCTCTCAACGACGCCGAGCTGCTCCGGTTCCAGAGGGACGTGATCGAACAGATCGGCCGATACCGGGCCCAGGGCGTCATCATCGACGTGGCCGCCGTGGACGTCCTCGACTCGTTCGGCTCGCGAACGCTTCGCGACCTCGCCCACATGGCCAGGCTTCGGGGGGCCGTGACCGTGATCGTGGGCATCGCACCGGCGGTGGCGTTCGCCATCGTCGAGCTCGGCCTGGAGCTCGACATCCACACGGCATTGGACCTGGAGCAGGGGTTGGAGTACCTCGAGCGCCTGACGACCGGTCGCCAGGCCGGGAGCTCCACGCTCGACCTGCTGTGGGACGAGCACGGCTGAGATCGCCGAGCTGGTGAGCCGAGGACCGCTCAGGCGCGACCGTCGTCGATCAAGCGTGCCGTCGCAGCACCAGCACCGAGCAGTCGTCGGTGGCGTCGCTGCACAGCTCCGTGACGATGTGGTCGGCGATGGCGTCGGCGCGGTCGGCGGCTGCACCGGTGACGAGCGCCAGTAGGCGATCGATCCCATTGTCGAGGTCGGCGCCGCGCCGCTCGATGACGCCGTCGGTGACGAGCACCAGCGTGTCACCGCGCTGGACGGGAAGGACCTGGCTGGAGTGTCGCCGCATCAACCCGGTCGCGATCGGGGTGCCGACCTCCGGGTCGACCGCGCCCAGGAGCTGGGCGAAGCCATCGCGGACGAGCACAGGCGGCGGGTGCCCCGCCGTCGCCCACTCGAGCTCGTGGCAGACGGGGTCGAGCACGCCGCAGAGCATGGTGGCGAAGAGGTCGTCCCCGGAGCGGTCCACGAGGGTGGCGAGGGTGTCTAGCACCTTGTCCGGGCCGAGCCCCGCCGCCGCCAGACCACGGGCGGCGTTGCGCAGCTCGGCCATGAGGGTGGCCGAGGCGATGCCATGGCCGGCGGCGTCGCCCACACCGACCAGATAGCGGTCGCCGAGGTCGAGCACGTCGTACCAGTCCCCGGCGACGTCCCCTGCGGCCGGGAGGTACCGCACGGCGCAGTCGTAGCCGGGAATCACCGGCGTCGTCGCCGGCAGGAGCGCCTCGGCCAGCGTGCGGGCCGTGCGACGTTCGTGGTCGTACGTGCGGGCGTTGTGCAGCGCCACCCCCGCTCGCAGTGCCAGCCCCTCGGCCGTGGACCGGCGCCGGGGGGTGAGAGGCCGTCCCGAGAAGGCCAGGGACAGCACGCCGATGGGCCGTCCGCCGAGCAGGATGGGCAGCAACAGGGCTGAATCGATGACCATGGCGCGGAGGGCTTCGGCCGCCTCGGGCCTGAGGCCCGTCGGCGGGATCGGGTCGATCACCTGGGCCCGGCCGGTCCGGAAGCAGCGACCCACCGCGTTGTCCCCGGCGATGGCGAAGGCCTGATGCTTGACGGAGTCGCTGATCGACCCGGGGTCGTGGGCGAGGCGGAGCGCCACCGGCCGCAGGCGGTCACCGTCCGGTGTCAGCACGGCGCACCAGTCGGCCAGTCGGGGAACCGCGATGTCCACCAGCGCCTGTACAACGTCCTGCGGCTCCAGCGATCGGATGAGGACGCTCGTGGCCTCGGCCAGGAACTCGAGCTGCTCTCGATGCTCCCGCTCGGCGTCGTAGAGCTGAGCCCGGTCGAGGGCGGCCGCGCACAGCTCGGCCAGTCGCATCAGGAACCCGATGTCGGTGTCCTCGGACCGGACCGGCGACGTGTACCCGATGTGGAGGCATCCCATGGACCGGTTCCTGGCCACCAGCGGCAGGACCACGACGGCGTCGGAGGAGGACTCGAGCCCGGCCAACGCCGGCCACCTGGCATCTCGCTCGGCAGCCGAGCCGTAGGTGACGACCTCTCCGGTGCGGACGCTCATCGCCGCCGGCAGGTCGGAGTCGAGCGGGATGGCCCCGACCCGGGTCGGGACGTCGGCCACGTGGCCGGCCCCGCCGGCGAAGCCGATGACCCCCTCCTCGAGCAGCCAGAAACCGATGGACTTCGCCCCGAGGTCAGCGAGGGCGTGCTGGAACACGGCGGCGGCGACGTCGTCGGTGGTGAGCGCGCTGGTCAGCGCTCGGGCCACGCTGTAGAGGCGGTCGGCGGCAGGGTCGTCAACGCGTTCCTGGTCGATCCGAGCCATGCTCATGACCACCCCGACACGAGGCTCGAAGGGACCACGGCCGTCGACGCTACGGCGCGCCAGCGGAGGGCCTGCCACACGACCGCCCGGAGCTCGAGGACGTGCTCGACGAGCAGCACGTGCGTCATCACGGCGTCGACGCTACTCATCCGGGCTCCGCCGTCCCGTTCGCCACCAAAGCGCTCGACGCCAGCGGCGGTCGACTCCCTGTGCGCCGACACATGGGCCGAGGACGCCCCCGTGATCAGTCGTTGACGGACTGCACCTCGGCGCTCCGGTCGAGATAGGGGTGCGCCGCAACGACCTCGGCCAATGGGCCCCGCCAGATCGGCCGGACCGCTTCGACCAGGGTCGGGTCCCAGTCGATCGGGCCGAAGGGCGGTTCCGGCTCATACTCCAGCCCCCGCTGGATGAGCTCGGCCGCCTCCTCGCCGACGAGTCGGGATGCGAGGTGGAGACCGCCGTCGATCCCGGCCGACACGCCTGCGGTGGTGAGGAACTTCCCATCCTCGACCCAGCGCTCGCGCACAGGCCGTGCGCCGAGGAGCTCGAGGATGTCGACATAGGCCCAGTGGGTGGTCGCCGGTCGTCCATGGAGAAGACCCGCCGACGCCAGGATCAGCGCACCGGTGCACACCGACATGACGATCTCGGCCGTCTCCGCCGCCTTGGCGACGTAGTCGATGAGGGGCTGGTGCCCACATGCCCGCAACGTCGGCTCGCCGCCGCCAGGAACGACGACGGCGAAGGGCGACGGGATCTCGTCGAACGAGTGGCTGGGGGCGAGGCCGACGATGGCGTCGCTCGGCACCACCTCCCGCCCCTCGGCGACGACGGCGACCTCGAACGTCGGGTCCACGCGAGGCAGCGGCGCCAACGCCTGGAGGGGACCGATGAGGTCGAGCGGGGTCAAGCCTGGGTAGAGGACGAAGGCGAGCTGCTTCCTGGCTGTCGCTGCCATCGCGCTCCTTCTCAGCTCAGCCGGCGACGTGGAAGCTGAACATCATGCCGCCCTCGTGATGCTCGGCGATGTGGCAGTGCGCCATCCACAGACCGGGGTTGGTCACGTCGAGCAGGATGTCCACCGTCTGACCGGTCGGGACGAGCACGGTGTCCTTCCACACGAGGTTCGGCTCGGTCACGCCATCACGAGAGAGGATCAGGAAGCGGCCCGCTCCATGGATGTGGAACGGATGATGCATGGGATGGTCCGAGTCCATCTCGTTCACGAGCCGGATCTTCACCTGGTCCCCGACTCGGAAGCTCCAGTCGATGGCTTGCCCCTCGGCACCGGTCGTTCGGTCGATCAGCTTCCACCGCATGTTGGCCGGCGTGGTCATGCGGTTGACCTCGACCATGTCGTCCTCCCACTCGATCCCGGCGCCCTGGCCGTGACCTCCGACGTCGTGTCCCTCGTGGTGGTGCCCATGACCGCCGCCGGCAGACTCCACGAGCTGGGCCGGCACGAGCTTCATGCCGCACTTCGGACAGCGGTCGGCCCGATCGCTGACGACCTCGGGGTGCATCGGGCAGGCGTAGTCGACGGGCGCCGCTTCGGTGGCCAGCAACTTCATCCCGCACTTCGGGCAGCGGCCCGGCTCGTCGGTGAGCACTTCGGCGTGCATGGGGCAGGTGTAGACGACGGCGGTGCCGGGCTCGGGCTCGCCCATGTCCATCTCGGCGACCAGCGCGATCGTCTTGTCGGGCTCGGCCTCGAGGAAGGCGGTGACACGCTCGCGCTCGATGGCCATGTCGGGGTTCGTGCGGAGGTCGCCGAACTGAGGTGCCAACGACGGTTCCGGCTCCTGCTCATCGACCGTCACGGTCGCCAACGGGTACGTGCGATCCGGCGTGCGGTGCTCCAGGATCAGCTCCCCCGACTCCTCGAAGAGGACGTCGACCACGGCCCGCTCCGACGGCGCCAGCAGCACGGCCTCGACGAGCTCCTCCCGCTCGTAGTGCCCGCTGTCGCCGCCGACGAGCTTCATGCGAGCCCCTGGTACGGCGATGTTGAAGACGCGGGTGTTGGCGGTGTCGGTGAGGTAGAGCCGGACCACCTCGCCCCGCTGGGCGGTCAGGGGGAGCTCCGGCTCGCCGTTCGTGAGGAACACGTTGCCGAACCGGCCCATGGCCGTGTAGTTCGACTCGGATCGGCTGAACGGTGCCACCCTTCCGTCCTCGAGCAGGATGTCATCGAGCGTCAGCGCGAGCTCGCGGTTGACTGGGGGCCAGTAGTCCGGCTGCGACGGCGCGACGATGATGTTGCCGTACAGGCCCATCTCCTGGCCGTAGTCCTCTCGGATGTGAGGGTGGTACCAGTAG
>WUUC01180911.1_pt1 | contig 10387 bp, 6 predicted proteins | sample 6278441 | NCBI WGS metagenome assembly WUUC01 (sample SAMN13675441, study PRJNA597444) | soil metagenome | isolation source: soil | place: USA: Washington | collected 2017-10 | reverse complement strand
CCGGCGGGCGTACCGCCGCAGCTCGCCGAAGACACCGGTGATGTCCCGGCCCGGCGCCGGTGTGGTGAGGTCCATATCCGGGATCTCCTTGTCAGCCGACGGAGCAACCGTCAGTGGGTTTTCGGTTCCAGGCAGCCGAACTCCGGGTTGGACCCGGCGACGCGCACCAGCACGCGGGCGGGGCGCACGTCGCCGATGACACAGGCCCGCTCGCCGACCCGTACCGCGAACACGGCGCCGGGCGGGGGATAGATGGCATCCCCGAGCTGCTTCACCTGCACCGTGTCCGCGGGGAAGCCGAGATCGAGCAGCGCCTGCCTGGTCGCGTCGAGGGTGAACTCGCGGGCGGCGCGCAGCCGTTGCAGCGCCGGCGTGATCCGCGCCGCCGCCTCGTCGCCGGCCTTGCGGTCGTCCACCGAGAGCTCGCCGCGCTGCTTCCACGCGGAGTTGTCGGCGGCGTTGGGCGGCTGGTCACCGCCCGGCCCGCCCCGTGGGTCCGGGCCCGCCGGTGGCGACCCGGGTGGCGGACCGCCCGGCGATCCGCTCGCCGACTGCGTCGGCACGGCCTGCTGACCGGTATCCGGGCGCGCCGGCGGTCCGGCGCACGCGGCGAGCGCCACCAGGGTCACGGCCGACCACAGGACGAACGGCACGCGGCGCGGTCGGGAACGGGTCATGTCGTGAGCCTCCAGAGGAAGACGGCCCCGCCCCGGCTGGTCGCCACGGTGTCACCGGAGCGGTTGAACGCGACGCTGTCGAGCTGGCCTTCGATATTGCCGGGGACGGTGGCCGCGTACGCAGCCGTCCGGGTGGTGAGGTCCCACATCACGAAGGAGCTGTCGACCGCGATCGTGGTCAGCGTGCGGCCGTCGGCGCTGAACGACAGGGCGGCGACGGTGTCGGCGTGGCCGTCGCGCAGGTCGCCCAGCGGCTGGCGGGTCGTGGCGTCCCAGACCCGGACGGTACCGGTGGTTCCGCCGGCGAGGAGCAGGCGCCCGTCCGGGCTGAACGCCACGACGGCGGGAAAGGCCTCGGCGTCCATGCGCAGCGGCTGGCCGACGGCACGGCCGGTCGGCACGTTCCACACGCGGACCGTGCCGTCCTCGGCGCCGCTGACCACCTGCCGGCCGTCGGGGCTGAACGCCACGCTCAGTACGCGGGAGGTGTGTCCGGTCAGAGCCGCCCCGACCGCGCCCGCGGGCTGGCGGCGCCACAGCCGGACCGCCCCGTCGGCGCTGCCGCTCGCCAGCATCGCGCTGTCGGGGCTGAACGCGACGCTGAGGACCGCCAGCCCGTGGCCGGTCAGGACCGGGCCCTTGTCGAAGTCCGCACGCGTGTCCCACAGCCGCACCGCCGTCTCGCGGGTGTCGGCGGGGATGGTTCTGCCGTCGCCGGTCGCCAGGGTGCCGCCGTCGGGGCTGAAGGCCAGCGCGGCGACGGCGTTGGTGTGACCGGTCAGTCCCGGGCCGCGGGACTTGTGCGTCCTGAGGTCCCACGTCCGGACGAGTCCGTGCGCGTCGCCGCTGGCGAGGGTGGCGCCGTCGGGGGCGAAGGCCATGGTCCTGACCCGTTCACCGTGGCCCTGCATCGGGGCGCCGTCGGCGACGATGCGCGGCCACGGCCAGTCACTCGCGGGTCCGCTGCCCGTGCCCGCCGCGTCGGTCGTCGGAGACGTGTCCGGCGTGCGGTCGGGATCGTCGTCACCGAACGGCCCCAGGTACACCAGGCCCGCGATCGCGAGGACCACGGCCAGCGCGGCGGCCGTCACCGACCGGCGGGTCAGGCGCCGTGACCGCGCCGGCGCGGGGCCGGTGACCGGTTCGGGCGCCGGCCACGCGTCCGACCCGGCCGGGTCCGGTCCGGCTGCCCCCGGTACCACCGCCGGTACCACCGCCGGGACCGGTGGCAGGTGGAGCGATCCCTCGGCCACCACCAGTTCGGGCACGTCGATCGTCGTCGGCGCCACTCCGAGTTCGCGGTGCAGCAGGGTGGCCACCAGCGGGGTGCGGCTGGCGCCGCCGACGAGCAGGACCGCGGCCACACCGTCCGGGCCCAGATTGGCGGCCCGCACGGTGGCCGCGGTGAGAGCGACCGTCCGCTCCAGGAGCGGGCGGACGGCCGTCTCGAACTCGTCGCGGGTCACGTGCAGCTCGACCCCGGCGACCGGCACGCGCAGGTTCGCGGCCGGGTGCCGGGAGAGCTGCTCCTTGGCCGCGCGGGCGTCGCGCCACAACGCCTGCCGGGCCAGCCGGTCGTCGACGGTGCGGGGCGTGTCCAGCCGGTCCCAGGCCGGGCCGGCGGTCAGGTCGCGGGCGGCGGCGACGAGAGCGGCGTCGAGGTCGAGGCCACCGACGTCCTCCAGACCGTCGGCGGCGAGCACGTCGTAACCGGCGTCCGACACCCGCACGACCGCGACGTCGAACGTGCCCGCGCCCAGGTCGTAGACGACGAGACCGCGCCCGGAGGGCACCTGCCGGCCCAGCACCTCGGCGTAGTACGCGGCGGCCGCGACCGGCTCGGCGACCAGCCCGGTCACCGTCAGGCCGGCGCGGTCCGCGGCCGTCTCCAGGACCCGCCGGCGCGACCGGCTCCACGCCGCCGGATGGGTCAGCACGGCCGGCACGGTGTGGCCACCGGTCACCCGCCGTGCCTCCGCGGCCACCCGGTCGAGCACTGCCGCGACCAGGTCGGCGACCTCGACCTCCCGGTCGCCGAGCCATGCCGTGCCCTCGCCGACCCGCCGTTTCGGGTGCGGGTCGAACGCGGCGGGCCGGGACACCATCCCCTGCGCGGCGTCGGAGCCGGTCAGCACCGTACCGGCATCGACGAGCACACCGGAGGCGAGCAGCGGCGACGCGTCGAACAACAGGTGCCGCACCCGGCCGTCCGGGTCGATGACCGCGGCGACGGTGTTGGACGTGCCGAAGTCGATTCCGAGCTGGTACCCGCTTGCCACGCGGCGCAGCGTATCGAGGCGTGTCACGTGCCGAACGGCCCGTGACGCCCGCCTGCCGACCGGCCCACCCCGACCCTGTGGCCTGCGCCACACCCCGCTCCGTACCGCGTGAGCAGGGCCGGGTGGTGCGGTTCGTACGGGTGTGCGGGGGCCGCGGGGGCCCACCACTGCCTTGTAGGATCCCGGCATGTCCGACCAGCGTCTTGCCGCCGGACGGGCTGGCCGGGTCGCCGGGGCGGCCCGGTCCGGTACCGCGCCGACCGCCGCGCTCGGTGCCGGCGTGATGCTCCGTGCCGGCGCGCTGTCGATGGGCGCGCTCGTGGTGCTCGGGGTCAGCCGCCTGGCGCACGGCTCGCTGATCAGCCACTCGGTCAGCGCGGCCACCTACGGGCTCGTGGGCTCCCTGATCGGCATCACCTACGTCGCGGCGCTGTTCGTGCCCACCGGGTTGGCCAGTGCCATGACGAAGTACGTCGCGCAGAGCCGGGGGCGGGGCGACGAGGCGCAGGCATCGGCCGTCTACCGTTCTTTGCGCCGATTGTCCGACCTCACCGCGATCGTGATGGGCGCGATCGCCGCGCTCGTGGCCTGGTCGATGTTCGCGTCGACGGTGGTCGACAGTGTCCACGTCGGACTGTTGGCCGCGATGTTCTCGGCGTACAGCGTCGACAAGGCCGCCCTCTACGGTTTCGACCGCGTCGCGCGTTACGGCTGGCTGGAGCTCGCCGGCTCGGGCCTGGCGATCGCCGCGACGGTGTTCGTCGTCGTCTCCGGCTCCACGCGGTACCTGGCGCCGCTCACCGCCGGCTACGCGGTGGTGGTCGTCGGCTCACGGTTCGGCCTGCGCTCGGCGGTCCGCCACGGCGGCCACGGGGGCGGGACACCGCCCGTCGCGCCGGGTCGGCGCCGGGAGATCCTGGTGTTCAGCGGCCTCGCCGCGGTGGGCGCGGGTTCCGCGGCCGGCCTGCTGCAGGGCGTGCCACTGCTGGCCGACAGGTTCGCCGACGCCCGCAGCGTCGCGTTCCTGGTCGCCGCCGTCACGCTCGTCTCGCCGCTCTACCTGGTGCCCCGGGTCCTCGGAATGGCGCTGTTCCCGGCGATGTCGCACGCCCGTGGCGGCGGTGCCGAAGACGCGGTCGGGCGCAGCGCCGACGTGTCGATGCGCGCCACGATGGTGCTGCTCGCGCCCGTCTTCGCCGCGGCGCTTCCGCTGGCCGGTCCGGTTCTGGCGGCATACGGCGGCCCGCAGTACTCGGCCGGCGCGCCGGAACTGCGGCTGCTGCTCGTCGCGACCTACGCCTCGGTCGCGGCGATCGGCCCGATCAACGCGTTGGCCAGCGGCACGATGCGCGAGGCCAGGATCCCGGTGATCGCCTCGGTGGTCGGCTGCGTCGTGGGCCTGTCGCTGGTCGCACCGTTCGGTTGGTGGTTCGGCGGCGCCGGGGTGGCCGGGGCGTATCTCGTCGCGACGATCGTCACCTCGGCCGCTCCGATGGTGGCCGCCGCGCGCCGCTGGGCGCTGCGCTGGCACGGCACGGTGGCCCGCGGCGCGCTGGCCATCGGCGGCGCGTACGCGTTGGCGACGGTGTCCGACCGGGTCGACGCCGGGCCGCTCGGCACCACGCTGGCCGCGCTGCTGTGCTGCCTGCTCGCGATGGCGGTGTTCGCCCGCGACGGCAGGATCCTGCTGGCCGCCGCCCGCGGCACCCGTGGCGGTGACCTGGCGTGACCGACCTGGTGCGGGCCACGGGGGCCTCGGGCATCGCCACCTGGACACGCCGCTTCGACCGTCTCCTGTGGGCACTGCTGCTGAGCCTGTTGGTTCTCGTGCTGTTCGAAGGCTGGATCAACGGCGTCTGGTTGCAGGCGCGCATGTCCAGCTTCGGCGAGGTCGCGCCGACGACCTGGCCCCGGCTGGTGAAGAACGGGCTGTTCCTGTCCCTCGCCCTGGCCGCCGCGGTGAAGATCACGATGGCCCGTCGCTGGCGCAGCTTCGCCACCGACGCCGACGTGGCACTCGCCGTGCTGTTCCTCGTACTGGTGGTGGCCGGTCTGGTCTCCGGATCGCCGCTGACACTGATCGCCCAGGCCATTTTCGTGTACCTGCGTGGCGCGATCGTCTTCTACGCGTGGCGGGCCCTGGCGCCGGACCAGGCGCGGGTGCGCCGGTTCCTGCTCGCGCTCGCACCGCTCGTCGGCGTGCACGCGCTGGCCGGGATCCTGCAGATGGTGTTCGGGCGCCCCGCCTACCTCTGGCTCGGCTGGACCGACATGACGTGGGCCGACATCAACCGGGCGCAGGGGCTGTTCCGCCACCCCAACGACCTGGGCCACCTGCTCGCGTTGACCGCCCTGGGCATCGCCGCCCTCCTGTCCACCCGACCGCGCCGGCCGGCACGGTGGTGGGCGGCGCTCGGCGTGGTGCTGCTGGGGCTCGCCGCGACCCAGTCCCGCGAGTCGATCCTCGCCGCACTCGCCGGACTCGTCGTCATCGCGCTGGTCAACGGCGCCCGCAGGAAGGTCGCGTTCGCCTGCGTCGCTCTCGTGGTCCTGTTCGCCGCGGTGCCGCTGGTGATCACGCCGAGCAACCGCGCGGAGTGGTCGCGCCGGCTCGACGGTCTGATCAACGCGGTGCAGTCGCCGTCCGGGCAGCGCACCGCCACGCCGCCGGCACCGTCGCCCACGTCCGGTCCGACCGGGGCGGCGACGCCACCGCAGGCCCAGGCCTCGGGGGCCGCGCCGACCCGGCCGCCGTCGGCGGCGACACCGCCGGAACCGGCCACGCAGCCGTCGGCACCGCCGGTCGAGCGTGAGATCCGCATCCTCTACGCGCAACAGGCGTTCGACCTCTGGCTGCAGCGCCCGCTGCTGGGTTACGGCACCGGCCAGTTCGGTGGTTACGTGGCCTACCAGAACAACCCGCGCTGGAACGAGGACCGGCGGTTCGGGCCGAACGGCTTCGACATGCACGGCTTCTACACCGAGACGGTCGACTCGTTCTGGCTGCACCTGTGGGTGGAGACCGGCGCGATCGGTGTGCTCACCTACGTCACCTGGATGTTCCTGCTCATCTGGCCGCTGCTGAAGGCGGCCCGCCGGGCGCGGCGGCGGACCGACCCGCGCGGGGGACCCACGCTGGCGTCGCCGGCGGTGCCGTGGGCCATCGCCACGACGGCGGTGGCGTTCCTGGTGGCGTTCCTGTCCATCTCGCTGGAGAACCCGCTGTTCCCGGCGCTGCTGTTCACCGTGCTCGGCATCGCCTGGACGCTCGGGCTCCCCCGGTACGACGGCGGGCCGGGGGTCATCCCCCGCCAGCGGGTGGGCGAGGCGCACCGTCGCCCGGTGCGGGTCGGCATGGTGATCGTCTCGGAGTACGAGGCGAACCCCCGCGTGCGCCGGGAGGCCGAGGCGCTCGCCGCGCGTGGCGACGAGGTGACCGTGCTCGCCCTCAACCGGGCCGGCGCGCCGCGCGAGGAGACGATCGACGGCGTCCGGGTCGTCCACCTGCGCGTCTCGAAGTACCGTGGCGATTCGGCGCTGGCCTATCTGCGGCTCTACGGGGCCTTCTTCGTGCGCGCGGGTGCGTGGCTGATCCGCCGGCCCCGGGCGTTCGACCTCGTACAGGCCCACACGATGCCCGAGGCCATGATCTTCACGGCCGTGGCGCAGAAGCTCGCCGGTACGCCCGTCCTGCTCGACGTGCACGACCTGACCGCCCAGTTGTTCGCGTCGAAGTTCCCGCCGCGCGGCCTCATCATGCGCGCCATCCAGCTCAGCACCAGGGCCGCGTTCGCCTTCGCCGACGAGGTGCTCACCGTCCACGAGCCCTACGCGGAAACCATCCGGGCCATGACCGGACGGCCGATCACGATCGCGCTCAACAGCCCCGACGAGCGGCTCTTCCCGCCGCGCGAGCACCGGCCGGCCGCCGCCGACGGCGAGATCGTCTTCAGCTACCACGGTCTCCTCGCGCCCCGGCACGGCCTGGCCAACCTCGTCGAGGCGGTGGCACGCCTCCATCGCGAGATGCCCCGGGTACGGCTGCAGATCCTGGGCAGCGGCGACGCCCTCGCCTCCCTGCGCGAGCAGGTGGCCGAGGGCGGACTGGAGGACGTCGTGTCGCTGCCCGACGGGCTGCTGCCGATCACGTCGGTTCCCTCGGCCCTGGAACGGGTCCATGTCGGCGTGCTGCCCAGCCAGCTCGACCCGTGGACCAGCGAGGTCCTGCCGACCAAGCTGATGGAGTACATGGCCCTCGGCGTCCCGGTGATCAGCTTCCGCAACCGGGTCATCACCCAGCACTTCCCGGACGGCACCATCACCTTCGTCGATCCGGCCAGTGTCGACAACCTCGTCACCGCCATGCGTGGGCTGGCGAGCGACCCGGAGCGGGCCCGGCGACAGGCCGAGAAGGCAAGCGTCGCGCTGGTGCCGTTGCAGTGGCGGCAGCAGAAGCTCGCCTATCTCGCGCTGGTCGACAAGATGGCGCGCCGGCGGTCGGATCAGCCGGTGCCCGACCCGCGGGCCTCCACCCGTGCGCCCGTCGGCGCCATCCCGCGCCAGCGTGGGGAATCCAGGCCGAGCGCCGTCACGACCGAGCGGACGTGAGCACCCGCCGGTAGTGCGCGATCACCTGGCGGGCGATGGCCGCCCAGTCCAGCCAGGCGTTGACCTCACGACCGTTCGACCGCCGGCCGTCGGCCAGCACCTCCAGGGCGCGCGCGGTCAGGCCGTCGACGAGTTCGTCGCGGGCGGTGGGGCCGCCCCACGGTTCGGGAAAGGCCACGACGGCCGACGGCGTCACACCGTCCAGGACGTCCGCGACGTCGCCGACGTCGGTGGTGACCACCGGCAGCCCGATCACCGACGCCTCCTTGACCACCGTCGGCGAACCCTCGTAGCCCTTGCGTGAGGTGAACAGCAGCAGATCGGCGGCGGCGAACTTCGGCGCGACGTCGGCACGGGTCTGCCCGGGCGCGGCGAGTACCAGTTCGCGCACCTTCAGCCCGCGTGCGGCCAGGGCCGCGAGGACGTCGGTGAAGACGTCGTAGCCCTTCACCCAGTTGTCCGGCACGCCACCGAACAGGATCACCGTGTCGTCCGCCGCGATGCCCAGGCGGGCCCGTGCGTCGGCCCGGTCGATCGGTGTGAACAGGCCGAAGTCGACGCCGTTGGGAATGACCTCGCCGTCGGGATCGCCTGCGGCGACCGCCATCCGCCGTGACACGTACACCTTGTCGGCGACGCCGCCCCAGCCGAGCCGCGTGATCCAGCGTTGCCAGTGCCAGTTGATGTCGTGCCCGTACAGGTTCAGCACGCGCGGCACCGGCCCGGCGAACCGGGTCGCGAGCGCGGTCATGCCGTGGTGGACGTGGACGAGGTCGTAGCCGCCGGCGCGGACCAGCCGCCGGATTCTCGGCGCCGCCAGCAGGTAGTCGCGCCGCCCGCGCGTCTGCGCGACGACCTCGACGTCGACGTGCACCCCGGCCGCCCGCAACGCGTCGACCTGTTCACGCACGAAGATGCCGCGGAAACTGCCCTCGGCGGGCCACATGTTGGTGACGTGCAGAACCCGCAGTCCCGTGCCCGGCAGCCCCGGAAGCGCGGCCGACCCGTCTGCGGTCGCCGCCCCCACGTTGTCTGTCACCCGTCCGACCTTTCACCCGAGCCCGTGCAGTGGTACCGCAGTGTCCGCGCCCGGTCAACGTCCCGGGCTGTCGACCAGCAGCCCGCGCAGCTGCTGGTAGGCGGGTTTCGGCTGGTAGGCGGCGTCGAAGAGACACGCGTCACCCCAGCCGGGATAGGCGTGGGGAACCCACGAGTACCGGTCGGTGAAACCCCACACGGTGTACGAGACGCAGCGCGGAACAGCGAGACAGGACTGGAGGACCCGCGTGTAGACGCCGGCCTGCGCACCGTGCTGTGCCGCCGTGGCCGGCAGGGCAAGCCGCACGTCCACCTCGGTCATGGCGATGTCGACACCGAGGCCGGCGAAGCGACCGAGGTTGGCGTCGAGGGTCCGCAGGTCGGTGCCGAGGGTCAGGTGTGACTGGAAGCCGACACCGTGGAGGGGGACGCCGTCGCGGCGCAGTCCCGCGACCACGTTGTACAACGCGTCGCTCTTCGCGTTGGTGAACTCCACGCCGTAGTCGTTGATGTACAGCTTGGCGTCGGGATCGGCCTCGTGGGCCCAGCGCAGGGCGTCGGCGATGTAGCCGGGGCCGAGCGCGTTCATCCACAGTGACCGCCGCAGCCTGCCGCCGGTGTCGGCGATCGGTTCGTTGATGACGTCCCAGGCGGCGACGCGGCCCCGGTACCGGCCGACGACGGTGCGGATGTGCTCGCGCAACAGGTCGCGGAGCTGCTCCGGGCTGAACGCGCCGGCGGCCAACCAGGCGGGCAGCGCGTCGTGCCAGACCAGCGTGTGCCCACGCACGCTCTGGCCGTTGGCCTCGGCGAAGCCGATCAACGCGTCGGTGCTGGTCCAGTCGTACCGCCCACGGACCGGCTCGACGATGTCCCACTTCAGCTGGTTCTCCGACGTCACGCTGTCGAACTCCTGCGACAGGACCGCCCGGTACTGCTCGCTCTCGGCGATGCCGGCCGGTTGCGCCGCCGCGCCGATCTTCAGGCCGCTCGCCCGTGCGCGGTGCCGCAGACCGCCGCCCTGGCCGGTCGTATGCTCGGTGAGATTGCTCTGCGTCGCCTGGCCGCGTCCGTACGTGTTCGAGGCCGCGCCGCTGAGCAGCGCGACCACCACGGTCGCGCTGGTGAGCACGACGACGACCGTCGCGCTGGTGAGCGCCCACACCGGAGGCCGGACGGCACGCAATCGCAACGGCACTCGCATCGACGACGACCATACCCTGCGGTGGCGGTACGCTCGGCCGGCCGTTTCGGCACCTCAGGCACGTTGGGCCGATGTTGGCCGATGGCGTCGATGAGAGAGAATATCGGCAGGGGTGTGTTGGAGGCGGGGATGCAGTCATCGGGGCGGGTCGGTCAGACGTTCCACTGGGCTCGGAGGGTTCATCAGACGGAGACGGTCGAGGTCTGGGACGGGCAGTCGTCCACCGGCCAGCCGGCGATCATGGTGTTGCTGGCTCCCGGTGCGGTCGACAACCAGGCGGCACGGGCATCGTTCGCCGACGCGGTCCGGTGGGCGGAGCGGCCCGACGTCACCGAGGTGACGCTGCTGGCCGCCGACGCCATCGGCGCGAAGCCCTGGGTCGCGCTGGTCGCCGACCCGCGCGGCTGGGCGTTCGCCGAACGCTTCCTCGGTCCGCCCTCGTCCGGCCCGCCGGCCCCCGCGCCGGCCGCGCCGATCGCGCCGCCCGGATCACCGGTCGCGCCGTCGTCACCGAGCGTCTACACCCCGCCGGTGTACCAGCCCGGCCAGCCGCCCATGCAGCAGCCGCCGGTCCAGCCGCC
>WUUC01124257.1_pt1 | contig 10388 bp, 6 predicted proteins | sample 6278441 | NCBI WGS metagenome assembly WUUC01 (sample SAMN13675441, study PRJNA597444) | soil metagenome | isolation source: soil | place: USA: Washington | collected 2017-10 | reverse complement strand
ATGATCATGACGGCGGAGATCGTAAACTGGGTAACGATAAGCCCCTTCCTCAAATACCCGGAGGAGCTGCTGTTGAAAAGGCCGTTTGACCCGGACTTCAGTGCAATCGCGGGATCGTATGATGACAAGATACTCGCGGGATACAAACCGGAGATCGATGCGATCAGGAACCAGAGAAATAGCAAGGCGAGAACGAACGACGGTTCCAGGAAAACACCAGTCGTTGTAGTTTTCCCCACAAACGTTTCGAAATAAGGTAACAGCAGGATCGCGATGATCACGCTGGCCCCTATGGCAATCGCTGTGAAGACGAAAGACTCGGTCATGAAGCGGATAAACAGCCGCTGTCTCGACGCGCCGACCGCCTTTCGAATGGCGACTTCCTTCGCGCGGCGTATGGCGATCGCGTTGGACAAATTGATAAAATTGATCACTGCGATCAACAGCAACAACACTCCGGCGCCGATGAAAACGTAAATGACTTGTGCGCTTCCATTCGCCGCGAACTCCTTTTCATCATCGCTGTGAAGATGAATATCCGTCAGCGGCATCGCCCGTAGTGTGATCGTTTGTCTCCGCACCGATGCCGGCTTGTCGGTTGCGTATCCGAATTGCTCATACCATCCTTTGACGACTTTTTCTTCGAATGCTTTCACGTCTGTCCCATCCGTCAGTCGTAAGTAAGAATAGAACGCATACATGTTCCTCGATTGATCCGAGTCGGGCCAGTCAAGTTTCATCGGAACGATCACCTTGAACCGGATGTGACTTGCCACCGGCACATCTTCGACCACGGCCGAGACGGTCATTTCTCCGACCCCCGTCGTCAGCGATTTACCAACGGGATCGGAACTGCCGAAAAATTTCATCGCGACATCGCGGGTGATCACGATGCCTGTGTTGCTTGCTGCAGACGCCTTGTTTCCGTAGACGAACGTCATCGGGAGGACATCGAATATGGAGGAGTCGGCAGTGATCACACCGCCTTGTGAATACTGCTCCGCTCCTGCTGTGATGATCATCTCATTCTCGTGGCGAATGATCCGGGCACCCGATTCGATCTCGGGATAACCCGAAGCCATAGCGGGTACTATGAATCCTTCCGACGTCGCCCACCGCTGCTCCCCTTCCTGGTTTTTAACAATTGGCTGCAGCCGTAGCACCTGCCGATGGCCTGGAACCCATTTGTCGTAGCTCAACTCGTCGGCAACGTAGAGATATATGAATATGGCGACGGTCACTCCCAGCGTAAGACCGGAGAGATTGATGATGACGTGGGTTCTGTTGCGAAGGAAGTGACGCCAGGAGGATCTCATAGGCTGGTGTTTGACAAATACGAAACAAATTAGTGAAAAATGATAATGAAAAAAATGAGGAAAAGAACAGAGCTATTGCACCTTGATTGCCGGGGGTCCCGCTGAGGTCTTAGCAGGGTTGGCATTTCATAGGGCGGAGCGGGACTGGTGGACGCGGGATCGTCTTCGCATCACGTATGTTTCATAGTGCGGGACGCGACTGCGCACCGGCGATCTTGTAGACTTTACCGTCGGGCTTCGTGAGAATGTACATCTCTCCGGTGTGATCCCTTCCGAAGCGCACGTCGACTTTGTCTTCGCCGGTGAGCTCGACCAGGGTCTTCTTTACGCCATTCAGTGTCAGCTGGAACTCGCGAATGGTTGCCTGGCTGCCGATCTTGAGATCTTTCATCTCGACATAGAACATTCTCCCTTTAACGATGTCACCGAAGATGTACTTACCCTTCAGCGCATCCAACGACTTGCCCCAGTATTCGAGTCCGCCTGAAATCGCGTTGCCTTCGTCGTGATCATATTGCGCGACAGGGTACGTAATGTTGTTGCTAGCATCATCGGCCGGAAGCGGATATACCACATTCATGTTTCCGGCATATCGCATCACGAAGGTCCCCTCCCGCTCTGGCCATCCGTAGTCGCGGCCGGATTCGACGATGTTCAATGCCTCGACATTGTGATGGCCAATGTTCGAAGCGAGTATCTGCCCGTTCTTGCTCCACGATATCCGGTGTGGATTGCGGAAGCCGTAAGCGAAGATCTCTTTCACTACTTCGGGATCGGCGTCATTTGCAAAAGGATTGGTTTTGGGGATCCCATACTTGCCGTTCTTGCTGTTGTTGCCGCGCGGATCGACTCGAAGGATACTTCCCCATAATTTTTTCTTGCTGTGCGCCAGGAACGGATAACCCATCTCAACCGAGGATCCATCGCCGACACCTATATATAGCAAGCCGTAATCTTCGGCACCGTGTTTCGCAAGAGGATTGAACGTGATCTCCTGCACACCATGAAATGAATGAACCATGTTGGCGCGGAACATCTCACGGCTTGTTCCCTCGAACGGGAATGCACCCGGTTTATCCGTTTTCCATTCCGACAGCACCCACTGCAACATGACCTTGATAGTATCGGGGTAAGCGAAATCGGCCACACCCGATCCGGGACTTTCAACATGCGTTGTATAGAGCAACCCGTTCTTAGCAAAGTCAGGATGAAATGCGAAGCTTCCGAAGCCTGTTGCGAGTCCGGGCTTGTGAATGAACATCGGCTTCTCTTTCGCCATGTCGAGATACAGTTGCGGTACATTGTCCTGGAGCTCGTACAGCTTGCCGCGCAGGTCGACCACATACACACCTTTGGTATCGGGACGATAGTCGAGCTTGCAAATGCGGGTCTTCTGCCCTTCGTTGCTCGATGTAGGAATGGTCGCTACCTCGGTAAGATCAATCACCAGGTCCGACATTTCGATCTTCGAAGGGATCGGATCTTTCACTTCCGTTCCATCGGTCTTGAATTCTTTCTTCGGCGGAGCTTTTTTAGTTTTCAGCAATGCCATGATGGCATCGAGATCTTCTTCACTCAGATGAGCGAATGAAGGCATGAAAGTATTGTAACGGCCGAACAGTACGCCGGCACGCTCGTCGGCGCCGTCGATCATTCCTTTGGGATCTTTGATGAACTTGCGGACCCATTCGTCGGGGACCTGTTCGGTCAGGCCGCCAAGCTGCGGGCCGATGCCGTTCGAGCGGAAGTTGTGACAAGAGCTGCAGTTCTGATCGAAGACCTGCTGTCCATGCGAAACGATCTTGTCGTTGTCCGGTTTACATGCTACCATGCATAATGCATACACGACTATGCATCGTATATGATACCTCACTCGTCGCACATGGAACATCGAACATCGCACAACTTGGGGCTGTTTGAATTCAAAAATTACGATTTTTTGAATTTATTCTTTAAGGCTGCAAGTTTTTGTTCCATTGTTTGGCCGGTGTCCTGCGCTTCCCTGCTCTGGGTTTTGGGTCTGGGATTAGACCTGGTCTTTTCTTTTTCCTTCCCCCTCTCTTGTTTGACGGGTGCTTCTCCGAACGGATTGCTTTTCATGGAAAGCGCGATCCGCTTGCGGGGAATATCCACTTCCACCACGGTGACTTTCACTTTTTGCTGAACGCTGACGACCTCATTGGGATCTTTCACAAACTTATCGGCCAGGTGACTGATGTGAACGAGTCCGTCCTGGTGAACCCCGACGTCGACGAATGCGCCGAAGGCTGTAACGTTGGTGACGATACCGGGCAGTATCATCCCGACTTTCAGGTCTGCGATGGCATGAACGTGCTCGTCGAAGGAGAACAGCTCGAATTTATTGCGGGGATCGCGGCCGGGTTTTTCGAGCTCTGAAAGAATATCGGTGAGCGTAGGCAGTCCGACTTTATCTGAAATGTATTTCTTCAGCTCCAGTTTTTGACGAAGCTCTTTGCTGGTCATGAGGTCTTTGATGCCGCAGCCGAGGTCGTTAGCAAACTTGCTGACGATCGGATAGCTCTCGGGATGAACCGCGCTCGAATCGAGCGGATTTTCGGAGCCGTTGATCCGGAGGAAGCCTGCACATTGTTCGAAGGCCTTCCCGCCGAGGCGCGGCACGTTCTGTAGCTCCTCGCGGCTTTTGAAAGCGCCGTTCTTATTGCGATACTCGACGATGTTCTTCGCCAGTTGCGGACCAAGGCCGGACACATACGACAATAGTTCCTTGCTGGCAGTGTTCACTTCCACGCCCACAGAGTTCACACAGCTCATCACGACATCATCGAGACCGGCTTTCAATTTTGTCTGATCGACGTCGTGCTGGTACTGGCCGACACCGATAGACTTCGGGTCGATCTTTACCAGCTCGGCCAACGGGTCTGTCAGTCTTCGCCCTATCGAGACAGCGCCGCGGACTGTAACGTCTTCGTTGGGAAACTCTTCCCTGGCAACTTCGGACGCCGAATAAACGGACGCGCCGCTTTCGTTCACCGTCACGATCATGACGGACGATGGAAGTCCAATACCGCGAACGAACGATTCCGTCTCCCGGCTGGCTGTGCCGTTTCCGATGGCAATCGCTTCGATCTTAAACCGGTCACAAAGTCCGAGAACGATCGTCGCAGACTTGGTAATTTCTTTCTGCGGTTCGTTCTGATAGATCACTGTGTTGAACAGGAGATCCCCCTGTTCGCTGAGGCACACCAGTTTGGTTCCGCTCCTGAAACCGGGGTCGAGCGCCAACACGCGCTTGCTGCCGAGTGGTGCAGCGAGTAATAATTCCTTGAGGTTGGATGAGAATACTTTGATTGCGTCCTGGTCGGCTTTTACTTTTGATTCCAGGCGTACTTCGGTTTCCATGGTAGGTTTCAAGAGACGCTTATAGCTGTCTTTCAAGGCTTCGGTAACAAGGAGTCCTGCAGGTCCTGATGACCTTACAAACTGATCGGTAAGGATGCGGTGTGCCTGCGCTTCTTCGGGAGCGATGTCGAGTGTAATGAAACCTTCGTTCTCCGCTCGTCGCATGGCAAGCATCCGGTGTGAAGGAGCTTTGCGGACGGGTTCTTTCCAATCGAAATAGTCTTTGAACTTTTGTGCGTCCTCGGCGTCGGCCTTCGACTTGATCACTTTGCTTTCGACCACGCCTTCTTTCCAGAACAGGTCGCGTATTTTTTGACGGGCTTCCTGGTTTTCACTGATCCACTCGGCGATGATGTCGGATGCGCCGGCGATGGCTTCCTGTGCCGAGGCCACCCCTTTCTCGGCGCTGATGAATGTTGCAGCGAGCGCGTCGACGTTCTTTTCCTTCTGATCGAAGATGGCGACGGCCAATGGCTCGAGTCCTTTTTCACGGGCGGCGGTAGCGCGGGTCTTTCTCTTGGGCTTATAAGGCAGGTAGATATCTTCCAGCTCCGCTAGGGTGGTTGCGGCTTCGATGGCTTTGACGAGCCCGGGCGTAAGCTTCTCCTGTTTCTCGATTGATTTCAGGATGGCGTCCTTTCGTTCGGCCAGTGCAACAACCTGTTCGTTGCGGTCGCGTATCGCCATCAGTTGCACTTCGTCCATGCCGCCGGTAATTTCTTTGCGATATCGCGCGATAAAAGGAATGGTCGATCCTTCAGCCAGGAGGTCGATGACAGACTGTACATCTCTTTGGCTTAACTTAAGCTCGGATGCAATTGTTGTTGCGTTGTTCTGCATAGATTTCTCACGGTTTTCACGGAAAACACGGAAAAAGCAGGAGCCATTTTAATAACGCTTCCGTGCCTTCCGTGCTTTCCGTGAGAAACATTTTTCCGGGTGGCAAAAATAAACCCATTCCCGACATTCATATAAATGTTTAAGAGTTATTTCCGAATTTATACTAGTTTACAGATAACCTTACAGAAGATAACTGGCCTTCATGCTTCTTCGCAGCTGCATCATCATTCTCGCTCTGTTCGCCCTCACTCATTGCAGCCAGCGCCCCTCCGAAGACAACCCCTCGCCGCCGAAATCTCCGGAGGATGAGCTCCTCACCTTTCAGCTGCCGTCCGATCTGCAGATCCAGCTTGTCGCCTCCGAGCCGATGGTCGAAGACCCGGTCGTGATCCAGTTCGACGAAGACGGAAGGTTGTGGGTGGTCGAGATGAGAGGCTTCATGCCGGATATTGACGGGAACGGAGAAGGTGATCCTACGGGGCGGATATCTATTCTCGAGGACGAAGACGGAGATGGCGAGATGGACAAGAGCACGATCTATATCGATAGCCTGATACTTCCGAGATCATTGGCTATTGTGAAGGGCGGGGCACTGATCGTTGAGGACTATAAGTTGTGGATGACCCGGGACACCAATGGTGACCTGGTAGCAGATACAAAAGAGCTGGTTGACTCGACTTATGGAGGTACGCGACTACCCGAGCATTCGGGAAATGGATTATGGCGTGGGATCGACAACTGGTATTACAATGCTAGATCTGCATTAAGGTACAAGTTCGAAGACGGTAACCTGATCCGCGATAGCACTGAGTTTCGTGGGCAATGGGGTATGTCGCATGACGACTGGGGACGGCTCTACTATAATTACAACTGGTCGCAGCTTCATGCGGATCTTGTACCGCCCAACTACCTGTATGCGAACAAACATCATACTCCAGCCAGCGGGATCGATCACGGTCTTACCCTCGACCGAAGAGTTTACCCTATTCGCTCCAATCCTGCTGTGAACCGCGGATACATTCCAGGCACGTTGGATGAGGAAGGAAGACTATTGGAATTTACCGCAGCATGTTCGCCCTACGTGTACCGTTCGAATACGTTACCTGTCGACAACTATTACGGCAATGTATTTGTCTGTGAGCCGTCCGGTAATCTCGTTAAGCGAAATGTGATCGAGTATGTCGGCTATAACTTAAAGGCGAAAGACCCCGATCCAGGTCATGAATTTCTTGCATCGACCGATGAACGATTCCGGCCGGTCTATATCACAAGCGGACCGGATGGGTATCTGTACGTCGTGGATATGTACCGCGGCCTGGTACAGCACGGTGAATATGTAACGCCATATCTCAGAGATCAGACACTCAAACGAAAACTGGACGCTCCGATCCACTACGGACGCATCTGGAGGATCCTGCCTTCGGACCCCGAAGAGCCCGTTAATGCTCAGAAACTTTCAAAACTCTCCTCACCAGACCTTGTGTCGCTGTTGTATGCAGACAACGGATGGACACGCGATATGGCCCAACGACTATTGGTCGAAAGGAAAGACACGACCATTATTGATGCGCTCATGGAAATAGGTGGCACTGGTTTTCCGGGTGGCGCCCTTCATGCCCTATGGACGCTGGACGGAATTCATGCCAATGACCGCAACCTACTCCTGGAGGCGTTGCGCTGGTCTGATTTCGCGGGCGAGCCGGCAACCGCACTAAGACTTCTTGAAACGTTCGCTACAAATGATCCGGTCTTCCGGACAAAATTAGGTAAAGAGTCACTGGTAAGGCTCGACAGCGCCGATGGTCCTTTATTACTACAAGCCGCTCTCTCCGCACGTTACTTCGATCCGGAACAATCTTTTCCTATCTACAAATACGTCCTCGAAAAACGCGACACTCCTATTGCGCTTATTCCCGATGCAGTACTGAGTGGACTCAGTGGCAAAGAACTCGCTTTCACAAAGGCATTACTACCCGACGAAAACTGGAAAACCGGCGATGGTTTCCGCCAGATATTTCTCGAGAACATTGCAACCGCTATCGTCAAACGCCGCCAACCCAACGAGATCACCGAGCTCTTCTCCATCATCTCAAAAGAAGATCCTTCCTCCTATCGTAGGGCCGCTTTACTCAGTGCCGTCACCGTTCAGGGCCGGGGCAAGTGGAAGCCATTGAAATTAAAAGCTCCACCGGCAGATCTGAAGAATGTCAACAACATAACGCAACCACAATTCGCAATCATCAACAACATGTTCGAATGGCCCGGCCATACTGTCGACACGGAAGCCATCACGAGGACCATCAACCTCACGGAAGATCAGCAAAAACTTTTCGCCGACGGTCGTCAGCAATACCTCGGTGTCTGTGCCGGATGTCATGGCACCAATGGTGAAGGGACCCGTCGCCTCGCTCCGCCGCTCGCCGGCTCCGAATGGGTAATCGGTGACGAACGCCGGCTGGCATTGCTCGTGCTTCACGGCATCGAAGGAGAAATGGAAGTGGCTGGCAAGCGTTATGGCGTGCCCGACATCCTTCCCGTGATGCCTTCACATTCTCCCCTCGACGATGCAGCTATTACCTCAATTTTAATATATATTCGGAATGAATGGGGCAACAACGCAGGGGGCATCAACCGCAGGACGGTGGGACGCCTACGCCACACCACTCAGGGCCGCGTAGTCCCGTGGACAGTCAAAGAGCTCAATGAGCATATCGTGAAGATCGATACAGTTAAAGCCGAATGACCTATGGATGACATCACATTACCGGATCAACCCGCCAATCAACCCCTCAATCGCCGGGCGTTCATGCAGATGGCTGCTATAAGCACAGCGAGCCTGGCCCTTCCCTCCCTGGCTGCGAAAGGTGAAGGCGTAGGACAAAGCAATGCTCCGCAAGGTTCGCACACCCCACGTCCCCACGTCACCAAGTCCCCACCTCACGCAATACAAACAAAAATGGGCATCGTAGTCCACTCCTACGGCTTCCGGTGGAATTCAAAAACGCCCAGCGCAAAATATCCCGGCTTCGCTTCGGCGGTCGACTTGCTCGAGCACACGTACGAGATCGGCGGTGCGGGAATACAAGTAATGGTGAATGGGTGGACAACCGACTTCGCGAAGAAAGTCAGGGAACGAAGAGAGAAGCTGGGCCTTTACCTCGAAGGGTCGATCGGGGTTCCCGGTAAACAGGAAGATGTTGCCGGCTTCGAGCAGACCGTGATCAATTCGAAAGAGGCAGGCGCCACGATACTCAGAACGGTTACGTCGACCGGGCGCCGTTACGAAGCATATCATTCTCCTTCGGAGGTCGAGGACTTCAAGAAGAAAGCGCTGGACTCGCTTCGATGGATTGAACCCATACTGAAGAAGCATAAAGTAAAGCTTGCTGTCGAAAATCATAAGGACTGGAAAGCGCCTGAGCTTGCGGCAGCCATGAAACAAATGTCGAGCGAATGGATCGGCGTGACGCTGGACTTCGGCAACAGTATCGCATTGATGGAAGAACCGATGGAAGTCGTCGAGCAGCTGGTGCCATACGTGGTCTCTACTCACGTCAAGGACATGGCGGTCGAAGAATACAAAGACGGATTCCTGCTGTCGGAAGTACCGCTGGGTAAAGGATTCCTGGATCTTGAAAAAATGTTCGCTCTTTGCACGAAGCACAATCCACAAGTGAAATTCAATCTCGAGATGATCACGAGGGATCCGCTGCAGATACCTTGCTTGACGAATGACTATTGGAGTGTGTTTCCTGAATCGAAGGCAACGGACCTCGCAAAATCACTAAGATTGATCAAAGAGAAGCAGGATGAAGCACTGCCGCGCGTGTCTCAGCTCGATGGCGAAGGAAAGCTCGCTGTAGAAGAACAGAATGTTATTGAGTGTCTGGATTATTCGAAGAGTAAATTAGGAAAGTAAAAATGAGCTCTCACGGATCGCACAGATAAAATGCATTAAAGTATCCGTGTGATCCGTGCGGATCCGTAAGAACCAATACCGTATGATAAAAGAGAAACTTCCCGGTGTAAAATTATTCAACCTCGGCGGCCGTGCGGCGATCGTCACGGGCGGCTCCAAAGGCCTCGGTCTTGCGATGGCGGCGGGGCTGGCTTCGGCCGGAGCCAACCTGTTGATCGTAAACCGCAATGCGGACGAGGGCGCCAAAGCTGCCCAGGACCTTTCGACCGAATATGGTGTGAAGGCTTTCGCATTCAGCGCCGACATCACCAACCCCCTGCATGCAGAAGCGATGGCGAAGGAAGCGATGAACAAATTCGGGAAGCTGGATATACTGATCAACAGCGCAGGTATCAACATTCGCGGTGCGATCGATGAAGTGACTCCGGAGGATTTCAGCAAAGTGATGGACGTGAATGTGAAAGGCACCTGGCTGTGCTGCCGCGCCGTGACGCCGTACATGAAGAAGGCTACCGCCGGCAAGATCATCAATCTTGCCAGCACCTTGGGTCTGGTCGGACTGGCCAACCGCACGCCGTACACATCCAGCAAAGGAGCCGTGGTGCAAATGACGCGCGCCCTCGGTGTCGAGCTCGCTCCGTTCAACGTCAACGTCAATGCGATCTGCCCCGGTCCTTTTCTCACGGAGATGAATCTACCGATAGCCGATACCGAAGACGGGAAGAAGTTTGTGGTCGGCGCTACAGTGCTTGGGCGCTGGGCGAGAATGGAAGAGATACAGGGGGCGGCAATATTTCTGGCTAGTGACGCCGCGAGTTATATGGTTGGATCGATGATAACGGTGGACGGCGGATGGACAGCCCGATAGTAGTTTGAAGTTTGAAGTTTGAAGTTTGAAGTTTGAAGTTAATAGTTAACAGTGAGTAACGAGC
>WUUC01001600.1_pt1 | contig 10388 bp, 9 predicted proteins | sample 6278441 | NCBI WGS metagenome assembly WUUC01 (sample SAMN13675441, study PRJNA597444) | soil metagenome | isolation source: soil | place: USA: Washington | collected 2017-10 | reverse complement strand
TCGCCGGCGAGGATGTCGGGCCCAAGGGCGGGGTCTATAACGTCACCGCCAAGCTCCACGAGCGCTTCGGATCGGCGCGGGTGATCAACACCCTGCTCGACGAGCAGAGCATATTGGGCCTCGGGATCGGCGCCGCGCACAACGATCTGCTCGCGATCCCCGAGATCCAGTTCCTCGCCTACGTCCACAATGCCGAGGACCAGATTCGCGGCGAAGCGGCGACCCTGAGCTTCTTCTCGAACGGCCAATATACCAATCCGACCATCATCCGGATCGCCGGCCTCGGCTACCAGAAGGGGTTCGGAGGCCATTTCCACAACGACAACAGCCTGGCGGTATTCCGCGACATACCGGGCCTGATCCTCGCCTGCCCGAGCAACGGCGCCGACGCGGTCGAGATGCTCCGCGAATGCGCCCGGCTGGCGCTCGAGGAGCAGAGGGTGATCGTCTTCCTCGAGCCGATCGCGCTCTACATGACCCGCGACCTCCACGAGGAAGGCGACGGATTGTGGACCGCGGCCTATCCGGCGCCGGGCGAGGCCAAGCCGATCCGGCTCGGTGAGGTCGGAGTCCATGGCGACGGCGCCGACCTCGCGATCGTCAGCTACGGCAACGGATATTATCTCTCGCGACAGGCCGAGAAAATATTGCGCGACAAACATGGCCTCGGCGTCCGCGTGATCGACCTGCGGTGGCTCGGGCCCGTCAATGAGGACGGCCTCATCGATGCGGTTGCTGGGTGCGAACGCGTTTTGATCGTCGACGAATGCCGCAGGACGGGTTCGCAGAGCGAGGCCCTGATGACCCTGTTCGCCGAGCGGGCGCCGAAGGTCATGGCCGCCCGGATCACCGCCGAGGACAGCTTCATCCCGCTCGGCCGGGCGGCGACCATCACCCTGCCGAGCCGCGATTCGATCGTCGAGGCCGCGCTTGCCCTCGCCGGCGCGAAGAAAGGCGGGAAGCGTGGCTGACCGCCAGGCGGCCTTGATCGTCTGCCCGGGCCGGGGGAGCTACGGCAAGGCGGAACTCGGCTATCTGAAGCGCTTCCATTCGGACAAAAAGGAGTTGGTCGCCACGGCCGACCGAATCCGCGCCGAAAACGGCCAGCCGACGATCTCCGAGCTGGACGGCGCCGACCGGTTCAGCGTCTCGACCCATACGCGCGGCGACACCGCGTCGCCGCTCATCTTCACCTGCGCCTACGCCGATTTTCTCTCGATCGATCGCGGCCGGTTCGACGTCGCGGCCGTGACCGGGAATTCGATGGGCTGGTACATCGCTTTGGCCTGCGCCGGAGCGGTTTCGGCCGAGCACGGCTTCTCGATCGTCGACTCGATGGGCCGGCACAGCCAGGCCGGCGAGCCTGGCGGGCAGGTGCTGCTCTCGCTCGTCGACGAAGATTGGCGACCGGTACCGGGGCTGCGGGAGGTTGTTCTCGGCCAAATCGAGGCGATCGACGGACGTCCCGGAGCTAAGCTCCACGTCTCGATCGAGCTGGGCGGAATGATCGTGCTCGCGGGCAACGAGGCCGGGCTGGCCGCCCTGCTCGCAGAGGCGCCGGCGACTCCGGGCCGGGAGCCGATGCGGCTGGTCAATCACGGGCCGTTCCACAGCCCGTTGATGCAGGGCTCGTCGGACGGCGCGATGGCGAGCCTTCCGGGCGAATGGTTCAGCGGACCCGCGGTGCCGATGATCGACGGGCGCGGCCATATCTGGCGGCGCCTCGCGACCGACCCGAAGGCGCTCCGCGATTACACCTTCGTCACCCAGATCCTCGAAACCTATGACTTCACCCGAGCGATGCAGGTCGCCGTGAAGGAACATGCGCCCGACCGGATCATCCTGCTCGGGCCCGGCGATTCGCTCGGGGGAGCGATCGCGCAGGCGCTGATAGCGATCGAGTGGCGCGGGCTTCGCTCGAAGGCCGATTTCCAGGAAATGCAGGCCGCCGACCCGTTCCTGCTTTCGATGGGCCGCGAGGAGCAGAGGACGCTCGTAACCGGCTGACTCATAACGGCCTTCCTGCTGCCCCAATTGCCCGTCTAGAAAGGCCCGTGGTTACACGGACGGCGATCGTCACCTTCGAAAGCGGCGCGACCGCCTCCCGGCGCGTGGCCGGCGTGGCGGCGGCGGCGCGGATCGTCCGCGAGCTGGCGGAGGCAGGCTTCGCCCGCGCCTGGCTGATCCTGCCCGAGGGCGACCGGCTAAGCGAGGCAGCGGCCGAGGATGTTCGCCGGCTCGCGGGAAAGCTCGACGCACGTCAGGCGGATCGGGCGCCTGCGGATGCCGAGGCGATTCATGTTCCGGGCAACCGGTTGATCGCGGCGGCGGTCATCGGCCAATCGAGCGCCGGCCTGAAGCTCGATGAGCCGGAAGCGACCCGTGCCATCCTTCGCTCGACCGCCAAGGCGAGCGACGGTCCGGTTTCCCGCTCGCTCAACCGACCGATCTCGCGCGCCATCTCCGCGCTCTTTCTGAAGATTCCCGGCGTGCGGCCGATTTACGCGACGATCGGAACCGTGATCATCGCCCTGGCGATGTTCGCCGCCCTTGTCGCGGGCGGTCCCTGGGGGATGATCGCCGGCGGACTCCTCTTCCACGCCGCCTCGATCTTCGACGGAGTGGACGGCGAGATCGCCCGGGCGACGTTCCGAACCTCGCCGCTCGGCGCCTCGCTCGACAGCATCGTCGACGTCGGCACCAACGTGCTTTTCATATTTGGAGCGACCCTGAACCTGGGCGCGCAGGGCATTGACCTGGCCTACGTCCTCGGCGGCCTGGGCCTCGGCCTGTTCGCGTTCGGATTGGCGATCATCAGCTGGCGCGGCAGGAGCAAGACCGGCCATTTCCATCTCGAAGGCGTCAAGATCGATTATGGCAGGGTCTCGGGCCGCTTCATCCCCGCGCTGCTGCGCTTCCTGACCATGGTCTCGAGCCGCGACTTCTTCGCTCTCCTGTTCGCGGTCCTGATCGTCACCGGCTCACCCGGGGGCGTCCTGGTCATATTCGCCGCGGCGGCGGTGGTCTGGACGCCGTTCGTGCTCGGAGCTTCCCTGCTGTCGAGGCGGCGAAGCGGCGGCCGGGACTCGCGCATCGACGGCGCGCTCGCCAGGCAGGCGGAGACGGAGCCGGCCTGATCGATCCGCTCAGGCGGCGGCGGTCTGCGCCGGCGCGAGCGTGGGCGCCGGGACCTGGGCCGACTTCTCGGCCTTGTGCAGGAAAGCATAAGCGTCGTGCTCGACCGCGCCCGCCGGCAGATGCCGCCACATCGGTCCGAGATCCCTCCGGATCTTGTCGACGTAGAAATCGGGCAGGCGCTTCGTGTCGCGGGCGAGATAGGCGCGCACCGACGAGTCCGTATCGATGGCGTGGCGGACCTCCTTGTAATGGCGGATCCGGCCCTTGCCCTCGCTCGACACCGCGCGCAGGAAATTGACCATCCGGCCGGCGAATTGCCGGGTTCCGGTCCAGCGCCTGACGATTGCGCGCGCCGAGAAGCTGTGCTCGGTAAGATCGAGCAGATTGTCGTAAAACTCGCCCCATTGGTAGTTCATCGGGACGACGTTCATCACCTGATTGTTGTCGAGGAAATGGAACGGGAAGCCGAGCACCCTTCCCGCCTTCTGAAGCTCGAGATTTTCCGGAGTCGCCTCGCCGAAGGCGGTGCGCTGCGAATAAGCCGGGAATGCGCCCGGAACCCGATCGACGAAGGCCTTGGTCAGCTCGAACGGCTCCTTGCCCTCGTCGTCATCCAGGCCCAGCACGAAGTTCGTCTGCACATAGGGCACGTGCTGGAGCAGCATGTTCACATGGTCGGCGACCTGCTCGACCTTCTCCATGCCCTGCCGGGAACCGGTCTTCGACTTGAAGCCCATGCCGTACCAGGATTCGATCCCGGGCAGCAGAGCGACGAAGCCGGCCTCGGCCATGCGTTTCACGTTCGGCTCGGACAGGAGCGACAGGCTGCTCTCGGCGATGAAGCGCAGCTTGCGCTGCTCCGACGCCGCCTCGATAGTCGACAGATATTCGTCGAAGCGGACCCCGAAATTGGGATCGTGCCAGCCGATCACAGCGTCGGGCATCTCGCGCTCGATGAAGCGCAGATCGTCGGCGAGTTGATCCCTGCTCAACGGCTGAAACTTAACGGTGGAATCGATGCAGAAGCTGCAGGTGTAGGGGCAGCCCAGGCTGCTGATCATCGGCACGATCTTCAGCATGGACGGAGCGCGGCGGAGCGTGGGCTCGATATATTTCCACCGCTCGCGCGCCGACGGAAGCTCGCGCGGCTGGCCGGGCGCCGCGAGGCATATACCGGGCGCTCCGCCGGGAACCCGGTCGCGAAGCGCGTCCGCCAGCGTCTCGCGATCGGTGAATCCGAGCACGTAGTCGAAATAGCGGGTCGAGTCGTCCGGATAGCAGCGTGCGTGCGGGCCGCCGAGGATGGTCGTCGCGCCTTCCGCCCGAAAGAGAGCGCTCAGGGCGTAAGCGAATTGGGCGGAACGGGTGAACGCGCCGATGATGACGACGTCCACGCCGTTGCCGACCTCGGCGACGATATCCTCGGCGCCGGTGAAGCAGATGTAGCGGACATCATGGCCGAGCTCCTCGCACCAGACCGCGGTCGCCTGCCCCATGATGCTCGCGAGGTTTGCGTTCATGAAACGAGAATAGAGCGCCCGGGTCGGCCGGTTCGTGACGAGATCGACCACGGCAATGTTGAGCTTTTTCAATGCAGGTCCGCCTTCCCCCAGTGAGGAACAGTATCGGACCCGGCCGGCCGAATGGCAATGCGGGATGTGGGCGAGGGCCTAGAGGCCGAAAGGCCAGGTCTCGTCCTCGCCCGGCCGTTGCTCGCCGGGCAGCGGCGTGACCGCCCCGGTCTCGTCGAACCAGACCCAGGCGTCGAACTGCCTCGGCAGTACGCACTGGCTGTAATGACTCCAGCGCTCGGTCTCCGGACGGTAGATGACTCCGATGAACCGCTCGAGCCGGGGCTCCATCAGCGCCTCGGCCGCATCCTCGTTCTTCCCTTTCCGCAGATCGAGCACGAAGCGCGGGACTCCGGAGTCGTGAGAAATCCGCTCATAGCTTCCGGGCAGCGAGGGCCGGACCTGCTTGACCTCCATCGGCTCGTCCCAGTCGGTCGCCGCCGCGACCGTGCCGCTGTGGGTTCCAAAGCCGATCAGCCTGGCCTCTTCGCCGAACCTCTCCTTGCAGAGCTGCCCGATATTGAGCTCCTCGCGGACCTGGCCCATCTCGGTATGGGCCGCATTGCCGATATGGCTGTTGTGCGCCCAGACGATCGCCTTCGATTCCGGCCCCTTGGCGTCGAGCAGCTGGCAAAGAGTCTCGAACATATGGGTGTCGCGCAGATTCCAGCTCTCGGCGGCGCCGTGATACATGACCCGGTAATAAGCCTCGGCATTCTTGACGAGCCGGGCATTGGCGGCCGCGTCCAGCCACTCCTCGCCGTCCTCGGCGACATATTCCATTCGCTTGCGGTGGAGCTCGCGGAGCATCTGGACGACCGGCTGCTCGCAACGGGCAAAGCCTTCGGTGATGGCGACGCGGCCGTAGCCGGCGGGGTTGGACGCCCAGGGCATGAGGCATCCGTAGCGCTCCCGGGCGAGGTGGGCGGCGTCGGGGTCGACGTCGTCCAGATAGTCGATGACCGCGCGGATCGAGCCGCCGAGATTGTAGAGATCGAGGCCGTAGAAACCGGCCATCGATTCGGGGTCCCGGCCTTCGTTGCGGGCGCGGAGCCAACGAGTGAAAGAGTCGACCTCCTCGTTCCTCCACATCCAGGTCGGGAAGCGCTGAAAGGCCCTTTCCTCGCCGTCCCGCTTTGGCCGATGGCGGATCCAGCGGTCGATCGTCGCCGCGTCCGGCCAGTCGGCCTCGACCGCGACGATCGTGAACCCATGCTCCTCGATGAGCCGCTTCGAGATGGCGGCGCGCGCCCGGTAGAATTCGGAGGTGCCGTGGCTGGCCTCTCCTAGCAGCACGACCCGCGCGTCGGCGTAGCGGTCGAACAGGGCGCCGAATTCCGGGCTGTCGAGATCGGGCAGCGGCTCGGCGGCGGCCTTGACCACCTCCGGAAGCGTTCGGTTCTTCCCTCCCTTCTCGTCCCAGCCGTGCGCGCCGATCAGAGGGACGAAGCGGACCGCGCCGAGATCCTCCTGCTCATATTCATCCTCGCCGGTTCGAGTCACCTTGACCAGGCTCTGCACCGAATGGGGCTCGCCCAGCGGCATGACCAGGGTGCCGCCGACGGCAAGCTGGGCGAGCAAAGCTTCGGGAACGTGGCTCCCGCTCGCCGCGGCAAGGATAGCCTCGAACGGCGCCTCGTTGGGCCAGCCGCGCGTTCCATCGCCATGGACGATTCGGACATTGTCGTAGCCGAGCTTTTCCATCCGGGCGGCGGCCAGATCGGCAAGCTCCTTGTGCCGCTCGATCGCGATCACCTCCGCGGCGATCCGGCCCATCACCGCGGCTGCGTAGCCGGAGCCGGCGCCGATCTCGAGAACGCGCTCCCCCGGTCCGATCTCGGCGGCCTGGATCATCAGCGCGACGATATAGGGCTGGGAGATGGTCTGGTCCGCCTCGATCGGAAGCGGCGAATCCTCATAGGCGAAGGCGGTCATCGAGGCGGGGACGAACGCGTGGCGAGGCACCTCGCCCATGGCGGCAAGCAGCCTCTCGTCCTCGATTCCGCGGGCGGCGAGCTGCCGCTCGACCATCTCGGCGCGCAGCCTGGCGAAGTCGGCCATGTGCTCCTCCAATCATACAACCGGCGCACCCGTCACCCGTTCCACGCACGTTGCGGCGCGCGGCTCCGGCGCTAGAAAGCGCCTATGCACGAGCGGATCATCGGTCTTTACGAAGAGAATGCCGAAGCCTGGGACCGGATGCGCGGCCGGGACCTGTTCGAGCTGCCCTGGCTGGAGCGCTTCGCGGCTTTGCTTCCGGAGGGCGCGGAGCTTCTCGATCTGGGTTGCGGGATGGGCGAGCCGATCGGCCGGTGGCTGATCGAGCGGGGTTACAGGCTCACCGGAGTCGATTCATCGCCTTCGCTGATCGCCATGTGCCGGGAGCGCTTCCCGGACCAGGAATGGATCGTCGCGGACATGCGCGAACTGTCGCTCGGCAGGCGCTTCGACGGTCTCGTCGTCTGGCACAGCTCCTTCCATCTCCATCCCGACGACCAGCGGACGATGTTCTCGATCCTGGCCGCGCATTCGGCGGCCGGAGCGATCCTGATGCTTACCTCCGGCGACGACGAGGGCGTCCGCATCGGCGAGTGGCAAGGCGAGCCGCTTTACCATGCCAGCCTCAAGCCGACCGAGTTCGAGACGCTACTGGCGGAGAATCACTTCTCCCGAATCGAAGCCAAGGCGCGCGACTCCGAATGCGGGGACGCGACGGTCTGGCTCGCCCGCAAATCCTAGGGCTTCAGGCTTTTCCGGGTCTCTCGCAGGGAAACCATCTCCCAGCCCGCGACGAGAACCAGGACCGACGTGCCGCCGAGCGAAAGAATGAGCGGGCTTGGCATGCGCCAGAGCAAGGCGGCGGCGGCCGCCGCGACGAGCAGGCCGACTCCGACGAGGTGCGAGAGCGGGAAGTAGCGTCCGCCGCTGGTCCGCTTGAACAGCAGATTGCCGGTGAGATAGAGCGCCGGCCCGCCGAGGAGGGCGACGAGCGTCGCCAGGCTCGCCTCGCCTTCCGGGTGGGCGAGGGCCATCTCGTCCGAGGCGGCGGTGACGATGATCCCGGCGACGATCGGAATATGGAAATAGGTGTAGGCCAGCCGCGCCATCCGGCCGGGATCCTTGTCCTGCGCGAGCAATCGCGCCGCGCGCTCCGCCCCGATGTCGAAATAGAGCCACCACATCGCGATCGTCCCGACGAAGGCCGAGCCGAATGCGATCGAGCGCGGCGCGTCGATATCGGCCGAGCCGAAGGCCGCTCCGGTCACGAGTATGGATTCGCCCAGCGCGATGATGATGAAGAGGCCGCAACGCTCCGAGAAATGATGGCCCTCGACGTTCCAGGTGCTGATCTTGCTCCGGCCGAGGCCGGGGACCCAGAAGGCGAAGACCGGCGCCACGGTGACGATTGCGAGCGCGATCCCCCAGAGAATGGTGCGAGTGGTATCGTCGCCCGCCATGGCGCCGCCGATCCAGAATGGCGCTTCGAGCAGGCCCCAGATGAAGATGCGGGTGAAGTTGCGGAAATTCGCCTCGTTATGGCCGCCGAGCGCGAGGATCATGAAGAAATGGCGGCCGAGCTGCGCGGCCAGATAGGACAAGGCGAAGAGCCAAGCCCGTTCCCCGAACGCGTAGGGGATCGCGACCGCCATCAGCATGCCCGCCGCCATCAGGGCGAAGAGCAGGGTCCGCACCTCCATGAAGCGCACGTCGACCCAGTTGGTGACCCAGGCCGTGTCTACCCACACCCACCAGATGGCGAGGAGGAGCATCAGCGCATGAAGGAAGCCGGCCGGGTCCGGATGCTCGATCAGCCCGTGCGAGATCTGGGTGATTGCGAAGACGAAGACGAGGTCGAAGAAAAGCTCGATGAAGCCGACGCGTTCCTCGCGATGACCATCGCGGTCCCGGAGCAGGTTTCGCTTCACTGCTCCCGCGCCGTCCAGTCCACGACCACGAGATTGGGAATGGCGCGGAAATCCGCGGGATTGAGCGTGATCAAAGTGGCGCCCGCCACGATGGCGGTGGCTGCAATCATGCGGTCGATCGTCCGGGGCCGCGAGTAACCGCAATGCTCCACGATCTTCCCGTAGGCCTTCGCCTCCTCGGTGGTGAACGGCAGTTCGTCGAACTGCTGGAGGAGAAGATCCAGGCGCGGACGAATGATCGGGGCAAGCTCCAAGTCGCGATAGACGCCACCCTCGAGCTCGACGCGCGTGAGGACGGAAATCATGGGGATCGAGTCCAGGCGAGAAAGTCTCGCCGCGACATCGCTGTCACCGTCGCGCAGACAGATCGCCACATTGGTGTCGATGATGGCGCGCGCCATTCCTGAAGCTACAGGCCCGGGCGCTCGGGAAACTCAATCGGTTCGCGGTCCTGAACCCGATCCGGTTTCGGAAGCTTTTCCAGCGCTTCAACCAGTTCCTTTGCCGTCATTTTGGGACGAGGGCGTCGGATGGTGACGGAGTCCCCATTGTCGACCAGCTGAACCGGAGCGCCAATGCCGAAACGCATTCCTTTCGGCAGCCTGACGGCTTCGCTGTTACCGCTCTTGAATGTGCGAGTATCGACGATTTTCATGACTCGTATATACGTGTCTATACGTATCAGATCAATCCAGCCAATGGGCTCGAAGGATCGGCGTAGCGGCGCTTGCCCATGCGGCCGGCGCGGTAGGCGAGGCGGCCGGCCTCGACCGCTGCCTTCATGGCGCGCGCCATCAGGATCGGGTCCTTCGCCTCGGCGATCGCGGTGTTCATGAGGACTCCGTCGCAGCCCAGCTCCATGGCCACGCTCGCGTCGGAAGCCGTGCCGACGCCGGCATCGACGAGCACAGGCACGCTCGCATTCTCGACGATCAGGCGGATCATCACCTGGTTCTGGAGTCCGAGACCCGACCCGATCGGGGCGCCCAGCGGCATGATCGCGACGGCGCCCGCATCCTCAAGCTTCTTCGCGGCGATCGGATCGTCGGCACAATAGACCATCGGCTCGAACCCCTCCTTCGCCAGTATCTCCGTGGCCCGGAGGGTCTCGATCATGTCGGGATAGAGGGTCTTGGCCTCGCCCAGCACCTCGAGCTTGACCAGGGTCCAGCCGCCTGCCTCGCGGGCGAGCCGAAGGGTCCTGATCGCATCCTCGGCGGTGAAGCAGCCGGCGGTGTTGGGCAGGTAGGTGATCTTTCCGGGATCGATGAAATCGGTCAGCATCGGCTGCTTCGGATCGGCGATATTGACCCTTCGCACGGCGACCGTGACGATCTCGGCGCCGGACGCGGCGACCGCGGCGGCATTCTCCTCGAAGCTCTTATATTTGCCTGTGCCGACGATGAGGCGCGAACGATAGGTGCGGCCGGCGACCGTCCAGACATCGTCGGCGGGCGCCGCCTCGGGTTGGGCCGCCATGCTCAGCCGCCGCCGACGAAGGTGACGATCTCATACTCGTCGCCGTCCTCGACTGGCACCGCAGCGAGGGTCGAGCGCGGAACGACTTCTAGATTGCGCTCGACCGCGACCTTGGCAGGCTCGAGCCCGAGCTCCAGCGCGAGGTCGGCGATGCTGATTCCCGCGGGCACGCGCCTGTGCTCGCCATTGACCCTGATCGATAATGTGCCGTCGTCCACTTTGCGCTCCCTGGCCGCCCGCCATATAGGGACTCGCCATGGCGGCAACCATCTTC
>WUUC01134957.1_pt1 | contig 10389 bp, 7 predicted proteins | sample 6278441 | NCBI WGS metagenome assembly WUUC01 (sample SAMN13675441, study PRJNA597444) | soil metagenome | isolation source: soil | place: USA: Washington | collected 2017-10 | reverse complement strand
GGGCGCTCGGGGCGGGAATATTGCTCGTCGTCGGCGGCATCGGCGTCTATCTGCTGCGCGGCCCGGCGTCGCAGCCAGAGGCCGTCGTCGACCCACCGCAGACAGCCGTCGCGCCGCCGGCGTCACCGCCGCCGGCCGTCGTCGACTCGGCACCCCCGCCCGTACGCACACTGCCGCTTCCGCCGCTCGACGAAAGCGACCCTGAAGTGCTGGGTGGCTTGACCGAGATCTTCGGCCAAGAGGCGGTGGTCAAGCATGTCATGCCCGAGCGGCTCGTGCGCAACCTCGTGGTCTCGATCGATAACGTACCGCGGGAGCAGATGGCATTGAATCAGCGGCCGTTCCAGTCGGCGCCGGGCGACTTCATCACGTCCGGCGAAGACGATGCCATCGTGATCGCGCCCGAAAATTACGAGCGCTATGAGCCGTTCGTCGCGCTCGTATCGAACGTGGACGCGAAAACGTTGGTGTCGTACTTTCGCGGGCTCGAGCCGCTGTTCCAGCAGGCGTACGAGGAGCTCGGACATCCGGACGCGTCGTTCACCGAGCGCTTGAACGAAGTCATCGAGCACCTGTTGCAAACCCCGACGCCGCGCGGCGAGATCAGGCTCGTGCAACCGAGCGTGCACTACAAGTACGCGGACGAGCGGCTCGAGAAGCTATCGGCGGGGCAGAAGCTCCTGATCAGAATGGGCGTCGACAACGCCACCGTGATCAAAGGCAAGCTCCGCGAAATTCAGGCGGAGCTCCTGTAGCCGGCGAAGGACGTCTTACTCGATCGCGAGCAGCTCCACCTCGAACGCGAGCGCGGCGCCACCGGGGATCGAGCCCGAGCCTTGATCGCCGTACGCGGTGTCCGAGGGGCACACGAGCTTCGCCTTGCCGCCGACCTTGATCTTTTGCACGCCTTCCGTCCAACAGCTGATCACGCCGGAGAGCGGAAACGAAATCGGCTCGCCTCGATCGACGGAGCTGTCGAACACGCTGCCATCGCGCAGCGTACCGTGGTAATGCACGCGCACGGTGCTCGCCTCGGTCGGGTTCTCGCCGGTGCCTTCGGTGATCGGGATGACGACTACGCCCGTCGCACTTCGCTCGGCGCCGGGCTGTGCGGCCTGTTCCGCGACCCAAGCGTCGGACGCCTGCTTCTCGGCCGTGGCGCCCGCCGCGGCACGCTCCATCGCGAGCACTTGAATGCGCGGACCGTAGACGTCGAGCGCGACCTTTGGCTCGTTGCCCAGCACCGAATCGCGAAGCCCTTGCGCGACGATGTCGACCTCCGACCCCGTGAGCTTGAAGTCCCGCACGTTCTGACCGATCGCGAGCCCGATCGCATACAAAGTCTTGTCGTCTTCGGTCGTCAGCTCGGCAGTGGATGCCGCGGGTGTCGGCGAATCGGCGGGCGCGCACGCGACGAGTGCGAGCGACGCGAGAAAAACGGCTGAGCGCATGGGAGTCTCCGGTGCCGACAGGCACGAAAGTCCGGCACGCTAGCGGAAATGGCCCGAGATTGCCAATCGCGGCGGCTATTCGAAGTGCAGGTAACCGACCTTGTTGCCGGTGCCGTCGGCATACCAGAGCCTATTCACGAGCTTGCGCGGCGGCTCGCGATCGCTGCCGGCCGTCAGCCCGACGCCGCGCGCCGCGCCCGGCAACGGAAACTCCGTGATCGCCCCGTCCGGCGTGACACGCCCGAGAGCGGCGCCTTTCGTGTACCACACGTTGCGATCGGGACCGACCGCGACGTTCGTCGGCGAGCCCGTCGGGCTCGGAATCGTGAATTCGGTGATCTGCCCTTGCATCGTAATGCGGCCGACCCGGTTGCCGTTCACGACGCGCCCGTCGATCGTGCCGTTCAGCTCGATGAACCACATATTGCCGTCGGCCCCGGCCGTGATGTCGCCCGGGCCGGAGCTCGGCCGCGGCATCGGAAATTCCGTGACCACGCCGTCCATCGTGATGCGGCCGATCTTGCTAGTGTGGAACTCGGAGAACCAGATGTTGCCGTCCGGCCCGGACGCGAGCGCCCGCGGACCGCTGAACGGGGTCGGAATAGCGAACTCGGTGATGACGCCGGCCGGCGTGATGCGGCCGATCTTGCCTGCCGCAAACATGCCGAACCACATGTTGCCGTCGGCGCCAAGCGCAATCGCGCGCGGCTGACTGTCCGGAGTCGGAATGCGGAACTCCGAGATCACCCCGTCGGGAGTGATCCGAGCCATCTGACCCGCGAGATGCTCGGAGAACCAGAGGTTGCCGTCCGAGCCGAGCGCGATGATGCGCGGCGAGCTTTCCTCGGTCGGAACGTCGAACTCGACAAGACCCGTGCCGTCCGAGTTCATGCGGCCGATGCGATTGCCGTTGCTTTCTGTGAACCAGACAGTGCCGTCTCCCGCAAGCGCAATCGTCGTCGGACCGCTCGCAGGGTGCGGTAGCGCAAATTCCGTGACTTCCCCCGTGGCGGCAAGATGCTCGTTCGGACCGAGCCATCGTTGCTGCGCCGAAGCGCACCCTGCCGCCGCGAAGCCAACCATGACGAAAAGCTCCCCTCGCATGCGCACCCCGCGACGACGATGTGTGATGGTACCTAAGCCGCGCCGTCGCAGGCCAGCGAGCCACGCTACGGCGACGCGCCGCAGCTTGCGTAGAAACTGACGGTGGCGGGCCAGTCGGAAAAAATGCCGCGCACGCCCACGTCGCGCGCGAGCACGTCGACGACCGTGAAGACGTCCCCTTCTCGAGTGATCGCCGCGTCCACGGTGCGGTAATAGAAGCCGTTGTCCGAGGCGGCAAGATTGTCCGAGCGTTCGAGCGTCCAAGTAACGACATCGAGACCGGCAGCGCGCGCCGCGCGCGCCGAACGCGACGGCACGATTCGCCCTGCAGAATCGAGATCGAGCAGGGCGAACAAGGGCGGTGCCCAGATGTTGATGCCGGCCGCCTTGTAGCGGCGCAGACGACGCGCCCGCCGCCCGAACCGCGCGTTGTCGACCAACACTGCTCGCTCGCCATACTCGGGCTCACGCCGAATCCAATACTCGACGTCGCGCCGCTCAAACGATTGCGGAAACACTTCACTCGGCGGAATGCCGGCATCGCGGTACTCGTCGATGAGCCGCTGCGCGAGCTCCTCACGCGTGACTCCGTCGAACGGCAGCCGCACGACAGTCTCTTTGAGCTCCGGTGTCATGCGAACGCCGAGACGCTTGAAATACGCGATGCTCTCGGCGTGGCTCAACAACGTGCCGAAATCGAGACCCGCGCCGAGGTCCGGACGAGGGGCGCGGCGAGGAGCGACAAACTGCTCGACGGTTTGCGCCGCGGGATCGAATGCATCGACCTTGCCGCGCAGTGTCTTGAACTGCGCTAGCGTCAGGTCGCTCGTGCGGCATTCCGCGTGCGCGGCGCGCTGCATCGCTCCGCGCTCGTCGAGCCGCGCCGGCGTGAACGGCTCGATGCATGTGCTCGCGAGCGGCGTGAGCAAGATATCCGTCGTCGTCGCAAGGTCGTTCTGCGCATGACGGCAGACGAGCTCTAAGTCTTTCGTGAAAGTCACGTCGCATTCGAGCGTGCCAGCGCCCATTCGGTAAGCGGCCGCGTACGCTTCTAACGTGTGCTCCGGCAGCACGATCCCTGCGCCGCGGTGGCCGATCGAAAACGCAGTCCGGCGAGGCGGCTCGTCGAGACAGGCCTGCATGCGTGATTTCAGCTCGCCGTCTTGCATGTCCGCCACGAGGAACGCAGGGCGCGGTCCGAGCTCGACGCGCGTGTCGATGGGCTCCGCGGTCGCGACGGCGCGCAGCACGGTGCAGAGCAGCAACGCCAACGTCATCTTCACGGCCATAGGTTGCCTCGTTTTGGGCGTGCTGCGGGAGTCCGCGGCGTGACTCACGCGGCATTCCTCGGCACACTGCCAGCATCGCGAGATCGAGATTTCGAATGCCAGCGGCGCACGTGACAGAACTGAGCCGGCAGACCCCGGTGTACGGCGACTACGAGGTCGTCGTCGTCGGCGGCGGTCCGGCCGGCATCGCGGCGGCCATCGCGGCCGGACGTTCTGGGCGATCCACGATCTGCATCGAGCGCTATGGCTTTTGCGGAGGCGCGGGCACGGCAGCCGGCCTGAGCACGTTCTGCGGCCTGCACGCGGTCATCTACGGTAAGCATGAGCAAGTGGTGCACGGCATTGCCGACGACATACTCGCCCGTCTCGAGCGCATGGACGGTCTGAACAAACCGCACCTGACGATTCAAAACCAAATACTCGCACAAGCGTACGACATCTCCGCATTCAAGATTGCGGCCGACGAGCTGCTCGCAGAAGCGAACGTGCACATGTTGTTTCACGCATTCGCGACGGGCGTCGTCATGGCGAGCGGCAATCGCATCGAAGCCGTGCTCGTAGAGACGAAGTCCGGCCGCTTCGCGATCCGCGGCCGTATATTCGTCGACGGCTCGGGCGACGGCGATCTCGCCGCGTGGGCCGGAGTGCCCTACGAAGTCGGCGACGGCGCCGGCAACATGCTCTATCCCTCGACGATGTTTCGTATCAACGGCGTCGATCCCGAAAAAGCAGGCCGCGCGTGGGAGCTCGTGCCGAAGCTGATGGAGGAAGCCGAGCAACGCGGCCGCACCTTCCCCCGCAAGAAGCCGATCGTACGGCCGCAACGCAATCCCATCGAGTGGCGCGCGAATCTCACTCAAATCAAAAATCCGAACGGCACGGCCGTGAGCGGCATCGACGCGCGCGAGCTGTCGTACGGCGAGGTCGAAGGGCGCAAGCAGTGCTGGGATGTGTTTCAGTTCATCAAGGAAAACACGCCGGGCTTCGGGCAGGCCTACATCGTCGAAATCGCGCCGCAGATCGGCATTCGCGAAACGCGGCGCGTGCTCGGCGAGTACGTGCTGACCGAGGCCGACATCTTGGGGTGCCGCGATTTTCCGGACACCATCGGCGTGCAAGGCTGGCCCGTCGAGGCACACATCAAAGGCGACGTGAAATTCGTGTTCGCGCCGAAAGATTCGCGTGGGTTCAACGCCATCCCGTATCGCATCATCGTGCCGCAGAAGGTCGACAACTTGCTCGTCGCCGGGCGTTGCGCATCGATGTCGCACGAAGGGCAGTCGTCGGCGCGCGTGTCCGGCCCATGCTTCATCATGGGCCAGGCCGCCGGCACGGCGGCCGACTTGGCTTTGGGAGCCAACGTTGCGCCGCGTAAGCTCGACGTCGCGGCGCTGCAGCGGCGCTTGCTCGCCGACGGCGCTAATCTAGGTGCTTCGGTAGGTGCTGTTGCGAGCTCATAGTCGCGCCTCGAAAGGCGCGTGTAATCAGAAGGGCTGCCAATGAACCGAGGCTTGCAATCAATCGCGATCGCCGTCGGCATGGCGCTCCTCGGTTGCGCACCGGCGGATGATGCCGTTTCGCCGCCGCAGACGTCGTTGACGTATCCCGATGGCACGCCGCACCCCGTGACCCCGTGGGGCGAGCCGGACTTGCAAGGCAACTGGCCGATCATGCATCTCTTCGCTACGCGGCTGCAGCGCGATCCGAAGTACGGCGAGCGCCGCGAGCTCAACGACGAGGAGTGGCAGGCCGCGCAAGCCGGGCTTACGCGCCGCGACGAGCGCTACCACGAAGAGATTCAGGGCAACAAGATGGGCATGGGCCACTGGGCCGAGACCACCACGCGCATCGAGGCGGCTCGCCTCACGTCGCTAATCTCGTATCCGCCGGACGGCCAGCTACCCGCGTTGACGGCACGCGGCCAAGAGCTGGCGCCGCTCTTTCGCAGCGACGACACGCAGCAGGTGTTCGACAGCGTGAACGATTTCGACGCGTGGGACCGCTGCATCACGCGCGGCCTGCCGGCGTCGATGCTGCCGTTCAACTACAACAACGGCATTCGCATTCATCAAGCGCCCGGCTATGTCGTCATCGATCTCGAAATGATCCACGAGGCGCGCGTGGTCCCCGTGGACGGTCGGCCACCGCTCGATCCCGCGATCAAGCAGTGGATGGGCGAATCGCGCGGCCACTGGGACGGGGCGACGCTCGTCGTCGAGACGACGAATTTCACCGGCAAGGCGCACATGCTGATCGCCGGCATCCCTGGCGGCGCACGCGGGACGATGCCGACGTCGACGAGCTTGAGGACGACGGAGCGGTTCACGCGTGTCAGCGCGGACCGCATCGACTACGAGATGACAATCGAGGACGGTGAAGTGCTGACGGACAAGTGGACGATCAGCTACCCGATGTTTCTCGATCCCGAGTACCGATTCTTCGAGTACGCATGCCACGAGGACAACACGGCCGTCCGCAACTTCATCGTGACCTCGCAGTACGAGCGCGGCCTGCGCGGAAGATCCGAGTAGGCGTTAGGGGCTCGCCGCCTCGATCTTGAGCATGGCTCCGGCCGGCTCGTCAGTCAGCAAGTACACGGCGCCGTCCGGACCTTGCCGGACATCGCGGAACCGCTGCCCGAGGTCCGCCAGCATTCGTTCCTGGCCCGCGGGCTTGCCGCCGGCGTCGAAGCTGATGCGCACGAGCGCCCGCGACATCGCTGCTAGCAGCAGATTGCCGCGCCAGCCGGGCAGCTCGTTGCCCATATAGAAGGCGATGTTGCCGGGATTCGTCGAGGGCACCCAGTAGAGCTCGGGATCGGTCATGCCCGGCACGCCTTCGGCGCCGCGCGCTACAGGGTCGTTGTTGTAATGGTTGCCGTGCGTGACGAGGATCCAGCCGTAATTTTTGCCGGCCTCGATGCGGTTGAGCTCGTCGCCGCCGCGCGGCCCGAATTCCGTTGACCAGATCGCGCCCGTCGCGGGATTCACGGTGAGCCCCGTCGGATTGCGATGTCCGAGCGTGTAGATCTCGGGCAGGTAGCCTTCTTCTCGCGCGAACGGATTGTCGCGCGGCACGCGGCCGTCATCGCGCAGCCGAACGATTTTTCCGAGATGCGACGACGGCTCCTGCGCCTTTTCGCCCCAGTTTCGATCGCCACTCGTGACGTACAGCATGCCGTCGCGGCCGAATGTCATGCGCGCACCGAAGCTCGCGTCGGCCGGCCCCTGCCCGCAGCATCGTCCGTTCTGTCCCGCGATTGCCGAGCTGTACCAGTCTTTCGCGACGAAGATATCTTCGACGTTCGTGAGCGCCGTGCCGCCGTCGAACCGCGCGCGCGCGACGGCCAGCGTCGATAGCGTCTCATCCTGCGCATCCGGCTTGGAGTAAGAAAAGTAGATGAGCCGATTGCGCTCGAAGTTGGGGTGCAAGGCGACGTCGCCGAGCCCGCCGATGACGACGGCGCGGATTTTGGGCAATCCTGCGATCGGCGCGGGGTCGAGCGTGCCGCCGCGCACGATGCGCAGACGGCCAGGCCGCTCCGTCACGAGCATGTCGCCGTTCGGCAGGAACGCCATTCCCCACGGAGTCTGGAGACCCTTCGTGACGACGGTGACATGAATGCGGCCCTGTTCGGTCGCGTAATCCCAGGGACCGTCGCCAAGCGGCGGAACCTGCGGCCGGCCACCGCCCCCTCCGCGCCGCTGTCGCTCTGCGCCGGCCGCCGGTTGCGCGGGCTGCGGCTGGGCCGCGGAAGCACCTGGTTGTTGCGCCGCCGTGGGCGCGCTCAACGCTAGTGTAAACGCCGCCAAGCCCGCGAATACCCATAGCCGCTCGCGCATCGAACCCACTCTTATTCTCCGGTGACGTCGCCCGTTTTCTAGCATAGAAGCGCCCGCAGCGCTCGAATACGGCGAGCCTCGCAGTCGCGAGTTTGGTCAAGCCCTGGACCGCACCTGCGCTATCGTATGCCGATGCAACGAAAACTACGCAGCAACCTCGACGAAGGCTCCGTTCCCTGGTCCGGCCGCCGCGCGCAGTGGCGCGCGCTCGGCCTGACCGACGAGGACATGCAAAAGCCGAAAATCGCGATCGTCAATTCGTCGAGCGAGCTCTCGAGCTGCTTCAGCCATCTCGACGGGCTAGCCGACGAGCTCAAGGTCGCGATTCGCGCGGCGGGCGGCGTGCCGTTCGAGATCCGCACCGCCGCGCCCAGCGACTTCATCACGAGTGCCGGCAAACGCGGTGCCTATATTCTTCCGACGCGTGACCTGATTGCCGCCGACATCGAGGTGCAAGTCGAAGGCGCCCTGCTCGACGGCATGGTCTGCCTCGCCTCGTGCGACAAGACGACGCCGGGCCAGCTCATGGCCGCCGGCCGGCTCGACATTCCGACGATCGTAGTCATTTGCGGCTATCAAAAGGCTGGCAGTTACCGCGGCAAGCATACGGATATCGAGGACGTGTTCCTGAAGACCGGTTACTTGACGTCCGGCGCCGTGACGCTCGACGAGGTCAAGGGCATGGCCGACGTTGCGATCCAAAGCCCCGGCGTCTGCCAAGGCATGGGCACGGCAAACTCCATGCACGTCGTCTGCGAAGCGCTCGGCATGACGCTGCCCGGCAGCGCGCCGGTCGCCGCGGGCAGCGCGAAGATGCACGAGAACCTGCGCTTATCCGGCGCGCGCATCGTCGAGATGGTGTGGCAAGACTTGAAGCCGCGCGACATCATCACGGCGGGCGCGGTTCGTAACGCCGTGCAGATGGTCTTGGCCGTCAGCGGCTCGATCAACTGCGTCAAGCATCTGCAGGCAATTGCGACGGAAGCGCAGGTCGACGCCGACGTGTATCAGGCATTTGCCGACTACGCCGAGCGCGTGCCGCTGCTGGCCGCCGTCAAGCCGACCGGCGAAGGTCACATTGAAGACTTCGAGGCCGCCGGCGGTGCGCGCGGCGTGCTGAAGAGGCTCGAACGGCAGCTCGATCTCGACGCACGCTCCGTGTCGGGTCAAACGCTGCGCGAAATTCTCGCGGCGGCGCCCGCTCCCGACGGGCGCATGATTGCGACGCTCGACAAGCCGCTTTCGAAGCGACCCGCGATCGTCATCGTGCGCGGCAGCCTGCTGCCCGGTGGCGGCATCGTGCGGCTCGGCGGCACGGGCGAGCGAATGCTGCAATTTCGCGGCAAAGCGAACATTTTTCACTCGCGAGACGAGGCGTTGGCCGGCATCAAGGCGGGCGCCGTAAGACCCGGCGACGTCGTCGTGCTGCGGGGGCTCGGCGTCATCGGCGGCCCCGGTATGGCCATGACGTCGGCCGTCATCTTCGCGCTCGACGGCGCCGGCTTGCTCGATCGCGTCGCCGCGATCACGGAAGGCCAGTTGTCGGGGCTCGTGAACAACGGTCTCGTCGTCGGCGAAGCTTCGCCCGAAGCTGCGGCCGGAGGCCCGCTCGCGTTCGTCGAAAACGGCGACGTCATTTCGATCGACGTGCAGCGCAAAGTCGTCGACCTCGAGGTGCCCGAGTCCGTGCTCGCGGAGCGGCGAAAGTCGCCGCACGTTTACGGCGCGCAGAACCAGCGCGGCTGGCTCGGAATCTATCAGCGCACGGTAGCGCCCGTGCACGAGGGCGCCGTCCTGAAGGGACAGTAGGTTACTCGGAGTAGCTGAACTCGATCAGCGCGCCCACGTGCTCGAGCGACGCGGTGGGCTCGCCGCCTGCAGTCAGTACCCGGCCGTGCGCATCGGTGACGGCGTAGATGCGCCGCCCGTCCGGAGCGATCGCGAGATCGCGATAGCGGGCTTGGGCTTTGAAGTACGTGAGCGGCGTGCCCCCGGCTCCGGACAACCGAAAGCGAAAAATCGTCCCGCTCATCATGCCGGCAACCAAGATCGAGGGGTTCCAACCCGGTATCGCCGCCGAGGTGTACACGTCGAGGCCCGCGAGCGCCGCCGTAGCATTGCCGAGCGCGCGCGCGTCGTGCGTGCTCGGCACCGTGAAAAACGTCTTCAGCGGCGGCGCGAAGTCCGTGAGATTCACCTCGGATTCCCTCGTGCGCGGCACCGTGCTCGGCACGTCGCGGCCGTACTCCAAGCTGGCACACGACGTCGGCGCCGACGCCGACCAATTGGAATACGTGTAGTACTGATCGTCTTTGAAGCCCGCGATCAACGGCCACCCGTAGTTGCGACCGGGCTCGATGCGGTTCACCTCGTCGTCGGTGTCTTGCCCGTGCTCGGACGCGTAGAGCCGCCCGTCCGGACCGAACGCCATGCCTTGCGGGTTGCGGTGACCGTAGCTAAAGACGTGGCTGCGCACACCGGCTAGCACGGGATTGTCGTCGGGAATCGAGCCGTCCAGGTTGACGCGCAGGATCTTGCCCTCGTATCCGCGCCAATTGCGCGCCTCAACGTCGGCCGCCGTCGGCAGCTCCTGCGCACGAATTGGCACGCAGTAATAGGCGAGAAAATTCGAGCCGTGGTCGCCCGTGCTCGCGTACAACTTGCCGTCGGGCCCGATCGCGATGCGGCTCGCGCCGTGATCGG
>WUUC01054172.1_pt1 | contig 10389 bp, 8 predicted proteins | sample 6278441 | NCBI WGS metagenome assembly WUUC01 (sample SAMN13675441, study PRJNA597444) | soil metagenome | isolation source: soil | place: USA: Washington | collected 2017-10 | reverse complement strand
TGTCGTTCGTGGGCGACCGGCGGATGCGATGGCTCAATCATCGGTTTCGCGGCAAGAATCGCAGCACCGATGTACTCGCGTTCGCCCTCAGAGAAGCCCAAATTCCCGTCGTGCCGCGCGGCGGCCATCCCCTGCTGGGCGACATCGTCATCTCGATTCCAACTGCGCTCCGTCAAGCGAGGGATGGCCGACGGTCATTGGACGAGGAGATTGTGGCGCTACTTATCCACGGCGCCCTCCATTTGTGCGGCTATGACCACGAGCAGGGACGAGCGGAAGCACTCCGCATGGAGCACAAGGAACGGATAGTGCGTCGTCGTCTCGGGGCGATTCCAGGTTTCGTGCATCGGCATGGCAGAGTCTAAACACACCACCAAGGGGAGCTAGACGCATGGGTTGGTTTCAGCGACTCAGTGAAGGGCTGAGCAAGACACGCTCGGCGGTGATCGGATCGCTGGATCGCCTGATGGGTCGGGCGGTGGATCCGGCCCTTCTGGACGAATTTGAAGCTGCCCTCATCGCGTCCGATCTGGGCGCCCCTGTGGCCGAGCGGGTGATCGGCCGACTTAGAGAGGTGCTCCAAGGCACCGACGCCTCAGAATCCGCACCTGTCCATCAGGCGTTGCGGCAGACCCTTCTCGAAATTCTCACGCCGGCCTCAGGGCCGACCTTCGAACAGTTGATCGCCGCCGGCCCGAAACCGTTTGTCGTTCTCTTCGTCGGCGTGAATGGTGTCGGAAAAACGACCAGTATGGCCAAACTGGCCCAACGGCTGGTTCAAGGCGGCCGTGTGCCTCTTCTCGTCGCCGCCGATACCTTCCGTGCGGCTGCAATCGATCAACTGCAGGTATGGGCCGATCGAATCGGGGTCGAATTGATCCGACACCGCCAGGGAGCCGATCCTGCCGCGGTGGCCTACGACGGAATCATCGCGGCGAAGGCCAGACAGGCCGATGTCGTTCTGATCGATACGGCCGGCCGTCTCCACACCAAGTCGAACCTCATGGAAGAACTTCGGAAAGTGACGCGAGTGGTCGGCCAGGCACAGCCCGGCGCGCCGCACGAAGTGTTGCTTGTTTTGGACGCCACACTCGGCCAAAACGCGCTCGCGCAGGCTCGCCAATTTCACCAGACGGTCGGAGTGACCGGGGTGGTCCTGACGAAACTCGACGGTACGGCGAGGGGAGGGATCGTCGTCGCCATCGCCGATGAGCTCAAGCTCCCGGTACGGCTGATCGGCGTGGGCGAAGCCGCCGATGACTTGCAGGATTTCCAGCCTCAGCCCTTTGTCGATGCCCTCTTTGGCATGGCGGCGCAATCGTAGCGCCGTCGCACCGGTTTTCCCCTCTTTGCTTCTTAAATCCGCCCGGGCATGATAGTCTCGGCCGGTGACCGGACCGAGATGCTGTTCTGGTCAACATGAGGACCGCGAATGGTCAAAATTCTCGTCATTGATGATGACCGCATGAACTGCGACCTCCTGCAGGCTGTGTTGGCTCGTCACGGCTACGATGTCCACTCGGCGACCAGCGGCATGGAAGGTCTCCATCTGTTCCGGCAGCAGAATCCCCGTGTAACTATTCTCGATCTTCGGATGCCGGAAATGGATGGACTCACGGTTCTCAAGGAAATACGGGCAATGGATCCGCACGCGCCCGTCATTATCTTGGGTGGAGGAGCAACGGAGGTTCAGGAAAACCAGGCTCGCGCCCTGCGCGTAACGGATTTTGTCCGCAAGGGATTGTCGCTCGACGTGTTGGTGGAAGGTGTCAATCGCGTCGTCCAACAACCCATTAGGAAAGAAGAAGGCAGTCATGCGCACTCAGCGAGTCCCGCCGCAGACACCGGCGAAACGGTGCTCATCGTCGACGATGAGCAACTGGTTCGCGATCTGCTCGTGCAATTCCTGAGTCTACGCGGCTACCGGGCATTAGGCGTCAAAGATGGAGCCCAGGCGCTCTCGATGGTGGAGCAGGCTCCCCCTGATCTGATCTTGTTGGATCTCATGCTGCCGGGCATGAACGGCGTGGAGGTGCTTCGGCGATTGCGCGACAAACATTTTAGCGGAGCGATCATCATTGTAACCGGCAGCTATGACGAAGAATTACTTCAAGACGCGTGGCTATTGCATCCCCAAGAAGTCATCAGCAAACCCATCGACCTCGAGAAGTTGCTCGCCATCATCCAGCTTGTGCTCGTGTGTCGCGAGTGTTAAAACCCTTTAGATGAAACATCGGCTCAAGCGTTCGGCGTCCGCCGGCGCGCTGTGGCTTATCCTCAGTCTAACCTTGTCGTCCTTGTGCCTGGCGATGCCAGCTCAGGGGCATGCAGCCGGTCACTCCATCCGCAGTCACGATCTCTTCGTCCAGATCGACCCGGAACGGCATGCGCTCACGGCTGTCGACCGCATGACCATTCATCCTGAACCCGGCCAGCCGATTCGCCTGTCCTTGTCTCGGACGCTCCGGCTCGACCGTTTGGTGTGGTCCTCGTCTGCGAGTCTGCCGGACGAACCGGGTCGGGCTGTTCCGTTCGAGACGGACGGCGGGACGGCCGCCGGCTCAACCCAATACATCACGCTTGCACCAACGGTTGCGGACACGGGGGATATCACGCTCACGGCGTACTACCATGGAGTGATCAACGATCCGCCGAAGGAGCCGCGTCACCTGCGTTTCGTGACACCCAGTGAAACCGCCGGCCATATCGGTGCGGACGGCGTCTATCTCAGCAGCGAGAGTCAATGGTATCTGGATCTCCCGGAATCGCTCAGCCGGTATCGGCTTCGGGTAGCATTGCCGGCAGCTTGGACTGCCGTGACCCAAGGGAAGCGTCGGACATCTGAGCCCTGCCCGCCGGAGCTATGCACCGAGACGAGTTTCATGCTGGCGCAGTGGGAGATGGTTCAACCCGGCGAGGCCCTGACGCTGGTTGCTAATCGATTTGTGGTTACGACCAGGGACTGGTCGTCGCGCGGCGGACAATTGGTTCAGTTGGCGGCCTATCTGTTTCCCGAAGACGCGCACCTTGCCGATGAATACCTGGACGCGACGGCCCGCTATCTCGACGCATACATTCCCCTGCTTGGTTCCTATCCTTTTGAGACGTTTGCCGTCGTCGAAAACTTCTTTGCCAGCGGATTGGGCATGCCGTCCTTTACTCTCCTGGGAAGCGGCGTGATCAAGCGGCATTATGTGCAGCCCTACGCATTAGGGCACGAAATCGTGCATTCGTGGATCGGCAATGCCGTCTTCAACCGTGTGGACCGCGGCAACTGGGTAGAGGGCCTGACGACGTATTTGGCCAACTACTATTGGCACGAGATCTCCGGAGACCAGGACCAAGCGCGCGAGCAACGCAAATTGATGCTGCAGGGATATAACCTCCATGTCCCTCCCGATCGGGATTATCCGCTCGGCCAATTTACGCGAAAACAGGATGAGCGCGACAATGCCATCGGATATCAAAAGGCGGCGATGGTCTTTCATGTGCTCCGGCAAGAACTCGGGGAAGAGTCGTTTTGGCGGTCGCTGAGGCAGCTCGTGGCCCGCTATCAAGGCCGGCATGCCGACTGGTCCGATGTGGAACGAGTGTTTGAGGACACAGCGGCCAAGGATCTCCGGTGGTTCTTTAGGCAATGGGTCGAAGGCAGCGGGGCGCCTTCTCTGACTTTGACGGGTGTCACCGCCGTTCCGGGGACCGGCGATGCCGACGGAACATTTACCTTGGAAGGCCGCATCGTGCAAACAGGCACCGTGTTTCGGTCCCCCGTCCCGCTTCATCTGCGGCTGTCGAACGAGCGGGAGCACAGGTTTGTCATCCAGGTGACGGGCGAGGACGATTCGTTCTCGGTTCGCCTGCCATCCAGGCCGCTCACGATCGTGATGGATCCGGATGCGATGATCCTCCGGCGGGTGCCGAGACGGAATCTTCCTCCTGTTCTCAACCACTATGTCACCGACGTGCGGCGTTCGGTGGTCGCCGCTTTTAAGGAACCGGGGGCCGGCAGTCATCCGTTTGAGGACATCATCAAACGGATCGAGATGCAGGAGGCTCGGAAGGCGGTGAGTGAGCGAACGACGATTGTTCCATTGAGTTCCGACACTCTGTTGCCGCAGGAAGGTTCGATGCTAGTATTGGGGACTCCGGTCTCTCGTAGGATGCTGGACACGCTGGTGAAGACGCACTGTGGCACGCGCGTGCAACTCCATGAGGCCGCAGTGACCGTCGGTGGAACAACGTATGAGGGGCCGGGAATCGCCGCGCTCGCCAGCTGTCACCGGCAGGACCGGCCCGGCAGCGTCGTGACATGGCTGTACGCCGTAACGCCACAGGCCGCGACGACGGTGGCACGGCTATTATTTTTCTACGGGTGGAATAGCTTTGTCGTCTTTCAGGAGGGCAAGGCGATTACTCGGGGCGAATGGGAGGCTGGAGAGCATGCAATGGAGGTCAGGCTTGATGAATCGATGTCCGTTCGGTAAGACCCTGTCTCTCGCAGCCCTGTCGGTTTCAATTTTGTGTACGTTTGCGGCGTATGCCGAGGGGCCCAAGATGCCGGCTGCCTCGGGGACGGAGCGCCATCTTAAGAACATCCGTCAGCTCACGTTCGGCCGCCAGAATGCGGAAGCGTATTTCTCGTTCGACGGCACCAAGTTGATTTTCCAGTCGACCAACAACTGGATGAAAGATTCCTTTGCAGCGACGCTCAAGCCCGCCGCCGAGGGCTTGGGCTGCTACCAGATGTATGTCATGGATCTCGAGACTGAAGCCGTGCGTTTGGTCAGCACCGGAACCGGCGCCACGACGTGCGGCTATTTCTTTCCGGGCGACCGCCGCGTCTTGTATTCGTCGACTCATGCCTCGAGCCCCAATTGCCCGCCCAAACCAAAGCGTGACGGAGCGTACCGCTGGGCGCTTGATGATTATGACCTCTATGCCGTGCGCATTGATGGGCAGGAAATGCAGCGCCTGACCTCCACACCTGGGTACGATGCGGAAGCCACGATCTCGCCCGATGGGAAAACGATCGTGTGGACGTCGATGAAGGACGGAGACCTGGACTTGTACGCCATGAATCTCGATGGAACGAAAGCCCGCCGTCTGACGGAAGAGGTCGGGTACGACGGCGGAGCGTTTTTTTCGCCGGATAGTAAGCGCATCGTCTATCGGGCATCGCATCCGAAGGAGCCCGCCGATGTGTCCCGCTACCGGGAATTGCTCGGTCAGCGATTGGTCGAGCCGGGCGAGCTTGAGATCTTTGTGATGAATGCCGACGGCAGCCAACAGCGGCAGATCACCGCGAACGGCGCCTCAAACTTTTCTCCATTTTTTCACCCGGACGGCCAACGGATCATCTTCTCCTCCAATGTCGAGACCAGAGGGGAGGGAGGGCGGCCGAGCTTTCATCTCTTCTTGATTGGCGACGACGGAACCGGTCTGGAGCGGCTCACGGTGGAAGGACATTTCAACAGCTTTCCCATGTTCTCGCCTGACGGGAAGCGGCTCGTCTGGGTGTCGGACCGACGCTCAAAGGGGCCCGGTGAATTCAATGTGTTCGTGGCCGACTGGGTGCCGTAACATGAGCGCCCGTGAAGGAGGGCTGCGCGACGACGCACGCCGATCGCCGAAAGCTCTCGCCTCCAGATTGTCGGTCACGTGTTGCCTCGCGGCCCTCGTCTTGACCGGCATAGGATTGATCGAGTTCGACCTGCCGCTGACCCTGTATGTGCGGTCACTGAACTACTTCCATATCGAGTATCTTCAGAGTCCATGGCTGCGATGGCTTAGCGATATCGGCAACCAACTGGGCCGAGGCGAATCGCTGTTATGCGTAAGCGCCCTCCTCCTTCTCGCGGGGTACGCGTGGAAGCTCCAGACGTGGAAGCTCGCCGGCTGGGAAACGCTGCTTGCTCATGCGCTGACAGGGGTGGTCAACAATAGCTTGAAGCATCTCGTCGGCCGCGCGCGTCCCAAATTCATGCATGCAGGCCCGTCGGAGTTTTTTCCGCTTGCCGGAAACGGGTGGGACTCGTTTCCTTCCGGTCATGCGATGTCTTCGTTCGCCATCGCCACGGTACTGGCGGTGAGGTTTCCAAAAATCCGATGGGCCATGATCGTCTTGGCCTCCGCGATTTCGGTAAGTCGCCTGTTTCGAGCCTCGCATTACTTGACCGATATCCTCGCGGGCGTCGTGCTTGGCGTGTTGATCGGCTCCGTGGCCGTTCATCCATGGAAACAGTGGCGTTTCTCAGTGGTTTCTGGATTGTTTGCCGTGACGCCGCCGATGGCCGCCCTTCTTGCAGTGATGACCACGATCGGACATCCGCCATCCGAGGACTGGACGCAGACGGTTCTGAGGGAAAGCGGATTGTGCATCGCCCTGTTGGCCGCGATCATTTATCTCGTCATGAGCGTGCGACCGGCGGCCTTGCCGGGCTATCTCACAAAAACGATAATTCTGGCATTGGTCGGAATCGGCCTGGGATTGTTCTCAGGATCTCTGCTGGTGACGGCCGTCATCCTCCTTGTCTGTTTGGCTTATTGGCTGCGCGTTGACTCAACGGAACGGGCGGCTGGGCCGATGTCTCATTCAACAGGGGCTCGCGAGGCGGCGCTTGGCTTGGCGGCCCTGTTGATGTTGTACACGATGATCGAGCTGAGGGGCGCTCTGCCGTTGGGATAGCGGTCAATGCCCTGGAATGGATCTGGGAGGAGGCGCTGCACTTCCTTCGGGAACGGCGACCATCGAGCGGTTCGCAAGGAGCAGGTAGCCATGTTGCTTGAGAACAGGCACCAAGGCGCCGGCCTCTGGCGGCAGCTTGGATTTGAACGTTTCCGGCAACACCACCATCGTCTGTCCGCTCTGCGCGAGCGCCTCGCGGATCGTGCTCTCTTCTCCTTCCGACACGAAGATCACCTTGCGCCTGGCATAAAAGACATTGGACGGTCTCGTCGATCCGTAGACGATCAATCGGTCGGCGGGGGCTAGGTTGACGCCGGCAGTATACGACAGGATCTGCGGCGGCGCGATGAAGTACCGATTGATGCCCGGTATGATGAATTGAATGATGGTCAAGGCCAACAGCGCCACCGAACCTCCGGCCGCCCAGAACGCTCCGGCCCGCATCCGTTCATTCAAGCCGAAGTAGCCGACCAGCGTCATGCCGATCAGCAGTACGCCGGAGGCAACGTACGGCCCGCTTCCGAGCGTGATGGTGCTCGCCAAAGGAAACTCTTTCGTGAGTTGTCCTGAAAAGGAAGGGTAGAGCGAGGGCAACGACGCAAACAGGATCGCCAGCAGGTAGCCAATGGCCATCATCGTATGGATTGATGCCTGTCGGCCCTTCACGTCGTCGACAAGACTCCGGTGCCAATACAGTGCCGTCAGCACTGCCGCAGCGGGAAATAGCGGCCCAATGTAATGGGCGAGCCTTGTGGAAGACAGGGTAAAAAACACAAACACGCCGAATACCCACGCTGCGGCGAACCATTCCAATTCCGATGCCTCACCCGGGATTGCTGCCGATTGAACGCCGCGCCGGTCGTCCTGTGACCTGTCCATCGTCGCTCGACGCGCTCTGGTTTCTCGCCAGCTCTGGTACGTTTGATACCAGGCAAATAATAGCCAGCCGCTCCACGGGAAAAATCCGAGCAATAAGACCGGCACATAGAAGAAGATCGTGAAGCCATGCCCTTCCATCGGGCTCAAAAAGCGGCCGACGGTATGGGCCTGTGCGGATGCCGTGTATTCGGACCCGTGGATCGACCACATGGCCACATACCAGGGAACCGCGAGAAGCGAAAAGACCATGGCACCGGCCAGCGGCGAGCCTTCCCGCCAGAAGCGACGCCATTGTCCGGCTGCCGTGAGATAGACTCCGACCGTCACGAGTGGAACGAGAAAGCCCACCGGACCCTTGGCAAGCGTCGCGATGGCCATGCCGATATAGAACATCCATCGCCACCAGCGCTCGTTGTCGCGGCCATGGACTCCGAGCCAAAAACTGAACAGTGAAAGTGTGGTGAAGAAGATCAAGACGCTGTCGGTCAAGACCATGCGGCTGAGGCCGATGATCTCGATGTTCAGCAGCAGCATCAAGGCGCCGAACAACGCGACGGTGGGGCCACAGAATCGGTTCAAAAACAGATACTGAAGCAGAATCAACGCAAGACCGAAGGCGGCCGACGGAAGGCGGGCGGAAAATTCATCCACTCCGAACCATCGATAGGAGAGGCTCATCAGCCAATAAACGAGGACCGGTTTCGCAAAGCGCGGTTCGTAATTGAAGGTGGGACTCACCCAGTTCCCGGTTTCCAGCATCTCGCGGCCCGCTTCCGCATTGCGCCCTTCATCGCGATCGGTCAACCCCATTGAGCCTAGGCCGAGAAAGAACAGGAGACCGGCCAGGAGGATCAAGATGGTGAGCTGCATGACATGTCTGGAAGGTGGAGATGCTGGTGTGCCCATGGTGTGCGTTAAGAGCGGTGCTCGGCGTGAGAAGCCGCAAGCGCAGCGGCATCGGGCCGTTGGCGGTGGATGAGCATGAGGTTTCGGACGTAGACGAGCGCGCCGACGCCCTGCCCGGCGATAAAGACGGGATCCCGGCGGTAAATCGCATACGCCAGCGTGATTAAGCCTCCCACCAAGCTCAAGTACCAGAAGGCGATCGGCATTTGGCTCTTGGCGGTCCGTTCAGAGGCAATCCACTGAATGACCCAGCGCCCGAAGAAGAGTCCCTGCCCCAGGAATCCGACGGCGATCCAGATGGATTCGGTGGTCGTCATCAAGACCTGAACGGTGATCGGTGTTCAATGATATGGTTATTCGCGCTCGTCACTTGCCGCGGTACTTATATTTCAGGACCCGTGACTGCATCCAACGAACGGCGATCAGGTCATAGAGACTCTTGAACAGCCGGTTACCCACTCCAAACTTGGACTGGCCATGTATGCGCGGATAGTGCCGGACGGGCACTTCGATCACCTTGAATCCATGCATCAGCGCCAACGCCGGAAAAAACCGATGCAGGCCCTCGAAGAGGCAGAGCTTTTCGACCACGGCTCGACGAAATACTTTCAGCGGGCATCCCGTATCATGCATGCCGTCTCGCGTAAACAGGTTTCTGACAAAATTGGCGATGCGTGATGACATCTTTCGTACCAGGTTGTCCTGACGGTCCTGTCTCCAGCCGCAGACGAGGTCGTGCGTCTCGAGAAACGGCAGCAATTTCAGGATGTCGTGGCTGTCCTGCTGCAGATCGCCGTCGATTTCGATGATGATCTCGCCCGCGGAACGAGCGAATCCCGCATCCAGCGCCGCGGTTTTACCGTAATTGCGGTCGAAGTGAAAGGTTCGGACTTCAGGATGCTCGGCCGCCAATCGATCCATGACCTCGCTGCTACCATCCGTGCTGCCGTCGTCAATAAGAATAATTTCAAAGGGACGCGAATTGGATAGGGCGTGCGAGCGGATCGCCTTCAGCAGGTCATCGACGACCTGTGCGAGGTTATCTCGTTCATCCTTGATCGGCACGATGACGGAAGCCCATGGGACTGGGGCACTCATGCCGGGTGGTCATCCAAGGCAGAGGGGACGGGAGTCAGGATCACCACGGCATTCTACAGAAGGCCTTGAGTAGATTCAAATCGGACTCGCGGACTCGAGCGTGATCTGCCGGTCGACGTAGCCTGCGAATGCCGCGTCATTGGAGACGAAAATGACAGACCACGGCTCGTCCTTCGAGCAGAGCCTTCGCACGATCACTTCCCGTAGCGAAGGAGCCATACTGTGCAGCGTGCCTTCGACGATCAACACGTGGGGCCGTGTGACGATGGCGCGCGCGAGGAGCAGCCGGAGAATCTGACTCAACGTGAATTGCCTGCCGTGCCCGGTCACCCTCGTCGTGAGGCCTGCCGGCATCCGGTCGATTTCTTCATCGAGTTCCACGAATTGGAGAGCCCATTGCACGTCCTCGTAGGTAATCGAGGGCCGTCCCAGCGAAATGTTGTCTTCGATCGTGCCTTCGAGCAACGTGGGATGGGAGTCCAGCATTAAGCTGCGGCAGGCATCGATCGATTCGAGACTCACCTCGACCAGATTCATGTCGTTATAGCGTACGACCCCGGCCGTAGGGGGCACGAGTCCCGACAGAATTCGGGCAAGTGCCGCCTTTTGTGTGTGAGTCCGGCAGAGCACGACCACCTTCTCGCCCGGAGCCACATTCAGATCAAATTCGTTGAAGAGTAGGGGGCCATCCGGATAGGCGAACGCCACGTTGCTGGCTGTGACTTTGACGCCGGCCAGTCCGAACTGATCAAGCGGCACGACCGTGCGCACGGAGGTCTCATCCTGTGGCAGCGAAAAGAACGCATTGAGTTCCCTGAAGG
>WUUC01013932.1_pt1 | contig 10389 bp, 5 predicted proteins | sample 6278441 | NCBI WGS metagenome assembly WUUC01 (sample SAMN13675441, study PRJNA597444) | soil metagenome | isolation source: soil | place: USA: Washington | collected 2017-10 | reverse complement strand
TCCAATACGCCCGCGTCGCAAACGTCTACATGGAAGCCCTCGTAGACGACAACCTCGACCTCCCCGCCCGCCTCCCAACCCCCACCAAATCCGAAGGCATCCGCCACCCCACCATCCGCACCCGCAAACTCTAATCCCCCCACTTCAAGAACCCTCGCCCTCCACCCTCGCCAAATCTCGCCGCGCCATCGCCGCATAAGGCGAGCCAAGCTTCTCAAAAATACGCAACACCTCACGAAACAACCGCGCCGCCTCTACCTTATCGCCTTCAGCCTCCGCCAAAAGTCCTAGTTGCCCAAGAGTAATAGCGATGCCGCTCTGGTTGCCGAGCTTCTTCTTGATTTCCAAGCTCTCATCGTAGAGCTGTCGCGCCTCGGTCAACTCTCCCTGCGCTTGTGACAGCCTGCCTAATTCGTGCAGGGTGATGGCGATGCCTCTCTGGTCGCCGAGTTTCTTCTTGATTTCCAAGCTCTCGTCGTAGAGCCGCCGCGCCTCGGTCAACTCTCCCTGTGCATGTGCGAGCATCGCTAATTGATGCAGGGTACTGGCGATGCCGCTCTGATTGCCGAGCTTCTTCTCAATCTCCAAGCTCTCGTCGTAGAGCCGCCGCGCCTCGGTCAACTCTCCCTGTGCTTGTGCGAGCCAGCCTAGCTGGTGCAGGGTGCTGGCGATGCCTCTCTGGTCGCCGAGCTTCTTATTGATTTCCAAGCTCTCGTTATAGAGTCGTATCGCTTCTTCAATCTCTCCTCGGTTTTGATACATTATTGCTGCATTGTGCGCAAACGACGCAAAATCCCTCTCAATTTGCGACAAGCGAGCCGCCTCCATTGCTTGCTCATTGCGGCGAAGCGCCTCGTCCCAGTACCCATGCACGTACAGCACTCCGGGTGCGGCTATCGCGTATGCCATTGCTATAACGCTCAACCAGTCCTTCGAGTCAAAAGCCGCGTCCATCGCGCCGAGCAGGTTGTCTTTCTCAACTTCAAGTAAGTCGTAATCTTCCGGCGTTGGCTGCGCGTGTGCTTCAGCAAAGCTAAGAAAATACTTGACGAAGCGTTGGCGGAACTCGTCTGCACGCGCATCCCTTGACAGGTGTGCACTGGCGAGGCTGCGCGTTAAGCCTTCGAGCGTTAGTCGCTCGTGGTCTTGTGCAGTCCCGAGTAACCACAAAGTCCGTAGGGCCTTTATCGAATTGTCTAATCGCGCCGTGTCATCGCCGAAGCCCGCGACTGCTGCAAGCGCTTCATGTGAGGCGCTAGGGACGAAGAGTGAGAGGGCGAGCAGGACGGCGCGACCGTCGTCGCCGACTTGCGGGAGGTTGAAGGAGCGGTCGAAGACGCGCTCGGCGGCGTCGCCTTTACCCTGTTCCAGTTCGTCCAGCACTCTCTTCGGCGACTTCGCCTCATCTATCTGCCCGACCACCCAGAGCATGACGTAAGGATTAGCTTCTGCCGTCTTGATGATGCGGTTGCGTGCCTGTTTGGTGAAGATATTCGGCTCCTGAGTTTGTTCGACGGCTTGCTCAAGAAACTCGTGGGCCTCTTTGGACGACATCCCTCTGACCGGAATGTTTCGTGCGGAGCTGACTCTTTGACGGGTAGTGATGAGTGAAGAACATTTCACTTGCTGCGTCAAAAAATCCACGCAGCGCGAGCGCTCATCTTCCGCCTCGACCGTCTCGAAGTTGTCGAGCACGACGAGCGTCGGGGCCGCGATGAGCAAAGCGCTGACCGCCTCTTTTTTCGGGTCTTGGGCGAGTTTGAGCAGTTCGGGCTGACCTAGCTGCTTGGCGGCTTCATCTAAAAGCGTGGAGAGCGTGAAGTCTGTGCGCTTCTCCGCGCTGGCCCAGATGATGCGTTGGCCGAAGCGTTTTGTTAAAGCGCTGGCGGCCTCGGCGGCGAGTCTCGTCTTGCCCACGCCGCCTTTGCCCCACAGTGCGACCAGCCTTTTGTTTTCGGGAGCAAGCTCAGTTTTCAGTCGCTCTAGAATGTCGCGCCCTTTCTCATCATAGCGCCTGACGAAGTTGATGACGTGAGAGGTCGGCACTGAGGGCGGAGGGGCGGAGTTGTCACCCTCTTCCGAGAGTTCTTCGACTGCCGCCCGGATGCCTTTTGCGACATCCTCGAATGCTTTGTCGCGGTTCGACCAACCGGTCACAGGCTTGGCGTTTGAAGGTAGGAATTGAAGCTTACTGAAAGGCGCTCCATCCCAATCCACCGGGCGCAGGAGGACGGGAATCACGCGCGCCTGTTTGGCTTGATGCCGCTCCATCGCCAGCTTCACTTCAACGTCGTTGCAGTAGTCCGAGGCCATGAAGCTCGGACTAACAAGCAGGAGAATTACTCTGGCCGAGTTGAGGCGCTCGTCAATCTCGCCCGCCCACTCTTTACCCGCGCCAATCTTACGGTCATACCAAGCAGTGATGATGCCCTGACGCTTCAGATTAGCGAGGTGTTTTTCTAACTGTCTCAACAATCTCGCGTCTTCGTGAGAGTAGGAGTAGACGACTTCGATGTGTTTGGCGCGTTGAGTTGCCAAGGGTTTGAGGGCTCCTTTCCGGGGCTGCGGGAATATAGCACGGCTCGGCGGATGGTCGTTGGGTCGAATCGGGGCGGGTGGGGGGAGGGAAAAATTGCGCGCGGCGCTTGATTATTGTGTGTGGATGCGATATAGAGGCGTGCGCAAAATGCCTGTTGTGCAGTAGCACCGACCGTCCACGTCCTAACTAGCCAAAGGGTTCCGCCCGCAAGAAGGGTTTGATCCACCGAATAATTCTTCGCCCGGCCCAGCAAAAAGTCTGGCCGACCTGCCAACCGACTTGGCAGCCCGCTTACACATACCAATCTCGAAAGTGAGGTCATCTCTTATGGAGTCCCCCGTCAGAGCAGAGACTCATCCCGCCAGCAGACTTATAACCTCGATATCGAAAAACAAAAGGAGCGCGCGCCCTTCCAGACGGCTGCTCCGCAGAGGCACGCGCCAAGGCGTGGCATTCTTTCTGACTATCATCGCTGCCGGAATCATCTATTCGGCGTCATTCGCCGCACCTCACCGCCAGAGCGCACGCGCCGCGCGACCCGCCTCACCTCCGGCGACCCGCGCCTCAAACGTCTCCCGTCGAGCCGCGGTCGTAAATGAAAGCGGCGCGCGCAACTCCGTCGCCTCGCTCGCTGGCTTCATGCCGCTCCTGCAACTCCCCGGCGAAGAGACTATAGAGACTTTCGCCGCCGACTGCGTGACCCCGAAGACCGTCTTCAACCTCGGCGACACGGTCTGCGCGAAGGTGACGAACGCGCCGACGAGCAGGCCCACGCGACCGCTGCGACGCTTCTCTTGGGCCGGGCCGGCCAACGTCATCCGGCAAAAGACCAACATCACCGCGAGCACACAGACAGACCTTTTCATTCTCCCCTCGTCGCAGACCACCCTCGTCGGCGGCGAGTCGGTCGATAACCGTGGAGAGTGGGCCGTCGCCAGCTTGAACACGACCGACGGCTCGGCCACGACTCAGGCCGGATTCTCCGTGCGCGACCCGCAGAACGCCGCCGCGAATCTCTCCGTCACCAAGACCGTCCTCGGCGCTAGCGATGTCGCCGCCGGGTCGAACGTAGCCTTCAAAGTATTTCTAACCAACAGAGGGCCGGACGACGCCGCCAGCGTGAGCTTGAGCGATGCCGTGCCCGCCAACACGACTTTCGTCTCCGGCTCGCAGAGCGACGGGCCTTCGTTCACCTGCGCGAACCCCACGGCGGGCTCTACGGGGACGAGCAATTGCACCATCGCCAGCCTGCCCGCAGGCACTACGTCCGAGTTCATCTTCATCTACGAAGTCGGGGCCACCGTCCCCGTCAGGACGAACATCGTCAACACGGCGAGCGTCACCAGCGACACGTCCGACCCGAAGCCCTCTGACAACTCTTCGAGCGCCAACGCCGTCGTCTCCGATACGGGCGGCGCTACCGGCTGCGTGCTCGAATGCCCGAACAACATCGTCGTTGCGGCCAACGCCACCCACAACGGGCAGCCCGACGGCACGCCCGGAGCCTTCGTCACCTTCGGGGCGGCGGAACCCATCGGCGAGTGCGGAACCCTGAGCACTAGCCACCCCTCCGGCTCCTTCTTCCCCGTCGGCACGACCGCCGTCACCACCACGTCTTCGACGGGCAGCGCTTCGTGCAGCTTCGACGTGATTGTCACTGCGGGCGGCGGGCCGACCATCTCCTGCCCCGCCAACATCGTGACCCCCGCCGAGACAGACTGCTCGGCGACGGTCAACCCCGGCACTCCGACGACGACCGGCAGCGGCGTGACCGTGGAAGGCGTGCGCGGCGACGGCCAAGCGCTCGACGCTCCGTACCCGGTCGGCACGACCATCATCAATTGGACGGCGACCGACGACGTGGGCCGCACGGCCACCTGCACGCAGTCCGTCACCGTCACCAACGCCAACGACACCACGCCGCCGACCATCACCGCGCCGCCCGCAGTGTCCGTCTCTACCGGGCCTGACGCGGGCGCGTGCGGCATCATCCTCAGCGAGTCCGAGCTGGGGAGGGCGACCGCCGACGACGGTGGCTGCTCCGTGAACGTCACGGTCACAGGCATCCCGCCCGGCAACTTCTTCCCCATCGGCACGACGACCGTCACTTGGAAGGCGACCGACGCGTCCGGCAACACGGCCACGGCCACGCAGACCATCACCGTCACGGACAACACGCCGCCAGCCATCTTCGCTCCCGCCGACGAGACTTACGTCTGCCCGAGTCAAGTTCCTGCCGCCGACCCGTCGCAGGCCAAGGGGCTTGCATTGACCGACGGCAACGGTAATCCGCTGCCCGCCGGGCCGCCTTTCGACAACTGCGGCGGCGCTGTGACCGTCACGGTCTCCGAGACTACGAGCGGCGCGGGCTCCGCCTCCGACCCGCTCATCATCACGCGCACCTTCACGGCGACCGACGTTCGAGGAAACTCTTCGAGCGACGCGCAGCTCATCACGGTCATCGACAGCACGCCGCCGACCATCAACGCGCCCGCCGTCGTGTCGGTCAACGCCGACCCGGTCTCTTGCTCGGTCTCCGGCGTCGCGCTCGGGACGCCGACGGCTGCCGATAACTGCAACACGGTGACGGTGACGAACAACGCGCCCGCCGCCTTCCCGCTCGGAACGACGACCGTCACTTGGACGGCGACCGACGGGGCCGGTAACACCGCGACCGCCACGCAAACGGTCACGGTCGTTGACGTGACCGCGCCCTCGATGTCCTGCCCGACCGACATCGTCGTCCATCTGCCGCTCAACTCGACCGCCACGAGCATGGCCGTCAACTACAGCGCGACCGCCACGGACAACTGCGGCGGCTCGCTGCCCGTCACCTACAGCATCGCGCCGGGTTCGGTCTTCAACGTTGGCACGACGAGCGTCACCGCCTCGGCCACCGACGCCGCAGGCAACACGGCCTCCTGCACCTTCACCGTGTCGGTGCTCTACAACTTCACGGGCTTCGCCTCGCCGGTCAGCAACCTGCCGACGATTAACAGCGTCAACGCCGGGCGCGCAATCCCCTTGAAGTTCAGCCTGAGCGGCAACAAGGGGCTCGGCATCATGGCCGCAGGCTACCCGGCCTCGCAGCAGATTGCCTGCAACACGTCGGCCCCGCTCTCCGAGCTCGAAGGGACTGAAACCTCCGGCGGCAGCACGCTCACCTATAGCCCAGACCAGTATCACTACAACTGGAAGACCGAGAAGTCTTGGGAGGGAACCTGCCGCGTCCTCGTCGTCAAACTCAACGACGGCACAGAACACACAGCCCTCTTCAAGTTCAAGTAAAAGCCCCCGAGCCGGGGAGCGCCGCGTGAACATGCGCGGCGCTCCCCGCCCTCAAAACTTTCACCCGAACTCAACCCACAACCAAAACCAAAGAGGGAGTAAAGCTTTCGCCTTACTCCCTCTTTCCCTTTTCATCTTCCCCCGAGCCTTCTCACTCTATTCCCTCCACCCTCGCCAAATCCCCCCGCGCCTCCTCTACCATCGGCGACCCCAACTCCTCAAAAATCCCCATCGCCTCCCCCAGCAGCCGAGCCGCACCCTCACCGTCCCCCTCCCTCTCCGCCAGCAACCCCAGCGAGCGCTTCACACTCGCTATCCTGAATTTATCCGGCAACGCCTGCGCTATGTCCAAACCCTCGTCAAACAGACCGCGCGCCTCCGGGAAAGAGCCTTGAGCAACCTTTAAGTTACCTATACTCTCAAGACACATAGCAATGTTTTGCTTATCTCCCAGCTTTTCAAGAATTTCTCTACTCTGATTAAGCAGACTCTCGGCCTCTTTGAAGTCCCCCTCGGCAAAATTAACAGTCCCCAGCTGATGCAGGGTGATGGCGATGCCGCTCTGGTCGCCGAGCTTCTTCTCGATTTCCAAGCTCTCCTCGTAGAGTCGCCGCGCCTCAGTCAATTCTCCCTGATCTTGTGCGATTGCAGCTAGATTGTGCAGGGTGCTGGCAATGCCGCTCTGGTTGCCGAACTTCTTCTTGATTTCCAAACTCTCGCCGTAGAGCCGCCGCGCCTCCGTCAACTCTCCCTGACCTTGTGCAAGCATTGCCAACTGGTGCAGGCTGGCGGCGATGCCGCTCTGGTGGTCATGCTGTTTGGCGATGCTTAAGCTTTCATCGTAAAGTTGCTGCGCCTCGGCCAAATCTCCACGCTTCTGGTACATCGCTGCGGTATTGTGGGTGAAGACTCTAATCCATTCGTCGTCTGCTATATCTCGTGCTGCCTCCAGAGATTGCAACCCCCCTTCCACGGCCTCATCCCAGTATCCCCGCAAATTTAAAAAATTTATAATCGCACTGCTTAAACGAAACATGCTGCTCCAATCGCCTATCTCGGCTGCAACATCAATCGCGGTCAGGATATTGTCTTTCTCTGTTTCTATCGCGTTCAAATGTTCGGCAGTAGCCTTTGAGTTTGCCTGAGCATGGCGGAGAAAGCGGGCGATGAAGCGCGGGGGGAAAGTTTTAGCGCGCGGGTCACGGGCCAGACGGGCTTTTGCGAGGTCGCGGGTGAGTCCTTCAACGGCGAGGCGTTGACCGTCGGGAGTCTGGTTCAGGAGCCAGAGCGAGGCTAGGGTCTGCTGCGCTTCCTTGAATTTCTTTTTGTTTTTGTCATTGTTCATCCCTGCGACTTCGGCGAGTGCGGGGCGGGTGGCGCTGGGCATAAAGAGGGAGAGGGCGAGGAGGACTGCGCGACCGCCCGCGGCCATTTGGGGGAGGTTGAAGGAGCGATCGAAGACGCGGTGCGCCGCCTTGCCTTCGCCGTGAGACAGTTCGTTGAGCACGTCTTCCGGGTTTTGCGCGAGGTTGATTTGGCCGACAATCCATTGGGTGATGAGCGGGTTGCGCTCGGCTGTGTCAAGGAGTCGTTGGCGGACGGCTTCCGTGTAGATGCCGGAGTTGCGGGTCTGCGCGACTAGCCTGTCGAGGAAAAGACCCGCCTCGTCGGGCCGCATCGGGTTGAGCGGAAGGGAGAACGTGTCGTCTATCGACTCCCTTGTGGTAATCAGAGCCGGACAGCGTAGCCTTTGCGCAAGGAAGTCTACACAACGCGGCTGCTCGTCGGGCGCGATGGTCTCGAAGTTGTCGAGGACTATCAGGGACGGGGCTTCCGCTATCAGGGCGCGCACCGCCTCTTCTTTCGGTTCGAGGGCGAGCGGGCGCAGGTCTGTACGGGCAAGCTGCCCGGCGATGTCGTCGAGCAAGGTTGAGAGGGTGAAATTCGTGCGCCCGTCAGCCGAGACCCAGAAGACGCGCTGGCCCTCCGCGTTTAGCTCGCGCACGGCTTCGGCTGCGAGCGTCGTTTTGCCGACGCCGCCGGAGCCCCAAAGCGCGACCAGTCGAAACCTGTGCGGGGCGAGTTCTTCTTTCAGTTGTTCCACGATTGCCCGCCCCTGTTCGTCGTGTCGCGGCACGAAGCCGACCGCGGGCGGGCGCGGAATCTCGGGAGGGGGAGAAGGCGCGACGCTTGACGCGGGAGCCTTCATGCCGCGAGGCAAGGGCTCGTCTCTTACGACGGCTAGAAGCTCGCGGAAGGCTTCTTCGAATCGTGAATCGTCTTCAAAGTCTATGTCGCGGATGCCTCTCAGCAGAGGGGGAATCTCGTCGCTTCGTCGCCGTCGAAGCGGAATCAGACGCTTCCGACGTTCTTCGGTGTCGAGATGCGTGATACCGAGCCTTTCCGCCTTCACCCACTCTGATTGCAGAGCCTCGGGCGTCATGACGAGGCCGACGTAGCGGCTCCGGGTCAGCGCTTCCTCGATGCTCCCGGCTATTGAGTCGCCGGGGCGAATATCCCATGGGGCGAAGAAGACTTTGATGGGGCGGCCCTGCCGCTTTTCCTGCTCCAACCGCGCCCCCAACCGCCCGGCCCACTCCTCGTCGGTCCGGTTGTAGCTGATGAAGATGTCGTGTGTGTAATCTTTGTCGGATGTCATGTTAGTGAGGTGAAGCGGCGCTGCCCCTTCCCGGCATGGCTAAATGGTTGACGCGTGTCCTAGCGCGGCTTGAGAGATTTTTTCTCCTCGATAATGCCGGAAAGAAGCTGCGCCAGTTCGGCGGCGTTCAGCTCTTTGAGCTTGTCGTGTTCGGCGAGGGCATCGGCTGGCCTGCCGAGGGAGGCGTAGGCGACGCCGAGGTTGAAGTGCGCGGGGGCGGATTTGGGTTGGAGACGCAGCGCGCGTTCGGAGGCGGCGATGGCTTCGGCGTGTTTGTCGAGGCCGTTGTAGGCCGCGCCGAGTTGTTCGTAAGCTGCGAGGCTTCGTGGTTGCAGGCGCAGAAGCTCGCCGAGCGTTTGGACGGCCTCGGCGTAGCGTCGCTCGGCGTTGTAGACGAGGCCGAGCTTGAGGTGGGCGTGCGCGAAGGATGGGTCTATGCGGAGCAGCTCTTTGAATGCGGCTTCGGCCTCCTTCGTGCGGCCCGCGCGGAGGTGCTCTTCGCCCTCTTCAAGATAAGCTTCGGCGGCAGCGATGAAGGCGTTGCCGGCGTCCGTCTCGCGGCCTACTTTGAGCAGCGCGAGGCCGAGATTGAAATGAGCCTGCGCGTACTTCGGGTCGATGCGCGCGGCCTCTCTGAAGGAGGCGACCGCTTCTTCAAAACGCGAGAGCGCAAAGTAAGCGCTCCCCAGATTGTTGTGCGCGGCGGCGAGGGAAGGGTAAGCGCGTATGGCTTCGGCGTACTCTTTGATGGCCTGCTCGAACTTGTTCTTTGAGAAGTGCGCCAGTCCCTTCTCGGTGTGCGCAAGCGCCTTCTGCTCGGCGGGCGAGACGGCGCGCACAGTCCCCGGCTTGGCCGAAGCCTTATTCGCGTCAGAAGGGAACTTGCCCGACTGCTTGCCGTCTTCAATCTGTCGTCTGGTCTGCTCCTCGATGGCGCGTCGGCTCAGCTCCAGCCGACGCTGCATCATCGAGTCCCAGTTCGGCTGCGTGGGGCCGTTTGGCGCGGACTGCCGCGCGTGCGCCGCCGTCGCCAGCAGCCCGAACGCCAGAGAGGTTGCGGCGGCTACGCGAAAGATGGTGCGTGCGACTCTGCGGCTGCGCGGGGCGGCTGTCGAGTTCATGACGATGCTCCTCTGGCCGTCAAAGGCCGTTGCGAAGGGAGGTGAAAAAACTCTTCCGCGTGCGAGGACAGTCTGGCCGAACTGCTCTACGGGTTGGCGCGAATTATAAACGCGAAGCCGCGCGCCGCGCGTTAATAATCGGCGCGTGCATTCTCGGAATTGGAGCGCGCTTTACATGTCGCAGCCCTTTTAGTCGTCGCCCTCTTCGGTCGGCGCGCCCGCCTCTTTCCAAGCCTTCCAACCGCCCGCCAGAGAGAAGACGTTCGTGTAGCCCATGCGTCGTAGGTTGTCTGCGGCGAGCGCGGAGCGATAGCCGCCGCCGCAGTAGAGTATTAGTTCGGCGGCCTTGTCTGGAACCTCCGTCTCGATGTCGCGCTCAATGACGCCGCGGCCCATGTGCCGAGCGCCGCGAGCGTGACCTGCTTCCCACTCGCGGTCTTCACGCACGTCTACGAGGCGCGCGCCCGAGTCGCCCGAGGTGCGCTCCAGAGTCTCCGCGATGGAGATTTCGCGGACGCGCGTCTTCGCGTCCTCGACCAGTTGCAGGAATCCTTCGGTATGCTTCACTTGCAGTCGTTCTCCTGTCGGAAAGGGTTTTGAAAGCGTGCGCGGCGCTGAATTATTCCGCCCGAGTCTTCGACGGAAGTTGTGACACGCCGGGCGGCCCACCTTGACTTTGAAATTTCGTGTCTGTTACATGATAGCGCTTTTCCAGCCCCCTTTGGAGGTTCCCCAATGTCCCGAAGACTTTCCTGTCTGTTGCTCGCCCTCGCGTGCGCCGC
>WUUC01203367.1_pt1 | contig 10390 bp, 6 predicted proteins | sample 6278441 | NCBI WGS metagenome assembly WUUC01 (sample SAMN13675441, study PRJNA597444) | soil metagenome | isolation source: soil | place: USA: Washington | collected 2017-10 | reverse complement strand
CCTACCCGGCTCACCTGCCCTACCCGCCTCACCTGCCCTACCAGCCTCACCTGCCCTACCAGCCTCACCTGCCCTACCGGCCTCACCTGCCCTACCGGCCTCACCTGCCCTACCCGCCCTACTTGCGCGATTCCGGGGCGATGCCTTTGCCTTCGATGCACTCGTAGGCCTGTCCGGTCGCGACGTTGGCGAAATCCTCGCTCCGGCCGCTCGGCCACGTGACGACCATGCGCTCGACCCGATCGCGGCGGCCGACGCCGAACGTCACCGGCAGCTCCGACTGCGAGAGATAACTCGAGCCGCTCTTCACCTGCCTCGATTGCGTGATGCCGTCGTGGACGATGCGGATGGTCGCGCCGATGCCGTCCTTGTTCGACTTCGTGCCGGCCAGCCGCACGCGAAGGCTGCGGTTGCCGGCGAGCTGCTCGTTCCTGAACAGGCGCGCCGGGCCATTGTTGGTGGTCAACAGCACGTCGAGGGTGCCGTCGCGGGTGACGTCCGCGCACGCGAGGCCGCGCCCGACCCTCGACTGGGCGAAGTCGGCGCCGGCGTCGGCGGCCCGGTCGCGGAAGGTGCCGTCGCCCTGGTTGATGAAGAGATGCGGCGGCTGCGCGTAGCCGGCGTTGTCGCGGATGCTGCGGACGGTCTCGTCGATATGGCCGTTGGCGACCACGAGATCGAGCGCGCCGTCGAGATCGAGATCCGCCAGCACACAGCCGAACCCCAGCGTGTTGCGGGAGGCGGCGCCGATTCCCGCGCGCGTCGCCGCGTCCTCGTAGACGCCCGGCCGGATCGGTCGATAAAGGCCGACCATCTCGTTGTCGAAGTTGGTGACCGCGAGGCTGGGACGGCCCGAGCCGTCAAGATCGCCGGCATCGACCCCCATTCCCGCGCGGGCCCGGCCGTCGCGATTGAAGGCGACCCCCGCCGCGACCGCAATGTCCTTGAAGGTGCCGTTGCGCTGGTTGCGATACAGCTTGTTCGGCTGGGTGTCGTTGGCCACGAACAGGTCGGGCCAGCCGTCCTGATCGACGTCGAGCAGCGCGACGCCGAGCGACTTCGAGCTGGTGTCGAAAACGCCGCTCGACGCGGTGATGTCCTCGAAGGTGCCGTCGCCGCGGTTCCGGAACAACCAGCACGTCTCACCCCGATAGGCCTCGGGCGTGCAGTACGACTTCCGCTTCCCGTCCAGGCTGCAGAAGACGTCGCGCTCCGGCGCCCACCGCACGTAGTTGCAGACGAAGAGATCCAGCAGCCCGTCACGATCGACATCCACCCACATCGCGGAGGTGCTGAAGCCGCGACGGCCATCGAGCCCGCTGGATCGGGTAACGTCGACGAACGTCCCCTTGCCGGTGTTGCGGAACAGCCGATTCTGTCCGACGCAGGTCACCAGGATGTCCGGAAAGCCGTCGTTGTTCCAGTCGGCGACCGCCACGCCCATCCCGTACATCTCGACGTCGAGACCGGCGCTGGCGGTGACGTCGGTGAAGGCGCCGTTGCGGTCGTTGCGATACAGGCGCAAGGTCGAGCGGCTGCGCCGGTGGCCCGGCCAATCCATGCCGTTGATCAGCAGGATGTCCTGCCAGCCATCGGCGTCGTAGTCGATGAACGCGCAGCCTGAGCCGAGCGTTTCGGGCAGCAGCTTTCCGCCGTAGGCTCCGGAGTTGTGACGGAAGTCGATGCCCGACCTGGCCGTCACGTCAACCAGCCGCATCGCCAACTCGCGCGACTGCGCGCCGGCCGGCCTGGCCATGGTCAGGGCGGCGCTGCCGAGCGCCAGGTCGGCGAGGCCGCGCAGGAAATGCCGGCGGTTCACGGCAGGCTCACCAGGCCGTGGTTGATTGCATAGACGACGAGCTCCGCGGTCTTGTGGACCCCGAGCGCATCCATGATGTTCGCGCGGTGGACCGAAACCGTATTGATGCTCAACTCGAGCCGGGCGGCGATCTCGCGATTCGAGTGGCCGGCGCAAATCAGCTGCAGCACTTCGAGCTCCCGCGGCGTCAGCGCCCCCGCGGTGTCCTTTTTCGGCCCGCCTTCGCGGGTCAGCACGGGATCGAGCACGGTCTGACCGGCGGCGACCTTCTTCACGGCCGCGGCCAGGTCGAGATCGAGCGCGCTCTTCAGGATGTAGCCGCGGGCGCCGGCCGCCAGCGCCTGCTGCACCAGCGTGCTTTCGGCGTGCATGCTGAGCATCAGGATCGCGGTCTCCGGCGTGTCGCCGAGGATCTCGCGCGTCGCCAGCACGCCGCTCTTGCCTGGCATCGCGCAATCCATCACGATCACCCGCGGCCTGAGCGTGCGGGCGAGGGCTACCGCTTCGTCGCCATTGCTGGCCTCTCCGACCACCCGGATTGCCGGATCGTCCTCGAGGATGCGACGGAACCCGCGCCGCACCAGGCTGTGGTCGTCGGCCAGCAGGACCGTGACGATCGACGCTGCCTTCATCTCCGAATCGGTCACGCGTTTCCCTCGGTGTGGCGCGGCGCCGCCGCGCCGGTATTGGTGAGCGGCACGACCAGCCGGACCAGCGTGCCTCCCTCGCCTGGCTTCAGGAATTCGAGGCGGCCACCGACGATCGCCGCCCGCTCGCGCATGCCGACGATGCCGAGGCCGTGACGGGCCGACTCGAACATCAGGCCGCGGCCATGGTCCTCGACCTCCAGCACCAGCCGGTCGTCCGGAAACGCCAGCCGCACCCAGGCGCGCGTCGTCCCCGAGTGGCGTCCGACGTTGTTCAACGCTTCCTGTAAGACACGATATACGTGAATGGCCACGGTGCTGTCGACCGGCGGGCCGCTGCCGCTGCGCTCGTAGGTAATCGCAAGGCCGGTCTGCCGCTCCACCGTGGAAAGATACCAGTCCAGCGCCGCCTCGAGGCCGGCTTCCTCGAGCACCGACGGATGCAGGGTCTGCGACAGGCCGCGCACGTGATCGAGCGTGGTCTGCGCGATCTCGCGGATCTCCTGCAGGTCGGCCTGAAGCGGCGATCCAGCCGGGACCTGGCTGCCGGCGCGCCCCAGCATCAATCCCATCGCGGTCAGAATCTGGCCGAACTCGTCGTGCAGTTCGCGGGAGATCTCCCGCAGTGTGGCTTCACGCGTCTCGATCAACTGCCGCGCCAGCTCACGACGCTCGTCCGACAGGGCCCCGAGCTCGGCGAACAGGCGGCGGTTGGATCGAATCAGGTAGAGGCTGGTGAGCAGAATCGCGCTCAATGTCGCCCCGGCGAAGAGGTACACCTGACGCTGCACCTGGGCGTAGATGCTCTGGACCTGCTCGGCGGTCCGCTCCTCCGCGGCATTGTTCTCGACCAGCAGCCGGGCCACGGCGGTGCCGAGCGCCGCCTGCCGGGCTTGCAACGACTCGCGGATCTGCCCCCTTGCCTCCTCTTCGCGCCCCTCGTGCGCCAGCGCGAAGATCCGGTCGACGGCGTCCCAGAACTGGGCCACCGATTGGGTCAGGTATTGGCGCTGCTCCGGGGTCCGGCTGCCGCCGGCGAGATCCTCCTCGCGCTGGAGGGCATCCTCGAGATCGAGGCGGATGCGGTCGAACTGCGACGCCCACGCGGTCAACGGATACGGCTCGTCATTGTCGAGCATGTCGCGCATCGCCAGGGCGAGCAGGTTGAGGTTGCCCTGGATGCGCAGCAGCTGGAGCGAGTCGCGCCGGTTGCGATCCGCCAGATCGGTCTGCAGGGCCCGCAGGCCGGAAATCTGGCGGGTGAGATACCAGGAGTCGGTCACCACCGCCGCCAGCGTGATCAGCAGGCCCACGAGCAGGCCGGTGGTGGGCGACGGGTGATAAGGGCGCGTCACACCGCGCCGCCTTGCGGGTCAGGCGGGGCCAGCCGATCGCTGACCGCCGTCGCTCGACAGGGTACCGCGGCGCGGTCACCGACACCGGGCGTCGCGAGTCCCTGTTGAGCAATTGCAGCCATAGGAGGGTGCGGATCGCCTGCCATGTGCGGCAGCAAGATGAACGTCAACGGCATCAGCGGGAGTTACGATCCGACGTGGGAGTGTACACTCCCCCAGATCACCATGAGGTTTCAGAAGTTCGGATGGTCCGTCGCACTGGCCCTCCTGGGGGGCATGGCGCTGCTCGCGGGCTCGGCACAGGCGCCGCCTCAGGCCGATGCCCTGACCCTTCGCATCATCGTCGCGAGTTCTGCCGCCGAGGCGCAGCGCCTGCGCGACCGGGTGAGCCGGGGAGAAGACTTCGGCGCCGTCGCGACGGCGGAGTCGGTCGATCCGAGCCGTGCCAACGGCGGGCTGCTCGGCCAGGTCGCGATTGCCACCTTGCGGCCCGAACTCCGGAACGCGCTGCGCGGCGTTTCCCCCGGACAGCTGTCGGCAATCGTCGCGGTCCCGACCGGCTTCGCGTTCCTTCGCGTCGAGCCGCAGGGGGGCCCGGCCGTCGCCCCGAATACCGCCGCGATGGGGGCGCTGCTCGCGACCGGCAGCGTGAAATACGTCCTCGACGTTGGCGGCCTGCCGGAAGCCGAGGCGGTGCTCCGCGAATTCCCCAAGCCGCCCGACTGGGACCTCGACCCGGCCACGATTTGCAAGGCCCGGACGGACTCGATGACGGCGGCGCTGCGGCTGTTCGAAGACTTCTTCTCCCCGCGCATGGCCGCCATCCGCACCACCCGTCCGCCGTCCGAAGTGATGCAGGCCCATCTCGGCCTGGCGCAGCTTCTCGCCTATCAGGGCGACCTCGATCGGGCGCTGCCGCAATTCGAAGCGGCCTATCAGCTCGCCCTGACCAGCGTGCCTCAGGCGGCGTTGACGCTCGAGGAGACGCTGGGACTGGCGTACCTGCACAAGGCGGGGGCGGACAGCGGCACCTACCATGCGCCCGGCGACCTCTGCCTGATCCCCACTCGTGCCGGCCTGGCATTCTCCAAGCCTGGCGACGCGGCGAAGGCGGTCGCGCATTTCCGCCGCTACCTGCAGCAGCGGCCGGACGACCTCGAAGTCCGCTGGCTGCTGAATATCGCGTCGATGATGCTCGGCACCTACCCCGCCGGCGTGCCCGCGCCACACCTGATCCCTCCCGCCGCGTTCGCGTCCGCCGACGATGTCGGGCGGTTCGCTGATGTCGCGCCGGCCGCCGGCCTCGACGTCTTCGCGACCGCCGGCGGCGTGGTGGTGGACGACCTGCGGGGAAACGGCCGCCTCGACGTCGTGACGTCGAACTTCTACAGCTGCGGCCCGATGCACTACTTCGGCAACAACGGCGACGGCACGTTCACCGAGCGCACGGAGGCGGCAGGACTCTCGACGCAGCTGGGCGGCCTCAACATGGTGCAGGCCGACTACAACAACGACCGCTGCACCGACCTGCTGGTGCTGCGCGGCGGATGGGAAGTGGCGCAGCGCAACTCGCTGCTGCGCAACAACTGCGACGGCACCTTCACCGACGTCACCGCCGACGCCGGGCTCGCGGCTCCGGCAACGGCGACGCAGACGGCGGCGTGGACCGACATCAACAACGACTCATTCCTCGACCTCTTCGTCGGCAACGAGGACTCGACCGCGCAGCTGTTCCTGAACAAGGGCGGCATGCGGTTCGAGAACATCTCGCGGGGCTCCGGGGTCGACCGCCTGTCGTTCGCCAAGGCGGTGGTGGCAGGCGACTACGACAACGACGGCTACCAGGACCTCTACGTGTCGAACTACGACGGCGACAACATCCTCTACCGCAACAACCGCGACAACACCTTTGCCGACACCACGCACGCCGCCGGCGTGCCGGGCCCGGGACGCGGCTTCGGCGCCTGGTTCTTCGACTACGACAACGACGGCTGGCTGGATCTCTTCGCCACCAGCTATTTCATGTCGACCGACGAGACGGCGCGGACCTATCTCTCGCTGCCGCACAACGCGCCGACGCTCAAGCTGTATCGGAACGAGGGCAGCGGCACCTTCCGCGACGTCACCGCGAGCGTCGGGCTCGAGAAGGTCTTCATGCCGATGGGCGCCAATTTCGGCGACGTCGACAACGACGGATTTCTCGACATCTACCTGGGGATGGGCACGCCGTCGTTCGGCGCGATCGCGCCCCACGTGCTCCTCCGCAACCGCGCCGGCAAGTCGTTCGTCGACATCACGACTTCGTCGGGGACCGGCGAACTGCACAAGGGGCATGGGATCGCGTTCGCCGATCTCGACCACGACGGCGACGAGGACATCGTTGCCGAGATCGGCGGCGCCACGCCGGGGGACAGCCACGCGCTGCGGCTGTTCGAGAATCCCGGGCAGGGGCACGACTGGGTGGCGGTGAAGCTGGTGGGAGCCAAGAGCAATCGCGCCGCGATCGGCGCGCGGCTCACCGTGACGGTCGAGAACGAGGGAGGCGGCCTGAGTTCGATCCATCGCGCCGTCTCCAGCGGCGGCTCCTTCGGCGCCTCACCGCTCGAGCAGCACATCGGCCTCGGCAAGGCGGCACGGATCAAGGCGCTGGATATCTGGTGGCCGGCATCCGACACGCGGCAGCATTTCGCCGACCTCGAAAAGAATCGTGCCTTCGAGATCACCGAACTGGGAACCGTGCCGCGCCCAATCGAGCGGCGGCCGGTGCGACTGGGCGGCGCGAAGCGGGTTGCACCGTAGGCCGGGTGAGGCAGGTCGGTCAGGTCGGGGCAGGTGAAGACCACAACGTGGGAATCGAAAACCAGATCGCTTCATTCGTCGCAGGCTTCATGCGACGCTCACGAAGAGAGGACGGCGAGACACGAAGTGCTTCCAGGAATGCCATCGTGACCGTCGTCACCTCGTGATCCACGGAACTGAGAAGCTGCAGGAAGTCGACCAGCCCTACCCTTCCAAACCGCGGACGGGCCCAACCAGCCCTACCCGTCCGGATCGGCGGACAACCGCTTCTGCATCTCCGCCAGTTCCGCTCGTCCGGGATGCAGGCGTCGCGCCTGCGCCAGCCATTCCTGTGCGGCCGGATTCCGTCCCAGCTTGATCAGCGTCTCGGCGCCGCCGATCCATGCTTCGACGATGGTCGGATCGAGCCTGGTGACGGCCTGATATTCCGGCAATGCGGCCTCCAGCTGCCCGGTCATGCGGAGAGCTGCCGCGAGACGCAGCCGCGCATCGGGCATCCCCGGATCGGCGCGCACCGCGGCACGATAGCGCGTGATCGCCTCGGCGCGCCGCCCGCGCGCGTCCTCGATGGCGCCGAGGCTGAAATGAGCCCTGGCGAAGCCGGGCGCCTGGCGCACTACAGCGAGGAATTCCTGCTCGGCCTCGGTCGTGTTCCCCGCTGCGTAGAGCGCCGCCCCGAGCCAGTAGCGCAGCGAGGCATCCCCCGGTGACAGTTCGAGCCCCTTGCGGAACGCCGCCGCCGCGCCGGCGAAGTCGGCGGCCCTGAGCGCTTGCATGCCATGCCCCTCGAGGGCAACCGCGCTCTCGAGGATGTCGCCGTCCTGCATCAGCGGATCGGCAAGCTCCGGGCTCGCCGTCCCGCGCTGTCGCAGGTGCGCCTCCACATTTGCCGCGCTGCCGGTCGCGCGATACGCCATGGCGAGCGGATAGTGGATCGCCGACGCACGAGGATCGACGGCGAGGGCACGCTCCATGTACTGGACCGCGTCGGCGTAGGCCTGCCGCGCCAGCGCGGTGCGGCCGGCGCCGAACAGCGCCGCGGCGGACTGCGGCTGCACGGCGAGAGCACGGGCGAAGGTCGACTGCGCGAGGTCCAGCCGCCCCTCGTCGAGATGGGTTTCGCCAAGCAGGACGAGCGAGGGCAAATCGGTGGGGCTGAGGCGGAGCACCCGATCGAGGGCGGCAACTGCCGACGGCCGATCGCCCTTGCGAAGACAGGCATGGGCGAGGAAGTAAGGCCAGCGCATGTCGTTGGGCACCAGCGCCTCGGCATGCCGGTAGCACACGATTGCCTCGTCCTGGAAGTTCGCCGCCATCAAGACGCGGCCGAGCGCGCCGTAGGCGCCGGCCCGGTCCGCCGCCGAGGCGCCGGGCCGCGCCAGCAGGTCGGCGAGCTGCCGCTCGCGCTCCTTCACCTGCCGCTGCACTGAATCGGCGAGAGCCGAGAGGTCCGGCAGCACCACAGGCGGCAGCGAGGCGGGGTCGTGCCCCTTCTCCTGCTCAGCGGCGACCGGCGCCGACGGCGCCCGCGGCGGCCCGTCCATGCAGCCGCTGCCCCACGCCAGCACTGCGAGGATGGCGGGAAACGTGCGCCGGATCATCGGCCGCTGCCTTCGACCAGCGTGGTGTATTGGTCGACTGCCACGCCGGTCCATTCCTCGGTCCGGCCGCCGGGCCAGGTCACCCGGACCAGGGGCTTCTCCGGCGACGCGCCGAGCCCGGCCAGCACCCGGGGATCGTTGGCCGAGGCGTAGCTGCCATCAGCCCGCGCGCGCCGCCACAATGTGGGGCCGCTCGATCGGACAATCGCGACGCGTGCGCCGACCATGTCGCGGCCGGCACCGGACGACACCGTGGCGGCTGCGGTTGCGCCGCGGGACGGATGTCCGAGCAGCCTCAGGCCGAGCCAATGGTTGCGGTTGCCGACGGTGTTGACGAGCAGGCGCGCCGGAGCCGCGCCGTTCCCGATCACCACGTCCATATCGCCGTCGTTGTCGAGATCGCCGAACGCTGCGCCGCGGCTCGCATCCATCCCGCGGAACGCCGGCCCGGCACGATCGGAAACGTCCTCGAACCGACCACCCTGGTTGCGGAGCAGCAGGTTCGGCTGACCGAGCGGAAACGGATTGTCCTTCCGATTCAGATCCCTGGCGTTCTGGTTGACGTCGCCGTTGACCGAAAGGACATCGAGCGATCCGTCGTTGTCGTAGTCGATCCAGGCCGCGCCGAAGCCGGTGAACGGGAGGGTCGGCCGGCGGACGCCGAGCCTGGCGCTCTGCTCCTCGAACACCCCGGTGCCGTCGTTGACGTACAGCGAACTGCCCTGGGCAATCAGCTCGGTGACGAACAGATCCTCGTCGCCGTCGGCGTCGAAGTCGCCGGCGTCCACCCCCATGTTGGCCTTGCGCTCGCCGCTCGGACCGAGCGCGGCACCGGCCTGCAGCGCCGTGTTCACGAAGGTGCCGTCGCGGCGGTTGATCCACAGCTGGTTCTCGTGCTCGTCGTTGGCGACGAACAGATCCGCCCAGCCGTCGCCGTTGAAGTCGGCCGCCGCGGCGCCAAGCGCCGGCCCGAAGTCGCGCCCCATCCCGGCCGCGATGGTCACATCGGCGAAACGCCCGCCGCCGAGATTGTGATAGAGATGGCTCGGCTGAGGGCGATAGACGCTCGGGCGGCAGTAGTCCGGCGCGCCCGAGGCGCTGAAGCAGGGAACGTGCGCGTCGAGGCTGTAGGTGAGGTAGTTGCCGACGAACAGATCGAGCCGGCCGTCGCGATCGAAATCGAAGAACGAGGCCGGCACCCCCCACCCGTCAGGGTCGCCGGTTCCGCTCGAGGTCGAGACGTCGACGAACGTTCCGTTTCCGTTGTTGCGGAACATCTGGTTGCGCCCGAAGCCGGTGACGTAGAGATCGATCCAGCCGTCGTTGTCGATGTCGCCGGTGGCGACGCCCATCCCGTAGCCGCGCGTATGGATGCCGCTCGCGGCGGTGACGTCGGTGAAGCGCAGCCTGCGGGCGCCATCCGCGGCCACTTCCAGATCGTTGCGGTAGAGACGATCCTCCGGCGGGCCGCCCGGCGGAGGAGGGATGAGCGGTGCCCCCTTGCCGAGCATGCGCCCCTGTACCAGATAGACGTCCAGGTCGCCGTCGTTGTCGTAGTCGAACACGGCGGCGCCCGGCGCCATGATCTCCACCTGGTAGAACCGGCCCGACATGCCGTTGAAATGGCGGAAATCGAGCCCTGCGTCGCGCGTGACATCGGTGAACCACGCCTCGTCGAGGCCTGGCGCGGGTCCCGCGGCCACGGTCGTATCGCCGGAGGCGACCTGCCGTGCCGCATCGGGCCCGCGGGGATCGGGCCCGCAGCCGCCACAGAGCGCCACGGCGACAGCAAGTGTCAGCAGGCTGAATCGCTTGGATTCAGCCGCCAGCCGCCGCGTCGGGCAGCGCCGTGGGGCTAAGGCGCTTTTTCGTTCCTCGTAGCAGCTTTCATCACGACGCCACGAAGTTGAGACAGAGAGACACGAAGCTCTTTGAGGAAGGGTCTTCGTGACCGTCGTGATCTTCGTGACATCGTGATACACGGAAGTGTGTATCGCGATAGTAGCCTGGATTGTGAATTCAGGCGACGCAGCCGCCCCGCTAATCCTCGCGAGTGCCGAGGCTCGACGGGGTGATGTCGAGGACCTTGTGGTCGATGGTCCAGGCGCTGGCGGCGAAGCCGAGGCCGAGCCCGAGGGCAATCAGGATCTTGGTGCGCTTCCGCATGCC
>WUUC01147256.1_pt1 | contig 10390 bp, 6 predicted proteins | sample 6278441 | NCBI WGS metagenome assembly WUUC01 (sample SAMN13675441, study PRJNA597444) | soil metagenome | isolation source: soil | place: USA: Washington | collected 2017-10 | reverse complement strand
GAGCGAGGACGGCGACTGCCGCCGCGATCAGGGCCGCTGCGCGGCGGCGGGCCAAGGCGTCGGCCAGCCGCCAGCGCTGAACGAGCACGCGGACGGCGAGCACGCCGGCCAGCATGATCAGGGCCAGCCCGACGAGGCCGGTTTCCGCGAGCACCGCCAACGGGAAGCTGTGCGGGTTGGTCAGGTTGCGGTCCGTTCGCCGCTGCTCGTAGTAGCCCTCGGCGTAGGAGCCCTCGCCCACGCCGATCAGCGGCGCTCCGGCGAACTCGTCCAGCGCGATCCGCCAGAGGTCGGCACGCTGTCCGCCGGTCGAGCCGAGCCTCGCCCCGGGAGAGCCGGCCGGCTCGAGCGCTCGGAACTCGTCGACCCGGCCGCCGATGGCATCGATCGGATCCCCCACGGCCGCGCCTGCGCCTGCGATCGCCACCGCGAGCACGGCGAGAACGCCCGCCGTGCGAACGCGCGGGGCCAACGGCCTGAAGGCCGTCTTCGGACGCAGACCACGGTCGAACACAGCAAACGCGAGCATGAGCAGCGCCGAGCCGGCGCCGAGCCCGAGCACCACCCACGTAGCCTTCTCGACCGAGTCTGGCGAGGCGACCCGCTCGGCCAGGAAGCTGTCGAACGGCGCCATGAGCGCCGCGGAGCCGATCGCGACGCATCCGGTGGCCGCAGCCAGCAGCGACGCCCGCCGCAGCCGGTCCGGACCGAGGCAGATCGCCGCGACCGCGGCGCCCGCGAAGCCCACGATGACGCCGCGCGATTGCGTCAGGAAGGCGAGCGCGAGCGCCATCACGGCGAGCGAGTAGGACGCGGCGCGCACCGAGACCGTGTCCGTCCGTCCTGCCGAGACGCAGACGAGGGCCACAGCGGCAAGCGCCATCAGCGAGGCCGTGCCGTTGGGGTAGCCGATCGGCTCGCTTAGGCGACCGGCGACCATGGTTTCGGTGCCGGTCGCCGCGAGCTCGGCGACCGTTGCCGCGACGGCGAGGCCGAGCCCGGCCATGACGACCTTCGCGACCGTGAGCGCGGCCGCACGCGTGTTGCAGGCGACCAGCGGCAGCGTCAGCAGCCCCGCGTAGAACAGGTTGCGAAGGCCTCCCTCGACACCGGATTCGGGCGAGGCGCCCCACGCGGCGGAGGCCAGCGACCACGCTCCGTACGACCAGGCCGTCACGACGAGCGCCGCCGTCGCCCCGTCGGCGGGCCTCGCTCCGCGCGTCGCGAGCACGATCAGGGCGAAGATCGCGACGGGTCCCCAGTGCCGGACGAGGAACGCCCCGTGGAACTCCACCGCGGCGAACAGAAGCACCGCGGCGGCGGCGGCCGGCGCCACCACGCTGAGGTCCGCCCGCCGGCCGGAGGCATGCGTCCACAGGCCTGGCGCGGGCGCGGGTTGGGTTTCGGGGGTCGCCATCGCGCGTCAGCGCCCGCGGCGGAGCCCGAGGACGCTCGTGCCCACCCCCGCAGCGGCCGCGATCCCGAGCAGCCACCATGTTCTGGACACGTCCGCTCCCGGATCGCCGCCGCCCGAAGCGCGAGTGGGCACCGCAGCCGGCGGTATCCGCACTCCGGTGCCCTCGGTCGCGTGGGACGGGTGCGGACGCCGCGAGTGTTTGCGGCCCGACGCGGCCCGGGATCTGCGCGCGGGCATGCCTGACGACGGACTGGGCACGCCCGGCACCCGAGTCGACGTTCCGCGCCCGGTGTCCGACCTGATCGGCGCCACAGCGTCGTCACCGCTGCGCGCGGGCGGCGTCGGGGACGCGTCGCGGCGGGTGCGTTCGACGGGAATCTCGTACTCCGCGCCCGCGGGAGTGCCCACTTGCGGGTCGATCTGCGGCGGGCTCCCTCCTTGCGTCTGCGCGGCGGCGGGGCTCGAAGCGGCGACGAGCAGGACGGGGACGAGCGCGGAACTCAGCCTCAAGCGCCTACGCCATTCCGTCGAGGACGAAGAGGCCGAGGAACCCGAACAGCAAGACAAAGGCCGTTCCCGCCTGCGCGGCTTGAGCCAGCAGCTCGTGAGACCGTCGGAACTGGTTGCGCATCGCCGCCCTGACAAACGACAGCGGCAGCAGCAGGGTACGGGTCAGGATGACCAGATCGCCCCAGGCCGTCCGATGCTGAGCGTAGTGGCGATCAATGAGCACCTTCTTGGGAAGGATTGCATCGAGGTAGAGCCTCTCACGTTCGCGGTCGCTGGCGGCTGCCAGGACTGTCCCTTCGGATGCGTAGAGGAGCTGCGCCCGCCCGGTGAGCCCGGGTGGGACGGTCAGGATCACGTCGTAATCCGTCCGGTAGGCGGCAACGAACTCCTCGAGCTCGGGGCGTGGTCCGACGAACCGCATCTCACCGCGCAGGATGTTCACGAGCTGCGGTAGCTCGTCGAGCCGGCTTCGCGCCAGGAAGCGGCCGAGCGGCGTGTAACGCCGGTCTCCGTTGGCGCTTATCGCCGGTCCTTGCGTCTCGTTCGCCATCGTGCGGAACTTGAGGACGTCGAACGCCTTTCCGCGTCGCCCCACCCGGCGGGACCGGTAGATGATCGGACCGGGGGAGTCGAGCAAGACCGCGAGCGCGACCGTGGCCGCCACTGGCAGAACGAGCGGCACGAGCAGCAGCACCAACGTGAGATCGGCGGCGCGTTGCGCCCACACGCGACCAGCCGGTCCCCGATCCGCTTCCAATCTCACCGGCCGATAGCGTATTCCCCGTACTCATGATGGGCAGCAGAGACGCTCCGACAATGCTCGCCGGAATCCGTGTCCTGATGCTCATCCGCAGATCCGACGAGTTCGATATCCGCGCTCGCAAGGAGGCCGCGTCCCTCGCGGCCGTCGGTTTCCACGTTCGCGTTCTTGCGCTGGCACGCGATGGGGTGCCCGAAACCGAGGTCATCGGGGAAGTCGAGTACGAACGGATCCGCCATCAGGCTTGGATGCTCGCGGGCGTCCGGGATCGGTACATACGGACACAGGCCGCTAGGAAGGAGCGCTATCTCGCCCGGTCTGCCGCCATCCGCCGGCGGCGCCAGGCGCACGTCGACGCTCATGTTCGCCGCGCCGCGACGATCACGTCGCGCCTTAGTGCGGTCGACGCAAGCCACCCGCGCGCCCGCCGTGTCGTGTTACGGCTCGGGTTATCGCTTTCTCGGTTGACGCGCCGACGCCTCCTGGCGCTCGATCGCAGGCGGCTGCTGATGGCGCGGAGAAGGATGCTGTCAGGGCACCATCTGCTTCGCCGCGGATGGGTCGGCTATCAGCATGCCCACAAGCGGTTGCTATTGCTGCGCTATCACCCGGACTACTGGCGCTCCGTACGTCCGGCGATGGAGCGATTCGAGCCGCACATCGTGCAAGCGAACGACGAGAGCACGCTCTATGCCGCGCGCAGGTACGCGCGGCGCCACCGGGTCCCGCTCCTCTACGACGCTCGCGAGCTGGAGCTGCACCGCAACACCGTTTGGACATGGCCCAAGCGCATCATGGTCTGGATCGTCGAGCTGCTCGGCGCTCGTGCGGCCGCCGCGGTCATCACCGTCGGGCCAGAGATCGCGGACGCCCTCGCCAGCGCTTACCGGATCGAGCGGCCCGCCGTCATCTTGAACAGCCCCTCACTCGAGACGCGTCACGCGCGCCCTGGGTTCTCGCTGCGCGCCGCCGCTGGCCTCGGCGACTCCGAGTCGCTGGTTGTGTACGTGGGCGCGGTCGCCCGCGGCCGAGGGCTGGAGCAGCTGGTGGATGCGCTGGAGCACATGCCCGGCGGCTGCCACGTCGGCGTTCTCGGTCCGCGTACGGCGCAGCACGACGCCGATCTCGTCGAGCGGGCCGCGAGGCTCGGCGTCGCCAACCGGTTTCACCTCCTCGCACCCCTGCCTCCGGCGTCCGTCCCGCCCGCGCTTCGTGAAGCGTCTGTGTGCGTGATCCCAGTACAGAACATCTGCCGGTCCTACGACCTCGCACTTCCGAACAAGCTTTTCGACGCGGTGATGGCGGGCGTGCCCATCGCGGTCGCCGATCTGGTGGCGATGCGCACGTTCGTCAGCCGCCATGGTCTCGGGGAGCACTTCGACGAGACCGATCCGCGATCCATCGCGAGGACCGTCTGTCACCTGCTCGAGGACCAGCCGCCCGGCCTTCGGGACCCCGCGGCGCTGGACGCTGTGCAGCGGTCGATCTGCTGGGAGGAGCAGGAGCGCATCCTGTGGTCCATCTACGAGCGGATCACGCAGTCGATCGTCGGCGAAGGTCGCATCACGCAGGGACCCCACCGATGATCAGGCGATGCGATCGCAACGCAGGGACGCGCGCCAGCAGCGGGTACGCCCTAGGCGTCCATCGGCCCAGGCGACGGGCGATCGGCGGCGCGACGGTGAGACTCTCGCGGGCGAGGATCTGAAGTCGCTCCGCCTGCACGTCGCGCGCCGCAACCCTCGTAGTGGAGTGGTTGAGCGGGTAAGGCAACCGGCCGTCGTAGACGAGCAGCAGGCCGCCGGGTCGCAAGACGCGAACGCACTCTTCGACAACGGTGCGCCGAGCGCCCTTGGGTATCGACGAGAGAACGGTGAGCAGGGTGACGGCGTCGAAGGAGTCGCTCGGGAGCGGAAGGCGCGCCGCATCGCCTTTGACGATCTGGGCCCCGGGGACCGCGGCCCGTGCGCGCTGCGCACGCTCGTCGAGCTCCTCGATCCCGGTGAGCCGCGAAGGGTCGAAGCCGCGCGCGACGAGCGCGCGAAGAAGCCATCCCGTCCCGCAGCCCACATCCAGCAGATCCGCGCCGCCGTTGGGGCGCTCCCCGACCCATCTCAACACGGCCTCGAGGAGCTCGCCGCGGATCGCGCGATTGCCCGGGTTGTCCGACGACCAGGCCAGCTGCTTCGCTTCGTCGTGGAGGTACGCGGAGTACACGCGCCGCAACCGGACCTCGCCGCGAGTCCGTAGCGGACCGTAGAGCGCCAGCAGGCGCTGCTTCTCGACGTCCCAGCGGAGGCGATCCCGCGCTGCGGACAGCCGCTCCCGCGTCTCAGGAGCTCTACCGGCTGCGATCGCCTGTCTTAGCGCCGACGCTAGGGAGGCCGCGTCACGCCCGCTCGCAAGCCAGCCGACCCCCTCTTGGACGATCAGCCGCCGCAGCTCGGGCAGATCGCTCGCAACCACTGGAACACCGGCGGCCACGTACTCGAACACCTTGTTCGGCAGGGCAAGCCGATGGTTGTCGCAGGAGTCGTCGAGAAGCGAGACACCGACGTCCGCGTCGGCCGTCCATTTGAGTAGCTCCCCTACAGGCACCGGCGGGAGCAGATGGACCCGGTCGGCGACTCCGGCGCTACGGGACGCTTGCAGAAGGCCCGGCCGGTACGCGTCGTCCACGCCGAGGAACGCGAGCTGGGCGTCGGGAAGCTGCGCCATGGCTCGCACGAGTATCTCGGCGCCGCGTCCCGGCGCGACGGAGCCCTGGTGCAGCACGAGCGGCTCGCCGCTGACGCCGATCGCAGCTCGCAGCAGACCCGACCGGCTGATCTCGCCACGCGATCCATCGGCCACGTTGCGCACGACCGCCGGGGTCGCGTCCAGGCGGTAACGCGCCTGCAGGTGAGCCGCGATGCCGTCTGACACGGTGATGACCGCTGCGCACCGCGGCAGCGCCAGCGCTTCGATCGCGCTGACGAATCGGGCCCAGCGCTTGTCGCGGTACGGCACGCCGGTCGCGAGCTCATGGCTGTCGTATACGAGCGCGGCTCCCGTCAGGCGGCGGCCGAACAGGCCCGGCAACAGCATCGCGGCGTCGTGCGCATGGATCACGTCGGGCCGCTCGTCCGATATGGCGCGGACGAACTTCGCCGCGAAGGCGAGTCGGTAGGACTGCAGCGGAAGCGCCCGCCTGACCCACGATGGCGACAGCACCGAGCGGCGCCGGAATCCGTCGAGTGTCGCGTCCGCGGGGACCGGCGCCAGCTCGAGGACCACAACCTCGTCGCCTGCCTCGGCGAGCGCCTTCGCCTCGCGCCGCACCCGTGAGTCGTGCTCGACGCTCTTGTGGAGCAGCATCGCTACGCGCATGCTTCTGTCCGGTCCGACCGGCGCGTCAGACCAGGCGCCGGTGAGCGCCGTTGCTCCCGTAGATGGACAGCAGGGGCGCCACCTGCTCTTCCCATGTGAGGCGTGTCGCCGCGGCACGTGCTCGCTCACGCATCGCCGTGTGTGCCGCCTCGTCACCCAGGACGCCGTTGATCGCCGCCGCGATGTCCTGGGGATCGCGAGGGTCGAAGGTGCGCCCAATGCCTAGACCCTCCACGAACCGGATGAGCTCGGGGAACCGGCTGCCGGCGACGGGAACTCCGGCTGCCATGTACTCGAAGAGCTTGTTGGGTGTCGTGTAGTAGTTGTTCAGTCCCACCGCCTGGTAGGGGATGACGCCGACGTCGGCGTCGACGGTGTAATGCAGCAGCTCGTCCTGGGCGACCGGACCCGTCATGCGAACGCGGTCTTCCAGTCCGCGCGCGGCGACGAGCTGGGACAAGCGCTCCTCCATCACACCCCATCCCATCAGCACCAAGACGCCACGCTCCAGATGGGGCACGGCGTCGATGAGCTCTTCGAGGCCACGGTGCGGATGGAAGCCTCCTTGGTAGAGGACGATCGGATCGGTTGAGTCACCGAGGCCGACCCTTCGGCGAAGGAGACCGCGATCGCGTGTCACCGGGACCGGCGGGCGGGGTGGGCAGTTCAGTAGCACCTCAGGCCTTCCGATTCCGTAGCGCTCGGCGAGCTCGTCGGCGATCGACTCGCAGACCGTGATCACGTGCGCCGCCCGCGGGATCAGGGCGCGCTCGGTCCAGCGCCAGATCGCGCGCTCGCGCCTCGACAGCGTGCCGATCTCGGTGTAGAGCTCGTGTGCGTCGTATACGAGGGTGCCGCCCTCCGCGAGGGCGACCGCGGTAGCGACGGGCAAGGTGTTGACGTCATGCGCGTGCACTACGTCCGGGCGAAGCGTGCGCGCCACGCGATAGGCGCGGACGTAGTAGTCGCAGAACATCAGCGGCTTGTTCACGAAGGAGAACGCACGGCGTGCCGGGCTGGGGGTTTCGGTTGAGGGGGGCCGGTCGACGGCGCCGACGCCGGTTTGCCGACCGTCGACCGCGCCGACGTTGGTTTGCCCACCACCTACGGCGCCGCTTTGCGGACCGTCGAGGTCGCCGCGGAGAAGTCGCAACCGGCGGAGCACTCTCCACAGCCGGCGGCGCAGCCTGCGGCGGACTCTCCACAGCCGGCGGCGCAGCCTGCGGCGGACTCTCCACAGTCTGCGGCGCAGCCTGCGGATCGCGAGCCGGACCCTGCGGACTGCGCGCCGCAGCCTGCGCACTGCGCGCCGGAGCTTGTAGTGCGGCGGATCCCGCCTGATCCGGACGATCCGGAAGCCGTCGCGCTGCTCCTCCACGGGAGACGTGGCGTCCGCGACCGCGATGACGGTCACCTCATGGCCCGCGGCAGCGAGGGTTCTCGCCTCCTTGAGCACCCGGGCGTCGTTGCGGAACACGTTGTATACGAACATGACGATCCGCTTCGGATCAGCGGGCCCGGGCGTCACGCGATCTTCCTCTCGGCCGCGATGTCTGCAGCCCGGCGCCGAGCGCGCGGCGGTAGGAGGCTGCGCGCAGCGTCCACAAGTTGGCGCCGTTCGCGCCGCGAGATGACCCCAAGCGCGATGAGGACCGGCGGATAAGCCAGGAAAAGGGCGCTCGACAGGACCGGTGCGGCGTCGCCGGTTCCGGCCATCGCCAAGACGGAGAGGACGTAGAGCGTGACTGCAGTTGCGACCGCGGCCGCGAGGCGGCCGTATTCGAACGGCACCGGCGCGCTTCCGCGCTGGGTCAGCACGAGGGTCGCCGCCGCCGCGGCCACCGGAGCCACCACGAGCGCGACTCCCGCTCCCGTGGCACCCAGCGACGGGATGAACAGGACGCATCCCACGACGAACACGACCAGCTCCCCCACGACTATGAGGTCGTAGGCGAGCCGCCGGCGCGGGAATCGGCCGAGGCGATAGACGACGAGGAACCATCCGTGGATGAGCAGGCCGAGCGCGACCAGCGGTATCAGCGGCGCCGCGCTCGCGTAGTCCGGTGGTGCGATCTCGACGAGCACGTCGGCTCCGATCGCCAGGCCGACCTCGATCCACAGGGTGGCGATCGCGAAGTACGTGGCCACCAGGGCGCCGACGGCCGCGCGCCCTCGCTCCCGCTCGGCAGCGCGGAGGATTGGATCCTGCCGAAATGCGGCCCAACCCATCAGGATCGCCGAGACCGGGAAGTACATGAGCGCTCCTGCGCGAGATGCGACACGGAAGATGCCGACCTCGCGCGCGGACGCGAGCTGAGCCAGCAGGTACACCTCGGCGTTCCGCAGCAGCCAGAGCGCTAGGACGGCGGGGACGATCGCCGCACCCGCGACGAAGATGCGCGCGACATGGCCCAGCCTCGGGCGCAGACCGAGCCTGCCGGCTGACATCGCCATGCCCAGCGCCGCGGCGGCCGTGCTTCCCGCGAACCCTCCGAGCATCGCTCCTTCGACTCCGTGTCCGGCGACGAGGAGCGGCACTGCACCCACCGTCATCAGCGCGGGCCGAGCGTTGCTGAGGAGGACGAAGGTCATCGGTCGGCGCTCGTGATGCGGCACGACCGCGAGCACCCGCCAGAGCGCTGTGAAGAGGGCGATTCCGCTGGCCATCACGACCAGATTCGCGTCGTCCGGGTCATCGACGAGCGAGTCGCCGATCGCACCGCCCGCCACCGCCACCGCCGCAGCTCCCATCAGGCCGATACCGGCCGTGAGGAGCAACGTCGTGCCGAGCGCCGCACGATCCCGAGCGTCCGGACGCTGGTCGTCGTCGAGGTTGACGTCGTCGTCCATCGCCCCCCCGAACGCGATGGCGAGGCCTCCCTGCATCGACCCGAGGTTGTAGAGCACCGCGGAGAGCTCCGCGAAGAACAGCAACGTCGCCAGCTCGCCGAACTCCGATGGAGGAAGGAAGCGCGTCATTACCACGACGTTTGCGATGCCGAGCAGGATCGTCAGCATCAAGCCGCAGCCGTAAACGGCGGCGTGGCGGCTGATCCCGCGCCCCAGCTCGGCGGTTGCACTATTCGACGGCGCGTCCCCACCTGTCCGGCCCATTCGCGGGAACGCTAGCGGTGTGCGCGTGAAGCACGCTGATTTACTTGGACGCGTGAGGCGCCCTCCCCTCGTAGCGCTCTGCGTAACCGCCGCCATGGCCATAGTGACCCCCGCCTCGCTCGCCGCTGAAAAAGCAATCTGGGGCCCCGTCCGCACGCCGACCGGCGAGTCGGCGTTCAAGATCTACCGCGGGCTGGGCGTGGACGTCTTCCAGATCCAGCTCGTGTGGGGCCGGGTCGCCAAGGCGCGTCCCAAGAATCCTCGGGATCCCCGCGATCCCGCATACGTGTGGCCGAAGACGCTCGACGAGGCCGTTGGGCTGGCGCGATCGGAGAACGTCAAGGTGGCTCTCCTCGTGCGCGGTTCCCCGGGATGGGCGAACGGGGGACGCGGACTCGAGCACGCGCCCAAGCGTGTTGAGGATTACGCCGACTTCCTCACCGCGGCGAGCAGACGCTACCCCCGCGTCCGGCACTGGATGATCTGGGGCGAGACGAATCGTGCCGTGGTGTTCCGCCCGCTACCCGTGAACCGGCCGACCGGGCCGCGGCGCTATGCCAGGTTGCTCGATGCGGCGTACGCGGCTCTGAAGAAACGCGGCCGGCGCAACAAGGTGATCGGTGGCATGACGTTCACCAACGGCGAGGTAAAGCCGGCGGATTACGTGCGCTGGCTGCGGCTGCCGTCGGGCCGCCCGCCCCGCCTCGATTACTTCGGCCACAATCCGTTCACGTTCAGGTTCCCGCGTCTGAGCGCCCGGCCGCTGTCGAAAGGCGCTCGCGACATGAGCGACCTCGACACTTTCGGCGCCGAAGTGCGTCGGGCGTTCCGCCGCGACCCACTTCACCGCTTCGGGGGCCCGAAGCTGTGGCTGGCGGAGTTCACGGTGTCGTCAGATCGCCCGAACCGCGCGTTCGGGTTCGCGATCAGTCGCAACGAGCAGGCTCGCTGGCTCCGGGCAGCGTTCCGCATCGCTGACCGGGCGCCGTATGTCGAGGCGATGGGGTGGTTCGCTCTCTATGACGAGCCCGCATCGACCGCCAATGGCCTCACGACGGGGCTGATGACGTACGAGGGCGTGCGAAAGCCGGCGTTCTACGCCTACCGCGACGCCAGGTCCCGCTAGACGCGTGCCGCGCGAACCCAGCCTCCGCCTCACCCTCGCCGCCACCATCCTCGGCTCCGCGATCGTCTTCGTCGACGGCACGGTCGTCAACGTC
>WUUC01128143.1_pt1 | contig 10390 bp, 7 predicted proteins | sample 6278441 | NCBI WGS metagenome assembly WUUC01 (sample SAMN13675441, study PRJNA597444) | soil metagenome | isolation source: soil | place: USA: Washington | collected 2017-10 | reverse complement strand
TGGCCAAACGTAATATTGTTGTAATAGGCGCTTCTGCCGGCGGATTTGCTGTTATCAAGGAACTTATCGCGGGACTTCCTGCAAACAGCGACCTGATCATCCTGATTGTCTGGCACATTTCGCCCGAGGTTAGGGGAATTTTGCCTCATGTTCTTAATCAAAACAGCAAGATCTATGCTGCACACGGTATCGACAATGAAGTGCTTACACCCGGGCGTATCTACATTGCACCGCCCGATCGTCACATGATAGTTGATGGTGAGGTGATCCGGATCACGAAAGGACCAAAAGAGAACCGGTTCAGACCTGCGATCGATCCATTGTTCAGGTCAGCGGCTTACTTTCATGGGCCTCGAGTGATCGGGGTTGTCTTATCCGGCGCACTTGATGATGGTACCGCGGGTCTGTGGACAATCAAAAAAAACGGTGGACTCGCTATTGTGCAGGATCCGCAGGAAGCCGAAGTGGACTCAATGCCGCGAAGCGCTATAGAAGGTGTTACCATCGATCATATCACACAGGTTCATATGATGCCGTCCTTGATCATGCGGCTAAGTATGGAAGACGTTCCGGAAGTAATTCAATTGCCGATAGATCAGGAAAGAACTAAAACGGAAATCAGGATTGCTATGGAAGAAAATGAAAAGTATAATGTCTTGAAGCAGGGACAGCTAACACAGTTTACCTGCCCGGAATGTCACGGTGTGTTAGTCTCAATTGTTGATGGCGGTCGCTCACGCTTCCGATGTCACACAGGTCATGCGTTTTCAGCAGATTCGCTACTCACAAGCATTACAGAAAATGTCGAGGAAAGGCTGTGGACGGCGATCAGGAGCATGCAGGAAACTGTTTTTCTTCTTAACCATATGGGCGATCATTTTTCAGAAGCCAATCAGCCAAAACTTGCCGCCTTGTATTTTAAAAAAGCCAAAAGCACTGAACGCCGGATCTCTCTTGCAAGGCAGGCAGTAATGCAACATGAGCTTCTGTCTGCCCGGACAATGAAAAGCGATGTGCAACTCGAAAAGGGCGAGTAGCGCAACAATCTGGTGGTGGCGGACTATTGCTTATCTTTCAGAAAGAGCTGTCCCGTAAATGAAAAAAAATCACCCTAAGAAGGCCACTAAGGTTCATACGACAGAAAGTAACAGCGACAGCGATCTTTTTATTGTGGGTATTGGTGCGTCTGCGGGAGGAATTCAGGCACTACAGACTTTCTTTCAACATGTTCCTGCAAATTCAGGTATTGCCTATGTCGTGATCTTACATCTCTCTCCGAACCACGACAGCAAACTTGCCGAAGTGCTGCAGCATTCGACAAAAATGCGCGTAGAAAAGGTGGAAGCCAAAAGACGGGTGAAGGCTGATCATGTGTATGTCATTCCACCGAATCAACATCTTATTATGGTAAATGGCGACCTCATGGTTTCGCCCAACCTCCAGGTCGAGGACCAACGAGCACCTGTTGACATTTTCTTCAGGACACTTGCCGAAAACCATGGTTCACGCGCCATTTGCGTGGTTTTATCGGGAACCGGTGCTAATGGTTCAATGGGTTTAAAGCGCATCAAGGAAAGAGGTGGTGCAGCGTTCGTTCAGAACCCGCGTGAAGCGCAATACAACGAGATGCCGAGAAATTCCATAGCGACCGAACTTGTGGATGAGGTGCTAGCCGTTGCCGATATACCTGCAAAGATACTTGCTTATAAAAACAGTGTTGGTACTGTCTACATCCCCGTTGATGTGGAGAAACGCGCGGAGGCGCAGCATGTAGCGTTGCGCGAGATTTTTGCGCACCTCCGCTTGCGGACTGGTCACGACTTTTCGAATTATAAGCGCCCGACTTTGCTACGGCGCATCGAAAGGCGGATTAACGTGCGCGAGCTTCCAGACCTGGCGACCTACACGAGGTTTCTCCTTGAAAATCCTGACGAAGCACATGCCCTACTGAAAGATCTTCTGATCTCGGTCACTAATTTCTATCGTGACAAAAAAGCTTTTGAATTCATTGAACGCGACGTTATACCATCCATACTGGCGAAGAAAAAGGCGGGTGACCACCTGCGGGTCTGGATTGCCGGATGTGCTACCGGCGAAGAAGCGTATTCCCTTGCCATGTTGTTAGTTGAAAAAACAACAGGCGCTGTGGACGCACCTAGGATCCAGATTTTTGCGACCGACATCGACGAAACCGCTATCGCTTTTGCGCGTGAGGGTTTGTACACGATCAATGATGCCGCAGACGTATCTCCCGAACGGCTACGGCAATTCTTCATTAAAGAAAACGACGGTTTCCGCATCAAAAGAGAGATCCGGGAAATGATCCTGTTTGCGAATCATAACTTTATCAAAGATCCCCCCTTTTCCGGTCTCGACCTGATCTCGTGTCGTAATGTTCTGATCTATCTCAACCAGACAGCACAGGAACGTGTGATGGAGACATTTCACTTTGCGTTGAAACAGGGAGGCTTGCTTTTTCTTGGCTTGTCTGAGTCTGCGGACGGTGCTAGTCATCTGTATTCAGTCTTCAATCGCGACTTTCACATTTTTCAAAGCAGGGCTGTGGCGTTCAAAACTTACCCTGTGCCCGAAGGCATTCCAGTCCTCCATCTGCCCCCGTCAACCTCATCACTCACCACATTGACGCAGCCGGAATACCGTGTCAACGAACGCATGACAGTTGGTGATCTGCACCAGCGGCTGCTTGAATTGTATGCGCCTCCCTCGGTGGTAGTCAATGAAGAATATGATGTCATTCATATTTCCGAACACGCCGGCAAATATTTGCAGGTCGTGGGAGGACAGCCGACACAAAACTTATTAAAAATGGTGAAACAGGAATTGCGGTTGGAACTTCGCTCTGCTTTATACCAGGCGGTGCGTAGTAAGGCCGACGTTGATGTGCCCGGCTTGAAGGTAATGGTGGAAGACCGTACGGAAACCATAGATATCCGTGTGCGTCCGGTGTTTCGCGAGGGTGATGTAGCGAACGGTTTTATCCTCGTAGTCTTCGAGCAGAAGTCGGCGGAGCCGACACATGCGAAAATCGTTTTGAATGGCGAAGAACCTGTTGCCCGTCAGCTTGAGGAAGAGTTAATACGTGCAAAAAGCCAGTTGCGTGCTTCTACTGAGCAGCATGAATTTCAGGCTGAGGAATTAAAGGCTTCGAATGAGGAATTACAGGCAATGAACGAGGAACTTCGGTCGGCCGCGGAAGAACTGGAAACGAGCAAAGAGGAATTGCAGTCGATCAATGAAGAGTTGCGAACGGTAAATCAGGAGCTGAAGGTAAAGGTTGAAGAAACAACGCTGGCGAGCAATAACCTTCAAAACCTCATCAACTCGGCTGACATCGGAACGATATTTCTTGACCGGAGCTTTCGGGTCGCTTTATTTACCCCATCCGCGAGGATGTTGTTCAATCTCATTCCCAATGACATCGGCCGGCCGCTAACGGATATTACAAACAAGATCTTCGATCCAAACATAATCGCAGATGCCGAAACCGTTCTTGAAAAATTACAGACCATAGAAAAAGAGATCAAAGCGGCTGATAACAAGGTTTTCTTATTGAGGATACTACCTTACAGAACGGAGGACGACAGGATCAACGGCGTTGTGATCACTTTTTTTAACATCACAGCACACAAGAGATCTGAGGCTTCGCTACGGGAATCGGAAGAACGATTCAGAGTGATCGTCAGTCAGACAGCCGCCGGTATTGTACAGACAAACCTGCACGCAAAGTTTACTCTTGCCAACAAGAAATTTTGCGATATCGCAGGGTACAGTGAGTCGGAACTGCTTCAAAAGACTATGAAGGACATTGTCCACCCGGATGATTATAAAGTAAGTAGTGATTTTTTTGAACGGCTTCGCGAACAGGGTATTGCCTTTGATCTCGAGAAACGACTTGTTCGTAAGGATAAGGTGATCCGCTGGGTGAACGTCAGCGTGTCGGCGATCCGGAATCAGGCTGGCGCTCCTGTATCAGCCGTGGCGGTATTCCAGGATATAACAGAGCGTAAGGCACTCGAACTTCAAAAGGACGAGTTCATAGGGATTGCGAGCCACGAGCTAAAAACTCCCATCACCAGTGTAAAAGCGTATGCTGAAGTATTACTCGAAAAATTCGCGAACCAGAAAGATAACAAGAGCCTGGACCTGATGGCAAAAATGAACCTGCAGATCGACAGGCTCACTTTACTTATAAGGGATCTGCTGGACACTACGAGGATCGGAGAGGGTACACTGCTGTTGAATTTTGAAAAGTTCAATATCAACAACCTTATTGAAGAACGCGTGGAGGAGCTTCAACGTCTCACCGAAAAACATAAAATCGTTGTTAAAAAAGGTAGAGTAAGACAAATAGAAGCCGACAAGGAACGCATCGCCCAGGTGCTCACAAACCTTATCAGTAATTCAATCAAGTATAGTCCCGCAGGGGGCAAAATCACAGTTACTACCCAATTGGAGAATAATGGCGTCAAGGTTACTGTATCCGACAATGGTATTGGTATTGATGAGAAGTTCAAGGCTAAGATTTTCGAAAGATTTTTCCGGATCAATAATCCCACGATGAAGACATTCCCCGGGATGGGACTGGGGCTTTATATTAGTTCCGCCATTATCAAACGCCACCAGGGAACAATGTCGGTTAAAAGCAAAGCCGGTAAAGGCTCGGTTTTCGCTTTTACACTCCCGGCGTCCCAATAATTCTGGATGAATTTACACATCGTCGGGTAATGCATACTCAGCGTTTCGATAGTCTGATACTTTTCCAGCCGATGCTGCAATAGAAATAGGCGGAATTGATTTTCCCCGTTTTGGAGCACTACGCTTCAGTGATCCGACAAGTATTTTTTTTAACTCCATTTCAAAATACTTTAACTGATCCGGGTGAGGTGTCATTATTGTCGCGGGTTAATAAACTCAAAAGTACAAACTAAAGTCAAAACCAACTTTAGACTGAACGCCGGTAAATTGTTCTGGTAAATAATTGCGGCAGGAGTTTTTGACGTACGCCACCGGACATGGTTGGCATAATATTTACCATGGCATCACTGAATTTAAAACAACTTTTGACTATGAAAAAAACAACATTAGTATTGGCAGGTGCGCTATTCATTGGCGCTACTGCTACGTTCGCGCAATCACAGGATACGACGCGGAGGTCGACACAACCTACACAACCGACTCAGCAACAGCCGACTCAACAGAGACCGTCGACCCAGGCTACTGATCGTGATGATATGACAGGATGGACGAGTGTGAATTCCACAGATGTGCCCGCGTCGCTTCGCGAAACTCTCAATGGAACACAGTATTCCGGTTGGGATAACCAATCCAATAACCTGTACCGTAACGAGGCAGGTGAGTACAGACTTCGCATGGGCGATCGTGATAACGAAAAAACTTACTACTTCGACAGGAACGGTAAGTCGATGAAGAAGCCAAACAAGAAGGACAATAAGGACAACTAGTCAGCGAGCACTGTAAGTCGTTTTTAATCACGTACGTAGTAAAAACAAACAAAAAGTGTTATGGCTATTGAAACAGTAACTGAAAGTCTCAAGAAGAAGGCTTCCAATGTGAACCCGGCCCGGAAAGAAGGCAAAGTGGCGAAGGCGATCGAATCGCAAACGTCGCGTTTGCCTTCAGACATGTTTCTCTGGAGTGCGGTTGGCGTTATGGCTGCATCGCTCACACTGAAATTGCTCAAGCGGGATCATATTGCATTGTTCGTCGGTCAGTGGGTCGCTCCCTTCCTGCTGTTTGGCGTATACAATAAAATGGTGAAGCTCGAAGGGCACGACCAGGAGGACATGCAGCCGGACTAACTCAACCGGACTAACAAAATGGTTAAAGGGTCCTGTTAGGAATAACGGGACCTTTTTTTGTGTTCCCGCGCCTTCGTTGGATGGGGGATACAAATTCGATAATCCTTAAGCATGGCATAATAATGGAACAAGATCCTGATAAAAAGAAGCCATGGCGCTTAAGACATATAAATCGAAACGAAAACTGCAACAAACACCGGAGCCGGCCGGTGGCAGATCGAATGACAGGTTACATCGTTTTGTTGTTCAAAAGCACGAGGCGTCGCGGCTCCATTACGACTTTAGGCTGGAAATGGACGACGTCTTGAAAAGCTGGGCTGTTCCCAAAGGTCCATCCATGAATCCATCCATCAAACGATTGGCAATGGAAGTAGAGGATCATCCGTACGACTACAGGTCGTTTGAGGGTGTGATACCCAAGGGAAATTATGGCGCAGGCACCGTGATGGTATGGGATGAAGGTACATACGAGATTGCCAAAGGCAGTTATCCCAACAAGAAGGCTGCAGACAAAGAACTGCTCCGCCAATGGCGTTCCGGGAAGATTCATGTGTCACTGAATGGTGAAAAGCTGAAAGGGGAATTTGCCCTGGTGAAAGCGGCGTGGCGTGGTGAGAAAAGCTGGCTTCTGATGAAACTCAAAGACAACCACATTACTACCGACGATATTCTGCTCAACGACAGGTCTGCGACAACCGGCCGTACATTGGACGAGATCACAGGAGGTGAGCAAAAACGTCGACGGGCCAATGTGCCAAAGAAAAAAATTGAACGGGTGATCAAGCGGCAAAAAGGTTCCGCTGCGCCGGGGAAAGACAAAGCGCCGGAACCTGTGCGCGCCGCCGGAAAGATCCTGCGCTCGATCAGAAAATCAAAATTTCCCAACGCCCTTAAGCCCATGCTTGCCACGCTGGTGGATAAGCCGGTTAGCCAGGAAGGCTGGTTGTACGAAATTAAATGGGATGGTTATCGCGCAATGGCATTTATGAACAATGGGGAAGTTCAATTAAGATCAAGGAACGAAAAATCATTTGACGATAAATTTTATCCGGTGCATGTTGCGCTCACGAAATGGAAGATCAATGCCATTGTCGACGGCGAAGTTGTTGTTCTCAACGAAAAAGGAGTATCGGATTTTGGTGCACTGCAAAACTGGCGCAGCGAGGCGGATGGAGACCTTTATTATTTTGTGTTCGACATCCTGTGGCTCAATGGCAAAGATTTGCGAAACATTCCACTTGCAGAACGAAAAGAAGTACTCAAATCGCTTCTGCCCCAATCTGATGTTATCAGGTTAAGCGATGCATTCGAAGTTGCCGGTGCCGATTTCTTTGCAGCTGCCAAACGAATGGGCCTCGAAGGTGTAATTGCCAAAAAATCCGATAGTATCTATGAAGATGGTCTGCGAACGAATCATTGGTTGAAGATCAAAGCAAACAAAAGACAGGAAGTTGTTATCGGTGGTTATACACACAACAAGGATTCAGTCAAAGTATTCAGCGCGTTGCTGGTCGGCGTTTACGAGAACGGGAAATTGGTCTATACCGGGAAAATCGGTACTGGATTCTCGGATCTTAAACAGCGGGAACTGGTCAAGCTGTTTGCACCGTATATCACTGAGAAGCCTCCTTTTGCCGGGACACCCGATTACAATAAACCATCGCGATTTAATCCGCGTCCGGCGAAGGCCACAGTCACCTGGCTTAAACCGAAGCTGGTCTGTGAAGTAAGCTTTACAGAAATGACAGCCGACGGGATCATGCGGCATCCATCATTCGAGGGTATGCGGATAGATAAAGATGCAAGTGATGTAAATGCAGATCATCCGGCGGATACAAAGGTTATCGAGCGGGAAGAATCGCATTCTATTGTGGTTCCTGCGGTGAAACGCGAACGGGCAACTTTACTCAATCCAAAAGATGAAACCCAGGTCCGTGCTATCGGGGATTTCGAGATCAAGTTCAACAATCTAAGCAAGGTCTATTGGCCGGATTCCAATATCACCAAGCGTGATATGCTGAACTACTACTACCAGGTGGCGCCGTTCTTATTGCCATACCTGAAAGACCGCCCACAATCTTTGAACAGGTTTCCCAACGGTATCACGGGCAAAAGTTTTTATCAGAAAGACATTACCGGAAAAATACCTGGATGGGTGGAGACCCATCCATATCGCTCCTCCGATGAACCGGAAGTTGAAAAAAATTACCTCGTGCCTAAAAGCGAAGCGGACATTTTGCTGATGGCAGGCATGGGATGCATTGAGATGAATCCCTGGAGCAGTACGATCTTGCGCCCCGACCATCCCGACTGGTGCATCATAGATCTCGATCCAGACAAGCAATCATTTGATAAGGTCGTGCAAGCTGCGCTAATCACAAAGCAGGTTTTGGATGAAGTGGGGGTCACCTGCTTTTGTAAAACGAGTGGTTCGACTGGCCTTCACATTTATATTCCACTGGGTGCCCGGTATACCTACGAGCAATCTAAAGAGTTCGCGCGGGCTATTGTCACCAAAGTGAACAAGGAGACATCAAAGTTTACGTCGATACGTCGTGCTGTAGCAGACAGGGAAGGAAAAATGTATCTCGACTTTTTGCAGAACCGGCCTCAAGCTACACTAGCGGCCGCTTACTCCGTGCGCCCTAAGCCAAAGGCACCGGTATCAATGCCACTGCACTGGGATGAGGTAAAAAAAGGATTGAAGATCACTGACTTCACTATTAAAAATGCGATGGCCCGTATCCGTGAAACAGGGGACTTGTTCAGCGGTGTGTTGGGCAAAGGAATTGCAATCCCGGACGCACCTCATGGTAAGGGTATGTGACCAACAGCGTTGCTGGCTGTCTAATTGTATGTTTCAATTTCCGGCACATTTATTCTTTAGTTGTGGAGAACGAACCTCACGCTTTCCTCACCACCAGCAGCTGATTTTTAATCCGTTCGTTTACAGAAGTGCATAATGGGGGTAATTGACTTTTATCGGTACACTAACCTTGCAGAATAATACACGCGAGCCTGAAAACGGTGCGGAGTTCCCACCCGAACATTGGCACACCATTAGTTTGCCGTTATCAAATCAATTCGGCCATTTATTTTAACCAACACACCAATGCGTTATGAATTCCTCTTTTACCAGCCTGACCGCATTCATGAGTTTAAGAACTGTGCGCATAGCAATGGTATTGCTGACTATTGTTCTTGTCGTCGGTCTTTGGATTTTCCGCGGGCCTGGGCGTTCAACTAAAGAGCCTCCTGTGTGCGGTACTGAAGGCAGCCCGTAACAACATACAACATCATATTTGAAGCTGGCCACCATGACGTCACTTTATATTCTTCCTGGAATTATTTCGAATCATAAAATCAACATACTATGGCTACAAAAGAAAAGACAAAGCGGAGATCTGCATCAGTGGATACGCAAACAGTGCAAAGTATCTCCGCAGATCGCGGCGAACTATTGGAGTTATTCGTGAATGGCATCAGGGATATTTACTGGGCCGAAAACCACCTGGTAAAAGCATTACCAAAGATGAGGAGCGCAAGTGCTTCGTCGGCCCTGCAAACTGCAATTGAAGATCACCTTGCTGTTACAAAAGGACAAGTGACGAGGTTGGAACAGGTATTTGAAATTCTGGGGCAGTCACCATTAGCACGTAAGTGCGACGCCATGGAAGGGCTATCGCTCGAGGGCGAAGGTATTATCGAGGACACTATGGAAGGCACTGTTGCCCGCGACCTGGGAATCAATCTTTCATGTCAGAAAGTAGAGCACTACGAAATGGCCGCCTACATGGGTCTCATCAGTCTTGCGACCTCATTGGATTACCCAGAAATAGCTAGCCTGCTTAATGAAACGCTCAAGGAAGAACAGGAGAGTGCGGAACTCCTCCGGGGTATCAGCGAAGACACGACCTCCGAAGGACTTGCAGATTGATGTCGAATTAAAAACTATTCAACCTATGGCATCTAAAGACAAGAAGGGCAAACCAAAGCCTCTCAATTTGAAAGCTGAAGACCTGATTAAAAATACTGAAGAGGGGAACGGCGAGTTCCTCACGACTAATCAAGGCGTTCGCATCAATGACAATCAGAACTCTTTGAAAGCGGGCAATCGTGGCGCTTCATTGCTTGAAGATTTTATCCTGCGTGAAAAGATAACGCATTTTGATCATGAGCGAATTCCCGAACGTGTTGTTCATGCGCGCGGCTCAGCGGCACACGGTGTTTTTAAAGTCTATGAATCGATGGCGGCTGTAACGAGGGCAGCATTTCTCCAGGATCCTAAGATCGAAACCCCGGTATTTGTGCGGTTTTCAACGGTGGCCGGCTCCAGAGGCTCGACTGACCTTGCGCGGGATGTTCGTGGGTTTGCGGTAAAATTTTATACGCAGGAAGGTAATTTCGATCTCGTCGGAAACAACATGCCCGTGTTCTTTATCCAGGATGCGATGAAATTTCCCGACCTCGTTCATTCGGTTAAACCTGAACAGGACAATGAGATGCCCCAGGCAGCATCGGCACACGACACGTTTTGGGATTTTATTTCG
>WUUC01149063.1_pt1 | contig 10391 bp, 10 predicted proteins | sample 6278441 | NCBI WGS metagenome assembly WUUC01 (sample SAMN13675441, study PRJNA597444) | soil metagenome | isolation source: soil | place: USA: Washington | collected 2017-10 | reverse complement strand
TCGGCAAGCCCTATCGCTATGGCGGCGCGGATCTTCAAGGATTCGACTGCAGTGGGCTGGTCTACTTCATCCATCGCGAGCTTGGCTTTACGGTACCGCGCACCGCCGCAGATCAGTACAAGGCGTCGCAGGCAATCAATGTACGCAAATTGATTCCCGGCGATCTGCTGTTCTTCCGTACGACCAGTCGCCGTTCGGTGTCGCACGTGGGCATTTATGCGGGCGGCGGCCGATTCATTCATGCTCCGCAAACAGGTAGGCTGATTGAGTTTCGAGACATCGACGACGCGTACTACGGACCGCGCATCGTCGGCGCGGGACGCCTGCACGCGAGCGGCTGAGTACGATCTATCTGAATTCGGTCCTTCGCGGCATCAGTCGTCGCCGCGCAAACTCGGACGCGACAGCACGAACGTCGCGATGCCATGCGCGCATAAAACGCCTTGTCTATCCATGAGACGCGCTTCGGCAACGCCCAGGCGTCGCGAGACGTTGATGATTTTTCCTTCGCCGATCAGATCCGCATCGCGCGGCACCGGCTTCATGAGCTTCACGTTCAGTTCGATCGTGACGAAGCCCACACCCGCCTCAAGCATCGTTCGAAGTGCGCAGCTCGTGACCGAATCGAGCACCGTTGCCGTGAAGCCGCCATGCACATTGCCCGCCCGATTGAGATGTCGCTCGTCGGCCCGCGCGCTGAAGCGAACAGTGCCTTTATCCGCTGCCGTGCAACGCATCGGGATGGTCTCCGCCATGGGAGGCATGGGAATCTTGCCTGCCACGACGGCCTGCATGTATTCGAGCCCAGTCAGCGAAGATTCGTTCGAACTTAATGTCACAACATAACTCCAGCGATGGCCGTATTAAGTCAGGATCCTAGCAGCCACTCTCATCGGCGTGCGCAAGAGTTGCCGTCTGTGCGATGCGACTGAACAGAACGTGGCGCGGACTGCAATCGCACGCTTGCAGCGTGTGATGTTCGTCGGTGCGACTTCCGTCTTGGCACTGTATTCTTTTAAGCGTTCAACGCATATAAAGAATCGGGTTCATCCTCAGTGTCGAGACCGCCTCCAGCTTCGCATCGCGAATCGTCTCCACGTGTGTCCAACTGGGCGCAGGGATGGGCACGTTTGCGCGGCGGCAAGTTGAGTCTCAAGTTCGATGTGAACACTGAGCGCGAGTTCCGCACTTGGTACTTGAGCTACGTGAGAAGTCGAGTACGCGCCGCAGGTTGGATGCCGCTGGTGACGCTGATCCTCGTGCTCTATGCGCCCGGCCCGTTTGCGGAATTGCGCGGCGCCTGGTTTGGCGAGACGCATCAACTAGCGATCGATATCCTGCGATTCGGTGTGGTCCTGCCGACCACTCTGGCGATCGCCGCTATCACATATACAAGCCTATATGACCGCTTCTATGCGATTGCCGCACAGGTTGTTGCGCCTCTGCATGCCACCTGTTTTATCGCGATGGATGTGATGATGCGCGCACAGGGTTACTCGCTCAGCTCATGGCTGGTGCTGGTGGTGCTGGGATCGTACTTCATGTACGGCATGCTGTTGCATCAAGGCATTCGCAGCGCGCTGACAGTATTGGCCGTTTATGTTGCGATGGGGCTGGGTTCGGGCCTCGATAGTCCACAATGGCGGATGGACCTGGCTGCAACAACATTTGCTGCTGTGTTCGCGGGCTACGTCTACTACTCGCTTCATCAGGCAGTTCGTTTCAATTATCTCGATCATCGCCGGCTCACCGACCACATGAATCGCGATGCGCTGACGGGCATCAACAATCGGCGGCTGTTCGATGAGCAGATCAGTCGCTTGTGGCAGCAAGCCATGCGAGATCGGGTATCGCTTGGTCTCATGATCGTGGATATCGATCATTTCAAACGCTACAACGACAGCTTCGGTCATCAAGCTGGCGATGAATGTCTGTCCTCCATTGCGAAGATTCTTTCGCAAGGTGCGCGACGGCCATTGGATGTGGCGGCGCGTTACGGCGGTGAGGAGTTCGCCATTCTGTTGTATGGCGCAGACCGCCGCATGCTGGAAGAACTGTCGGAGCAGTTGCGGCTGCAGGTCGTTGCGGCGGGCCTCATGAATCCGGCCTCGCCGGTCAACCCGTTCGTCACCGTCAGTGTCGGTGGCGCCTGCGTCGTGCCGACCGAAGGCCGAAGTTACTTGGGGTTCGTTCAGTTAGCGGACGAAGCGCTCTATGCCGCCAAGGAACGTGGCCGCAATCGCGTGGCGATCATGGACCACGAGTACGACTCTTTAAAAACCGGTGTCTTCCGCAGCTTCAAGGCCGATCGCACCTTGGTGCCAACCACTTTCTCCGCGTCCGTCCGCTCGTAGCACCTCGGCAACCGCGACGCATCAGCCGCACGTCAATCCGGTAAGCTCTCCGGATGCTGTTCTTTCCCTACAAAGCCGATGTCGATCTCGGCCGCTGGCCAGTGATGACGCTATTGGTTTGCGCACTTTGCATTTGGGTGTTCGTGCGACAGCTGATTTCCGGCTACGAGTATCAGACTGCGCTGGAGAATTTCTGCGATCGTGGGATTACGCGCGATGAACTGATCGCGGCCCGCTATTTGGATTTGCCTCCCGGCCAAACCTATTGCGGTGTGCTTTTGCAGATTCGCGAAGCGCCCAATCGACAGATTGCGATTCAGCAATTGGCAGCGGGTTCCAAGCCGACGCCGTTCTATCGCAATAGGCAGGACAGCGTGGACTATGTTCGCGGCGTTCTAGCGGAAAGCTCTCGCAGGTTCGAGCGCGCTGTGCCAAGAAATCTGACAGACGAACTTCATTACGACCCATCCACGCTGAGCGTAACGAACATGCTGACCGCGGCCTTTACGCACGCAAGCCCGTCGCATTTGATATTCAATCTTTTGTTCTTCTTCGCCTTTGCAGCGTCAGTTGAGGTCATCATCGGCTATCTCTATTTTGCGGGATTCATCGTTGTTGCGGCGATCGGCACGCACTTGGCGTACGCCTACAGTGTTTACGATGTGGTTGGCGCCCCGCCAACCGTAGGTCTCTCGGGTGTTGTAATGGCGATGATGGCATTTCTGGCGACCGTCGTACCTACGCTGAGCATCCGCTGCTTCTTTTGGTTCCTGGTCATCATTCGGATCTTCCGGATACCCGCATTGGCGCTCGCCGGTCTCTATATCTTGTGGAACGTCTACGACTATGTGAATCGCGATGCCGCCGACCTTGTCAACTATGAGGCACACTTGAGCGGCGCAGCGATCGGTGTGGTGCTGGGTATTGTCTATCGGCTGCGATATCGAGAATATGTGAAGGATTTGCTGCCGGGCATTTAGCGAGACTCATGGGGACACAATGAAACCTTTATTTCGTCGCGCGGCGTTATTTTTGACGATCCTCGCGCTTTGCATGCCGATCGGTCTGATGCTTGTGTTCCTGCTCTTTCCGCTATGGTCCTGGCTTGAAGCAGCCTGGAAAATTGAAGCAGTAGGCCCTAGCGGCCCGGCACCGTGGGTCTATGCTGCCGTCTATGTCGTACTGGTCACAGTATCGACACTCGCGCTTTGGATCGGCAACCGCCGTCGCGATCGGTTGTCCAGTCAGCTTTCTTCGCAACGCTGAGTTGGAAATCGGCTTGAACGGCGCATCGCAAACTATGCGGGCCGACGCGAATTTGGTCGAGTCGTTCCGGGTCTACGCCCACTGGCAGCAGGGGAGTCTGGTGGAAGACGCAGACGGCATGCTGCTTTTTGCAGGTGCAACGCGCTTTCCCGCGTCGTTCATGAACGCCGCTATTCGTACGGATTCGAGCCTACCGCCGGCTCAAGCCGTGCAGCGCGCGAACGAGTTCTTTGCGCCTCGGGATCGAGGCTTCACGTTCGTAACGCGACATCACTGCGATTCAGATCTCAACGCCTACCTTGCGCTCATCGAGTTCACACAAGAATCCGATTCTCCCTGCCTGTTCGTCGATATGCCGCTGCCTGACAAACCGATTCCGAGCGGAGTCACCATTCAAAACGTGAACGTCGCTGCGCACGTGCAAGATATCGTGACTGTGGGTGCCGAAGCCTACAAGCATATCGGGCTACCCGCAAAGCAAGCACAAGCAGCATTTAGCAACGTACAGGGCGTGCTCGACGGCAGCATAGAAGGGATTCTTGCCTACATTGACGAGCGGCCCGTGGCAGTCGCATTGACGATCTTTTCGGGCAACAGTGCCGGCGTCTATTGGGTGGGAACGGTGCCAAGCGCGCGCGGCCGCGGCCTGGGCGAACTTTGCACTCAGCGTGCGACCAATCTTGGATTCTCGCGCGGCGCTATGCTCGTGACACTACAGGCCAGTCCTCAAGGAAATCCGATTTATCGCCGCATGGGTTACCAGGAATACGATCGACGCTACGACTTTCGCAGGCCCAAGAAATGACCGCGGACGCCTTTTATACGGATGACGCCGATGGCGGTCGGTTGTACGTGCGTCGCTGGATGCCGGTTGCGCCGCGTGCGGCGATTGTCGTTGCTCATGGTGCCGCGGAACATGGCGGTCGATATGCGCGATTCGCATCGGCGTTACAGGCACGTGGCATCGCAACTTACGCGCCCGATCATCGGGGTCACGGAATGACCGCAACACCGGAAAGACCCGTCGGCAATGCGGGCGTCGACGGCTTCAACGGCATGATTCGAGATCTGCGGGTCGTGATCGAGCTCGCCCGGGAACAACTCGGCGAGAAGCCGATAATTCTGTTTGGTCACAGCATGGGCGCAGCTTTGTCGCAACGCTTCGTTCAGCTACATGGCCATTCGCTTCACGCCTTAATCTTATCTGGCTCGCCGGGATTGCGGCCTAACCTCGAGCGCGTGGCCGAACTTGATGCCGCTGCCGCGCTGGGCGCAAATGCCGAGCAAGTATCGACCCGATTCGCAAAGACGTTCGAAACTTTCAACCAAGGATTTGACGCATTGCCCGGACAACCGGAACGTACCGGCTTCGAATGGTTGAGTCGGGATGTGAACGAAGTACTGGCCTACGTCGGCGATCCGAATTGCGGGTTTCCGTTCACAAATCGACTGGTGGCGGAAATTGCAGCTTGCGCGCTCGAAGCAGCGCAGCCCGCCAACATCGAGCTTATTCCGAAGACACTGCCCATTCTGTTGTTTGCGGGGACGCAGGATCGAGTCGGCGGCAACGGCGCGTTCGTCGAGACGCTCGCGAACCGGTATCGTGCGTCTGGCATCGACGATGTTCGCGTCATGCTCTATGCAAACGGGCGGCACGAAATGTTGAATGAGAAAAATCGCGACGTCGTTCAGAGAGACATCATTGAATGGTTGGAATCCCATCTTTGAAGTCGATTCGACACGCTCCGCGTATTCTGAACACAACGAAAATAGGATCTGGATTCAAGTAGCAGATGAACAAGCAAATTGCGGCTGTGCTGTGGGACTTCGGCGGCGTTATCACCAGCAGTCCATTTGAGGCTTTTAATCGCTACGAGACGCAAAACGGGATTCCGCTCGATTTCATTCGCGGAGTGAACGCGACCAATCCCGAGACCAATGCATGGGCTCGCTTCGAATCGAACTCGATCACGGCCGCCGAATTCGATATTGCGTTCGAACTCGAAACGCGACGTGCAGGCCATCCTATCCGTGGACAAACGGTAATTGCTATGTTGAGCGGCAATGTTCGCCCGCGGATGGTTGAAGTTCTAAAATCGGTCAAGCATCACTATCCAGTTGCTTGTTTGACGAACAACGTCAAAGCGGGCGAGGGTCCGGGGATGTCGAGAAGTCCGGGTCAGGCGGCGGAAATCGAAGCGGTGATGGCTTTGTTCGACTTTGTTCTAGAGTCGAGCAAGGAAGGTGTTCGCAAACCCGATCCTCGCTTTTATGAAAGAGCCTGCGCAAGGCTGCACGTCGAACCGGGCCAGTGTGTATTTTTGGACGATCTGGGCGTCAATCTTAAATCGGCGCGGGAACTTGGAATGACAACGATCAAGGTCGTCAGCGAATCACAGGCAATTGCAGATCTCTCGCGGGTGCTGGACCTGAAATTCTAATGTGCCGTCATTCGTGCGGCGAACTGTATGTCGTCAGTACTGCTGTGGCCGCCAGCACGAGCCCAATCGCTATGAGTTCAACCCCAATAGTACGGCGCAGCGTCGTGATCGCAGTTAAATCGCCGGCCAATATCTTCGGCGTCAATCGCCATTTGTTGTAGGCGGCAACTCCAAAGACAGTTGCAGCCAATGCAACTTTGATCGCCAGCCGCTGCTCGTAGCCCGTGAAGGTCGGATACTGGTCAAACGGCACCATCGTCCAGATTAAGTGTGAGCCCGCGACAATGAGTAGGCCGACTGCAACGGTGGCAGCCGCTCCGAATCGCGCGAGGAGTGGCGCTGTGGCGTCAACGTTTTGCGTTTGGCAGCTGTGCCGCAGATATATCAGGCTACCGACCCACCATGCGGCCAGTGCTGCGTGGCCCGCGAGAACCAGAGACTCAAAGAACCCAACCGTTATCGCGTGACCATTGAACGCAAGCGACAAAATTAAAAGCCCGCTGCCGATGACCCGCATGATGTAAGCGGAGGGATCGCTGCCTGCAGCCAGCATTAGCGCCACAGCACTGACCTGCATAAAGAGCGCGGCGCCGACACTCGACGAGAAAATGATTGTCAGTGTCGGGCTATCGAACTGCCCGCCGAGCCGCACCATCATCACCAAAGTGCCGGCAACGCACGCGACGAATACGAGAGTCGCGCCAATTTGGACCGAACGCAGCGCGACGTGCGCGAAGGATTCCTTGAGTTGCAGCTGCACCTGTGCGAAGACGCTGCCTGCGGCTAACAGAATTCCGGCGTAGAGAATTCCCTTAAGAGCAGCGGACAGCGCGTCGAGCATCAATGGGCCAAAGCAGGTTTGACCGTGAACACCAGCGAGCCTGCAACGACGTGACCGTCCTTCGACAAGGCCTTCCATTGCACTTCATTTCGCCCTGGCCCAAGTTTCGGTTGCTGCAACTTAAACGAGTTGGGTTTATCTCCGGCGACAAACTCCAAGCGTCGCTCTTGCTTGTCGGCGCCAATCACGACGGCCGAAGTGAGTCGGACGGCGTCGCGGAATGAAATCTCGATTGCAGGGGGCGACTGGTCCAACGTCGACCCGTCTTTTGGAGTTGAACCTGTGAGGGTTGTGTGCGCCCAGACTCCCATCGTGGAGAGCAGCAGGGCCAGGGCGGTCGCGGCGAGGGTCGGAGCTCTCATTTAATAGTCCTCCAAAACAGGGGGCAGCTGGCCAGCATTCTAAAAGGAGTGCTCGCAGGTCCGGAGCCCTAAATATTCGTTGCTGCACTGCAAAATCACCTTGCTACATCAAATGCGAATCATTATCATTTGTCTTCCTAGCCAGTCATAGGGACGAGCCAGCCGTGTTGGGAGTATCTGGATGATCGAGTCGAGGAATGCGTTGCGAGGCGCGATTCGCCGTGCCTTAGAAATCGAGCCGGCAAAATCCGTCCGGCCGACAGCGCCAATGATTGCGAGTGCCTTGCTGGCGTCCATGACGTTGAGTCCGAGTGTGTGGGCGCAAGCGACGCCGGCGCCCGAGAAAACCCTGTCGACCATCAAGGTGCAGGACGAAGCCGAAGCTCAATCGGAGACCACCCAGATCGGCAAGATGCCGCAGTCGTTGCGCGATGTGCCGCAGTCGATGACCGTCATCAATCGCCAATTGCTCGATGCGCAATCCGCTACCCGCCTGACGGACGCGCTGAGAAATGTTCCTGGCATCACGATCTCGGCAGGCGAAGGTGGCCAGATTGGCGACAACATCAATCTGCGCGGATTCTCGGCGCGAACGGACTTGTTTCTCGATGGATTTCGCGACCGTGGTCAGTATTCGCGCGATACCTTTTTCCTCAATTCCGTCGAGGTCCTGAAGGGTCCATCTTCCATTCTCTTCGGCCGTGGTTCGACAGGCGGCGTCATCAATCAGACGAGCAAAAAACCGCAGCTACGCAACAGCGCCGAAGTGGCTGCAGCAATCGGAACGGACAATTACTACCGCTTGACGGGCGACGTGAACTATCAACTCTCGGACGATTCTGCATTGCGCATCGTTGCGATGGGTCATGAAGCTGAATCGACCCGCGACGTCGTGGAATCGAAACGCTATGGGATCAGCCCATCGATTCGCTTTGGCATCGGCACCGACACCGAGATCACTGCTTCAGCATTACTGCAGCGGAATCGTGACATCCCTGACTACGGCTTCCCGATGGTGTTTTCCGAGGGTGAGATTTTGCATCCGGTGGACGCTCCAGCAAATCGCTTTTACGGCTTCACCAACGATCGCTTCGACCAAGACGTAAGCAATCTGAATCTCACGATTCAGCAACGACTCGGCGACTCAGCGACGCTCACCAATCAGTCTCAATACACTGACTACCGGACTGCGGCCTCGCCATCCCCACTTGGTGGATTTGTAGATCCAATCACTGGGCAACCGGAGTTGGTGAATGTTGCGATTCCCGCCGGCAGATCGCTTGACTCCCTCTGGCGAGTTCGCCAACAACGCGATCGCGTCGTCAGCGACACGTCCTTGTTCAATCAGACCAATCTGACTTTGATCATCCCGGGCGCTTGGGCGCAAACGTTGATTACAGGGGTTGAGCTTGGGCGGGATACCTATCGCAACGATTCATACACAACGCGGAATATCACGAATCCCGCCGGACAAGGCGGGAACGTCGATCCGCTGCCTGCAGTGAATCTCGGCAATCCAACCTACCTCGCAAAGCCGACTGCAGGTGGCAATGTTCTACGCGTCCCGGCTTCGCGAACCGAAGCCACTGGCGATACCGTGGCGGCCTATATCAACGATCAGATTGATATCACTTCGCAGTGGAAACTTGTGCTCGGGTTGCGCTGGGATCAATTCAAGGCTGAGCAGCAAGCCATCACGTATACGTTCCCCGCGACGATCGCGAGTCCGGCTAATCCTGTCCCCACGTCATTCGGATTTACGACCTTAAGTCGCAAGGACACGATGCTAAGTAAACGGGCGGGTCTGATTTGGCAGCCTGACGAAGCGCAAACCTACTACGCATCCTATGGCACGTCATTCAACCCCGCAGGCGAAACGCTCACGCTTGCACAGAATGCATCGCGCTTGGACCCGGAAGAAAACCGGTCATATGAAATCGGCACCAAGCAGACGCTGTTGAATAACGCGCTGATGCTGACCGGCGCAGTCTTCCGGGTAGAAAAAACCAACGCGCGCACGACCGACCCTGCGAACTCCACCGTTCAAATCCTGGATGGCCTCACTCGCGTCGATGGCGTTGAGTTCAGCGCTATGGGCAGCATCACGGAAAACTGGCAAGTCACAGCCGGATATGCACTGTTGGACGCGGAGATTGTGCGGTCGAACGATGTGGGTACAGGCGTCAGCGCGACGATTAGTTCGGAAGGTAAAGTGCCGCAAAACGTTCCGCGCCGAAGCTTCAGCGCATGGAGCACCTATCGATTTGCTGAAGACTGGGAAGTGGGTGGCGGCGCCGTCCACTCCTCGTACCGTTTCGTGAACAATTTTGAGACGGCAGCAATTGAAGGCTATACACGCTACGACCTGACGGCCGCCTACATTCAGGAGACATTCGACGTACGCCTGAACGTTCTAAACGCCACCGACAAAGTGTATTTCGAAACCGCCTCGGCAGGCCGTGCCACTCCCGCGGAAGGCCGGGCTGTCGTCGCGCGATTTGCATATCGATTCCAATGATCCTGCACATCCCCTCCGTACTCACTCAACAGCATGTGCAAGCCGCGCTCGAGCGGCTGCGTGCCGCCGAGTGGGTGGATGGGAAAACAACCGCCGGCTACCAAGGCGCGTTGGTGAAGAACAATCGCCAAGTGCCGGAAGGATCACCGCTGGCTCGCGAACTCGGCGCGTTGGTGCTTGGAGCCTTGGAGCGCAACCCGCTTTTCATCAGCGCGGCTCTGCCGAATCGTGTGTATCCGCCAATGTTCAATCGCTACGAAGGCGGAATGAATTTCGGCAGCCATGTCGATAACGCGGTGCGTCTGAGTCCGGTCGATGGCGGCAAGTTTCGAACGGACCTGTCTGCCACGCTGTTTTTGACAGCGCCTGGCGAATATGACGGCGGTGAATTGTTGATCGAAGACGTATTCGGCACGCAGCAAGTCAAGCTGCCCGCTGGCGACATGATTCTGTATCCGGCAAGCAGCCTGCACAAGGTGACGCCGGTGACGCGTGGCGCACGAGTCGCGTGCTTTTTGTGGGTTGAAAGTATGGTGCGTGACGACGCCGAACGCACGTTGCTGTTCGATTTGGATACTGCGATTCAACGACTGACGGCCGCAAATGCCG
>WUUC01017050.1_pt1 | contig 10393 bp, 5 predicted proteins | sample 6278441 | NCBI WGS metagenome assembly WUUC01 (sample SAMN13675441, study PRJNA597444) | soil metagenome | isolation source: soil | place: USA: Washington | collected 2017-10 | reverse complement strand
GCCGCTCGGCGATATCGAGCTGGCTCATGATCTTGATGCGGCTGCTCAAGGCGTTTTTCAGCTTCAAGGGCGGCGTCATCTCCTCCTGGAGCACGCCGTCCACACGGTAGCGGACGCGCATTCGGCGCTCGTACGGCTCGATATGCACGTCGCTCGCGCCCTTGCGGATCGCGTTCAACAGGATCACGTTGACGAGCCGCACCACCGGAGCGTCCTCGCTGGCTTTCTCCAGCTCGACGGCGTTGATGTCCTCTTCTTCCGAAGAAAAATCGATATCGTCGTCGCCGAGCTCGAAGTCGGCCATCACCTCTTCGTATGAGGGCCCGGCCGCGTAATAACGCTCGATCGCTGCGTGCACCGCCGTCTCGCTGGCCACGACGGGCTCGACATTGTAGCCCGTCAGGAACTTGATGTCGTCGATGGCGTGCAGGTTGGTCGGATCGGCCATCGCCACGATCAGGCTGGAGCCCGATCGCGAGACTGGGATGACCCGATGTTTCTCGCAGACGTCCTTCGCGACCAGCTTGATGACATCCTCCTCGATGTCATACTCGTCGAGGTTGACCGCGGGCAGGCGGTACTGCGCGCTCAAAAAATCGGTGATCTCGCCGTCCGAGATGTAACCGAGCTTGGCCAGCGTGTAGCTCAGGTTGCGACCGCTCTTGGCCTGATCCGTTTGCGCCTGCTTGAGCTGCTGCAGGCTGATGAGCTTTTCGCGTACGAGGAGTTCACCGAGTCGGTTAGGCGACGAATTCGACATTTAGATTTTACTTCACGGTCAGTGGGTCACGGGTAAAAGCCCAGTTCCGACGGGCCCTTGCCGCCCTGGCCGGAGCGAGCGCACGCCCGGGCTCAGACGGACGATGACCTTCTGAGTAACGACCGGTCCCGGCGCTGGTGCACCCGTGACCCGCTCTGAATCGCGACTCTATATTGGCCCTTTGGCCAATATAAGCTCCAGGGGTAAGGCGGTTCCGGCCCGAGTGGCCCGCTCGAGGCACACTTTTCGGGTGGCTTTCCACGGCCAGTTGACGGACTGGAGCCGCGGATCATATTGGCGAGGCGCCAGATTCTCCCGTTGCTACATAGGAAATTGAAGGAATAGTCGACCCCATGGCCAAGACCTACGCAGAGTTGTTCGCCGAGGTTCGTGAGCGAGTTAAGACCATCTCTCTCGAAGCGCTCAAGGCTCGCCTCGACGCCGGGACGCCGACGACCGTCGTGGATGTCCGCGAGCAGCACGAGTTCAACGGCGGCTATATCCCCGGTGCCGTGCACATTCCGCGCGGTTTTCTGGAGATCCAGGCGGAGAGCAAACTGCCGGATCGCAAGGCGCCGATCGTGGTCTACTGCGCCGGCGGCACACGCAGTGCTTTCGCGACGAAGACGCTCACGGATCTCGGCTACGAGAACGTCACGAGCGCCAACCCGGGTTTCGTGCGCTGGAAGGACCTGCGCTTTCCCGTCGAGACACCGCCCAACCTGACCGAAGCACAGCGCGACCGGTACTCTCGGCACCTGCTCCTTCCCGAGGTAGGCGACAAGGGCCAGGCCAAGCTGCTGTCCAGCCGCGTGCTTCTGCTCGGTGCGGGCGGCCTCGGCAGCCCCTCCGGGCTGTACCTCGCAGCGGCGGGCGTTGGCACCATCGGCCTGGTGGACGCCGACACCGTCGACGCGTCAAACCTGCAGCGGCAGATCCTCCACGCCACCTCGCGCCTGGGTATCCCCAAGGTGGATAGCGCAGAGATCGCGCTCAGGGATCTGAACCCCGACGTGAAAGTCGTCAAATACCAGGAGCGGCTCAACAGCCAGAACGTCGAGCGCATCCTGGCCGACAAGTGGGACATCATCGTCGACGGCTGCGACAACTTCCCTACCCGCTACCTCGTCAACGACGCGTCGCTGTTCCATAAAATCCCGGTCGTGCACGGATCCATCTTCCGGTTCGATGGTCAGGTCACCACGTTTTTGCCTTTCCAGGGGCCGTGTTATCGCTGCCTGTATCCGGAGCCGCCGCCCGCGCACCTCGCGCCCTCCTGCGCCGAAGCCGGCGTGCTCGGCATCCTGCCGGGCATGATCGGTGTGATTCAGGCGACCGAGACGGTGAAGATCCTGCTGGGCCTGGGCAACACCCTCGCGGGGCGCTTGCTGCAGTACGACTCGCTGTCGATGACGTTCCGTACGTTCAAGCTGCGGCGGGACGACGCCTGCCCCGGCTGCGGCAAGAACCCGACGATCAAGGGTTACATCGACTACGAGGAGTTCTGCGCCGGCGGGCACTGAGCAAAACCAGGCCGCCTCAAAACCAAACGCCCCCCGAGCGCGAGCTCGCGGGGGCGTTTTTTTTGGTGCCTGCAGAGGCCCAGGCGCTGATCCAGAAGATCCGCGCCCCGGCCCAGTGCGCAGGCTCTATCCACTCAATTCAGACGGTGCACTCGACCTTCACGGTCTTGCCCTTGGCCGCGTAGGGGACGGTGTGCCCGTCCACCGGCTTGCCGTCGACCACGAGCTTGGGAGGCCCACCCTTGCCAGAGTTCTTCACGACGATGATGTAGGTCGTGCCACGGCACCAACGAGACACCGTAAACTCCGGAACTTCCGCAGGCAGGCACGGCTGCACGATCAGCCCGTCGTAATCCGGACGTACGCCGAGCAAGTGCTGAGACACGGCCACGAAGTTCCACGCCGCCGTACCGGTGAGCCACGAGTTCTTGGCTTCGCCAGGCTTGGCAGCGTCCTTGCCGGCGATCATCTGCGAGTACACGTAGGGCTCCATCTTGTGCAGATCGCTGATCTCCTCGATGTAGGCCGGCGTGATCTTCTTGTAGTACTCGAAGGCGCGCTCCGGACGGCCCACGACCGTTTCAGCGATCATGATCCACGGATTATTGTGGCAGAAGATGCCCGCGTTCTCCTTGTACCCCGGTGGGTAGGAGCTGATCTCGCCGAGCTCGACGTGGTAGCGGCTGTAGGCCGGGTTGACCAGCACCACGCCGTACGGAGTGTCTAGCCGCTCCTTGACCGCGTCGAGCGCCTGGACCGCTTGCCCCGTGCTCTTGCCGATGCCAGCCATCACGCAGAAGCCCTGCGGCTCGATGAAGATCTTACCTTCCTCGTTCTCCTGGCTGCCGACCTTGTTGCCGAAGAAGTCGTACGCACGCAGGAACCACTCGCCGTCCCAGCCATGCTCGAGCACGACCTTTTCCATGCTCGCCACCTCACGGCGCGCGCGCGCGGCCTCCGCCGAATCTCCACGGCGCTCGCACAAGGCGGCGTACTCCGGCCCGATATAGACGAACATGCCGGCGATGAAGATCGACTCTGCCGTGCGCCCCACGCGGTTGCCGGTGGTCTGGTACGACTCATCCGGCGTTTCGCTGAAGCAGTTCAGGTTCAAACAATCGTTCCAGTCCGCGCGCCCGATCAGCGGGAGGCCGTGCGGGCCGATGTTGTTCAACACGTGGTCGAACGAGCGCTTGAGGTGCTCCATCAACGAGGCGCGGTTCTCCGCGTTGTTGTCGAAGGGAACGCTCTCGTCCAGGATGGCGTAGTCGCCCGTTTCCTTGATGTAGGCCGCCGCGCCCAGGATCAACCACAACGGATCATCGTTAAAACCGCTTCCGATGTCATTGTTCCCGCGTTTGGTCAGCGGCTGATACTGGTGATACGCGCTGCCGTCCGGGAACTGCGTGGAGGCGATGTCGATGATGCGCTCGCGCGCGAGCTCCGGCAGCAAATGGACGAACCCGAGCAGGTCCTGGTTCGAGTCTCGAAAGCCCATGCCGCGCCCGATCCCGGTCTCGAAGAACGAGGTGCTACGCGACATGTGGAACGTCACCACGCACTGGTACTGGTTCCAGATGTTGACCATGCGGTTGAGCTTGTCGTCCCGCGAGGCCACCGAATAGCGCGAGAGCAGCGTGGTCCAGTGCTCCTTGAGGTCCTTCAGGGCAGCGTCCACCTGCGCCGGCTTCGAGAAGGCCTCGATCATCTGCTTGGCGCGAGTCTTGTTGATGATGCCCGGCTTTTCCCACTTCTCGCTGACGGGGTTCTCGATGTAGCCGAGCACGAACACGAAGGTCTGCTCCTCGCCGGGGGCGAGGGTCACGTCCAGGCGGTGTGACGCGATCGGCGCCCAGCCGTGGGCCACGGTGTTCTTCGAGGTGCCGGACTTGACGGCCTCCGGCTCCCCGAGGTGGTTGTACATGCCGACGAAGGACTCGCGATCCGTGTCGAAGCCCGAGACCTTGGCGTTGACATGATAGAACGCGAAGTGGTTGCGGCGTTCGCGGTACTCGGTCTTGTGGTAGATGGTCGACCCGTCCACCTCGACCTCGCCCGTGCTCAGGTTGCGCTGCAAGTTGGTCGCGTCGTCGTGCGCGTTCCACAAGCAGAACTCCAGGAAGGAGTAGAGCTTGAAGCTGCGCTTTTCCTTCGACTTGTTGCGCACCGTGACCTGGTGCACCTCGGCGTTGTGGCCGCGCGGAATGAAATACAAGAGCTCCGCTTCGATGCCCTTGCGGCTGCCCGTGATGCGCGTGTAGCCGAGGCCGTGCCGGCACTCGAACGAGTCCAGGTCAGCCTTCACCGGCGCAAAGGTCGGCGTCCAGTAGTCGCCGTTTTCTTCGATGTAGAAGAAACGACCACCTTGCTCGTTCGGAACGCTGTTGTAGCGATAGCGGGTGAGCCGCCGAAGCCGCGCGTCACGGTAGAACGAGTAACCGCTCCCCATGTGTGAGACGAGGCCGAAGAAACCCTCCGAACCCAAATAGTTGATCCACGGAAAGGGAGTCTTCGGCGTGGTGATCACGTATTCCCGTGCCGAGTCATCAAAATGACCGAATCGCATTCTTCCTCCGAACCTTCACGCCTTGAAAGGCTACTCCACCAGCCTCAAACGGCGAGGCCTCCGGCCATGGGGGCCGCTGTTGAATGCAGGGCCTTAACGCCCCTGCTCATCCAGGAACGACGTCACCCATGCGAGCGGCGAGTTCCAGTTGATTGTGATTTCGTTGACGGACCACGCCTCGATATTGTCGAGGAAGCATTTCTGCGGCGCGCAGCCCTTCTTTTTCAGGCCCGCGGCCTGCACATACGGGTCCTGAAGCTCCGAGTTTGGTCCGCCCGACAGCACGCCAGGCGGTGCTGATGGGAAATCCGAACGTGCCTGCTTGGCCCAGAACCGATGGTGCGGGTTCAGGAGGGGCTTTTCGCCATAGCCGGTGATGTAGGACTGGCCCATGGGGTTCACCCCCATGATGTAGTTCATGGCCGAAGCCACGCCGTTCCTGTACTGCGGCTTCTTGGTGAAGTCGTAGGCGAGGCCGAGCACGATGGCGTTGGTGGCGACGAACGAGTTCGAACCCCAGGGGTACCCCGGTTTGCCATCCTGGTTCCCGGGGCTAAACGGAACGGCGTAGCCTTCCTTCTCGACGAACGCGAGGTAGCGGTCCGCTTCGGCAACCAGACGTTTGCGCAGCCGGTCTCGCTCCGCCTTCTTCAGCTTGTTGGGGACCACAGCCAGCGAGATGACCCCGAGCGCATCGGTGGTCTGCCAGTTCATGATGGACGTCGTACCATCCGAATTCTTGAACTGCTCGTGGTGCGGGTTGGCCTCGAGGTCGTCCAGGTACTTCTGTTCCCCGGTGGTCACGAAGAGCTCGGCGGCCGCCCAGTAGAACTCGTCCTTGATGTACGGGTCGTCGTAAGCACCGCCGCCGTTGTTGCCGTCTTTTGGATCGGCGAGCTTGTCCGGGAACTTCTGCGCAGCCGCGTACGCCTTCTCGGCCATCGCCAGCGCCTTGGCCGCGAACACCTTGTCCTGCTTCTCGAGCGCACGCGAGGCTTGCGCCGCAACCGCTGCGGCGTTCAGGGTCGCCGGCGTGCTCACGGGACGCAACGTGCGTGGCAGCGTGTCCTGATCCGGCCGGATCCCGATCGCGGTCCAGCCCTCGTCGTGCATCTTGTGGTGCACCATGCCGGCGAACTCGGTGCCGTCCGGCGCCTGCATGGCCATCAAGAACTCGACCTCCCAGCGCGCCTCGTCGAGCAGGTCGTCGATGCCGTTGCCTTGCTCGGGGATCTGCATCTTGCCGTCCCCGTAGTCCTTCACGGCCTTACCGAGGAACTTCAGCCGTTCCCACTGGTCGAGCAGGGTCCAGGCCGAGATGCCGCCATTGACCACGTACTTGCCGTGATCGCCCGCATCGTACCAACCGCCGGTCACATCCAGCGTGTAATTGCAGCCGATGTCTCGGGCGCAGGGCGCCTTGTCTGGCAGATGGCCTGCCGGGCGCGTCCACTGCTCACCACCCGCAAACGGCATCTTGATCTCGATACCGCTCCGGTTGTGATAAAAATAGCTCAGCGCGTCGTACTTCAGCTTGGAGTACACGTGCGCGTCGATGTCGAAGGGGTAACTCTTCGCGTCACCCGCACGCAGGGTAAAATCCTTGCCCGTGCCTTTGAAGCCCGAGAAATCGACCCGGTGCACGGAGTTGCCAGAGTTCGCGTCCGCGCCAAACACGCTGGTTTTTCCGCTCGCCACGACGCTGCCCCCGCCATCGAGCAACTCCCACGTCTCGGGCTCGGTCGCCGCTGAATCGAGCACGGCAAGCTTGGACAGCTTCGGCAGGTAACCCGTCTGGTTGACCGCGATCTTCGGCGTCTCTTCGGCCGCCTCGGGCCCCGCGGCATCAAACTGCGGGTCGCTCAGGTACAGGTCATCGATACAGATCGTGACCGGCACGGTCTTGGCGAGCGCGCCCGCGAGGTGAAAAGTAAACTCGGCGGTTTTGTCGTCCGAGCCAGCCATCGAGAAGGTCCCCTGAAACCGCTGCGGCTCCGTCCCTACCTCGAGCCGCGCCCCCCAGTATTCCGTGTAGGGCGGCCCGGACATGCCGACCTTTGGACGAATGGTCGTGGGCGCCGTGGCCCAGGCGCGGAAGTCGACCGAGTAGCTGTGGCCTTGCCGAATCACGAGCGAACGCTGCACCAGCTGCGCGTCCCAGGCGTTTTTGCCCTTGTCCTCCATCGTGAGGCATAAGGCGCCATCCTTCACGTCCGTGGAGCCCGCCGCGGGCGCCGAGAACGAGGTGAGCCAGGGCAAGCTGCTTCCTTCCGCAAAGGAGGGGTTACGGAGCAAGCTGTGAGCCTTGTCCGCCGGCGCCGCCATGACCACATTCGGTGCTTTCGCATCCGCACGGGTGGTTTTCTTGCAACCGGCGAGCGCGCCCGCCGCCGCCGCTGCTCCAGCCAGCAACAACGCAGCGTAACGGCCGCTCGCTCCGATCTTCGAATCCCGCATGCTCATCATCGTCACTCCTTCAAAGCTCCTCGCTCCGCCCGCACCGGGCCCCGCAAGGATGGCCGCGCCGCGACGCGGCGCTCAGGCGCGCGTCACGGGCACCCCGTAAACGCCAGATCGTCCAGCCAGATGTCGAAGGGTTTCCCCTTTTCGTTCACCTGAAACTGCACCGCAAAGATGGCTTCCGACGCGACCGACCGGGGACGCGGATTGCCCCACCCCGACTCCTGGCGCAACGCGCTGAAGGGCACGATGTACTTCTGCCACTCCTCGTCCAGCTTGAGCTGCATGCCGAAGTCGTTCGAGCACGCGCCGCACACTCCGCCGTCCGGATCGGTGTTCTTGTCCGCGATCTTGATGCGCAGCTTGCCGGTCGAGCCGGGACCCTTCTTGGCGTAGAACGAGATGCCCTGATACTTCGACGCATCGAAGGGCCCCTTCGGATCGACGAAGTTCATACCCAGGGCCGCGTAAACCAGAGACCCGCCGCCGAGCTGGCCGCTCATGTGCATGGCATACTGGCTGCCGCCCGCGCCCCCCGGAGTCATGCTGAAGACACCGCCGCCCGCTGGTTCGACGGTCGTGCCCTCGGGATCCGCGAACGTATAGATGTAACCGCTGCGGCCGTCCTGGACCAGCACCTGGTTATTGCCGTCTTCACCGTCCTCGATCTTGGCATCGGGCGGGCAGGCTTTGCCCTCGGCGCTGCTTTCCATGTCTGGCGATGTCGGGTTGACCCGACACGCGAGCGCCAGCAATGAAAACCCCAGATAGAGCGGACGAGCCGCGGTACGCGCGCGCTTCCAAATTTTAGCTAGCATGTCGGTCTTCTCCCGCTCGCCCAGCCGCTGATTTACCACCATATCGTGGCCTGCAAGGTCAGAGTGCTCTCCTGCGGGGGCATGTACAAGCCCTCCGCCTCCGGGTCCAGCGGGCCACCGCGGGTATTCACCGGCTGCGTCACGCCGGCGAAGGCACCGTAGCCGTCCGGAAAATTCGGGCCATTGGCCATTTGGGCACAATACAGATCCTGCGACGTCCGGCACTCGCGCTGAGCGTAGATGTAACGGTGGTAGATCAGGCTGATCTCCTCGTGGCTGCCGTATTCGCTCCGGAACACGAGGCGCGGTGACAGGATGGAGAAGTTCTGTTGCTCGATGGTCGAGTTCGGCCGCAGGTGGTCCGCCCGGAATCCGACGGCAAACCAGGAGAGTGGCGAAAACTCGAGATCGGCGCCGAACTTGAGCTTCTTGACCCCGTCCGCTTGTGAGTCGTCGTCGCTGCTGACGGCGTTGAACATCGCGAAGACCGAGCCATCGAGGGTCGACGTGCCGAACACGTCGGGTCCGATCAGCGTCGAAAGGCTGAAGTCATACTGAGCGAGCACGTTGTGCACGTGCCCGTTGCCCTGCATGTCTCCCGCATTGTTGCCGCGCTCGTTCAGGTAGACGCCCGTGACGCCCGACGTGAAGAAGCCGCCGCCGCCAGCGTGCGCCACCTCGATGGCCGCATCCACCGTCGACGCGTACTCGGCGACGACCAGCGAATAACCGACAAAGAACTCGCCGAAGGCGTCCATGTTCAGGCGCAGATCGGCGCCGTACACATCGAGGCTGCCATCGTTCGGGTCCTCCCGGACGGTGCCCTCCCAGGGACAGGCGCCGAGTAACGCGGCCTGGTCCGGGTTCGACACACACTGATGATCCTGCTCCTGGCTCCAGGAATGCATGTAGTGGATGCCGAACAACAAGCTCGTATCCAGGTTGATCCCGGCGTGTGCGTGGTGCAGGAGCGTGTATTTGGTGTTCTGCGCAACGGAGGGCGATGGCTGCTTCGTGCCGACCCCCTGCTCGACCCAGATCGTGTCCGAGTCGAGGTCAAAATCGAGCCGATAGGTACCGCCGATGATGTGCGTGCGGCCGATGATGTAGGCGTCGTATGCGCCGGCGTCGTACTTACCCGAGCCGCCGTACTGATTCCAGAACGCGCCGACGCGCACGTTGGCGCGCACGTCGTCGATGATGTCGCTCAGATCCGGCGTCACACTCACGAACGCCTGCGAGATCCCGATCTGCGCGCCTTGCTCATCGGTGTCGTTGAACGATGCGTCCGTGAGATTGAACGCCTGAATGGCAATCTTGCTCTCCACGGTGCCGTTGCCATACCCGAAGAACAACTCGGTCCAGGGCCCCTGAGCGTTCGGCGTCGACTGCCAACTGTAGAACTCGCGCCCGGGCACCTGCAGGTTGCTGATGGTGGTTTTGGACTGGCCGACAAACGGCTGAATGCGTTCGCCAAAGCCCAGGTTCATTGGCGCGCGAAAGTAGCCATTGTAACGAAACCCCCACTCCCCTTCCGTCTCGCTCGCCGCGCCGCCGTAACGGCCGTAGGTCATCCCCGCGGCGCTGGCACGCGTCGCGCCGGTGCCTGCAGCAGCGGGAGGCGGCGGCGCTGCCGCTGCCGTTGGGACCTCATTCTTCACCTGCACGGCGGGGGTCGGTGCGCTGCCCTCGCTCTCGCTGAGGGTCACGCCGCCGGGAGCTTGCTGGGCGCTCGCCGGCGCCGCCAGCGCAACCTGAGTGGTCACGCCGACGAGCATTGTAAGAATGAGAGTCCGCATAAAGCTCCTGAGTGAGCCACCGCTCTTCGGTGGATCCGACCGAACGACGCTGGCCGGTTTCGAGCGAGCGGAGTCAATCACACCTGCTCGCACGAAGTCACCCGATTATTTCGAGCAAAACCAGCCCGCCGAGGCTTCGTTCGGGTGCGTCACGGTGCTCGATCGCTGCAGTCTCGAGCGCGCGATGCACGAGCGCAAAACACGCTGGCAGAGGCGGGCGTTCGAGGCCTGTTCGACGCGCCTCTGCCGAGAGCATGCGAAAGCGGCACAGGTGCTCTGCAACAGTACGCTCGTCGTTCGCCGCTCGGTCTGCAGCAACCGCGAGCGCACAGGCCCGATCGCACCGCACGCACGAGTACCGAGCAAGCGCGGCTCGTCGACGCGCGTGTGGAAACGTTATCGCAAGCGCGTCGTCGTGGCGCGCTCGGACAGACGCGCCGTGCTGACGCATGGCAGCAAGCCGCCCT
>WUUC01179894.1_pt1 | contig 10394 bp, 9 predicted proteins | sample 6278441 | NCBI WGS metagenome assembly WUUC01 (sample SAMN13675441, study PRJNA597444) | soil metagenome | isolation source: soil | place: USA: Washington | collected 2017-10 | reverse complement strand
CATGCGAGCAATGGACGAAGCACATACAAGTATTTTTTGAGGCGAACCAGCTCTCCGCGCAAATGCTCGCGATAGTTCTTCCTTGCCATGTGCAGATAGTGGTGGAAGGCGCGTTCGGGACGGTACACTTCCTGTGCTGCGGCGCGCACCGACGTCAGAAATGCCTGGTCGGCCATATAGACGACGGGCGAGGATAGCCATTCCACCAGTGTTGCGTTACCGTTTCGCAGCAAGCCCAGCGCCTTGCGAAGGTCCCAGCCACTGACATCGTAGATATCGTTAATGGGAAGTTCGATAACGTCTCGTCCGGGGAAAACGGTCAAATACCAGTCCACCCGGTGCGCATAGACAAAGCGCACATCGTAATCACTGTCGGGCGATGCAAAGCCCCAGCCACGGCTGCCTGATTCACAGGCGAACAGCACCTTTACCGCATGCTCTCTTTCGACGCGTGCGAGTGTCTTTTCGATTTCGGCCCGTACCTGGGGATCGATTGGATGTTCGGTGTCTTGCCAGTTGTATTTTTCTTCACACATGGACACGCATCTTAGCAAATTGAATGAAGCAGGCAGAGAGTAATGCCGGCTTGCCTTGTAATCGGAGATGCGAGCCTGCCGCCTGGAATGCCATGCGCGCGTTGTCAATTTTCACGCGGCGCGCCGATAATTGCGGCCCGCCAAATATAATGAGCCAATTGTTGAGCCAACCTCAGGCTTTTCTCGTGTTTTCCGAGACTAGGGGTATGGACCGTGTCCCGGAAAAGATGCATAACCTGCTGATTTCTATGGAAGAGCGTTTGCAACTATTCTGCGAGCCTGCAAGCACGGCGAAAAGTCTGATCAGATAGATGTCGCAGAGCGCGCGGCCTGGTCATAAAGGCCGGACAATACCCTCAAAAACCGCGCAAGTTCGCTCAGTTCAAAGCTTTCCGTGCCGTTACCGGTCAACCCGGATACCAATACCTGCTCTCGGATTTCAAAATAGCGCTTGCAAAGTTCCTGCCCGGCTTCGTTGGTCGAATACAGCACCTCTTTTCCACGGCGCTCGGTTTTGACCAGGCCCAGGTTATGCAGCTTCTTCAGTGAATAATTGACGATATGCGTATCTTCAATATTCAGGATGAAAGCGATATCCGCCAGTTTCTTTTCGCGTGCGCGGTGATTGATATGGTGCAGCACCAGCACGTCGGTGATGGTCATGTCTTTCATGCCGGCAGCCGACATGCATCTGACGGCCCACCGGCTGAAGGCGTTGCCAGCAATAATCAAGCCAAATTCGAATTCGCTTAATTCAGCACTCCGCCCGGAAGCAAGATGGGCGGAAGAGACGATCGGCACTTTTGTGGTCGATCCCGAACGCTGGGCGAAAGTCGCCTTCGAGCTGCTTTTTTCCTTTGGCATTGTCGCGAAACTCCAGATGGTATTCAGATGGCCTGGCAGGCTGTTAAAAAACGTAGCAAGCGGGGCCTGGTTTTGACCGAGGAGCCCTTGCAGGGCGCGGAGCACCGCAGGCCAAAAATCGGCCCGCGCAGTAGTTTTTCAACAGCCTGCTGGATTTCATTTGTTCATAAAATCCGTTACCAACATCTTACCCGGAGAATGCGTAATACAAAAAGGGATCCTGCTCAGTTCGGCAATGTATTGAGGCGTGACTCCGCAAGCCCAGAATACCGGCAATTCACCATCATGAATCGGTACCGGATCGCCGAAATCCGGCCTGGCCAGGTCGGTGATGCCGATCGATTCGGGATGGCCGATATGGACGGGCGCGCCATGCACCTGCGGGAATTTCCCGGAAATCTCGACCGCCCGTGCAACGTCGCGGCCCTTGATCGGCCGCATGCTCACGACCATATTCCCTTGGAACCGCCCCGCCGGCAGGCAAGCGATATTGGTGCGGTACATCGCGACATTGATGCGGCGCTCCACATGGCGCAATGGAATGCCGCCCTCGATCAATGCGCTCTCGAAGGAAAAGCTGCAGCCGATGAGAAAAGTCACCAGATCGTCGCGCCAGTACGGCGATATATCGCCGACTTCCCGCGCCAGCTTGCCGTCTTCGTAGATGCGGTATCCCGGCAAGTCGGTCCGTATATCCGCATCCGGCGCGCAACGCGGCGCAACCTGCCCGGGATCGAGCACTTCGACCAAGGGACAGGGTTTGGGATTGCGCTGGCAGAACAATAGAAAATCGAACGCATACTCGCGCGGCACGATCATCATGTTGGCCTGAACATACCCTTCCGCGACGCCGGATGTCGGGCCGGTAAATTCGCCGGTGCGGCACAACGACCGCACCGCCTTCGGTGATAAGCCTTGATTGGTCATTGTCATAATCCGAGATAAGCCTTTTTGACGTCTTCGTTGTTCAACAGGTCCTTGCCCGTCCCTTCCATCACGATCCGGCCGGTCTGGATGACATAACCGTAGTCCGCGATCGCCAGTGCCTTGTGCAGACTTTGCTCCACCAGCAGCACCGAAACCCCCTGCTCCTTGATCAATTGAATGGTATCGAGCACCTTGGCCACGAACTTCGGTGCAATCCCCCAGGACGGCTCATCGAGCAGCAGCATTTTCGGCTTGGACATCATGCCGCGTCCAATCGCCAGCATCTGCTGTTCGCCGCCGCTCATCGTACCGGCGAGCTGGTTGCAGCGCTCCTTCAGGATCGGGAACAGCGAAAACACATGCTCGATCGAATCTTGCACTTCATCGGCATCGTCGCGCGTATAGGCGCCCAGCTCCAGATTGCGTTGCACCGTCAATCGTGCAAAAAGCCGACGCCCCTCCGGTACCAGGGACAAGCCCATCGGCACGCGCTTGTGAGCCGGTATTTTCTGGATCTCGGTGTTATTGAAGGTAATTTGCCCCGCGTCAACCGGATTCAGGCCGGCAATCGCGCGCAAGGTGGTCGACTTGCCGTTGCCATTACCGCCGACCAGCGCAACCAGTTTGCCGTTGCCGACCTCCAGGTCGACTTTGGAAACCGCCAGCACGCCGTCATAGCTGACTCGTAAGTTCCGGACCTGCAGCATTATTCTTCCCCCAGATAAGCGGCAATGACTTGCGGATTGTTGGACACCTCTTCCGGCCTGCCGTGCGCGATCTTCTTGCCATAGTCAAGCACGACAATGGAGTCGGCAATCGGCATGATCCCTTCCAGCACGTGCTCGACGATGAGGCACGAAATACCCCAATGACGGATCTTGAGAACCACATCCACCATTTCCTTCACTTCGGTCGGATTCAGTCCCGCCATCACTTCATCCATCAACAGCAGTTTCGGCTTGATGGCAAGTGCGCGCGCCACGGCCAGACGCCGCTGCTCGCTAATCGTCATGCTTCCTGCAGGCTTGTTCCTGTGCCTGCCCAGGTTCACAAAATTCAGCAGGTCGATCGCTGCATTTCTTGCCCTGCCCACATTGCGATCGCCCAGGAATGCCCCTACCATCACATTCTCCAGCGCCGTCATGCTGGTGAAGGTGCGGGCGACCTGGAACGTGCGGCCGATTCCGGCGCGTGCGCACTGCTCCGGCGTATAGCCGGAAATATCCTGCCCGTTGAACCAGATGCTCCCCGATGTCGGTGGAAAGTACCCGGCAATACAGTTGAACATGGTCGTCTTGCCGGCACCGTTAGGACCGATCAAGCCGACAATCTTGCCCTCGCCTACCTCGAAAGATACGTCCTGATTGGCAATGATTCCGCCGAATCGCTTGGTGACATTCTCAACGCGCAACAAGCTCATTCTTTTTCTCCTTCGGCGTTCTGTGACTGCAATGCCTTGCGGCGGGCGAAGAAGTTCCTGAACCAGCCCATCACGCCGGTCGGGTAATACACGGCGATGACAATGATCAAGGTGGCGTAAATGATGAGGTCCGTACCGCGGCCGGACCCGCCAAACATCACCCGCGTGCTTTCATCGATTGCGGTAAGGATGCCCGCGCCGATGACCGGGCCGAACAGCGTTCCGATGCCCCCGAGGATCGACACCAGCGCCATCTTGATCGAGACAGCGGTGCCTAGCACGGAAGCCGGATCGATATACAATTCCTTCTGTGCATACAGGCTGCCGCCGAGAGCGGTAAAGAAGCTGCTGATGGCAAAGGCAATCTGCTTGTACTTGCTCAGGCTCACGCCGAGGCTTCTGGCCGCATCCGGTTCATCTTTGATCGCGCGGAAATAGCAGCCGAGATAGCTCTTTTCGATCAGGTAATTCGCAAGCAGGGTCAACAGAAGCAATCCCAAGGCGACATAGTAGTACGGCACCTTGGATGCAAAGATGAAGGCACCCCAACCTTGCTGGTCCATCGGCATCGTCAGGCCAACCGCCGCACCTGCAAATTCCCAGTTGGTAAAGACGATCTGGACAATCTCTGCGACGGCAATCGTCGCCATCGTGAAGTAGTGCCCTTTCAGGCGAAAGCACGACCAGCCGATGGCGAGACTAATGACAGCGGCCAGTACGCCCCCGGCCAGCATCCCGAGCCACGGATTGACGCCCAGCTGGGTGAACAGGAGCGTCGATGTATATGCGCCCAACCCGTAAAACGCGACATGCCCCAGCGACACCTGTCCCGCATAGCCGCCGACGATATTCCAGGCCACGCCGATTTGCGCTGCCATCAGGATGAGAATCATCGTATTCTGATGGGCAGGACTTTCAATAAAGAACGGGAGAACCGCGACTGCTGCCAGCAACACCAGCAGAGCGATGGAAGCGGCAGAAATCGTCTTTGCCGGAGCCGCGCTCGCCTCGATAGGTCGGGAAATTGTTGGATTGTTGCTCATGACAATACCTTTCGTAATCCTGATATCTCGATCAGGCTTTACCCATCAAGCCTTGCGGACGGAACATCAGCACGGCCAGGAACAGCGCCAGTACGATCGCCAGCTTGTACTGCGGCCCCAGCAGGAACCCGCCCATCACCTCGATCACGCCGACAAGAATGCCTGCGATGAATGCGCCCATGATGCTGCCAAAGCCGCCGAGATTGACTACAACGAATGCAATCAGGATGAAGTTCGCGCCGACATCCGGAAAGATCGGGAAAAAGGTCGACAGCAGGGCGCCGGCAATGCCCGCACAGGCAGCGCCTATGCCCCATGCAAGGGCAAACATCTTTTGGGAATCAATGCCCATCAGCCGCGCGGCATCCTTGTCTGCGGCGGTCGCCTCCAGCGCCGCACCTGCCTTGGTTTTCGTCAGGAACAGATAGACGCCTGCCGTTACCAGAATGGCCCCGACGCCTGCCGTCACTTGCGGCAGCCCGATCTGGAAGCCTGCCATCTCCACGCTGCCGCCGACGATCGACTTGTCGACCGTTCTGAAATCCGGCTTCCACAAAAACTGTGCGATACCGCGAAACAGCAGCATCAAGCCAAATGTCGTAAACAGCTGCGACACCATCGGCGCATTGATCACCTTGCTGATGACCAGCTTGTACACGATGACGCCCAGCCCGAACAAGAACAAGGTCGTCAGCGGCAGGGTAAATATCGGATCCAGCGCATACAGCGCAAAGAGCCAGAAACTGGAATACATGCCGAACATTAAAAATTCGCCATGCGAGAAATTGATGATATCCATCACCCCGAAAATCATGGTGAGGCCGATTGCTACCAGGGCGTAAATCAACCCGATCAGCACACCGGACGCCAGGGTTTGCAAAAATATTTCCGAAGTCATTCTTATTTTCCTCCTACCGGCTTTCCCGCATCATTCATGGCCACTCAGGTAATGAACGGACGATGACAGCCGCCCGCAGCTTGACGCCGCGGGCCGGCCTGCTGAAGCTGCATTACTTGCGTTGGTTCCACTTCGGCATCGGCCACACGACATCGCGGGTAGCCAGATCGAACGGCCATACCGTGTGGTATTTGCCGTCGATGATTTGCACCAGGATGCCGGAGCCGTGCATGTTCTGGCCGGCGGCATCGAACTTGATGCCTTTCCACGGCATGATGATCTTGTTGCCAGGGATATCGGTTTCGGCGAGGGCTTTGCGAATGGCTTCAGGCTCGGTCGAGCCGGCACGATTGATGGCATCGGCCAGCGTCATCAGGCCGGTAAAGGTACGTGAGGAATTGCCGGTGAAGTTGGCTTTATAACGGCTATGGAACAAATCGTTGACTTGCTTGATCAGGGGATTGCTCTTGGCCAGGTCCAGGGACCAGACTTCACGCGTGATGACGAAATCCGCGCTCTTGCCGAGAGTGCGGATGAATTCCGTATCAGTAAAGCCGGCGTTATTGGCGAGAATCATGTCGGGCGAAAAGCCGAGTTCCTGGTAGGTTTTCATTGCCAGGATCGCATCGCCCAGATACGACGATTGCAACACCACTTGCGGATTGCCTGCCTTGAGCGATTGCACTTCGGAGGTCAGCTGCGTGCTCTTTGCCGGATAAGTAATGGTCTTCACCAAGTTGTAGCCCTTTTCTTGCGCCAGCTTGGTTTCCAGCTTGGTAGTTTCGTTGCCCCACAGCGTATTCTCGTTGAATGCGCCCAGCGTTTGCACCTTGATTTGCTTCTTCGCCTCCAGCTCCTTGAAGAACTCGAAGAAGTTTTGCACGAACAAATCGTCATGCGGAGTAATGCGATAGAACCACTTGAATTTGCGCTGCGTGAGCGAGGCGGACGAGGATTCCGGATTGAGATAGGGCATCTTGTAGCGCTCGGCCACCTGGCTGGTGGTCGCGGTAACGTTACTGAAGTAGGCACCGACCAGCGCCACGACCTTTTCCTGCGTGATCAAGCGCTCCGCTTCCGTAGCGCCGACCTGCGGGTTACCCTGGTGATCGGCAAATATCAGCTTGATCTTTGCGCCTTTCAGATTGGGCAAGCCGCCGCCCGCGGAAAACGGCAGGTTCGGAATGTCCTTGGCGCCGTTATTGATGATATCGGCCGCCAGTTCCAATGCGTTTTTCATCTCTGCTCCCGACGATGCGGCTGCGCCGGTGAGCGGATAGATCACGCCGATTTTGACTTCCTGCTGTGCATAGGCAGATGCGCTGAAAGATAGCGCAAGCCCCACCTGCGCCATTCGCTTGAGTATTTTGATAAACATATCGAGACGCTCCTTTTTGAGTAACACCACCAAAATCCCCGCTCCATTGATTTGGATTGAGAGCTTCATGAATTACGTGCTGCATTCGCTGTTACTTCATTGACCGCTCTGTCGTGTACTTCAACAGAATGCTCAATTCTTCGCTTGCTGCCTGCTTCAACCATTCGCGAAACGGATGTTCTCAATGCGACCCGGATAATTCCCGATGGCGGGATCGATTGTTAAAACATTTATCTTGTTGGCGATCAGCTGATTTTCGTTGTCCTGGTCTGTGCTCGGGCCGGGCTTCCAGCCCCGCTGCCCGGCAATGCGGCAGCCTCAAGAAGCTTTTCCTTCGTCTCGGTATCTAACTTGTCAAAGGTATCAAAAATCCTCTTATTAATGAAAACACTATTTTGGCATTCAGGGCATTCTCTTATAGCTGTACTTCATTCAAACAGCATGCCGCTGGAGTTTCATCCTGCCTTGGCTCCCTTGCCACGCCATCGGCAAATCGATGCAAGATTTGAGCCTAGAACCATTCGTCGCGCAAGCGGTTGCCTCGGTGCGATCCACGGCTGCGGCTTGTGCCCATGCCGATTGAAACACCGGGACAAAACACAGCGTAACGGCTGCCTTTGCTTGCGCCACCAGTTCCGTTCTCATGTCTTTTCTACATTTTTTTCTTGAATGTTAAACTTTACGCCGATAAAATGTCAACAAAGTATTTATATATTCATCGATATAATGCCTGCAACAAGGCTATGTTTCGGCTATCCAAGAGATTTTTCGGGGAAATAGGCGATTGGCGAATGAATGGGAGAGGCAATTGCAATGCAAAGACCTTACACAGGCGGTAAAAGCCCGCACACCGTGCAACCCTGCTCCCGATCCAGGCAAGGCCGGATGGCTTCCTCGGTGCAAAACCCGGAACGGCCAGCGCATTGCATGTGTTTCAGCGCCGGGCCGCGAGCTGCATGAAAGCGGCTGGCCGATATCTGTTTCGTCTTCAATATCGGGGACACGCATGCAGTGGCCTGTTTACTGTGCAAGCTGATGCGGTTCGGCGTCATCTATACGAACAGGCAGGGCAAGGAAGTGGCGCATGCAACGGCTTTATCGGGTCGGGCGCACTGTCAGGAGTATTTATTGCAAGAGTACTTATTGCGCTGCCAGGAAATTCGTGAGCGCCGCCAGATTGACGCTCTTGCGGCACTTGACCTCGAACTTGGTTTCGACAGCTCTCTATTGGGAGGGCTTGCCCGGTTTTTGCGCAAGATGTTCGGAATTTATGACCGGGCCGCGCGGGCGGCCGCGTCTCTTTAAGAAAGGTGAATCACCATGGATCGGCAACAAGCATTACAAGGTGAACAAGACAAGCGCTGGCAGTTCTGGATCGACCGGGGCGGCACGTTCACCGACATCGTGGCGCGGCGTCCGGATGGCAAGCTGATTACGCACAAGCTGCTGTCGGAAAATCCCGAGCAATACCGGGATGCGGCAGTAGCCGGCATCAAGCGGCTGCTCGGCATTGGCGCGGCCGATCCCATATCGCCGCAAATGGTCGAGGCAGTCAAGATGGGCACCACGGTCGCCACCAATGCGCTGCTCGAGCGCAAGGGCGATCCGACTGCGTTATTGATCACCAGGGGTTTTCGCGATGCATTGCGCATCGCTTACCAAAACCGCCCGCGCCTGTTCGACCGGCATATCGTATTGCCCGAGTTGCTGTACGAAACGGTGGTGGAAGTCGACGAACGCATCGGCGCCAGGGGCGAGATGGTCCAGCCGCTGGAGGAAGAACAGGTGCGGCGCGAACTGGCGGCGCTGTATGCGCAAGGCTTTCGTGCCGTGGCGATCATGCTGCTGCATGGCTATCGCTATTCCCGGCATGAAGAGGCGATTGCGCGCATCGCCAACGAGATCGGCTTTCCCCAGGTCTCGGTATCGCACAAGGTCAGCCCGATGATGAAACTGGTGTCGCGCGGCGACACCACGGTGGTCGATGCCTATCTGTCGCCGATCCTGCGCCGCTATGTGGACCAGGTTGCGCGTGAGATGGAGGGCGTGCGGCTGCTGTTTATGCAAAGCAATGGCGGCCTGACCGACGCTCACCGCTTCCAGGGCAAGGATTCGATCCTGTCGGGTCCGGCCGGCGGCATCGTCGGCATGGTGCGCACCGCCGAAACCGCCGGCTTCGGCAAGATCATCGGCTTCGACATGGGCGGCACCTCGACCGACGTATCGCATTATGCAGGCGAATTCGAGCGTGAATTCGAAACCCAGGTGGCGGGGGTGCGGATGCGTGCACCGATGATGAGCATCCATACGGTGGCTGCCGGTGGCGGCTCCATCCTGCATTTCGACGGATCGCGTTACCGGGTCGGGCCGGACAGCGCCGGCGCCAATCCGGGACCGGCCAGTTACCGCCGCGGCGGCCCCCTGGCGGTGACCGATTGCAACGTGATGCTGGGCAAAATCCAGCCGCGTTATTTCCCAGCGGTGTTTGGCCCGCATGCGGACCAGATGCTGGACCGCGACATCGTGGTGCAGAAATTCACCGAACTGGCCGATGAAATTTACCGTGCCACCGGCAACCGCCGCACGCCGGAAGAAGTAGCGGAAGGCTTCATCGACATTGCGGTGGGCAACATGGCCAATGCAATCAAGTTCATTTCGGTGCAGCGCGGGCATGACGTGACGGACTACACGCTGGCCACGTTCGGCGGCGCGGGCGGCCAGCATGCATGCCTGGTGGCCGATGCGCTGGGCATGACGCGCGTGTTCGCCCATCCGCTTGCCGGCGTATTGTCCGCTTACGGCATGGGCTTGGCCGATCAGACCGCCATGCGCGAACAGGCGCTGGAAATCACCTTGTCGACAGCGGTCACGAACGAACTGAAGGCGAAGCTGCAGTCGTTGGCCGATGAGGCGCGCAACGACTTGCTTGCGCAAGGCGTCGACCCGGCACGCATCCAGGTCATCGAGCGTGCGCATCTGCGCTATGACGGCACCGACTCGGTCATCGTGGTGCCGTTCGATACCGTCGACAGAATGATTGACCAGTTTGAAAGCGCTTACAAAAAACGTTACTCATTCCTGATGCCGGACAAGGAAATGATCGTCGAAGCGATTTCGGTGGAAGTCGTCGGCCTGTCACAGGAAATGTCTTTGCATACGGAAGAACTGCCGCCGCGCGCCGGAGCGCTGCAGCCGGCGGAAACGGTGCAGCTGTTCTCCGGTGGCCAATGGCATGCCACCGCGCTCTACCGGCGCGACGACATGCGCGCCGGCGACATCGTGGCCGGCCCGGCCATCATCGCCGAAAAAAATGCCACCAATATCGTCG